>WUUC01102595.1_pt1 | contig 15205 bp, 10 predicted proteins | sample 6278441 | NCBI WGS metagenome assembly WUUC01 (sample SAMN13675441, study PRJNA597444) | soil metagenome | isolation source: soil | place: USA: Washington | collected 2017-10
CGGCGCACCCGCGCCGAAGTGTTGCGCGCCATCGTGGAGACTCGTGAGGTCAACGGTCTGGAGTTCAACCGTGCGTTCGTCGCCATGCAGTATTACGGCTACCTGCGGCGGACACCGGAGACGACCGGCTACCAGGCATGGCTCAACTACCTGAACGCCAACCCGACCGACTTCCGCACCATGATCAACGGTTTCCTGAACTCGGCGGAATACAGGCTCAGGTTTGGTCCGGTCCCATAACCGAAGTCTCCTTATAGATTTGATAATCAGTGCCATCCGTCGAGTAGTAGTTTCACCACCCGAACGCTAAGGCACGAGCCGGGAAGAGGTCTTACATGCGGGCAGGCCATGTTCGCACTTCCCGGCTGTATGGGTTGATGTGAATTACTTTCCCTCCGCGCTGTTGAGCATATCGAACGGCATCGCCGGTTCCGCCCCACCCGGCGGCCTGTTTGCCGTTCCAGATTGCGATCACGATTTCCGAGAGTTCTATCACGCGTTGACCGGCGGCGAAGTAAGCGTCTTCCTTTGTGGCCAGCGGCGGGAGCACTTCGATCTTTGTCGCTCGATTTAATAAGCGCTGGTAGTTACGTAATGATTGACCAGTCTTGAACGTCTCTTCGTAACTCGCGAAGGGCAGGACGGCTTGAAGCTCGCCGCCGCGTGCGAGCACCAGCTTTGCGAATAACTGATCTGCGCCAATGGCAAGGGAACTGATGCCGGTTAAAGATGTGCCCAACGTCTCTAAGGTTTCATCCAGTTTCCGCTCCACCCACCGCCACGACGCAGGAGCATTCAAACGCTGGTGCCCTGTAATACCAACCCTCATCCCTCGCTCCTTCGCAGCCCGGAAACCTTTTGCCCCGGCAACGCCGCCGATAGTTTGATGATTAAATCCGATCCTTCACTATCAACCGCCAATACTCACGCCCGCGCAATGTCAGCTCGACGGTTTCACTGTCACGTGCAACCCAGTAGAGTTGTTTGCCCGGGGTCGTCGCTTTGAGTAAACCGGCGTCGCGATAGTCCTTGAAGAGGAGCGCGATTCTTACCTTTTCATGATTCACCGGCTCATGTACGTTCCCGTGCTCGTCCTCCGGCTCGAACTCAGGATCGAGCGGGTAGAGATAATCGGGACTCGGAAAATGTGTGATCAATTCCTGTAGCTTCAGGCGAGTGATGAGAGGGGCGCACTGCCTGATGACGTTCAACTCGGTGGCGTGGGATTTATAGACTGGCCGCTGCACCCATTCACCGAAGCCCCGGTCTACGTATCCGTAAATGGACGCGGCGGTGACCCATCCCAGATGATCGGCAGCGCCGCCTTCCAAGGCATCGAGCACGGCGACGGTAAAGAGGCTCTGCCCGTTCTGCATGCCCGCCAATTCGGAGGCTCTCGATGCGGCCAGTACCGTCATGTTCTCGCGCAGCACGGCGAGCGGATTGATATTGTTCGGCGTGTTAAAGACAGGGGCGTTTCCGGCATCCCCGCTGTGACAGCAATCCAGAATCAGGAGCACGTCCGTCGCCTGCGAGTCGTTAGCCATCTGGATGACATCCTGCATGGCGACGCCCGAATCGTCGTTCCTGCCGTCGCACGTCGCCAGATACCCGCCCGTCGGCGTCAGCGTGCCGTGCCCGGAGAAATATAGCAGCACAGGGCCGCGATAATTGAACAACTCGCGGAGCATCGCCCGCAAAGACCTGCGCGTAATCTTTTCCTCGTTCGGTTCGCCCGTGTAAGTGAGCAGACGGCACGCATAGTTGGGGCTGCCGTCGGCGTTGCGGCGCAGCTTGGCGCGCATCAGGACAGCGTCCTGAGCGCAACCTTTGAGAGTCGAAAAGTAATCGTATTTATCTATTCCGATCAGAAGAGCACGCTTCGACATCTGACACCTCCAGTTAGCTGATCAACGGCTGACGCGCAAATGAACCAACGGCCTCACACTGCCGGTGGCAAGGCTTCAACTCTTTCGCGTCAACTCTAATTTGCGAACGCCTTTGAGATTTTCTTAAAACAGACCGGCCTGTTGGGGCTGTTCATTTTCGGGCTGCTCGTGCGGCGCTGACGTGAACTGCGGCTCCGGTGCGACGTATGCCGCCGAGCCGTTCGATCCGGCGGGGACGCGTCCGCGATACGCGGGCTGCACGCCCAGCTTTCTCAGTTCCGCGTTCTTCCACTGCGCCACCATGCGCCGCGCGATCTCCGTCTGCGCTTCGTGGACTTCATCCGAGGCCAGCGTCTCAAGCGCCTCAGCGGTGCGTTTGCTCAATCTCACATACGCCGCCAGCAGTTCCGCGTAGAGCCTTTGGGCAATGGATTTTTTAACCTCGGTTTCCTGCCTGATGATGAAGATTCTTTTCTGCTCGCGGGCGCGCGCTCTATATTCCAGCCGGTCGAAAACCTCGTCATAAGGACCGCGCCCGGAGAGGAGTTTCGCGGTTATCGGCGCTGTTTCCAGCAGGATGAAGAGCAGCATGATGAACATACTGGCTACGTTCACCACGCGATGCTCTCTCGTCAGCGTGCCGAGAGACTCCAAGCCTCTCAATAAACCGTCATTGGCCTGCGCGGAGGTGAGCGTGGTGTTGTCGATGCGGGTGCTCTTTCTCGCTTTTAAATCGGCGAGCACCGTGTCATTTTGCCGAATGGTAGGTGTCTGGTCGCGGATCAAATCACGCAACTCGCTCTCGGCGAGATCGAGGGCGCGCTTTTTCTTCAGCGCTACGGGTCCAAAGCCTGCTCTCTCCGTGCCTCCCCACCCGTCCAACTCCGCGAAGTACTGTTGTTGGAGGGTGTTCCGTTCCTGTTCCTTGTCTTTGATACGTTGCCTTAACCCGGCATTCCGCGTCTCAAGGATTTCGATTTCAGGAAACGCTCGCTCCGTCGCTTGCTTGATGCGCGCTTCTTCCTCAATCTGCTCTTTCGCGATCTGTTTACTAATCTCCCGCCCGAACAGCTTCAACTCTATCGGCTTCGTAATCACAATCGAGATGAAGACGGCCAGCAACAGCCTCGGCACGGCGCGCAACAACTCCGTCAGGCGTAGTCTTAGTCTCTGTCGGTAAGTTAACTCTGGCGCGACGTTCGCCTTCCTGAGTGACGAGACGATGTACCTGTCGAGGTTGAAGATGATGCCGCCCCAGAGCAGACCGAACCCGAGAGCCAGACGCTCTGACCCGAAGACTTTATACAGAGCGTAGCCGCCGGACAGAGAGGCCAAGACGGCGGTCGCAAAGACGGTAGCTCCGATGCTCGCATACTTGCTCCGCTCGATGGCGCATTCGGGTCTGGCGAGAATCGCCTGATTTGCGCCCGAGCAGGCGATGAAGAATCTTCTGATTAAATTAACCATCTGTGTGAAGCTCACAACTTCAAGAAACACTCAAGTCTAACTTCCACGTTACGCCGCGCTTTCAGGTTACGTCGGGTCCACAGGCCGCATGCCATCGGTCGCCACTTCGCCGCGAACATCTTCCACGGACTGTGTGCAGGTTGTTTATCCGCGAGCCGGTTGCTTTCCACTTCGCGGTGCGCTGTTCTGCCTGTCGCGCCGCTTTCCCTTCGTGCTTCTACTTGCACGAGCCTGAGACGGTTGCTTCTGTTTCTTCTGTCGGCGTAACGAAGGGGTGGAGGGAATCAGCGGGTTAGCTCTCGGCGCGCTGCCTTCTAAGAGCGACTGCTTCTGCTCCGTCGAAGGATCGTTTGAGACTGTCTTTCCCCCGGCATCGCCCGGCGGTATCTGTCTGCCCGCAGTGCCCTCCTCCTGCGCAGGAGGAGCGGCAGCGGCCTGCTGCGCGCCCGTGGCGGGAGCGTTGCCGTGATCTACAACCTTGATCTGTTTTAATAAACTTTCCACCGCCCTCATGCGTGCGTCGAGCATCAAGAGATAAGTGATCACGCCGAGCAGCGTGATGGTCACAGCCCAGGGTAAGACCCGGTTCAAACGTCCGGCCAACACGGCGGGCGGGGGCGCGGCAAACACCTGCGCGGCCTCACGCATCGGCGCATCGGCGGCGCGCGGAATGTCTGTTGCGATGTGTGGCTTCAACGCGTGAAGGTCGTCGGCGTTGCGGTCCACAGTCTGAGCAAGGAGACGGGGGATGGGAACACGCTTGGGCGCAACGAGAAGAACGGCCTGCGGTCCCCTGTAGACCCCGAACGGTTCATGCTCGTCAATCCCGCTGACCACGATGCCGACGTGATTTTTGTCTCGGAAGGTGGACTGTTCGGTGATGTCTACGGGGCTGAAACGCGCGGGGTAGCGCGGGTGAGAGTGATACCAGCCGACGATGTCGTAACCGTAGGCGGTGGTCTCCAGCCGGTGGCGCACCTGCGCGTGCCCGTCCGCGGAAATCCCTACGTGACTGGGCGTGGCCTCGATCTCGTGCTTTCTCGCTCCCTGCGCGGCGAGCACGAGCGTATAAGGTCCACGATCATCGCGCAGCACACGCCCGGCCAGCAGCCCTATCGTCTCATTCGGTGCTGCATCCGCCATCTCCGCGGAGATAATCTTCAGCACCTCTTCGAGAACATGCGCCTCAAAGCCGTCTTGCGCCGACGCGAAGACGACGAACTTCTCATCGCCCGCAGGCCGCATGATGAACGGCAAGCACGCGTTGGCCGCTTTTTTTCGCGGGCTGAAATCCCCTTCCATGAGGTTGGCCGCCGCCAGTGAAGGAGCCGATCTTTTCGGTGTGAAGTCGTCTTCCATAAGTTTTCCCGCCGCCGTTAACGCCGTGTGCCCGGTGTGAACATCGAGTCCCCGGTCGGTTCAGAGGACGCAGGCTGAAAGAGATCGCTATCGTCGTTTGCGGCAGACGCGCCTTGACTGCCCTGACTGCTGCCGCCGCCAGCCGCTTTCGGCTCAAAGAGCGAGACCACATTGGTCTGACTCCCGGCGGCGCTGAAGCTCTCTTCCGGCTTCTGACTTATTTCCGAAGGTAAGACCGGATAGACCAGATTGGGATCGAGCGGTCGGCGGTTGAGCTTCGTGCGCCAGTAGTCGGCGGCCTCGGGCGTGTAACCGCCGTAATCGTCCGTGCGCGGAATCTCGTCGAAGTTGAGCAGCTTGGCGATGTGGACGAACAGGTGGCCGAGGAGCATCTGCCCTTGCGCGTCCTCCCACATCTCGTGGTCGATGCAGATGGGCAGCTTCTCCCTGAAATGCGGCGTCCAGGGCATCTCGCTGGAGACGACGTAACAGGCGGGTCTGGAAAACGGATAATCCCCGTTCGCCAGCAGGTCGAACTTGACGGACGTTTTTTCAGAATAACGATCAGGTCCGACGAGCGTGCGCATGTGATAAACGACCAGATAGTGCGTCGCCAGTCCGGCCACGTCCTCTGAGACGATAGGGTTGCTGCGCTTTTCCAGATCGGAGGCGCTGCGGTAAGCCGTCACGTTCAGTTGCGGGCTGCGCATCTTCGTGACCACCTGATAATCGAACTTCAAGCGGGCTTGCTGTTGTTGCGGTGTTAAGCGTGCCATCGATGTTCTCCGTTCAGCAGAGCAGTCCTTCGTCCTAACGCTGTTCCGATGCGGTTGGCGTTCCTCCGGCGCGTGCAACCTTCGGCGGAGAAGAGTTGCGTTCGAATCTCGCGGCGGTGCGTTGCTTGCCGGGTCGCGCTGAAGCGCCCTGCCCGCGCTGTCTGACCTCGATCACTTCGCCGTCCACTACTCCGGCGTCTGCGAACGTCATGTTCGGCGTGATGGCTGTCCCGGATCGTTTGATCGCCAGTTCGTAGGGTCTGCCCGGCGCGGCGGGTTCGAGAAAGGCTCCATTCTCGTCGCCGACCATCAAGCCCTGAACCGCCTTCTGTCCGGTGCACTGCGGGCTGATGAAGGCTGTAAAACTGTTTGCGTTTCGCGGGTGCGTGAAATGCACCTCAATCTTGTCGTTGTTCATGTGTGTCTCCTGATGTGAAAAGATGTTCGAGCGATCCGGCCAGTTCAAAAAAACTCGACGTGTCGGGCGCGGTCAGGGCTTCGACCAGAGAGAGCGGGCAGAGACCGAGTTGCCCGCAAGATAAGTTCAGCAGTTCCGGGTCGGAGTTTAAAGTGAGCCGGCTTTCGACGACGGGCGCCTCCGACATGCCCGCCGCCGCACGCGGGAATTCACCGCCGCACTCTCTACAGCGAGGACTCATCGCCCATGCCCAACCGGGACTGTCCACAACCGTCATCTGCTGGCACTCCCTGCACGCGGCTGAACGGATGAACGGGAATTCGAGCAGCAAGATCGGATCAGCCTGCGAGTGGGCGGCGATCTCTCGCACCAACATCTCCACGCGGTCTTCATTCGTCGTGGTCAACCGGCGCGGCGGTTCGTCGAGCGAGCGATGAAGGCCGGGACAGGCCGGGTCGGTCGATAGGTTCACGACGCGCGCACTGCCCGTTCTGATGTTGAGGTCGAAAGCGCGTGCGGCGGTCGGTTCCGACATTTGCGCGTGCAGCGCGGCGATCGCCGCCTCGGCCTGTAGCCCGCCGAGCGTCGCCGCCGCGTTCTGGATGGCCGGGATGAAACCCGCCTGTTCGACGCGTTCGGCGTAAAAGTCACAGGAGAAAGCGCCCACCGTCTCCGGGTGCGAGCAACGCCAGCAGGGCGTCGTCTGCGCCGCCTCGCCGCGCGCCGCGGGATAGGACGAGAGCGTGATCTCGGCGGCCTCGAATCCGCCTTCGACAAGCGCGATGCCGTGCAAGCGCGCCTTGTCGGAGAGGTAGGCGCGTGCGCTCGGATTATCAACACACGAGACGACTACCGAGACCTCTTTGAAAGCGCCATCGCCGAGTTCCTGAATCCATTTGTGCGCGTAACGCATGACGGGCGCGGGAGCGGTCATCAGGCGTCCCAACTTACGCGCCACCGCGCGAGCCTTCCCCAGACCTATCTCGTCGCGCTCTTCGGGGAGCGGGTAAGCGGGACTGCGGGTTCGGTTGTGCGGCTCGAATTCGTCCTTATCTACGATTCTGATTTCGCCTACGCCGGAGAGCGCGAGGTTGAGCGTCGTGTTCTGTCCGAGCGCCCCGGCTCCGACGACGAGGGCAACGCTGCGCGCCATGCGCTCAGGCTCGTAGCCCGCGAGGCGTTCGCGGGAAAATAGTGCGTCGTTAGTTTCCACGTGCCCTTCTCCATTCTTTACAGCGATCACACAGGCAGTCGCCCCTCTTCTGACCGTAGGTGTAACAGACCGAGTTTTCGTCGGCCTCGTTAGTGCCGACAGGGCTGAACGCGCCCGCCGGTTGGAAGAAGCCTTCGAGCGCTCGGTCGTGTCTGGCCGGTGTGAACATCGCCTCTTCGACCGTGATCGCTTCCTCCGCCTCGTAGTCGTCCTCTTCGTACTCTTCCGCGTCATACTCTTCCGCGTGTGGTATCTCTCGCCGGGCGCTCGATGTCAGTTCATGCGGCGGCGCAAGCGTCGGCAGTTCACGCGTGGGCGAGGGAGAGTCAGACCCTAACGCCGAAGCTATCAACGCCACGACGATGAGAAGCACGACGATCAGCAAAACGAGCAGCATGCAGTGTCTCCCGAACCTCCCGAACCTTAACCATCCCGCTCCGTCTAACCCCTATGCGGCGGTTTGGCGGAACGTTACAGACGGCAGACGGTAAATTTCCTGCCGGTATGAAACAGGTTGTGAGGATGTTGACCAGCGCCGCCGCTTCAAGGTGCTCCGGGAACAGCTTTGAGGGACGACGTTAGGAGCGCGCGTCTGTGGCGTGTCCTAAGGCTCGCGCGCGAAATACCTCGCGATGAAACCGGGCGCGAAAAACTTGCTGACCAGAGCGGCGCGTTTGACCTCTGAGTGCAACCCGGCGAGCACAGGTCGTGTCTGGAACTCCGTGCTCCGCAGTAACTCTTCAACCTCCGCGGGCTGCACGCGTCTGGCTTCAGCCAGAGACTGAACCAGCAAGCGCCTCTGTCCATGTGCCCCCGGCGCGACCATTTGACTGAGGACAAGCAGCGTCTCTTTCCAATCGGACGCGTCGCTTGAAGCATTGCGCACCTCCGCGAGGAAGCGTGCGGGTTCGGGTATCAAGCTCTCAAGGCGACGGTAATTGAACTCGTAAGAAACCTGTCGAAGCACACGGGTGTCCATCGCCCGCAAGGAACGGAGCAGGAGCTTTACCGGGCGCGGGTCGAGCAGGTAGCTATAGGAGAGTGCCTGTAGCAACTCATCCTGATAGCCGTGCGGTTCGGGCTGGGCTAAAGACTCCAAGACCTGTCGCATCTCGTCTGCCGTCGCGGCGGAGTTCAAGTCGCGCGAAGCGCACTCTACGAAGGTCTGCGGTTGATGGAAGAGTCTGATGAAGGCCACACGACGCACCTCGAAAGAGAGCGGCTCGAAGGCCGAAGGCGCGATCTCTTTCAGCGCCGCCGCGACCGCCTCGAATCTTTGACGCTCATGCGGGTAACAGGCCGCCAGCGCATAGACCAGCGCCCGCCGGGAGCCTTCGGGTTCCGGCCTCATCAGCAGGCTGAGAATCTTGAAGACTTCGCGCGTCATCTGTTCCTGTCGCAGTTCTCCGTGAAGCTCGTTGAGGAAAAGCGCGGGCGCGGAGAGCAGCCGCTTCCAGAGCGTGTGACGAAGTTCAATCACCAACTCTTCAAGGCGCGGCTCGCCCCGACCCCTGAGTTGGCTCAACAACTTGTCTTCGAGATAACCGTGTGAAGGCATCCCGGCCAGCCCTTCGATGAGCGCGGCCATGATGTCCGGCTCCGCTTCTCTCACAAACTGTCCAAAGATCGGCCAGACCGTCTCGCGGTGATGCCTCTGGTTGAGCGTTTCGAGGAAGACGCTGCCAACGGTGACGGCGTCGCGCCGCAGAAACGCTTCCAACTCCCGTCGCCTCTCTTGCCACGTCTGCTTACGCCAGAGCAGTTGACTGCAACACGCGACCCATCGAAGGTTTTCATCCGACGAAGAAGCCCACCGTTCACGAACGACCGACGCCGATTCACGGTCGAGCAGACGCGCTTCGTTCAACGCCTCGGCGAGATTGATGCGTGTGGCCGACCTGCCCTCCTGCGCCACCAGACTCAATAAACTCTCAATCTCCGGCAGCGAGACTTTGCGCGCCATTCGCTTGAGCGGGATTGAGAGATAGAAACGGATGCTCGGGCGCGTGTCTCTCGCCAGCCTGCTCAGATAGCCGAGCGCCTTGTGGTAAGTGAACCGCCCCGGCCTGCCGGACGCGATGCGCCCGAGCGCGGAAGCAGCAGCCCACGCGCGATACAACGTCTGGTCGCGCGGGGAGAAATCGTTGCACCATTGCTCCAAGAGGCCGAGCGCCTGCTTTGCCCCTTCGCCATCGAGCGCCATCTGGTCGAGCGCGATGGCGGCGGCCTCACGAACCTGATAAGCGGGGTCCTTAGCCCAGAAGTCCAGTATGTCTGACAGTCCTTCAAGGCCGTGCCTGCTGACTTTGCCCACCATCTGCGCTATCGCCGCCCGCACGGCTTTGCTCTCCTCGATCTGGCTCTTACGTATCTCCTCTGCCACCTCCCCCGCGCGCGGTTTTCTTCCCGGCGGCACAGACCATTCTTTCAGAGACGGAATGAGTTCGACGAAATACTCCCGGTAGCTTCTGGCGATCTCCTGATAGACCGCCTCTCGGATGCGCTCGTCAACGAAACCGAGCGCGCCGTCGGTCGTCACATACGGCGCTGCCCTCTGGCGACAGATCCCCATCGGCGAGAGAGACAGTTGCGGGTCGAGCCGCTGTAGGACGCCCACGACCGATTTGTACTTCTCCCACACCTGTTCCCGGTTTAAATCACTGAAGAGCAGAAGGGCGAGCACGAAGCAACGGGTCGAATCGTCGAGCGCCAGAAACCACGTGTGAATCTCTTCATCCAGTTCGGCGTTGCGTTGCAGCAGTCGCTTGATGTCACGCGGCTTCTTTACCTGTCGCAGGTGAACGGTCGCGAATCGTTCGAGGTCGGCGGGCGACCACCTGTTGATGAGTCTGTGGAATTCATCGCGATTCTCTTCGAGGGAAGCGTCAGGCGCGGCGGTGGGCGCGGCAGCAGCGGCGTCGGGGGCGACTGCGATGAGGTCGCGCGCCCAGTCGTATTGCCTCGTGTTGATGTAACCATTGTCGTATGAGTATTCGAGCAGCTTCTCGAAAATGCGCAGCTTCGCCCTGTCGTCGTAGAAGTTCGGGGCGATCTTCAGGTGCGTGTCGTACTCAAAATCACGACGACGTAATTCCTGCATGACATCGGGGAAGGATTCTTCCGGCGTCGTGATAATGACAATGTTATTGCGTTGGAGCAACGCTTTCAGGCTCTCCAACTCGCCCCTCGGACTCTCTTCATCGAAGCGCGACGAGGGTTGCGCATCGCGGAAGACGATCACGGAATCGCGTATCAACGAGCCGTTAATCTGCGCCCAACTGCGCGACTTCGGAACCTCGTACACATTCCTCGTCTTTTCCTGAGCGGCCTCCTCGCCTGACACCTGAGACTGTGCTTTGAACGCCAGCGAAAGGGCGATGTAGTCCCGCACGCTCACGTCGCCCGTCACCCAGAGCAAGTTTTTCTTTCGCAGCAACTTCATCGCGCCGTCCAACTCCGGCGACTCGACAAAGGCCGTGCGGATCAGCCTGCAACGCGAGTCTCCCACCTTGAAATTATCTATGCCGAAGTTAACGGCTTCCCCTGTCAAGTCTATTTCCCCACGAATGGCGAAGAGCACTTGATCGAGGAGTTCCGAGTAACTCCCCAGATTCCAGGAGATGTCGCGGAAGCGATCCAGCAGGGCGCTGATGCGCGGGTCGAACGGGTCTGTGAACCCGAGGCGAATGGGGATGATGCGTGGGCGACCGTGCTGTTCATAGAGGTGCACGGCGCGGGAAATCTCCGCCTTCACCCACTGGCTGTTATTCGCTTCCGGCGTCAGCAGCACGAGCACATAGTCGGCGGTATCAATGCCAGTTTTGATCTCAGCTTCAATTTCACCGCCGGGCGGTTGCACTAAATCCAGATAAACCTTCTCGCACACGTCGGCCAAACTCTCGGCCAATCTGGAAGCGATTTTGTCATCCAGTTCCACATTACACTTGTGACTGATGAAGACGGACGGTTTCCACTCAGGTTCGACGGGCAGCGCGACGCCCTCTGCCGCTTCACGCTCGTGATCGTCGTCTGTTTCGAGGATGTCTGAATCAGTTGCTTCGACGATACCTGAAGCGTTTTCCATTTCCAGTATGTCTGAAAGGTTTTCCATGTGTAGCCCGATCTGCCTGACGGCGCGTTGATGGATTCAGGGGCGCACGGCTGTCGCCGCGAACGTTACTTCGCCATCTTCCATGAGTTCGCAGCGCAAAACGTTACGGCACACGCGGCGGCTCGACGCGGCGATGACCACGCGCGTCGTCTTCCACAGCGTGCCGCCGGTGATGTCGTGCCGGGTAACGTTTCGCTCGCTCGCCGCATAGATGTTGACAAACGTGTGCCGCAATAGTTACCTGCGGCGCGGCATTCGGTAAGAAGTTGAATCAGCGGGGAAAGCACACGTCTCGAACAGCCGGCGTAAGACCCCGGCGCAAACGGCATGAGGCGTGGCGCACATTAACGCCTAACCATGAGAGATCGCGAAAGGAGCACAACGAGATGAGTTATGAACATCCCAAGCAGGGAACACCAACCGAGTCGCCTGTGACCTACAAGGGTGGCGCTGACGGCAAATCCAAAGCCGGGGAGGAAGAGTTGACGGAAGAGGAGCAGCCCCGCAAGCAGGAGGGCGAGGAACGCGAGCAGCCTTCCCCCTCCGAAGCGTAAGCGACATAAATGATAATTTTGCGGCGGGGAAGCAGCGGGTCGAGCGAAAGCAAGCCCGCTGCTTCCCGTCTGCAAAAGCCGCCGGTCGCGTCGCGGTCGGTATAAACATCGGCAGGCCGCACGCGTCCCCTACCCGAAACGGCTACTTAAAGCCGACACCCGCCCCCGCTCATCCGCGTAGGATACTCCCGCCGCTCCACTCTTCCACGAAATAAACCCCTCTCACTATTGAACCCCTCAGGCATATGTGTACAATACCCCTCATCCGTGGTGAACATCATGACATCTTTTTTCTCATATATGACCTCTACCAAACTCTTATAAACTTGCTCCCGTCGTCGTCAGTTAAGTCTCACAGAACATTTGCCGGTGTGATAATTCATGCACAGATGCCCAGTGCTTCGTCCAAACCTCAACCGACGCTCCGCATACCCACGTCTCACCCGCCTTATCCTCATCCTCGTACTGACAGCGGCCTGCTTCCTGAACAACGAAAACTCACCGCAGTCGAATTGGCTTCAAGCAGCGGCGGCCAGCGACGCACGGACAGTTGAGCAAACCCGTCAACTTACGCCGGGGACTCTCATCTCGGATCAACTTGCCGGTGGCGATGCGCACACTTACGCGATCACTCTAAATCGCGGACAGTTCCTTCAAATGAAGATCGACAGGTATGACTTGAAGCTGTCCGTCACCCTCGATGGACCGGAGGGGCAGCAGTATCTTGAATTGGATTGTCGTCGTGAAGGGTTATTGCCGTTGGCCTTCATCGCAGAGGCAAACGGCGCGCACCGGCTCGTGTTGAGGTCGCAAGAGACGGGTCGGGAAGGCAGAAGTTACCGGATCAAGGTTGAAGCCGCGCGTGACGCGAGCGCGCCGGACGCACGTTACGTGGCCGCCTCCGCCGCCTACGCGCGGGCGGAAAGTTTGCGCGCCGAATGGAATTCGGACGCGCTAGGGGAGGCGATCAGACTCTACCGTGAAGCATTGACAGCGTGGAACACTGTGCGCCACAGAGACGAAGCCTTTGAGACACACCTCAACATCGGCGATGTTTACTTCACCCTCAGCGAATACCAGCCCGCGCTGACCTCCTACCGGAAGGCGCTCACGGCGAGTCGCAGCGACGGAGATCAAGCGGCGGAGATCACAGCCCTCATTCAAATCGGCTACGTTCACATCTATCTGGGAGAGAATCAGCGCGCCCTCAACTATTTATTGACCGCGCGTGAACAGATCAGGCGTGTGTGGCCGGACGGCGCGGCGCCTGAATACCAGCGCAGGGAGGCGCAAGCCCTCAACAACTTAGGCGAAGTCTTTTACTCGCTCACCGACCTGAAGAAGTCTGTGGAATATTTCGAGCAGGCGCGCGCTCTGTGGATGGCCTTGGGGAACCGACGCGGGCAGGCACTCGCGCACCTCAACTTAGGTTATAGCTTAACCGACCTCGGCGACTTACCTCGTGCCTTCGAGCATTACAACGAAGCCCTTACTCTCTGGCAAGCGGTCGAGGATCGACGGGGCGCGGCACTGTCACGCACAGCCCTCGGCGGCGTGCAGTCTTTCTTCGGCGAGAAGCAGGCGGCGCTCGATTCGCACAACGAGGCCATGCGCTGGTTGAGAGTCATCGGCAACCGGCAGGGTGAGGCCGCCACTGTCAACGGCATCGCACAGGTGTATGAGGATTTGGGTGAGAAGCAACTGGCGCTCGATCATTATCAAAGAGCACTCGAACTCTACGAGGAGATCGGCAACCGCGATTTCGCGGCGCTCAACAGATACTACGTCGGCAGGGTCTATCACTCGATGGGCGATAACGCCGCCGCGCTTGAGTTTTACCGGCGCAGTCTCACCCTGAGCCGGCTGGTGGGAGATCGCCAGATCGAGGCGCACGCGCTGAAAGGCACCGGGATGGTGTATGACACTGCGGGCGATAAGGTGACGGCGCTGGCGCACTACAACTCTGGACTCACGTTATACCGGCAAATCGGCGACCGGCGCGGGCAGGCGCGCACGCTCAACAGCATCGGCTACGTTTACTATTCTCAGTCTGACGCGCAAAAAGCGCTCGATGCTTACCGTCAGGCTTTACCCCTCACACGCGCCGTTGATGACCGCCGGGAAGAAGTCTCCACGCTTTACAACATCGCGCGTGCTCAACGCGAGTTGGGAAGTTTCGATGAAGCCGTTGCGCACATCGAAGCGGCGATTAATCTCACCGAATCGTTGCGCATCAAGATCATCAGTCAGGATTTACGCTCGTCATATTTCGCCTCCGTCCATCAGGTGTATGAGACTTACATCGATCTCCTGATGCGCCTCCACAGGTTGCGCCCGGCGGAGGGGCACGCCATCACTGCGTTACAGGCCAGCGAACATTCACGCGCCCGCTCGCTGCTTGAAATCCTCACGCAAGAGAAGGTCACGGTTCATCAAGGAGTACCTGAAGCCCTGCGCACACAAGAGCGCACGCTGCAACAACTGCTCGACGCTAAGGCCGAGTACAAGATGAAACTCCTCAACGGCAAGCACGACGACGCGCAGATTGACGAACTGGCGAAGGAAATTCGCGAACTTACAGCGCGCTACCGCGACGTGCAGGCCGAGATCAGGGAACACGCCCCGGCCTACGCGATTCTCACGCAACCTGCGCTGCCGCACGTGCGCGAGATTCAGGCGGAGTTGAGCGGGGGCGACACGCTTCTTCTGGAGTACGCGCTGGGCGAAGAACGCAGCTATTTGTGGGCTGTGAGTGCCACCGGAGTGGAGAGTTACGAACTGCCGCGCCGCGCCATCATCGAAGAGGCAGCCCACACAGTCTACAACCTGTTAATCGCGCGCCAGCCAATTGACCAAGAGACTCAGGCGCAATACCGCAAGCGCGTGGCGGAGGCGGACGCGAACTACTGGAGACAGGCGGGTGTCTTGAGCCGCATGTTGCTGTCCCCGGTCGCTTCTCAACTCGGGACGAAGCGCCTGCTGATAGTCGGCGACGGCACACTGTGCCATATCCCCTTCGAAGCCCTGCCCGCGCCGTCGTCCGAAGAACAGTTGCCGCCCGTCGCCGGGGGGCAACCCGTCGATTCGCTCCCATTGATACTTAGCAACGAGATTGTCAGTCTGCCTTCCGCGTCAGTCCTCTCGGTCTTGCGCCGTGCGAAGCGTGTGCCCGTGGTCAAGTCAAAGATCATCGCGCTTCTGGCCGACCCTGTGTTCGACAAGGATGACCCGCGCGTTCATGCTGCGAACCCGGCTGAGATCAGCGCCGCCGTCTTTGAGCCGACTGCCGCCGAGAGCCTGCCCGCGCTCAGAAACTTCTCCGAGCGGGGCGGTACGACGCGCGGCATCCCGCGCCTTCCCTCGACGCGGCGCGAGGCCGAAGCGATCATGTCTCTCCTGCCCGGCGAGAAGGGCATCA
>WUUC01124198.1_pt1 | contig 15200 bp, 2 predicted proteins | sample 6278441 | NCBI WGS metagenome assembly WUUC01 (sample SAMN13675441, study PRJNA597444) | soil metagenome | isolation source: soil | place: USA: Washington | collected 2017-10
GAATCGTCGTGCTCGCGCCCTGCAGCACGGGAGTGCTGGCCACCAGATCCTGGTGCGTGATCCGCAGATTTGCATCGGTCGAGGCCGGCACCGACAGCGCCGCAGACGCCTGATTGTTCGCTTCCGATGTTTCGGCGAACGCGTTGAGCGGATCGATCTGGACCAGGACAGGAGCTGCGGTGAGAGAGCGGCTCGTGCGCCAGGTTGTTGAAACGGTTCGCGTCTGGCCGGCGGGCAGATCGATCGTCAGCGTCGCGACGTCGATGGCGCCGCCGGGGGCGTCGATGAACACGCGTGCGCGCGCGGCGAACACATCCGCGGTGCCGGAGTTCCCGACGGCGGCGCCGATTTGCAGATCGCGTCCGAGTGCGATCGGATTCTCAGAGAGGGTCACGCCGGTGACGAACAGATCGATCGCGCTCTGCACCGCGAGAGTGCGCGATGCGGCGTTGTTGGTCTCGTCGGCCTCGTCCAGAGTATTGTCCGGATCGGCAACCGCGAAGTAGCGCCGTTCGCCGGGAGTGGCGATGGTGAAAATGATGGTGGCCTGAGCTGATCCGCGCGCCGGCACATCGGCGACCGTGGTCTCGCCCACGCGTGTTCCGCCAGTCGCAGGATCGCCGGCGAACAACGCGATCGCGACATTCGGTGCTGCGGTGCGGCCGAGATTCGCAACCCGCACGATGACGGTTTGCGACTGGGGCACCGAGCGCAACAGGTCTGGCGTCAGCACAAGATCGGCAGCCGTGATCGCGACATCCGGTCCTTCAGGTGGAGGCGTAACCGTGAGCTGACCAGCCAGCACATTGTCGGCCTCGTTCGCTTCGTTCAGCGTCAGCGCCGGATCGGCGATCGCCACGATCTCGTGGGCGCCCGAGGCATCGGTGGTATTCCATGGAACCGTCACCGGCACCCGCGCCTGCGCAGGCAGCGACGCGATCACCACGGCTTCACCAATCGGCAGGCCGCCGGTGTTGGGATGGCCGTCGTAGAAACGAACGACAACGTTGGTCAGGTCGCTCGAGCCGGTGTTGGCGACCAGGGCCGACAGCGACACCACCTCACCCTCGACAGGATCCGGTGGTGCGAACGCGAGACTCGAAGCGACGAGCGCGACGTTGGGCAAGTCGGCGATTTGCAGCGCACGGATCGCCATCGCGGTTTCGTAGACGCTTTCGTTCCAGCTGCCGTCGGCGAGCTGACCGCGGCGCAGGAACTCCACTGCCCAGCGGACGTCGACTTGCGCTGACGATACGCGCGCGGCGTGAAGCAGCGCGAGCGCGGTTTCGAAGATGGTGCTGCCCGATTCGCCAAATCCGCCATCGGTGTTCTGACGCGACAGCAGCCACGTCGAGGCGCGGCCCAGTGCCTCGTTCAGCGGCGCCGACGTGAACCGTCCGGCCAACTCCAGCACGGCGGCAGTGCTCAGAATCGAACCCGATCCGCCCGGCTGGATTGGCCACGCTCCATCGGGCAATTGGGAGGCGAGCAGCCCCGCGAGTGCCGTCGGATCCGCACCTGGCAGTGCCGCCAGCGCCAGGGCGGTATCGAACGGGTCGGGTTCGTCGCCGGCGCGCAGTCCCCAGCCGCCCGACGGGTGTCGCGCGCCCAGCAGAAATGTTGTGTCAGCCGGCGCATGCTGCGGCGCGATCGCCGCCATCCGGCGCGCCACGGTGTCGACGTTCGTGGCATCGGTCAGCGTGCTGAGCCAGGCGAGGGCCTTCTGGCGTGACGCGAACGCTGCGGGGGCGCCCGCGAGGAGATCGATCGCCGCTGCGGTGTCGCGCACGCTGGTTGAAGACGAATCGGCAAATCGTCCGCTGCCCGCCTGTCGCGACAACAGCCACGACACGCCTTGTGCGAGATCGACCGGAGCGGTACGCGGCCCGCTCGACGGCGGCAGCACGGCGCCGGGATCGGTAATCGGCGCGTCGGGAACATCAGGGAAGATCTCGACCGACGCCGCGCCGCCGGTGAGAATCACCATCCGGGTCGCAAACGCCTCGCGAACGTTGTTGATCGCTCTCAGTTGGGCGCCGTTGGCGGCCTGACCCGGGCGCACGAGGTAGACGAACGCCATCTTGAATTGCTTCGGTGCCGCTGAGGCATGCGGCACGCGCTCGCCCTCGGCGGCGATCACGTCGTCGATCGAGATCGGCCGTGCCGTGCCGTGAACGGTGGCGCCAACCTCGGGCAGGCGAGACGGATCACCGGGTGCGCCTTCGATCAGGAAGAACGGCGGCACCGCACTCGGATCGAGCACGCCCATCGCATAGAGATCGAGCGGGCTGTAGAAGCTGCGCGATCGTCCGATCGACGTGAAGGAGCCGTCACCGTTGTTGCGCCAGTCGTTCCCGTAGAGGACGGAGTTGTGGCTCTGGAGGGAGAAGTTCCAATGCGCGCCGTCGCCGCCGCGCAAGCTGTGATTCGGGGTTCCATCCGGGTTCTGGAAACGCAGGTGCGCGCTCCATCGATGCGCCACTTCGTGGGCCAGCGTGCTGAGCGTCTGCTCGAACAGCGGATCGGTAGGATCGGTAACGAGTGAGGCCAGCGCCCCCATGTCGATGTAGCCCTGGAGCCGCCCGCTGCTGCCCCAGTCGGCGCTGCCGTCGAAGAGATCGAGGCCGATACCCTGCACATCGTTCTTGATCGAGTAATAGCGTCCGCCGACGCGTGTGCCCTCGTCGTCGCTGCCGAGATTGAAGGGAAATCCGGTAAATGCGACGACGAAGTCGTAATCGTCTTGATGCTGACGCAGCAGCTCCGTCGCGATCGCCTGGCGGATGGCAACTTCGTAGGCGCGGCTCGACTCCGGCTGCCGATCGTAGCCGCCGCTCAGCTCCAGCACCGTGACGTGGTCGCGATCCTCGAGCGTGCGGACGTTGATCGGCGGCGCTTGGGCGGAGGTGTACTGCGTCAGCGCCGCAAGCGCGATCACCAGGCCGCCGATCAGACGAAAGCGAGTCTTCATGCGTTACATCTGCGGTCGCTTCTTCGGAGCGGGCTTTGCCGGATCCGGCGTAGCGGGCATGACGATCAGCGGCTTGGTACCGGTGAGTGGCGGCTCATCGGCGCGTTGCAGATAGCGAGTACCGCCCCGTTCGCCTTCCTTGATCACGATCAGCGCACGATTGGGCTTGCCGTTCTTTTCGACGAAGGTCTCCTCGAGCACGAGGCGCTGCGACGAGATTTCTTTGACGACAGCTTTGGTCTTCGCAACCAAGTCACCGGCCCTCAGTTTCTCGAGCGCACCGGCACCCACACGGACGACAGCGACGGCATCACTGGCTTTGACCAGTACGATTGAGGAAACGGCCGCATCAGTTGCAACGTGACGAGGCGCGCCGGCTGCGGACGGAGTTTGCCCACGTGCGGGTGCGGCGCAGAGCGCCAGGCACAGCAAGAAGGCGCTATTTGTCTTTGCCATTGACTTGCCTTTCGACTTCCATCAGCGCCGCCGGTGTCATCTGGATTGGTCCGCCCGTTCTCGATCGGTGCGGCTTGATTGCGTCCCAGGCGGTGTGCCAACGCCCGACCAACTGCTCCGCCTGCGCGCGTGCTCTGAGCGATTTCGGCACGTTGGTGAGAGATTCGGAGGCAAAAATTCCTCGCACCAGGCCTTCGCTCAACGTCGTCTTGGCCGTCGCGGTGAACTCGGTGACCGCGCCGGGGTTGCCGAATTTGGCGTACTTCGACAGGGCGGCTGCCGGGCCGCCACCAGCGTGCCTGAACCCCGAAATATGTGACCCGTGCTGAAACGACTTCAACCCCGTCATGGCGTTGAGCTCGTCTACGATGCGGAGAACTTCGGTGTTGTCGAGCATTTCGCCGGCGGCGTTCTTGATGTAGGCGATGTCGAGATCCGAACGGAAGAATTTCCAGCCGTCGCGCGCGAGACCGAAGGTGGACTTCGCCTTCACCGTCTCCGGCTTGGCCGCCAGCTTGATGTAGGTCAGCGTCTTGGTCACCGTAGCGGTGATCGGATCTGCGGCACGTATGCCGATGGTCAGGTCATGAACGTGCGCGTAGAGCTTGAGGGCCGCCTGCTCGGACGCAATCGCCGCCGACGTTGGTTTGACCGCCTTCAGAACCTGTTTGCCGCCGCTGATCGCCGCACCAACAGGCTCGAGCAGCGTGACGACATCTCCGACCGCACCCAGAACGTCCAGCGCTGTGATGTCCTGACCGCTTTGGTACTTGCCCGCCAACTCTCCGGTTGCCGCGCCCAGATTCAGCGCGCTTTGCAGGTACGACGCCGTTCCATGGACGAGGGCTGCGGTGCCGGTGGCCAGGATCGAATCCGGATCCGCCGCGGCGATCTCTTCCGCGAGCAACATGAACCGGAACGTTGCCATGTCGCCGAGTCCACCTTGCGCCGCCTCGTCGATCCGCGCCAGCAGTTCTTCGCGCCGTTCGGTCTCGATCATTTGCTCGGTGCGCTGCCATCGATCGAACTTCTTGTAGATCTCGGAGCGGGTCTTGTAGATGCCGGTGGGCGCGGAGTGTTCGCCGGTCAGCGGATCACCGCCGCCTGGACGGCCAAGCATCGCCGCCAGCTCTTCGCCTTCGGCACGGGCGCGCGCGAGATACTCCTCGTTCTTGGCTTTGACGTAGTCATCGACGTCTTTCGTCGCCGGGTTGCACGGACCGGTCTCGCCGTGGCATGGGTTGCCGACGTCGAAGTCGTCCTTCGCCTCCTCGCTCGCATACCCCGTCGGATCGACGTACCGGAGCGGGTTGGCAAGTGCGTACTGATAGCGATGCAGCGTCGCAGGGTTGTCGCCTTCGCCGAGGTACGAATCCTGGGAGAGGAAACGGCCGGTGGTTTCGTCGTAGTAGCGCGCGCCGAAAAACTGGAGGCCGGTCTCGGTGTCGCTGTAATGTCCGGTGAAGCGCCGCCGGTTTGGCGTGGTGTCGAAACTCGCAAGCACCTGGCCCCATGGATCGTACGAGTAGCTTGCTTGCGTGACGCCGCTGGCGTCGGTGAGCTCGGAGGTGCTTCCGAGCGCATCGCGCGAGTAGAACGACCGGCCACCCGAGGCGCCCGCATCGATCGACGACAGCCCTGCCGGCCCGTAGGTGTAGCGCAGCGTGGTCGCCAGACTCGAGCCGTCGTACTCCTGCACGACCCGGTTGGCGTCGTGCAAATAGCGAATGCTCGCGACTGGTGACGACATCTTCACCCGCCGGCCGAGGTGGTCGTAGTCGAACGTCACAGGTCCAACCGAGCCAGTGGCCCGGGCCAGCTGATCGCGGATGTCGAAGTCGTAGGTCTTGGTCGCCGTCGGCGCGGGAACGTCACCGCTCGAGGGATCGATCGTCCCGACCTTCTGCGTGATCGTGTTTCCGTTACGGTCGTACTGCAGAACGACACTCGCGCCGGCGTTGACCGCGTCGGCGATGGCAGTGAGCTGATTCAACCGGTTGTAGGTATAGGTGCGCGCAATCGGCGATTCGCTGACTGGCCGTGTTCCTGATTCGCTGACACGATTGCTGTTCGGCGTGTAGACATAGGTCATGTCGGCAGCGCCGGGATGATCGACGCCGGCAAGCCTGTTCAGTGCGTCATATCGATAGGTGGTTTGCTGCGCCGCACCGCCGTTCAATCGCGCGTGCCGCTCGATCTGGGTGCGGCGATTGCCGTTGCTGTCGTAGGTGTAATCGAACTGTGAAATCGGCGCGGCCGGATTGCCGTCATGATTCGTGATGCGCGTCAATCGATCGGCGGGGTCATAGCTCATGTCGGCCGCAACACCATTGGGGTGGGTCACCGTTCGCTGCAGGCTGTCGGGCCAGTACACGTACGTGGTTGTCAAACCGGCCACCGTCGTCGAGGTAATCCGATTCAGGGCATCGTAAGTATGGGTCGTGCGTCGATCGTCGGCATCGACGATGGCGGTCTGATTGCCGGCGCGGTCGTACTCGAAGTGCAACGTCTTGCCGTCAGGGTTGGTTTTGAGGATCAGCCGGTTGATTGGGTCGTACTGCATCACCGAGGTTTCGGTGATCGACCCACCTTCGAGCTGCTTGATCTCCTCCGACCGAGTTAGGTTGCCGTTGTCGTCGTACTGATACGTGATGCTCGACAATCGCGGGAAGATCGGCGCCCCATCTGAACCCAGGCGATGATCATGGTAGGTCTTCTGCGCAACCCGCTCGAGTTCGTCATAGCTCTTCACCACGCGCTGCCCTTCGGCGTCCACGATCAACCGCTGGTTGCCGTTGGCGTCGTACCCGTAATGCCAGTGGAGCGCTGTGGTCTCGTCGCCGCCATCGGGCACCGGACGAGGCAGCTCGGCTGCCAGCACGCCGGGGACCGTGTGCTGGAACGAATCGGTCTGACGATTGAGGACGTCGTAGCGCCACGTCGAGAGGTTACCGCTGGCATCCTGTTGCGCAATCAGATTGCGATTGGAGTCGTAGCGATAGCGCGTGACCCCACCCGCTCCGCCCCGTGTTTGATCCACGGAGAGCAGCTTGCCAACCTCATCGTGCGTAAAAATCGTGCTGCCGCCCAGAGGCTCAACGCTCATGCGGAGGTTGTCAGCCTGATCGTAGAAGTACTGGACGGTCTCACCGGCGCCGTTTTCGCTCAGCACTTTCCGGTTCCGGACGTCATATGTCGATCGCGCGTCGAAACTGCGGCCGGTCAACCGTCCATCCTTCGTGGTCAGAAGGTTGCCCGCCTTGTCGTAGGTCATCGTCGTCGTGGTTTGCACGGGCGAACCGAACCCTCCGATGATCTCGATGACGCGGTCGGCGTTGTCATGTGCGAAACGCGTGACAGCGGCGCTGCTGTCGACGATCGCGACGACGTTGCCGTGTGCGTCGTACTCGTGTTCTTCGACCAGGATCTCAGGGCTTCCGTAGGGCTGCGCCAGAGCGGGATGCCGCTTTGACGTACGTCGCGGTCGTTGCAGCGCGTCGAACTGCGTGATGGTTTCAACTTCACCAGGGTCGGTTTCGACTCGGCGGCTTTGTGCATCCAGGTATTCCACTCTCGTTACCTGCGGACCTTGAGTGGTCAACCGCCGCGTTTCGATCGACCGACCGAGCCGGTCGTAATCGAATTCGGTACGGATACCGAGCTTATCGACTTGGGCGCGTCGATTCGACGCGTCCCATTCATGCCTCGTCTCCTGATTAAGAGCGTCCACCGTCCTCACCGGACGGTGCATCGCATCGTCGAACTGGCGGGTGGTATTGCCGTTGGCGTCGGTGACGGTTGTCGAATTCCCGGGGTCATCGTAGTCCACGCGCGTGACGACGAGTTCGGCGCCGCCATTCGAGATCGACTCGACGAGGGTGTCGCTCGTCTTGCGGTTCAAGTGATCGTAGGCCGTGGTCCGGACGATGTCGCGGCGATCGACCATACGGGTCACATTGCCGTTGCCGTCATAGAACCAGCGCTCGTGGCCGCCGAGCGGATAGGTCGCGCTAATCCGGCGGTTCAGGCCGTCGAACACGAATTGCGCGTCGATGACGCCGCCTTCTGAATCCTTTTCGCCGGTCAGATTGCCGTTGCCGTCGTAGCGATAGGTCGTTCGCAGCTGCAGTCCTGCCGGGTCGACAATGCGTTCGATCAAGGCGTCCAGGCCGTTGTAGCGCTCGACGGTTTGGACGCCACGCGGGCTCGTTGTCACGCGCGTGTTCTCGACGTCGAGATAGGCGTACTGAGTGGTGTATGTGACCGCAGCTTCCGTAAGCGGGTCGACAAATACCTGCCGCATCGCAGCCGGGCGGTTGATGCCGTCGTAATCGTCGTAGTGGACGCGAAGACCGGTGCCAAGATCATGTTCGAGCACACGGTTTCCCGCAGCGTCATGATCGATCCGCTTGGTCTGACCGAATGCATCCGTCGTACTGGTGAGTCGATTGATTCCGTCGTAGGTATTGAAGATCGAGGAGCCGCCGGCATCGGTCGACTCCAGAACGTTGCCGACCAGGTCATATCGGGTGCGCGTGGAGTACTGGGGGATCGCGAAGATGGTTCGAATCGGGCGATACAGCCCGTCGAGCTCCAGCGACGTCGTGTGGCCGTGCAGGTCGGTCTCGCTGAGACGATTGCCAGCGGCGTCGTAGGTCTGCGAGGCAATCAACTGGCCTTCGACCCGTGTCTCAATCAAACGATTGAGGTTGTCGTAACGGAACTCATGAAGCGACTGACGCCGATCGAGCTCACGGATTCTGTTGCCATTGCCGTCCCAATGCGTTTCGACCCTCAGCGTCGTTGCGGCGCCGTCGGCGTCCTGTACGACGTCTTCCTGCAGAACCGGCCGATTGAGTGCATCGTAGGCGAACGTGGTGAGGTGCCCGTTGCCATTGACACCGGTCCGCGGCTGACCGCCAGGGAAGTATGTGGTGATCGTTTCCCGCGTCAACGGCGACGCCATCGTCAGATCGGCGGGCTGAGCGCCTGTCACTTGCGTCACGCGAGTCGTTCGATCGAGCACGTCGTATTCGAAGATGGTGACGTGCCCCCTCGAATCGCGAACTTCGCGGCGGCGGCCTCGCGCGTCGTACCGGTAGTCGGTGAAGTTACCTTCCGGATCGACGATGCGGGTGGCATTGCCGAAGTCGTCGTAGGTCGCGTACGTGGTCACGCGACCGCGTGGATCGGTGACCGTGCGGAGCAGGCCACGCAGTGGAGGGCTGTCAAAGTACGCGTACCTGGTCGTGATCGGAGCCAGGCCTGCTTCCGGGTAAGTCGTCACGCTCCGAACGTTGCCGTTCGCAGGATTGATATCGTGATCGGTGACGTGGCCCTCGGCGTCAATCTCGCGCGTGACTCGACCGAACACCGGGTCGTAATGGGATTCGGACACCACCTCACCCGCATCGAAGCCGGCGCTATTCGTTGGCAACGCGTACGGCGAAGAGTCCGCATGGATGGTTTGAACGCGCGGGTTGCCCTTAGCATCGTAGGCGAACGTCGTCATGCGCCCATTCGGATCGGTGGTCTGCGTCATGAACACGTCGTTGATGCCGTCTTGAAAGGCCCAGCGCGTGATAGTCACGTTGTCATCGCCCGGCAAGACGACCCGCTTCTCGAGCACCGCGCCGAGTCCCGAGTGAATCGTGTAGACCGTGTCGACTCCGAGCGGATCGGTGACGGTGGTGACGAACCCCGTCGCCGGAGCGGTGTAGTTGTATGCGAACTGCGTGGCCGCCGCCTGTGGTGATCCGGCGCCCTCCGTCAACGACCTGACGATGTCGTATTTCTCGGCGAACAGGGTGGGATTCGGGATCCAGCCGGGAATCTGATCGGATTCAAGGAAGTAACCGATTTCCATGACATCAGCGTTCTCGCCGGTGCCGCCGTTGTCGGGGGCGCCGTTGTTGGGACCGATCACTCGCGTGATGTTGTGGCGATCGCGCGGGTTGCCGATGCTGTATTCGTAACGCTCGGCCTTGACGTCTCTTACCGCCCGTACGAGATTCCCGTACTGGTCGTAGTCATACGTGACCACCAGTTCGAGGGGGCCGTCGATGCGGGTCACGCGATTCTCAGGAATCAGCCCGAACGGCTGATAGGTAAACGTCAGAGTACGACCCGAGGCATCGGTTACCGACTTCAGGTTGAATGGCGCCTGGGTCTCATACGTGAGCCTGAGGCGGTTGCCGTGGGAGTCCTCGATGAATGCGAGCCGGTTGACGACGACCTCATTTGGACTGAACGCGCGCTCGTAGTGATGCCGCACGTGATGTTTCGTGTAATAGTCGTACGATCCATCGGGCACGTTGCGAATCAGCCGGCCGTGATAACCCGGTTGCGGGCCGAACGTTTCGATCATATGGCCCTGCGCATCGGTGCCAGACACCGGATTCGCGAACTTGATACCGGAACCCTCGCCGCCGACGACCGTGATCGTGCCACCCGGATCCCTTACGACTTTCGCGTCGTAGTTGTGTGACCAACCTGCACCCATTGGCCCAGACACGCGATTGCCGGAGCTTCCGTAGCTGCGCGTGAACTGCAAGGCGGGACCGTGGCCAGGAATCGACAGATCCTCGCGCGAGAGTGAGATGTGCCCGTCGACCACATCGACGCCTTTGACGAGCGTGTGTCCGACCGCGAGCGAACCCTGAATGATGATTTCGTGTGTGATCACGCCAGCGGCGGAGCGGACGACTTCCGCCTGGCCCGGCTGCGCGAACGTCGCCGTGATTGTGAAGGCATGTTGCCCCGGAGCCGTCACGTCGCCGGCCTCGACCTCCGCACTGTGGAATCCCGGAGGAAGGGTGACGTCCTGCCAGACCACAGGACCGGTCTCCGAGTCGGATGTCAACACCTGCCCATCGACCTGCACGGTCACCCGTGCTTCTTCAGAGAGGCCGAACTGGATCCGTCCGGTTGTGGGTGACGCGGTATGGAAGACACGATCGACGTAGGTCTTCACGCCGACTTGTTGATCGGCCACCAACGTGAGGTCGATGGGGTTCAATACCGACAACCGCGCTCTGGGGCTGCGGATCTCCACTTCGGTGCCGCGATTCAGCACCAGCTCTGTCTCATAGGTCTTAGTGACGTCAAAGACGGTCCCCTGCAGTAACGCGGCGGCGCCTTCTCCGGAGCGTGCGCTGCCGGTCAGAGCGCTTCTCCAGGTTTCTGCGCCCGCAGCGATTTCGAACAGATCGACGTCGGCCACCGAGGCCGAGTACAGCGCCGGTTGGATCAGGTATTCGATGGGATGGCTTTCGAGCGTCAACCCCTCGGTTGAGACAGGTGCCGCAAGATCGGAGACCGCTGCGCGCACGCCAAAAACCTGATGCTGCGGGATGTGAGGTTGTCCTCCCGCGAGCAGGACACCGCTCAGGACACAGGATGTGTTCTGGTTTACGCCGTCATACGGAAAAAACATGCTGTCGGCAATCACGTTCTGGCCCGCCGCCAATTGCAGCAGCATCGGCGTGACGGTTCCCAAGTGCAAATCGAAGCAAGGGGCCCACACCACCGCGGTGGCCGAAACGTCGATCGTGTTCAAGGCCGGCGCCAGGCCAAGTTGCAGCGTACTGGCATAGCGTCCAGCCGAAGTGTTGACCGGTGGCGTGGTCGTGCCCTCCACGCCAGGTGCCGGCGTGAAACGCACCGTCGCCGTCTCGAACGATCGCAGCCGCGTAATGACGGCATTACCGACGCCCGCAAAGGTCACGTCGCCGGTCGCGTTGACGTCGATGGGCCTGATCCGGCTCGTCTCGAGGGATCGCAACCGATAGCAGGGATCATCAGGATTCGGGCACTCCAGACCGATCGGCTCGAGGACGTAGTCGTCTTCGCGCAGCATCAGGACGGCTTCGAGCGGTCGAGGCAGTACGGTGCCGGCGCGCGAAGCGTTGATGGGTCGCCCGCGGTCGCCCACGAGCGCCGGAACCATGATCATGAGCTCGGGCGAGTAATAGGTTCCATTGCCGAACCCGCGGGCGGTACGGCTCAACAGCTGGAACGTTTGGGACGGCACTCCAGTCAGAGAAGGGATCGATGCCTGCACGCTGAACGTGGTTCCCACCGTATTTCCGAGAATGGTGTTTACCGCCGCGCCGCTGGACGAGGTCGACGCGTCGAGGAAGCCGTCGACCGCTCCGCAGTCGCCGAGCACCGGTGTCGCAATTGCACAAGCCGGATCGTGTGGATAGATGCGCAGATTCACCGCACCCGCTGGTGGAAACAGCGTCGACGGAAGGATCGATTGCGCGGGCATCACAGTGAAGCGCACAGGGACATTCGAGACTGGGTTCTCGAATTGATCCTCGACGCGCGCCAGCACTGAGCCACCAAACAGACCGGGCTCGAGCGTGCCAAGTGTCCCCGGCGGGCCAGAGTGATCGCCGAGTACCTTGACAATACGGACCGGTGCCCCGGGATAAGCGAACTGTTGAAACGGCGCCGCCAGGATCACCGGCTCCCGGTCCGAGGCCGCGAACGCGGTCACGATGTTCTGACCGACCTGAGTAACATGTAAGTCACCAGGATTGTCCCGGACATAGAACGGCTGCGCCGACGTCGTACGGCCGAGACGGAACGGCGCCGTGGCGATGCCGAGATGGTTGGTCGTCGTCGTGAACGATTCGTTTTCCGCGAAACGCCCGCCGCCCGACTGCGCCATGAAGATCACGGTCGCGTTCTTTACCGGCCGTCCCTCGGCATCGCGCGCCCAGACCTTCATCGGCAGGTCAAGTGGTTGATCGACCGTGCCTATCTGTTTGTCGGTGATCGCGACCTTCGTCAAAAAACGCACCGACGCCGGATCGTCATTCGGCGGTTCGGCGTTCGGGCCGTTCAGTTCTTCGACAGTCGGTTCATCGGGCCAATCCTCGGGAGGAAGAACACTAATGCCGCCCGCGAGTCCGCCGGAAATGAAATATCCGCCCGCACCCGTCGCGGGATCGATCATCACGTAACCGATGCCGGTCCAGATGCGTCTGGTCAGATCGCGCTGCGGAATCGTGACGCGCCAGCCCTGATTCACCGCGTCGGCGATCTCGGTCTTGACGATGTCCGGGGTTTGCAGACGCGCGAGAACTTCGGTGAGATTCGCAGCGTTGATCTCTTCGATCGGAATCGCGGCATCGCGCGCGAGCTGGATCACCGAAGCGGCCGATACCGCATCGACGCCACCGAGATTCAGGCGCAGCACGTCGGCTTCGAGCACCGATCCCGCAAGAGCAGACAACCGCAAGAACTGCGGCGCCCGCGTATCATCCGCCCCCGTCGGTACGGGCTCGGCAACGCGCAGATCGGCGTCGACGAACACGCCGCGCCATTCGATCGCCTGCGGCTGACCAAAGACCACTGTTCGCGCGTGCGCCGTGCCGACGATCACCTGCGAGAGGATCGGCCTGACGTTGACCACGCGGAGCAGACGCTCGAGCGTGTGCTCGGCGTCGCTCCATCGCCTGATGTAGTCGATCGCGATCGAATACAGACGATCCGCGGCCGGATGCTCGGTATCGTCGGGCGCGCGCGCGAGCGGAAGTTCGTATGCGGCCGGCTGAGTCGCCAGGCCAAGGGCGTAATAGCCTCCCGCAAGCATCGAGTTCACCACCGGCACCGCTCCACGAGGGGTCTGGATCTCGACGGTGAACGAATGGAACCCGCCCATTTGAACCGGTGTCGATCCGGCGGCTTTGACGACGCCGCCGATCTTCAACACCGGCCGCAGCTTCACGAGATACGCCGGCGTGTTGTCGAGGCCGAGAAACGAGTGGGCGACCGCCTGATCGTCGACGGTGGCGGGGATATACGAGAGCGTGAGCCGGCGTCCCGCGAGTTCCGCCGCCGGGATCGTGACGTCAAACGACAACCCGCCTTCACCCTCGGCGACAAAGCGCACGCGATGCCGAAGCGACGCCGGCAACTCCGGGGACTCACCATGGATCGACACCACCGCGTACGGCAATGTGCTGGGCAGCAATCCGGTCTGATTCGCGCGCGTCGTGCGCGTCGACAACACGTCATCGACGGTCAGGGGCGATCCGATTTGGGTCAGATAGGTGGTAATCGCGTTGCGATAGAAGTCCATCGGCGCGAGCGCCTGCGTCTGGGAGAGGTAGGTCGTGACGATCATGCCGGCGTTGAAGCCCATCGCCGCGAGGACGTCCTCGCCGGCAGTGACGTCAACGGCCTTGAACGACGGATCGAGGGGAATCCAGGCGCGGCCAATCGTGCCAAGCCTGACACCGCGATAGTTGCTATAGGGCACGTAGGCTTCGACCCACGTATGCTCGATTTCGAATGCGCCGATGCTGCCGCCTTGCAGGATGGGACGGAATGGAATGCCCGCGCGCGTGAAGATCTCCGCGGCGCGTCTGGTTGACCCCGCTCCGGTCCACGACACAGCCTGCGCCCCGGTAAGGCGAATGACGCCGCGAACATAGCGTGCCGGCACCTGACTCGCGCGCAACAATGCGACGAGCAGGCTCGCCTGATCGGTGTCGTTACCGCTCAACTGACCTAGCGTGTCGGACGCGTCTTTCATCGCGCCGTAATAGAACTCGCTGCGAACGCTGTTCTGCACGAACTCGAAGATCGCGATCGCATCGCGCGACAGCGCTGCCGCCTGGTTGCGAATCGCGTCGGTGAGCAGCGTGTCCGGCGTTTCCGCCAGATCCGCGGCTTGCGGCGCCGCCACCGGCGCCGTCAGATATGCCGGTGTGATGGCGGCGCCAGGCTGCGGTGCCACCTGCGGCCACGACAGCGATCGATACGGAAGAATGGCGCCAATCGGCGTGCGGCTCTGTGTGTCGATCGCATCGCCGAGCGCCTCGGCGATGGCCGCGAATGCCGCTCGGGCCTGCGATTCACCGGCCGGCATATCGGAAGTGAGCGGCTCGCCGGCGAGATACAGGCGATCCATCCGCTCGCGAAACAACCGCGCATGGTCCTGCTGGCGTTGCAAGGGAACCCCGGAGGCCTTGGTCCGTTGCAACCGCTCGTCGATCGCCCGCTGCTGCTCCTGGATAAGGAGATCGATGGCGCGAATTCGCTCGAGGAGCTGTCGCGCCCGCGGCAATGCATCCGAGGTAGCCGCGGTACTCGTGGCCCTTGACGCACTCGCGAGCGAAGCGAGCGCCCCGAGATCATTCTGCAGTTCCTTTGCGAGCGCGCCGCTCGCGGCAGAGGGCTGTGCGTGTGCGGTCAGCGGAAGGCACACGACGATCGCGACGGCGATCGCATAACGTCGAGGCCGCAACTTCAGTAACGAGCGGGCGGAGAAAGCAACACTGTTCATTCGCTTGCCGTATCTGCTGGTGGCATACGGTAGTCAACGCCGGTCTTTGAAGTCCTCAAGAGGGCATCAATTCGTCCTCAAGGGGCCATCAATACGGCCTCAAACGGCTCAAAAGCCCACGCCGCGACCAACGCTGATTCCGTTTGAGCGCGTGCGGGGTGTTGAACCTACCACCGGCTTGGGCGCACAATGCGTCAAGGAAATATCAAGTTCCTGTCATAACCCCCATGAAGCACGGGAGAGTGTTCGAATTCGGGCCATTTCGATTGGATGCCGCCAACTGGCAGCTGACCCGCGACGACCAACCCATCGCGCTGGAGCCGCAGGTGTTCAAGTTGCTGCTGCTGCTCCTGGAGAAGCGTGGCGGCCTGATCGAAAAAACCGCTCTCGTCGAGCAGCTGTGGCCCGACAGCCACGTCGAAGAGCGCACGCTGACGCAGCACGTGTACGTCTTGAGAAAGGCGCTCGAGC
>WUUC01231982.1_pt1 | contig 15199 bp, 11 predicted proteins | sample 6278441 | NCBI WGS metagenome assembly WUUC01 (sample SAMN13675441, study PRJNA597444) | soil metagenome | isolation source: soil | place: USA: Washington | collected 2017-10
CTGGGCGCTGTGGGTTTCGATTGCGGCGTCGTTGGCGGCGTCTGCGCGATAACGGAGGATATCCCCGCCGTCGAAACGGCGACAGCGATCAGAAAAGGGATAAAAGCGGTAGTACGTTGCATACTCGGCGGTGGAGCAAGAATTCTTCCAATCGCACATTAAACGGAACACCAGTTGAGCTGATTACGGTTGCGCTGTGTCCGGCCCAACCCTTGCATCCCAGCGCGCCATGACGGCACGCCGCCGAGGTTGGTTCGCGGGACTCGCGCTGCTGACAGTGGTTGTCGCGCTGGTCTTAGTGATGCGCGCGCAGGGAATCGGTCCCTTCGCACCGATCGCTGAGACGCCGGTGCAGGCACGGGAAAGTGGCTCGAACGGCCCCGACGCGAAGGGCGACGACAAGAAAAACGCCGGCGGCGAAAAAGAAAACGACGGTACCAAAGACAGCGCGAAGGCAGACAAACCGTTGCATGACGACACTCGCAAGGTGTCGATGGAAGCACGCAACGAAGCCCTCACCCGCGCTCAGGTGTGGCGCCAACCGGCGACGCCGGTCGGCAATGCATCGTTTGCGCACGATCCGTCGGCGCCCACAGACATCAGCTGCAAATTCAAGATCGCGAAGCTTGGCGGGACGACGCCCAAATTTGATTGTGAGCTACCAAACGGCGAGGAGATCCGCATCAAGTACGGCAAGGGTCCGGAGATTCCAGCCGAGGCCGGCACCACGCGCCTGCTGCGGGCATTGGGATTTGGCGCCGACCATGTGACGCTGATCGAACGCCTCAAGTGTTTCGGCTGCCCCGAGGAACCGTTTTCGACAATGAAGGCCGTGGAGGTGACGCGCGCTGAATCGCTGTACGAACGCGTCGTCGATTACAACAAGTTCGAGGACTTCGATTGGGTCGCGCTCGAACGCAAATTCGAGGCACGGCCCATCGAAACCGAGCGCGCCGAGGGGTGGGCGTTTTTCGAGTTGAAAACGATTGACCCTGCGCGCGGCGGGGCGCCGCGGGCGCACGTCGACGCACTCCGGCTGCTCGCGGTGTTTCTTGTTCATTGGGACAACAAGCCTGAAAATCAGCGCCTGGTATGCACGACGAAGAACTGGAAAGAAGGGACGCCTTGTCCCGAGCCGTTCGCCCTCGTTCAAGACACCGGTGCGACGTGGGGTCCGGTTAAAGTCGATCTCGAGGGTTGGGAGAAAGCCCCTATCTGGGATAACCGGGCGACGTGCCACACCTCGATGCGTGACTTCCCCTACGACGGCGCCACCTTCGAGGCAGTGCAAGTGACTGAAGGCGGCCGCCAGATGCTCGGTAAATTGCTCGCGCAATTGACCGATGCGCAACTCCGCGAACTCTTTTCCGCAGCGCGGTTCGACAAACGGCGTGGGATTTTCACCACCAGCCGGCCGGTTTCGGAGTGGGTGCGCGTGTTCAAGGCGCGCGTGCGGCAGATTACCGAGGGGCCGGCGTGCCCTGTGGCTTAGCCGCCCCACTCGCCCGTCGCGCCTCGTCTGCATCCAGAAAAAGCGTCCCCGCATCGATGGTCTCGCCCGAGCGCGCAATCGCCTGGAAGTGCAACTCGTCGCCATCAATCTCAATCAACATGAAGTGATAGTCGGTGTTGAACGAGCGCGCCACAAAATCCGCGGGGGTACCGTCGCCCGGACGCAGCGACCCCGCTCCCCCACTCACAAAATACTGCACGCGTTGCTGCAATTCGGATCGTTGATAAATGTGCTCGTGCCCCGAAAACACGACTTGCACGCCACGACGAACGAACATTGGCTCGAGCGCCCAGCGGTGCACGCGGGAAGGGTTGCGATAACGGCCTGAGGTGTAGAGGGGATGGTGCAGGAAAACGATTTTCCAATCCGCCGTGGATGCCTCGAGGCGCTCATCCAGCCACCGTAGCTGCGTGCGATCCAGGTTGGTGCTATCGAGCGCAAAAAATTCCACCTTCGTCGCGATCTTGGCGACAACGTCTTCGGGCGGCGCAAACGTGTAATAACGTTCGCCGCCCATGTTGAAGTGCTCGTAGTTCACCTGGTTGGGATCATCGTGATTGCCAAGCGCGGCGTAGAACTTGACGCCGTCCTGGAGTAGTTGTTTATACGGCTCCTCAAACTTCGTTCGATAATCCTCGGCCGTCGCCGGCCCTTCGTAAATGTTGTCGCCGAGCATGATCACAAACGGGAACTTGAAGTCATTGCGCAGCCGAACCATCTGGGCGGCGACCTCATGCTGAGGCGGATTGCCGCGACCGCTATCGCCGATGACGGCAAACTTGACGCTCGTGAGAGCATTCGGCAGCGTCAGGCCAGCGCGATCACTCGCTTCCGTCGATACGCGAACCACCGGCCCTTGTCGGTACCGCGCATCAACGTCTGGCGACGTCGTGTCGCGGCACGCTGGCAACACTGCGACGACGATGCAGATGAGCAGGCGAGCAATCATTGACAAGGGTTGCCGATCGGCCACAACCAGTCCGCTAATGCAGAAGTCTTACCGCCCAATGTAGGCAAGGCGACACCTACCTGGGCCTTGCGTTGAGGTGCGATTGCCGCGAAATAACGGGTTATCGTGGCACAGAGCTTGAAGGCCCAGTTCTATCTGGAGTCCAGAGGGGAGCGAGCAGCATGAAAGTCCTCCGACAAATTGGGGTGGTTGTGCTGGTGTTCGCCATAGCCGCCTGCGGCAATCCCACCAGGGCGCAATCGCCCGACGTGCAACCGACGACCACGCCGCCCACGGACACGCCCGCGACAGCATCAGCGAGACCGTCGGCGACTGCGCCCGCGACGACACCTGACCAAGGCGGCACAGCCGCACCGCGGAAGGCGGAGGCGCAGCCGGTCAACCCCACTGGCGCCGCTGTCAAGGCGTTTCAGGATCGCATTCAGGAATACGTGAAGTTCCACAACAATGTGGAAAAGATGGTGCCGAGGCTGACCGAAACATCCGACCCGACCAAGATTTCGGCGCGTGAAAAAGCGCTCGGCGAGCAGTTGATCAAATCGCGTCCTGATGCCAAACCGGGAGACTTCTTCATCAAGGAGTACCAACCGTTCTTGATCAAAACGATTCAAACGGACTTTGCCAAGCGGCCCCTCGCCGACCGCAAAGCCTTGATTCAGGAATTGCCCAAAGGGGTGTCGATCGCGGTCAATATGATCTATCCGACGACGTTGCCGTTGGCGACGTTTCCCGGCAACTTGTTGAAAGTGCTGCCGGAGCTGCCGAAAGAGCTTGAATATCGTATTGTCGGCCGTCACTTGATCCTTCGCGACGTGACCGGCAACGTAATTGTGGATGTGTTGCGAGATGTATTTCCCATTCCGGCGTAGCCGCATCGAGGTTAGCCATGGCAGGTAGATGGTCCGTTCTCCAGTTGGCAGCGATTGCTGCCCTTGTTACGTCGTGCGCAATGCCATCGCAATCGGCGCCGCCCTATTCTTCGCAGGCGCCACGTCCCGCGGCGACGACTCCGGCCAAGCCGGCACCGGCCGGCGCCGCGACAGCTGCGGCCGGCGGAACGATGGCGCCCACCGCCGAAACGTCAATCCGGTTTGCCGTCCTTGGTGACACCGGAACTGGGGAAAAAGCGCAGTACGAAGTCGGTGCGCAGCTTGCCAAATCGATGGCCGTGTTCCCGTTTGAATTCGTCATCATGGTCGGCGACAACATGTATGGGTCGGAACGTCCGCAAGACTATGCGCGGAAGTTCGAGTTGCCGTACAAGGCGATTCTCGACGCGAAGATCCCGTTTTACGCGTCGCTCGGCAATCACGACGATCCCAATCAAACCTTGTACAAGCCGTTCAACATGAACGGCGAGCGCTTCTACACTTTCAAGAAGGACAAACTAGGAAGCCCGGGCGTGCGCTTTTTCGCACTCGATAGCAATTACATGACCCCCCAGCAACTCACCTGGCTCGAACGCGAGCTCGCTGCGTCGGGATCGGATTGGAAGATCGCCTACTTCCATCACCCGTTGTATTCATCGGGTGGACGGCATGGTTCCGAGCTCGACTTGCGACAACAACTCGAACCGCTCTTGCTCAAGCACAATGTCAACGTCGTGTTTGCGGGACACGAGCATTTCTACGAACGTATCCACCCGCAAAAAGGTATCTACTACTTCACCGCCGGCGGGTCGGCCAAACTACGTGCGGGCGATATTCAAAAGACGGCCCTCACCGCGTTCGGCTTCGATAGCGATTACACCTATATGCTGGTCGAAGTCGCCGGTGACGTCATGAATTTCCAGACCTTGACACGGGGTGGCAAGCGCGTTGATTCCGGGTCCATCACGCGCTCGAACAAGTCGCTGACGCAAAAGGACGCGCAGCCATAGGGGCGGAAGCGTTGTCGTCGATCCGATTGACTGATCAACTGAGCGATTGACACGACTGTCTCAAGCCCTCATTCTGCCTCCGTGCGCTGCCGTGGATAGCGCCTGAAAGCGACTTTGATGCCGACGTGTATTGGCGTAGTGATCTCTCGACTTGGCGGAATTGCTGGCGTACTCATCCTGCTTACAACGGGCGTTTTCTCGACCGCCGTCCTGGCGCAGCAAAGTTTTCCGCCCGCGCAGCCGCAAGAACCACCAATTACGAGTCCTTCCGAGACGCTGGTCTTTGACGTCGATGAATTCTGGAACGAGCTCGTGGCTGGTGGGATCCGACTGCCGATTGCGGCGCTCCTGGGTACGGCGTTGGCGCTGCGCCCGCGCAGGAAGGGGACGCCGGCGCGTCAACCGGCTGTCGTGCAGACGCAGATCGTGCTCGCGGTCGTCGGTGCGCTCATCATGTTGGTGGTTGGCGCGAGCCTGGCACGCGCATTCGGCATTGTCGGCGCCGCCAACCTGATTCGGTATCGCTCGAAAATCGACGACCCCAAAGACGCGGTTGTGATGTTGTGCGCGCTCTCGGTGGGCCTCGCATCCGGCGTCGGCCTTTACGGCCTGGCGCTTTTCGGCACCCTCTTCCTCGTGCTCGCACTCTGGATCATTGAGGGGTTCGAGCCCCAGACACGCAGCTTCGAGCTGTCGGTCAAACTGGGCGATCGGACGGCGCAATTACGGCCGCGGGTCGAGGCGGTGCTGCGACGCTTCAAGGCCGAATACGAGTTGCGCGGACAGAGCGAAGAGGAAGTGTCGTACGCTGTCACCGCGCCGCTCGAACTCCACACCGACCGTGTGTCACATGCGCTGACGGCGCTGGTGGCAACTGGCAAAGGTGCGGTCGAGTGGAAACAAATCCCAAAAGCCAAGGCGAAGTAAGCTGCAGGCGAGCGTAACGTGCAACTGATCATTCAACCTGACGCCGGCATCGTGCCCGTCGTCAAGGCCATCCGCAAGGCGCGCAAGTCTCTCAATATCTGCATCTTTCGATTTGACCGCGACGAGGTCGAGAAAGCGCTCGCCACGGCGGTCTCGCGCGGCGTACGCGTGCGCGCCCTGATTGCGCACACCAACAGTGGCGGCGAGTCCCGCCTCCGAAAACTCGAACAACGGCTGCTCGGCGCCGGCGTAAGCGTGACCCGCACCGCGGATGATTTGTTGCGCTACCACGCCAAGTTCATGGTCGCCGACGACGTGCTGCACTTATTCGGCTTCAATATCACCAAGGCTGACATCGACAAGAGCCGCAGCTTTGCAATTGCGACGCGCGATCGCAAAACCGTGCAGGAGGCAATCAAGTTATTCAACGCCGATGTCCTCCGCAAAACCTACAAGCCGGCGCCATCCAACCTTGTCGTCAGTCCTGATACCTCGCGCGAGATGCTCGCGAAGTTCTTGCGCGGCGCGCGCAAGGAATTGGCTATCTACGACGAGAAAATTACCGATCCGGCGATGATCCGGATCTTGAAGGAGCGCGCATCCAAAGGGGTACGCGTCCGCGTGCTTGGCGGCCTCAAAGGTCCGGACGGAGGTGTTCTGGTCAGCCCGCTCAAGTCGATGCGGCTGCACGTGAGAGCGATCATCCGAGACAGCACGCGCGCATTTGTCGGCAGCCAGAGCCTGCGCAAGGAAGAACTGGAGAATCGTCGCGAGGTTGGACTGCTCGTCAGCAACCCCGCGGTCACGCGCCGGCTGATGCAGGTGTTTGAGGCCGATTGGAAAGAATCCGCCCGCAAGCTCGAGAAGAAAGAGCAGAAAAAGGAAGATAAGAAGGAAGAAAAGCGAGAAGAAAAGCGAGAAGAAAAGCGCGAGGAAAAGCGCGAAGCGCTCAACGCCTAGGTTTGGCGGCCCGGTCGTTCGCCAAGATCTGAAACGCCAGCCACAACGCACCCGCGCCCGCAATCAGAAACAGAATCATCGCCAATCCCGGGTAACCAAAGACGCGAAAGCTTGTCTCGACTCGCATGATCATCGCCGCACCGATGATCAGCGCCGCCAGAATCAAACCGAGCGTGATGCGATTGGCGACCTTCTGCAGACCGTCGAGCACCACGCCTTCGTCGATCAGTTCCACTTTCAGCTTCAACTCGCTCGTCGCCAGCGCGTCAAGCACGCGGTTGACGCGTCCAGGCAACCGCTCCGCGAACTCCTTGGCTTCGAGCACCGCCGAGAACATGCCGCCGCCGGTCGCGCCCTTGAGCAATCGGCGGCGCATCAACTCGCCGGCGTTCTCGCGGAGCGCGGCGTTGACATTCAGTTCGGGATCGAGCGCGCGTGCAACTTGATCGAGATTGAGCAGCATCTTGCCGAGCATCGTCAGTTCGGAAGGTGCCCGCAAGGCGTGATGTGCGCACGCCTGTTGCAGATCGATGAACACGCGGCCGACTTGAAGTTCACCGAGCGACTCGTGGCCGTAGCGCCCGACGAGCGTGGTGATTTCGCGACGAAAACTCGGCTCGTCAAATCCCTGCAGCTTTTCGCCAAGCGCCGCCGTGACGTCGGCAGCTTCATCCCCCCGGCCTTCGCTGACTGCCAGCAACAGCTTGAGTAACCGATCCTGCATCATCGGGCTGAGCCGTCCCACCATACCGAGATCGATCAGCGCGAGGCGGCCGTCATCGGTGAGAAAGACATTGCCAGGGTGCGGATCCGCGTGAAAGACACCGTCCACGACGATTTGTTTGAGGTACGCGCGGATGAGCGTGTCGGCCAGCGCTTTGGTATCGACGTCGATACGCGTGAGCGGACTGAGTGCAGTCACCTTCGTGCCGCGCACGTAATCCATCGTTAACACGCGGCTGGTCGTGTAGCCGTCAATCGGAGCGGGGACAACAATCGATTCGAATTCGACAAGGTTGCGGCCAAGCAGTCGCAGGTGACCGGCTTCGCGGCGGTAATCCAGTTCGGCGATCAATGCTTCTTTGAACTCGGCGACAACCCCCATCGCGTTGTAGCGATGGCCGGCGTCACTGTGCTTCTCGAGAAAGGCGGCGACCTCTTCGAGCGCTTCGAGATCAATTTTGATCTGGTCGACGATATTCGGCCGCTGCACCTTGACGGCGACGACATGGCCGTCACGAAGCGCCGCGCGATGCACCTGTCCCAACGATGCCGCGGCGACGGGCACTTCGTCGAATGATGAAAATGCCTTCGATAGTCGTACCCCCAGCTCCCGTTCGATGGTTTGTTGGACCTCGACGAAGGGGAACGGTTCAACGTCGTCCTGGAGTCGCGTGAGCGCCTCCAGATACGCCGGCGGAAGCAGATCGCCGCGCGTCGAAAGAAGCTGTCCCAATTTGACGAACGTGGGTCCGAGTTTTTCCAGATCGGCAGCGAGCGCTTCGGGCTCTCCCGAATCGTCCGGGAGTTGTTCGCCATTGGCGGTCCCCAGCACCGTGGGTTTACTCGCCAGTGGGGTCCGGCCGTACTTGAGAAGCAACGCAGCGACAGCGCGGTAGCGGCTGAGCTTAGGGGGCAGCACACTCACAGTGTCAGGTTCTCCTAGCGCGAGCACCTGCTGCAAGCAGTGTTCCGAAATCCATTACGCTACTCATCAGAATGTCGTGGTCACCGGCTCTGCACACGACGGCACTGCTCGCATCGGCAGGACTCGCCACCTGGGCTGGCATCGTGGCCCGCGGTCGCCGAACCATGCCAGGCAGTGCGGCATTTGGCTGGATGATGTTTGCGACCGGCTACTGGGCGCTGCTCGCCGCATTACATGTCAATGTCGAGGCGCGGCCGGTACGCATCTCACTCGCGCAACTGCAATACATCGGCATCGTGGCCGTCGCTCCATTGTGGTTGCTCTTTTCCAGCCAATACGCACGGGCGCGATGGCTCGCCGATCGCGTCTCGCGAACGCTCTTGTGGGCCATTCCCGTGGCCACCGCCCTAATTGCCTTCACCAACGACTGGCATCGTTTGCTGTGGGCTGACATTCGAGAAATTGAAACGACGAGTGGTGTGCGGCTGGTCTACGTCCACGGACCGTGGTTCTGGATTGCCGTCGCCTTCAACTATGCGGCGCTGGCGGCCGGAACGGTGCTGCTGTTTCGTGCATTGCGACGCTTTCCGCTTCCCCGCCGGCGTCAAACCGCGTTGATTATGACCGGGGCACTCATGCCCTGGGTTGGGAACGCGGTATACATCGCCAACGCCTTACCGCCAGGTTTCGATGTCACGCCGATCGCGTTTGCCATATCCGGCGCGTCGCTGTTGTGGGGCTTTTACAGGCATCAGCTGCTCGCGCTTGTCCCGATCGCGCGCGACCTGGTCTTCGACAGCCTCGACGACGGGATTATCGTGCTCGATCAGCAGCGCCACGTCGTGGACTTCAATCCTGCGGCCGAACGTGTGGCGGCGATTTCGCCCGATAGCGTCGGCCGTCCAATTGAGGAAGCCGCCCCATGGTGGACGCGCGCCTTCACCGAGGGTGGTGAAACCGGCTTACCCGCCGTGATTGCGGCGCAGGGACGATTTCTCGAGATCGAAGTGAAACCCGTTCGTGATGGACAACAACGCTTTGCCGGCTGGCTGGTCGCCGCGCGCGACGTGTCCGCGAGGCGCATTGCGGAACGTGAACGACGAGAATTCGAACGCCGGATGCTCGAGCAACAGCGGCTGGAGAGCCTGAGCGTCCTCGCCGGCGGCGTCGCGCATGACTTCAACAATCTCCTGACTGCCATTCTCGGCAACGCTGAACTGGTCGCGCTCTCGAGCACTCACGATGCGGCGCTGCGTAAGAGCGCCGAAGCCATCATCATCGGGGCGCAGCGCGCCGCCGATCTGGTCGCCAAAATGCTCGCCTATGCCGGTGAGGGTCGCGTGATCGCGGAGCTCGTGGACCTCGACGAACTCGCGCGCGAGATGCTCGATCTGATGCAGGCCTCCGCCGCACGTCACTGCACGCTCGAATACACCGGGATGGGGACGCTGACACGGGTGAAGGTAGACCCCACGCAGGTGCGACAAGTGCTGCTCAATCTGATCGTCAACGCCGGCGAAGCGGTTGAGGATGGCGGCCGCATCGCGGTGTCAGGTGGGCGACAGACGCTCGATAATGCCGCATTGTCAGCGATGACTTTCAGCACGGATGCGCGCCCCGGTGAATTCGCCTATGTGCAGGTGTCAGATAACGGCCCGGGGATGGATCGTGCGACGCTCGCGCGTGTATTCGACCCATTTTTTTCAACCAAGCAAAATGGTCGTGGGTTGGGGCTTGCCGCTGTGCAGGGCATCGTCCGTAGTCATCGCGGGGCGCTGAACGTGACCACGGCGCCAGGGCGGGGGACGACATTCGCGGTCTGGTTCCCGTTGGAGGCGTCAGATGCCGCGGCGAAGCGCGCTTAGTCCGACAGTAGCTCGGCGAGCGGCGCCAAATCCTCTACCGATTCCGCGATCGTTTTGATGATCATCAATAGCGGCAACGCGAGCAGCATGCCCGCAATGCCCCACAGCCATCCCCAGAACAAGAACGAGACGAATACCGCTACGGGGTTGAGAAAACCCGCTCGGCCAAAAACGATGGGCGTAAACAACGAGCCTTCAACCGTGGTGATTACGAGCGAGACGCCTGCAATCGCAAAAGCGGTCCCCAGCTCGCCGAACTGCACCAGCGACGCCAGCAACAGTCCCGCGGCCACCACTGCGGGGCCGAGGTAAGGCACGCAGTTGAGAAGTCCCGCGCCCAGTCCCCACAAACCGGCGTAGCGAACCCCAAACCACGCGAGCATCCCCCATGTGGCGAATCCGACAACGACGCCGGCGACGATCAAGTGCGACAGCGACTTGGCGACACGGTCGCCAATCTGATCCATCACTTGAACGGTGACCTTACGCTGCGTCAGCGTGTCGCCGCTCAATTTCATGAGTTTGCGTTTGAACAGATCGCCCGAAGCCAATAGGAAGTAGACCAGAAACATGATCAGGGAGAACTGGCCGACGATCGCCAGCACACCCTGAGAACCAAGCCAGACGAAATTGCTGAAGTCGACGGGCGGAGCGACGACCTGTACCGCAGTGACACCACTCGGCGTCGCGGGGCGATCCGTTGATTCGGTTGCCGTGCGTTCAAGTTCCTTCGCAGCTTGCTGCAGTTGGCCGATCAAACCGCCGCTTCTATCGAGCGTCCGGAACGTCTCTCGCAGTGTTCGTGCGGCACGCGGCAATGCCTCAATGGCGCGCGACGCATCGTCGCTCATGCTGTAGGACGTGAAGGCGAAGAGACCAACGAGGCCGAAAACGACGACTGCCGATGCCGTCCACCGCGGCATGATGCGTTCGAGTTTGCGCACGGCCGGGGCGAGGGCCAGCGCTAACACCACCCCGAAAGCAATGGGAATGAACAACCCCGCGGCCACGCGCAATGCGCCGATCGCGACGACGACGCCAACGAGGACGATGGCGAATCCTTGCAGCCCAACCATCCGAGCGTGCGCACTCGGGCGATGGGGCGCAAGCGTCGGTGTCGCGTCCTCTGGGGGCTTGTCGATTTTTTCTTTTTCGACCGGTCGCAAATCTCGGCCTGAGGCCGGCGCAGCCATGGGCCGACAATACTCAACAGTCGTGCCAACGACTCATGCGGCGCGCTTCTTACGTGCCCTTCCATTGCCCGCGCGTGCAGTTTTGGTTGCGCGCTTGACTGTCGTGACTTTTTTGACCCCGCCGGCGGCTTTCAGGCTCGCGCGCAAACGCTCGGCGAGATCGATAACGTCGGCTCGCATTGGGACGTCTTCGTCTTCCAGCTCAACGGTCTTACCCTTGAGCTTCCCTTTAATGACCTGCTGTAGGTTGACCTGGTAATCATCGACGTACTTGTCAGGTTCCCAATCAGACGCGAGAGCGTTGATGAGGTCGGAGGCGAGCTTGGCCTCGCGAGGCGGCACTTTGATGCGCTCGACATCGGGCATCGCGGGCGCCTCCACGACTTCATCCGCAAAGCGCATCATCGTGAGCACGAGCCGATCTTCAATGCTTTCGACGGCGACGAGATGCTGCCGCTCGCGCATCACGACTTTGCCAATACCGACACGACCAGTGTCTTTTAGCGCCTGATGGAACACGGCATAAGCGTGCTCACCGCCTTTGTCGGGCAGCAAGTAGTACGGTTGGTCAAAATATCGGTCGTCAATCGCATCGCCCGGCACGAAGTCCGAAACCTGAACGCGCCGATCTTTCTCGACCGCTGCCGCTTTGAAATCGTCCTTGGTGAGGACGACGTACCGTCCGCGCTCATACTCGTAACCCTTAACCAAGTCCTCCCATGCGACCGCCGTTCCGTCACGCTGGCAGACGCGTTCGTATTTGATTGGAGACTTGTCTTTGGCGTGCAGCAACCGGAATTTCGGCCGGTTCTCGCGCACTGCGGTATGGAGCTGAACAGGAATTGCGACGAGACCGAACGACAAGCTGCCGCGCCAGATGGGCCGTGCCACAGTGTCCTCCTCGGGAAAATGCCGAGAAGAAGCTAATCAATCAATGTGCCAACACAGGTTTTTTCACTGCGGCACTGCGCCGCGCAGCGTTGATAAGTCCGCGGTCGGATCGTTGGCCGGTAGCGAGCGGTGATATTCGACGACAGGGCGATCATCGGTGAGCAGCGGGCCGGTGCCGACGAAGCGCCGCATCTCTTCCGGACCGGCAAGATACCAACTGGTTAACGTCTCAAACGACGACAGGCCAATTGCATCCAGCGCCTCGGCAATCCTGGGATTAGCGCGCTTGTCCGCAAACAGCGCCGGATCGACTTTGAGCGGACCTACGGAGCCGACCATTAAATTGCCACCCAGCCATAACGTCGCGTGCGGAAACACATCCAGAAACGTGCGCATGATCAACTTGTACTGGGTGGTGGGACGCTCGCCGATCCATTGCAACGCAATGCCGTTGTCCTTCAACGCCTGTCGGACGAGCGTGAAGTACTCACGCGAGTACAAGTTGCCGGCGCCGGCGTGAATCGGCTGAATGATATCGGCGGTAATGACGTCGAATTTCTCACCCGACAACATTAAGAAATTGCGCCCATCGTCGATCCGGATCTGCACATTGGGTTGTTGGAGGATGTCGTAGTTGATGTGCGCAAACATCTCGGCCGCGCGCCGAACGCTCGACGAGAGTTCGATGACTTGCACACGCCCACCGTGCCGGCTGACGGCACCGCTCGTGGCGCCGCCACCAAGTCCAATTACCAACGCATCTGACGGCGAACGGTGCAGCACCATCGGAAGATGGCCAATGGTGCGATGGAGGCGCACCATATCCGGGGTGTCGTTCGCCTGGTGCAGCCCGTCAAGGTAGAGCGAGCGTCGAAATTGACTGGCGTGGACGCTGACCGCCGTCTGCACACCCTCCTCGCGCCAGAATTCGCGCATGTCCCGGCCGTAACGTCGGACGTAGGCGGCGCGAAACGGATCCGGAACGCGATCGGCTAGCGCCAGAAAGGCAATAGTCGCGACGGCGAATCCGGCGAAATAGAGATTACGCCGGCGATGCCGTAGCAGAAGGATAACGGCACTAGCTCCGTAGATAGCCGCGAGGAGAATCAGCGCGCGGCGCGCGCCGAGGAGCGGCAGCAGCACGAAACCGCCAAGCAAAGCGCCGGCAATAGCGCCAACGACGTTTAGCGAATACATCCGTCCCACGCGGCGCGCGGCAGTGGGTGCGTCCATACCCTGGACGTTCGCGACGGCGATCCGGATAGCGATCGGGAAGCTGATTCCCATGAGGATTGCCGCCGGCAGAATGGCTGCCACGCTGGCTTGAATGTCGCTACCTGTACGCCAACCCGCCTGGTAACTCCAGCCAAGAAAAATGGCCGATCCAAGCACGGCCAACGCTGTCGCGATTTGCGTGATGACCAGCACGCCCACCCACTCGCGATCGCGCCGTAGCCATGCCGCGCCAATCAGCCCGCCAAGCGCAATGCCAGCCAGCACCGTTGCCAGCATCGTCGTGAAAGCGTAGGTCGTCGCGGCCAGGTACTGCACGAGGGTGCGGAACCACACGATCTCGAGTGCCAACGCTGCGAAGCCGGAGACGGCGATCACCACGCCGACGAGATTGACCGGGATCGGCGCGATCACGGTGATGGGCGACGAAGACGGAAGCGTGGATGGAGGCGAAGTGGCCGCGGTATCTGCAGACCCTTCCACCCATCGACTCATCAGGATTGCGCCAACGCCGACGAGGATGTTGATGAGAGCGCCAACCAGAAATGACTGCTGAATACCGATTGCGCCGATCAAATAAAAGCCGGTGAGGACGGCACCGGTGACAGCACCCGCCGTGTTAATCGCATAAAGCGCACTGACTCGCGAGCCAAAGCGCGAGGCACGAACCACGCTCGAGGCGCTGAGAACCGGAAGCGTGAGCCCCATCAAAACCGTGGGCAGCAGCAACACGGCAAAGCTCGCTACCAGACGAGCAGCCGTGAGCAGGGGCAACGATCCCGGGGCGACGTGATGAACCCATTGGTAGAACGCGGAGGCGACGTCCAGCCCTATAGGCGTGAGCAGCGCTGAAATGCCAATGAAGATTTCGGCGAGACCGAAGACGCGGAGTGGTCGATCAACACGCGCGAGCAGCGGACCGGCGAGGGCACTGCCCAGCGCCAGACCGGTCATGAACGCAGCCAGCACCGTACTTGCTGCATACACTGTGACGCCAAAGACCAGCGACAGCAGTCGCAGCCACAACACCTGATAAATCAGCCCGCAGACACCGGAGCCGAAAAACAGGGCGAGCAGCCATCCGAAACGCACTTGGCTCAGTGTACGTCGCGGCGCTGAAAAGCCATAGAACAGCCATAGAACGCTGTAGCGCGACCGTGCGCGCCGCTGTTCGATCTGCGAATCTCGCCCGCTTGCCCGTATCGCTAATTCGCTCCCGATCGCAACGCTGCAATCGGATCCAACCGGAGGGCTCGCAGTGCAGGAGCGAGGCTGGCAATCGTTGCTGCGGCCAGCATCAATCCGGCGGTGCCGACAAACGAGATCCAGTCCATTGCCTGGACCGCGAACAACTGCGCTTCGACAAACCGCGTGAGCCCGGCGGCGAGCACGGCGCCGAGACTGACACCGATCGCCGCCATGATCAGCGCCTGCCCGACGACCAGCGCCAGCAGCCGTTGACGATTGGCGCCAAGCGCGGCGCGAATCCCAATCTCCGCCGTGCGGCGTCGCACCCAATAGGAGAGCATCCCGTAGATGCCGATTACGGCGAGCGTGAGCGCTATGACAGCGAACGCGCCCGTCAACCAACTCAGAAACCGCGCGGGCGCAAGCTGCGTCGCGACCAGTGAATCGAGCGTCCGCACGCCGAACACCGCGACGCCGCCCTCGGCTTGCCGCAGCACATCACGCGCCGGTCCGGCCAGCGCGCCCGGATCGGCATCTGTCCGCAACAGGGCGGAGAAGAATCTAGCCCGGTCGTTGAAGGGAAAATACAGATCAGGATCCGCGGTTGGATTGCGCGGGATTCCGCGGAAGTTGGCCTCTTGCACGACGCCGACAATGGTGAGCCATGGAATCTTCGCTGACAAATCGCCGCGTTTGATGCGCCGCCCGACCGCGCTCTGCCCGGGCCAGAATCGTTTGACCACGTTCTCGCTGACAATCACGGCCGTACTCTCCGCACCCAATTCAGTCGGCGCAAAATCCCGACCGTCGATGATTCGCATACCGAGCGTATCGAAATGACCGGGAGTCACGCGATGGACATACGCGCGCGGGCGGTTGGTGGCATCCACCGGCTGCATGCCTTCGGCCGAATAAAAAATCGCACTGGCGCC
>WUUC01194702.1_pt1 | contig 15195 bp, 8 predicted proteins | sample 6278441 | NCBI WGS metagenome assembly WUUC01 (sample SAMN13675441, study PRJNA597444) | soil metagenome | isolation source: soil | place: USA: Washington | collected 2017-10
CTACGGGGGCGGACCACGGTCAGGACGTACGTGCCGGACGCGTCATTCCCGACGTCCTGCGTACTCACGACCACGGTGTAGGTCCCGGCCACGGCCGCGGTCACCTGGACCTGCGCCGCGAGAGCACCCCAGTTGTTGCCGCCACTCACCGGCGCGCCGGTCGGCCCGAACACCCGGATCCAGGGCACCAACGCCGACGCGGCGCCCGTCTCGCCGATACTCACGACGATCGCTTCGCCGGCGACCGCCGTGAAGGTCCACGGGTCGAGATCGCCGACGTGGATCGTCCCTGCATGATTGCCGCCGTTCGTTACCACGCCGCCCTGATCACCCGCTGACACGGTCAGTGCACCGGGTACGCGGACCGTGGTGAGCTGGTAATTACCGGTATCGTTGTTGCCAACATCCGCACTCGCAACCAGGACGGTGTAGGTGCCAGTCAATGGCGCCGTCACCTGGAACTGCGCGGCAAGCGCACCCCAGTTGTTCGCGCCACTTACGGCCGCGCCGTTGGGAGCCAACAGGCGAATCCAGGGCACGAACGCCGAATTGACGCCGACCTCGGCGATGCTGATAACGATCGAGCTCCCTGCGGCCGCAGTAAATCTCGCCGAATCGGTCTCCCCCGCTCGGGAGATCGAGCCGCGGTAATTGGCGCCATTCTTCAATACACCATCGGCAACGGTGACCGTTGCCCTGTTCGCCGTGCCGACCGCGTAGTCGCCTGGCGCCAGCGTCAGGACCACCGTCTCGGGACCTTCGACAAGCGTATCGGCCAGCGGTACGATCGGCACGATCGCCGACAAAGCGCCTGCCGCAACCGTGACACTCAACGCAACAGTTGTGTAGTCGCTCCCATTCGCCGCGGACCCGCCGAGCGTGAAGCGCACGACGAGTGCGGCGGTCGTGTCGCCACTACGCGTGACGCCGAACGTTCCCCGGTTCGGGCCGTCCTCCGAGGCCGTGGCGTCCGTCGCGAGCACGGTCACGGTCGGCAGCGCTGTAATACCGATGTCTGCGGACACCGGTCCTGCGGCGGCGCTCGAATCCACGAGGCTCGATGCGACCGGATCGTCCGGTGAACGAACCGTTCGAATGAAGACCGTGTCCGGAGCGCTGTCCGTCAGGCCATCGCCCACGACGAGTTGCGCGACGTACTCTCCAACGGCATCGAGGGTGAGCGTCGGACTGGCCACGCCCGGGTCGCTGATGGCCGTGACGCTCCGAGGCGGCCTGGCGATGAGCGACCAACGGTACGTCAACGGCTCCCCGTCAACGTCGAACGAGGCGGAGGCGTCGAGGCCGACGCTCGCCCCCAGCGCAACATCGACGCGTGTCACGCCGGCATTCGCCACCGGTACGCTGTTCCTCGTCGTAACCACCACTGTGCTGGGCACGCTGTTCATCATGCCGTCGTTCGCCACGAGCTGGACGATGTAGTCGCCGGCGCGGTCAGGGGTGAACGAGGCCCCGATCGTCGTCGCACCCACCATCGTGGCACCGCTCCCGGGAGGTATGGAAATCAGCGACCAGCGGTATGTCAGCGTGTCACCGTCGGCGTCCGAAGACGCGGAGGCGTCGAGGAGAACCTGCTGTCCCGGTCGCACGGTGCGGTCGAACCCGGCATTCGCGACTGGCGGCACCTGGTCTGTCGTGATGATCACGGCGTCTACGCCTACACGGATCCCGTCGCTCACCACGAGCTGTGCGATGTAAGTGCCGGCGACGTCCGCTTCGAACGTGGGTGACACGGCTGCCGGATTCCGCAGGGCCGCCGTGCTTCCGTCCGGCACGGCCGTCAGCGCCCACGCGTACGTCAATGAATCACCGTCGATGTCCGTCGAGGTGCTCCCGTCGAGCGTTACCGTGGCTCCGCGGTCTACGCGCTGATCGAGACCAGCCGATGCAACCGGCTTCGTATTTGCGACGGCCACGCGCACCGTCGCCATCGCGCTGTCCGTTGATCCGTCGTTGACGATCAGACTCACCTCGTATGTCCCGTGGCGGTCCACCTCGAACGCGGGGTTGGCTGTCGTAGCACCGCGCAGCATTGCCTTGCTGCCTGAGGGCTTCGCCACGAACGCCCACACGAACGTCAGCGCGTTTCCATCGACGTCGCTCGAGCCCGTGCCGTCGAGCCGCACCTTCTCACCCGTGCGCACCGTCCGATCCGGGCCGCCGTGGGCAACCGGCGGAGAGTTCGTGGTGCTGATCCGAACGGAATCAGCGACACTCGTGATGAGGCCATCATCGACAACGAGGTCGACGACGTAGTCGCCCGGCACGTCGATCACAAACGACGGGCGCGCCGACCTCCGTCGCGACAGCGTCGCAGCGCTTCCGCTCGGATGCGAGGCAAGGGTCCAGCGGTACGTGAGACGGTGCCCGTCGATGTCCGCCGACGCGCTGCCATCCAACCGGACGAGTCCACCGACGGCTCCCGTCTGATCGGCGCCCGCGTTCGCCGTAGGCGCGGTGTTCGGCACGTCGATGTTCACGACGTCCGCACCGGTGCTCTGTTGATCGCTCGCCACGAGGCGCACGACGTAACGCCCAGGCTTGTCGGCCAGGAACGATGAAGCGGACGTGCCTGGAGCGGAGAGCCGCGAGCGGCTTCCGGCCGGACGGGTCACGAAGGTCCACTGGTAGGTGAGCGCGTCCCCGTCTGCGTCCGTGGATTCGCCGGCGTCGAGGCTGATCCTGCGCCCGACGGCAGCAACACGATCGTTTCCAGCTTCAGCAACCGGCGCCGTATTCGGTACAGTGACCTCCGCGACGACCGGATCGCTCGCCTCGGTGCCGTTATCGACGACGAGCTGCACTCGGTACTCGCCCTTGCGGTCGGGAATGAACGTTGGCGTGGCGGTGGCATCCCCGCTCAAACTGGCCATGCTGCCGAGGGGTACCTCGACGAACGTCCAGAAGTAGTTCAACCTGGCCGCATCGCTCGACGAGGTTCCATCGAGTTGCACGACAACGCCCACGCGCGCGGTGACCCGGTTGACCCGCAGAACGGCACGTGGAGTGTCTGAAACCTGGTCATGCGGCGCAGCGCCGGCGGGCGCGGTCGGGCGAAGGCTGTGGCCGCTCAGGGTTACCGAGCGATCCAGCAGCGCCAGCACTCCGAGCAGGCATACGACCGCCACGCGCGCAATGAGCAAGAGCTCAACCGTTCGAAGCCGTCTGCCGCCATTTTTCCCCGTTCTTTTCGACATCGCTCTTTTCCTTGCGCACGGATGGACGAGGCGGACAGGCGCCGCGGCGCAGGTGCACCGCCCGCGAGCCACTCGATCAACTCAGCAGGCGCGGCAGCCCCGTGCTACCATGCCGCCGCGTCATGGCCCTGCGGCCATCGAGCGTTCTCACCACGTAAATCGAAAAAGTCCGGCGGCGACGGACACGCTGGACATCATTTCTTTCCCTGGCCAGGGCTCCGCGAGGGCACTTATGAGCGCGGACGACGGAACGGCTCCGAACGATGAGATGTTCAGCGTGGCGTACGACGAGTTGCGCCGCATGGCGCGTGGCCTCCAGCGAGCGGGTGGACAATCCACGCTGAACGCGACGGCGCTGGTGCACGAGGCGTACATCAAGCTGTCGCGGGCGACGCGCTTTCACCCGCAGTCTCCGCAGCACCTGAAGTACACCGTGGTGCGCGCGATGCGGTTCATCCTGCTCGACGCGGCGCGGCGACAATCGGCCGCCGTGCGCGGCGGCGGAGACGCGCCGCTGCGCCGCGTGCCGCTCGGCGATCTCTCCGTTGACACAGCGTCGCTCGACCCGCGAGCCGTGCTGTCGGTTGGATTCGCGCTCGACGATCTGGCGCAACGAAGCGAGCTGCAGGCGCGCGCCTTCGAGCTGCAGTTCTTTGGCGGCCTCCAGGTCGCCGAGATCGCTGAGCTCCTGGGGACTTCGGAGAAGAAGGCGCAGAGGCTGCTACGGCTCGCCAAGGCCTCGCTCGCGCTGGCGCTCACACGCGGCAAACCAACCTCGGGGAGTACGCGGCCATGAATCCGGAACGCCAGCGCCACGTTGAAGAATTGTTCGAGCAGCTGGCCGACTGCCCGCGATCGGAGCAGCAGCAGCTGCTCGACATCGCGTGCGGCGGCGACCAGGAGCTGGCGGCGGAGGTCAACGCGCTTCTCGAAGCCGACATCGACGGGCACCCGATCCTGGACGAACATGCGACGGGTCTCGTCGGTCACCTGCTCCACCCCGCGGGAGGTCCGGCGTTCTCAGGCCGTGTGGGCCGCTATGTGATCCAGCGCTATCTCGGCGAGGGTGGGATGGGATCCGTTTACCTGGCCACGCGTGACGACCTGGGGGATCGCGTGGCGCTCAAGTTCCTGCACGGCGTGTGGAGCTCGCCCGGCGGGCGGCGGCGCTTTGCACGGGAGCAGATGACGCTCGCGAGCCTGAACCATCGCCACGTCGCGCGCCTCTACGACGCCGGGGTCACGAACGGTACCCCCTGGTTTGCGATGGAGTACGTCGAAGGCCTCTCCATCGTCGAGCACTGCGAGCGGAAGCAGCTGGAACTCCGCGACCGGTTGCGGCTGTTTCGCGAGGCCTGCGAGGCAATCGCGTACGCGCACCGGAACCTGACGGTCCACCTGGACGTGAAGCCGTCGAACGTCCTCGTGAACGTCGACGGCGAGGTCAAGCTGCTCGACTTCGGCGTGGCGCGGCACCTCGCGCAGGACGGCCGCGCCACCGATACGACCGCCACTGTCCACCGCTTTCTGTCGTTGAACTTCGCGTCGCCGGAGCAGATCCGGGGTGAGCCGCTGGATGTGCAGGCGGACGTCTACGGGCTGGGCGTTCTTCTGTACCAGTTAGTCAGCGGGGCGCCGCCGGTGGACCGTACCGTGTTGAACGCCGCGGAACTGGCGAGTGTTCTGGAGGAAGAGCCGCGGCCGCCGTCACTGGCGGCGCGAGGTCCGACCGGCGCGGTTCACGCCTCGAGGGCGCAGTGGAAGGACCTCGACGTGCTGTGCCTGACCGCAATGCATCGAAACAAGCTGGAACGATACCAGAGCGTTGATCGGCTGCTCTCTGACCTGGATCATTTCCTTCGGGACGAGCCGATCGAAGCGCAGGCCGACAGTTTTCGATATTACCGTCTGCGCAAGTTCCTGCGCCGGCACCGGCGATCGGTCGCGACGGCTGCGGCGGTTGTCGTCGCGATGGCCACCGTGGTCGTGTTCTTCAACTTGAGGCTGATCGACGCACGCGACCAGGCGTTGTCGTCGGAAGCCAGGATGCACCGCATTCACGGCCTGATGTTGAATCTGTTCGAGGGGGACGACAGTGCGGCGCCGCCGGCCGGAGGGCTGCGTGTTGTCAGCCTGCTCGACCGCGGTGCGCGCCAGACCGGGAGCCTGCAGGGCGAACCGGATCTGCAGGCGGAGCTGAACTACACGTTTGGGGGCCTCTATCACAGGCTCGGACATATCGACCGGGCTGAGCCGCTTCTCATTTCTGCCTTGGCCACAGAGCGATCGATGTTCGGGCCCGACCATCCGCAGACGATACGACCGCAGCTTGCACTGGCGCTGTTGCGGCTCGACCAGTCGAGAACGGAGGAGGCCGAGAGCCTGGTTCGTGCGGCACTCGACGTGGCGAGGCGCCGGTACGCTGCGGACAGCGTAGACGTGGCGCGCTGCATGGCGATGCTGGGAAAAGTGCTGGTGACGCAGGGCAAGTACGAATCTGCGGCTCCCGTGCTCGGCGACGCCGTGACCATCCTCTCGAGACATCAACCCAGCATCGAGCTCTCGGAAGCGCTAGGCGATTTGGCGAACACCGAGTACTACCTCGGGCACGTGGATGCAGCAGAGAGGATCAACGAGCAAGCGTTGACGCTCGATCAGGACTTGTTGGGGACGCGTCACCCGAGCACGGCGGCAGATCTCTTCAACCTGGGGAACATCCAGCTGGATCACGGCAACTACGCCGACGCGGAACGGTTGTTCGTGCAGGCGCTCCAGATCAACGAGGACTGGTATGGGGAGGGCCATCCGAGGACGGCAAGCAATCTTCTGATGCTCGGACGCTCCGTCGCCTACCAGGAGCGTTTGAGCGACGCCGCCGCGCTGTATGACCGGGCGCTGGTCGCGATGCGAGCGCTCTATGGAGAACATCACGCTCGGTTTGCGGGTGTCTTGAGCCTCATGGGTGACCTGGCGAGGGCACGCGGTGAGCTCGATGCGGCCGAACGCTTATTCGAGCGTGCCGCCGCCATTTTCAAGACGGTGAGCGGAGAAGATCACGAGTTCCACCTGCATCAACTCTCGAACCTCGGCTCCGTCTCCCTCGCACGCGGCCAGTATGCGGAAGCCGTGGACACGCTGGAAGGCGCCGCGCGGCGTCTGACCGCCGTGGCGCCACACCAGCGTTACACCGGCCTCGCCGAGACTCGACTCGGCGCCGCCCTCGCCGCGCAACGGCGGTATCACGAGGCCGAGCGCCACGCACGCGCTGGCTACGAGATTCTTCGAAAGGTGACAAGCCCTTCGTCCGCGGAGCTCCGGGATGCGCGCATGAGGCTTGCCGACATCTATACGGCGCTCAAGGACCCATCCAAGGCGCGGGCGCTGCGCACCGACCAGGAGCGGCGTGTGGATATCCGCGCGACGGGTCAGACGGCCCGCTAGCCACTAGCCGCGGCGCGCCGGCAACTTCTTGTGTACCAGCAGGGCGGATTCAGTTTTCGGACACTACACGCTCGAACGAGGCTTGTTCCCAAGTGTCCCCAAGTTGTTCTAGACACAACGACTCGTCACGCAATCTGCCGTTAAGTTCAATGAACGCATTCTCCACGGGCTTCCCTGGACGAATGAAGTCGAGCCGCACATCATGCGCCAACCCCCGCGTCCATCGCGCGACTGACAAGCTCGCTGCCGTTATCCACTGTGTGATCGCCTGTGGCGTCGGCACGCGGGCACGAATCGCCAGCTTGCAACAGCGCTTGGTCCGCACCTACACCCTTCAAGGTCATACAGTCGATAGATGCGCTTGGCGTTCACGCGCGAACCCTCGCGGCGCAGCAGCACCGTTAGCCGTCGGTAACCGAACCGAACACGCACCGCCGCCAGCTCGCGCCGACGGCGCCTCTTGCGGATCACGGCCACGCACGTACCGCCACGTATTCAGCCGCACGGGAATCAGCCTCGCTGCTCGGCGTTGGCTCAGACCGTAGGTGGTCTGCACCCACTCCGCTAGCGTGCAGCGTGGGCGAGGCTTCACAGCTTATTTCGCACAATGTCTTGCAATCTGGCGGTCGAGCGTGAGGTCGGCGACGACTTGTTTCAGCAGCCGCTTGTCCTCGCGCAGCGATCGTTGCTGCCGTGATTCCTGCACGCCGACCGGGCAAATTGCTTCTTCAGCGGTAGAACGTCTGCTCGGTGACGCCGAGCCGCCAGCAGATCTCAGTCACCTTCTCGCCGGCTTCGACTTGGCTGAGGGCGTGGGACGATCTCGGAGCCAGTGCGACCCTTGCGTGCCATCTGGCGTCTCCTTCGGCCGGCTTCACCGGCCGCTCTAGGAGACCACCGGCGCTTCCCACTCGCGTTTCCGCTGTGGCGGCTTTTGGTTTTGGGTCATCTGGCCCTCGTCATGAAGCGCGAAATCTACTAAGCCGTCACACGTCGCGCAACGCTCGAGCGTGTCGCCGCGCCGCGTACCTGAACCAGATGTTTCCGCCAGCAGCAAGTCCTCGCGATTAGACCAAACGGGGGCGTAGATGGTGCAGACATTGCTTCGGCGCCTCTCAGCACTCGCTCAGCGGCACACACGAGGGTCGTCACAATTGTCCAATGCGTCAGCGATGAACTGGGTGCGAAGCACGCGCGTGCGTCTGACACGAAAGCTGGCCGATCTTCTCAACGGGATCGATTTGTCGCGTTGCAGTGTCGGCGATCACCTGGAGGTGTCGCCACGTGACGCGTGGCTCTTGATCACGGAAGGCTGGGCTATAGCCTGTGACGAGCCGCAGCGTAGGAGCCCGGAGCGCGACCGCCGGATCCCCGCGGCCCACCAACTATTGACAGAAGGTCGGGGTTCGCAACATTGCAGCTGCTCAGAAGTACATGCGATTGGTACGCAAAGCGTTACCGACATTGGTTCGTCCGGTTCCAACGATCCTGTCTCGCGACTCCCAGTCGCGGGGGATGGTGAACCTTACGAACGTCGTGATGACGTGGCTTCGGTGCGCAGAGAATTCGCTGATCGAATGGTGACCATCGGACGATCGGCCAGGCCATCTCAAGGTGAACCGATCCAGTCGGCGCGGCAAGCACTACACGAAGTCAATGACGCAGCAATCAGCCGGGCCGACGAGCACCGGCGGCTTTGGCGCCCGCCGAACGTCACGCGCACAGATGGCAACCCTCGACCGCGCGAGCCGCTATTCGCGATGCCTCATCCGCCGAGCGATCCGAAGAATGCATCCTGGGTTCACAGATTTCACTCGATTCTTGAATCACTCGCAGCTGATCCCGCGGTATCCGCAGCGATCGTCGCCAAAACAATGAACTTGTCGCCGTGGCATTTCTCCCGCTTGCTGATGCAGCGCACTCAGATGGGTTTTCGCATGCACCTGTCGCTCACGCGGCTGAGAATCGCCGCCCGTCTCTTGCGCGAAACCGCTCTCAGTATCAAAGAAGTGTCGGCCCGTGCGGGCTTCACGTCGGCCAGCGAACTCAATCATCACTTCCGTCGTGCTTATCGAATGACCCCCACTCAGTACCGCACTCAAACGGACGTTTGTTTCCATCAGCCACCTGAGTCGCAAACGCTCGCAAGCATTAGCAAGAACGACCAAGCTTCTTAAGTTGAAGGCGGCTTCCATTCTGCCGAACATGAAGACAGGTGGAGGCAACCAGACGAGACGTAGCCTCTCGTCAACGGTCGTCATATCTAGTGGAGGTCCCGTCCGCTGGCCTACTTTGATCGCACGACTTGTGGTGACCTTCTCCGAATGAACGCCGCATTCGCTGCGGCATACATTTCGTTCTGAACAGCGCTGCGCTCACAGCACCGACATCAGTGTCTTGCCGGCGGATGGAATTGTGTCGTTCGCGGCTATGAAGCGCGTGGAGGCCTATCAGCGGCCGGGACCTATTCACTCGTCGCTCTTCAACTCTCCATTCTCAGAGGGAGGGCTCATGTCTGCCAATCAGACTCGGTCAAGACAAGCGTTAGCTGGTGTGTGGCTCCTCATCATCGTGTTGGCTCTGTGGCATTTCGGGTTCGAGCGCGTCACACAGGCTCAAGCTCCCACGGATGCCGCAGCGTATTGGAAGCTTGACGAGACGAGCGGAACAACCGCTGCCGATAGTTCCGGCAACGGCCACAACGGTACGCTGACGAATGGGCCAGCGTGGACGACTGCGGGCACCATTGGCGGCGCACTGACATTCGATGGCGTCGACGACCACGTAGAGGTCGCGAGCCCCTCGGCATTGTTGCAGCCGACAGGTGCATTTGCCATCTCCGCGTGGATCAAGTACACCGCGACGGACACCAGTGGGTCCAGCGAAGTGGCAACAATGGGAAACAGCTACGGCCTGCGCGTCCGGTCTACCGGAGAAGTGTCGGCGTACTTCGCCAGCGGTCCGGCCGCCTGGAACTTCGCCACCACCACCGGGGCTGGGTTGAATGATGGCACATGGCACCATGTGGTCGGGCAGTACACGGGCAGCGCGCTGCAGGTGTACGTCGATGGCGTGTTCGCGCAACAGGAGCTGTTCTCTGGTCCGATCGCCTACGGGCTCGGCACGAGCTTCTACCTGGGCCAGCACAACAACAGCACGAACTACAATTTCGCCGGAACTCTCGACCAGGTGCGAGTCTATGGCCGCGCGCTGACCGCTACCGAAGTGTCTGCGCTGACGGCGGAATCACCTGCTTTTTCATTTTCGCATTGGAAGCTTGACGAGGGCAGCGGCACTGTCGCAGCGGACAGCTCCGGCCGCGGCAATCACGGTACGCTCGTGAATGGACCGGTTTGGACGAGCGCCGGAGTGTTCAATGGCGCGCTATCGTTCGACGGCATCGATGACCACGTACGGGTTGCGAGCCCTACGCCGTCGATGCGGCCCACAAATGCGTTTGCCATGTCCGCGTGGGTCAAGTACACGACGACTGACACCAGCGGTTCCAGCGAAGTGGCAACAATGGCAAACAGCTACGGCCTGCGCGTCAGGTCCACTGGAGAAGTGTCGGCATACTTCGCCAGCGCTCCAGGAGCGTGGAACTTCGCCACCACCATCGGGGCTGGGTTGAATGACGGCACGTGGCACCATGTGGTCGGGCAGTACACGGGTAGCGCGCTGCAGGTCTACGTTGATGGCGTGTTCAACCACCAAGAGTCATTCTCCGGCGCGATCGCCTATGGCCTTGGCACGAGCTTCTACCTGGGCCAGCATAACAACAGCACGAACTACAATTTCAACGGCACTCTCGACGAGGTGCGATCGTACGGACGCGCTCTGAGCGCCAGTGAAATTGCCGATCTCGCAAATCCAGGCTCCGGCCCCGACCCCGCCGAAATCAAAGTCGTGCAATGGAACGTTGAAGGCGGTATCGGCGAGTTGTCCGCCGAAAGCGCCGCGATCGTCGCCCAACAGCCCGATATCGTATTCCTCGAGGAGATCGACTCAGTGACGCATGCCACCGCGCACGAGACCGCGCTCGAGCAGAATCAGGATGTCGAATGGCATAAGGTGACGATCAACCGGAACAACACCAACTCCGGCAGCAGCTTCCTTGTGATCCTCACCCGCTTCCCGTTCTGGACAACGCCCGCCGACAAACAGACCACGTCCTTGGCCGACGAGGGAGAGTCCTTCTCCGCCGTGTGTCCGGGTCACCCCACGCCCATCGTGGCGCGTGCCGCGATTGGCGTGACGATTAACATCGAGGGGAAGCCAGTCGCGGTCTTTGCGACGCGCAACCAACAGAGTGCCGGAAACTGTGTTATCGCGGAGCAGAACCGCCGGTTCAAGAACTTTGCGAACTCGAACTTCCCTAACGTCACTCACCTGTATGGTGGTGACTTCAACATGGTTCCGGGCAGTTCGCCCTACAACGTCATGACCGTGAATCTGCCGAAGTCCGTCGACGCCTGGGAGGAGGCGCGGTTGGCCCAGCCGCCTACTGCGACGGCTTTCGGCCAGTCTGTGGGGTTCAACACGGCGACGAGGGAAGATCGGCAAACTGGGAATCTGACCAACCGACTGGACTATCTCTTCTACAAGAACGGTAGTACTTCGGGACCTGAATTGAGCGTAAAGAGCGCACACATTACAGAGTCGCAGCTGCCGAATTCCGATCACCGCATGATGACCGCGATATTTAGGGTGCAGCCGTAGGACGCGGGCGGGCCGGCCAGACGATCGGCACGGCCCGCCGCCTCGCTGGCGAACCTCGAGACGCAGCGAATGGCTGTGGTCGTCCAACTCATCGCCGCTCTCGGCGGGGGCCGGGATCGGATCGCAGCTGCCTTGATGCTGCCAACGACTCGCAATCGTTCGCCTCAGAGCTGTCACTTCTGCCAGTCGCGCACACCTGCCCGGCCACCATACGCTCACAAGTGGCGGACGGTGGTCGTGCCGCCAGGAGTTTATTGATCATGTGGTTGGAATCGCGACAAACGGTACTGGCGCGCGGAATCATAGCCGTCGCTTTCGGCACACTGCTGATGCTGTTTCCCGGCATCAGTGTTGCGGCATTCGTACTTGTCTTCGGGGCGTTCGCCGTTCTGGACGGCGTCCTCTTCCTTAGCACGGCGGCGGTGGCGCCCCGCCGTCAGCCGGGTCGGACGCTCGCGCTGGTGGCCGGTCTGCTCGCCATCGTCGTCGGCGTCATCACGTTCGCATGGCCGGGTCTGACCGAGCTGGCGCTGGTCGTCCTGGTGGCCGTGCGAGCGCTCGTAATCGGCTCAGTCGAGATCGCGGCGTGCGTCCACGCGTGGCGGGACGGAGCACCACGAAGCGTATGGGTGCTGGGCTGGATCGGCGCCATTTCAGTGGCGTTCGGGGCTTTTCTCCTCGCGTTCCCCCGGACCGGCCTGCTCGCGCTGGTGTGGGCGATCGGGCTGTATGCGATCCTGGCGGGAGTCCTCACGATCGTGCATGCCTGGATGGATAGCCGTCTCATCGCGAGCTCCATCCGCGGCGCACAACGGTAGCGACAGTCGAACGATTGGTGGCAGTACAATGCTGAGACCTCTCTTTCGAGCTGACCTCCGCGCGGGAACATATGCGGGCTTGATCGCCGGTTTCATCTTCATCGGCTTCCAGCTCGTCGCCACCGCGTTCCTGACCGGACCAGCCACAGCGTCATTTCCTCTCCGATGGATCAGCGCGATCGCGCTCGGGTCAGCTGCGCTGGCCTCCAGCTACTCGCTGGTCGTCGCGATCATTACAGGGTTGGCCATTCACCTGTTCCTATCGAGTCTCTTCGCTGTTCTTTTCGTCGAAGTGGCCACGCGAATCGCACATGCAACGGAAGGCGAGTTGCTGGCGACCACCGGGCAGCTCGCGCTTGCGGGCACGACGTTCGGAACCGTCCTGTGGCTCGTCAACTTCTATGTGGTCGCGCGGCTCGCCGGCTGGACGTGGTTCCCCGGCAACACCCACCACGTCACCGCGTTCCTCGGCCACGCATTTTTCTTCGGCTGTCCGCTCGGATGGGTGTTCGGCCGCGTAGCCGCCCCGCGGCTGCTTGAAACACGATGACTCGCCGGGATCTCACCGTTCGCGTGGTGCCCGCAGCAGTAGCGGCTGCATATCTGCTTGTCGCCTCCATGTGCCTCGCACAAGATGCTTCGGCAAATCGCGGAGCCCGACTGCATTTCAAGAAAAATGTCGAAGCCTATCTTGCGGTTCGCCACCAGGTTTCGGCGGCCGTTGCTGAACTGACGGTCACGGGCGACCCGGCAAAGTTGCAGCGGGGGGAGAACGGACTCGCCGACCGCCTGCACGCGGCGCGAAAGCATGCCCGACCAGGCGAGATTTTCAGCGATGACGTCGGTCGTCTGTTCCGACACGACATCCGCGAGGCGCTGCGCGCGCCCGGGATCAGTCGGGCTGACATTCTCGCCACCAACGGATGGGACGCCTCCAGAATCCCCGCGCGAGACATCATGGTCAATGCGCGCTTCCCCTGGAACTCAGGGTGGGACGTGCCCGCCTGCATCCTGGAGGTGCTGCCCCCGACTCCGGAAGTCCTCGAGTACAGACTCGTGGGTCGCGACCTCTTGCTCATCGATGTTGGAGCGGACCTCGTCGTAGACGTTCTTCGACGAGCCGTCGAGTAGCGTGATTCTGCGAGGGGTTTTACGCGCGACCCGGTCCGCGCAGGGCGACTCCGAGAGCCTCGAGGAACTCGTCTCGATCATCGCGACGAGCCTTGCCCGCTTGATCTGCGGCCTGCGTGGACACAGCGACATGCTGCACCCGGCGCCCAATGGGTTGAGTCTCCGTTGCACCCTGTGCGGCCACGAAACACCGGGATGGGAAATCGTTCGCGCGTCGTTTCGCATAGGATTTCGTTGGCAGGAGCCGGAACATCCGGCGTCAACGAACATCCGTGACCGCCCGGTCGATCGTCATGGGTTCATTGCTGGCTTCGACGGCCGAACGCCTTTGCGCGCTTTCAACAGAATCACCTTCCGGTAACTGAGAAGTCCACCCACGTGCTGGCGCCGGCGAACGGCACGGGCGGCGTGCTGCGGTGGCAGCGGATCAATTAGCTCATTGTCGAGTCCCTGGTGATTTCGCTCGCGTGGTAATGCGCTACGAACTCGGCGAGCGTTCGCCGAAGGTGCCGTTCACCGAGCGGGGATGACACGATTGAGGCATTCCTCTCGGCGAAGATCGGAAAAAGCCGGTCGCCACACGAGTGGCGACGAAGGCGACCAAACGCGCTTATCGATCCACGCGGATGCGCTCATCCGGGCTGATGATGTGCCGACCGCGTTGACCGTCGCATCCTCCAGCTAACCAACCGTCGGCTCGCTCCGCCTAAATATCTTGATGCAGGTTCTCATGAACGACATCAAGTACGCCGTCCGGGCATTCCTCCGAACCCCCGCTTTCACGCTCGTAGCCCTCGCTACGCTCGGGCTTGGAATCGGCGCGACGACCGCGATCTTCACGGTGGTGAACGCGGTGCTCCTCAAACCGTTGCCCTACACGGCTCCCGAACGCCTGGTCGTCACGCGGACGTCTCTGCTGGACTACAGAGACCTCCAGCGTGCGGCACGGTCGTTCGAGGGGACAGCGCTGTGGGGGTCGAACCTCTACAACATGCGGAGCGAGGCCGATACCCGGCAGGTGCTTGGCGGCGTCATTTCCCGCGACCTCCTCCCGCTACTTGGTGTGAAACCAGTCCTCGGCCGGAACTTCACCGAAGATGATGCGCAGCAGGACACCGTCATCATCAGCTACGGCCTGTGGCAGTCGATGTTCGGCGGCGATCCATCGGTGCTTGGCCGCACGATCGAGCTGACCGGCACCGCCCACACGGTGATTGGCGTCGCGCCGGCCTGGTTCCGGTACCCGCGTTCTGAGTTTCAGTTGTGGACGACGCTCGGAACCATGGAGGCGAAGGCGCCGGCGCAAGCGCGAAACCGGGCACTGAGGATCTTCACGGTCGTGGGACGGCTGCGAACGGACGTCACGCTCGTACAGGCGCGGTCGGAGCTCCGGGGCATCAGCGAGCACCTCGCACGGACGTATCCGGCCACGAACAAGGACGTGGAGCTCACGCTGGAGCCGCTGCACGAGGATCTCGTGGGCGACATACGGCCGGCGCTTCTCGTTCTGCTCACGACAGTCGCGCTGATGTTGCTGATCGCGTGTGCGAACGTGGCGAACCTGATGCTGGCGCGCGCGACCGGGCGTGAGCGCGAAATCGCGACCCGTTCCGCTTTGGGCGCGACACGGACACGGCTGCTGCAGCAGCTCGCGATCGAGAGCTTCGTGCTCGCGGCGGGCGGCGGCGTGGCAGGCGGGCTGCTCGCGTTGTGGGGCGTCGCCGCGCTGCCGGCGATGCTCGAGGCGCGCGTGCCTCGAGCCGAGGGCATCGCGCTGGACGCGCGCGTGCTCGCGTTTGCGCTCGGCGCGACGCTGCTCACCGGACTCTTCTTCGGGCTCGCGCCCGCCCTGCACGGCGTCGCCGACCGTG
>WUUC01194287.1_pt1 | contig 15191 bp, 8 predicted proteins | sample 6278441 | NCBI WGS metagenome assembly WUUC01 (sample SAMN13675441, study PRJNA597444) | soil metagenome | isolation source: soil | place: USA: Washington | collected 2017-10
ATCCGAGAGACGCAATGAGGATCGACAGCACCGTAAACCATCCGAATATCTTTCCAAGGTTTGCCTCGCTCTTATACATCCGATCGAAGCTGTCGTCGAGGAACTCGTAGCTGAAAGGGTAGGAGGAACGTTTTCTTACGGTCTGATCGATGTAAGCGAGCGTTTCCTGGATGTTGTCGGGAGAGATCTTCAGGCAGAAGTAGCTCTTCCACTCGTCGCGGAGCTTGATCACCAGCGGACGGATGGGCTCATGCAGTGAGTGCATGTGAAAGTCTTTAATAACACCGATGATCGTAATGGGTATTTCATCCCAGATCTGTTTTCCCACAGCTTCTTCCGGCGTCCAGCCCAATGCTTTTACCGCTGTTTCATTGATAACGTAAGAATGTTTAGAGTCGTTGGGAAACTTGTCGGAGAAATACCTCCCTGCGATGAGGTTCATATTGAAAACGTCCAGGAAGTCGTAGTCGACACGGATCTCGAAAACATGCACGTCGTCGGTGGTGGGACCGCCCGGTTCATCGTTGATCACATAGCTTGCCCCGACTTGGATTGGCAGGTGTGACAGTAGTGTTGACTTGATGATATTTGGATTCTGACTCCATTCGGCCTTGAGGGCTTCACGGTGCTCGAGCAGATGGTAGTCTCGTGACCGGAATGTGAGCACGTGGTCGCGGTCGTAGCCGAGATTTTTTTTCTGCATGTATTCGTTCTGTAAGTAAATACCTACGCTGCAAATCACGAGAACGATAGAGATGCAGTACTGACCGACGAGGAGCGAACGCTGCAATGTCTTTCCTGCCATGGTCTTGTCGATCTTTCCCTTGAGAACAGTTGCGGGCATGAGCGACGACATCACGAACGCCGGATAGCTGCCCGACACCGCTCCGATAATGATCACCAGGATGGGCAGACCAGGCAGCAGCACTGGATTATGGAGATAATCGAGCGGAATTCTTCTTTCCATCAGGTCGCTGAACGAAGGCAGTAGGATGTAAACCAGGCCGACTGCGATCAGCAAGGAGAGAAATGCGAACAATAATGACTCGCTCAGGAACTGAGCGGCAATTTGCTGTCTGAGCGCTCCGACCGATTTACGAAGTCCTACTTCTCTTGCACGTTTGATCGATCTTGCGATAGCCAGGTTCATGTAGTTCACGCATGCCAGGACCAGAATGATCAAGGCTACCGTCATCATCAGGTTTACCGACCGTGCGTTGCCTTTAATCCCGATATCTGCATTCATCACCGGACCTCCGAGGTGGAGATCAGAAAGCTTTCCCAGGAGGTAGCTATCCTTGTAAGGGTAGTTGGCATACGCTACAGGATCGTAGTATTTTTTTTGGAGATCGGGGAACTTCGACTCGATCTCGGCTGGCTGAACCCCCTCCGCAAGTTTAATGAATGTGTGAAATGAGCTGCCATTCCACGTCGGAACCTGGACACGGTTTTTATACCATCCGTTTGCGTGAATGTGCATGATGAAGGTATAGTCGAACGATGAATTCGCCGGGGCATCGCCCACAATTCCCGTTACCGTGAAAACCTCCTCGCTTTGATATTTGAGCTGCGAGCCGATCGGATCTTTGTCACCGAATATTTTCCTGGCCAGAGACTCCGTGAGTACAACGCTGGTCGGATCGGTGAATGCTTTTTCAGGACTGCCTTTAATGAATGGCAGCGGAAAGACTTCGAAGAATTGTTCATCGCCAAACAACCCTGTCTCCCAGAAATGCACGTCTCCGTTGCTGAGCAGGCCGGAGGCGGCATCGACTGTTGTCGTTGCTTCCAGTCCTGTTATTTCTTCGCGCATGACACTGGCAAGCTGGGGCGGAGTAACACCGAAGAAGTTGCCGATATCGGCATTGAATCCTACCTGTTGCTGATACACCCGGTACACCCTGTCGCCATCTTTGTAAAACCTGTCGTACGAATACTCATGGTTTACGTAGAGCATGATGAGAATAAAAATGGTGAGCCCTGCTGTGAGCCCACCGATATTGATTCCCGAATACAATTTTTGTTTGAAGATGTTCCGGACGGAGATCTTCAGGTAGTTTTTGTACATGCTCATAAGCGCGGCAGGTAAGGGCACACATGTGCCTGGTTCAGACGTAAGTACATCTGAAATTACAAAAGGTTGCGCCCCCGCGCTGGGTTTTTTAGCAACCTACGCGTGATTCCGGTAATGCGTCAGCCTGCCGAGGCAGAATGCGCCGATTGCGATCACCAGGTCCCGCACGGCTACGTCGAGGAAATTGCCCGAAGTGATGAGCGTGAGGGCAATGGCCACCAGCCAGGCCGAGACAATATATGCCCCTAGCTCGGTGCGGAACAATACGATCAAACCGGCGGCGATCTCGATCACGCCGACGATCATCATAAAACCTTCCGGAGTCACAGGCAGCATATTCGCCACTGCGGGATTGAGATATTGACTCCAGTCGGTCAGAACGTTCGTAAACTTATCGAGCCCCGCTACGATCGGCACCAGGCCAAACGTAAACTTGAGGATCGTCCAAACCCTTGTAACCTCGTTAACCTGGGTAGAAGTCTTAATTGCTGTCGTTGCCATAATTATATCAGTTTTGTTATACATGTTCGATCTAAAACCACGCCAGGGGTTACAAAAAAATGGGTAATGTTTTTTGTAACTTAATAGCAGGGCGGCTATCTAATGGTGAAGCACTGACAAATGGAAACTCTCAAGATCAACGACTACAGAACGAGCCAGCTCGACGATAATACCGTTGTGCGTCGCGTGATCGCAGGCGAGAAAGAGCTGTTCGAGATCCTCATGCGGCGTCACAACCAGACGTTGTACCGGGTGATCCGCGGTTATCTTCGCGACGACGATGAAATTCGTGATGCAATGCAGAACGCCTACCTGAAAGCATTCGACAAGCTTTTTCAGTTTCACGGCAACTCCGCATTCTCGACCTGGCTTATTCGCATCGGCATCAACGAAGCGCTCATGAGGCTGAAAGACATAAAGAGAAGCAAGGTGTTATACCTGGCCGCCGATGAAGTAGGCTCCGAAACTTTGAATCGTATTCCCGACAAACAAATAAACGCCGAACGAGTGATCATCCGACAGGAAACACAGCAGCTCTTTGAAAATGCGGTAGACAACCTGCCCGAGAAATACAGGTTGATCTATATGATGAAGGAAGTGGAAGGGATGTCGAACCAGGAGATCGCCGTATGCATGGGGCTCACCGAATCGAATGTGAAAGTGAGAGGCTATCGTGCGAAAGCTATCCTTAAAGATCTGCTTCTCGAGATGTCATCAGGCGGCCAGATATTCGAGTTCGGCAACACACGCTGTGACGCGATTGTGGACTTTGTGATGAAGACGGTCTGAGGTCAGGCCGATCAGAACGTCATATTCAACTTCCACTTCGTCGCGATCCGCTTCGCTTCTTCTTTGGTGATCAAAATTACCGATGGATGTTTGGGCGATGAGAAGTTCGTCGATTTCATCACACCTTCATTGAAGCGACCGAGATCCTTAAAAGTAACGAAGTCGGATGTTTCGCGAAATCCGAAGTTGTGGGGCTTGATGCCGTAGATGTCGTACACCAAAACCCACTTGTTATCTTTTATCCGTCTGAAAACATTCGGAGCCTCACACGCCACCGTTTCAGAATCATAACGTTTTTCTTCGTATTGATAACCGGATGTCAATGAGTCGGACACCATTCGTTTCACGCTGCGATTCACAGAATAAAACAGGTAGTATTTGTTATTGTACTTCGTGATGTCAGCATCGATATAGCCAACGCCCGGGTCGGGATAGTTGAAGAGCACCTTCGGAGGCGAGGCCAGCTTCGTGAAGTCATCGTTCATAAAAGAATAGTAGACCTTTTCCTTTTCGTTGCCGAAACGGATCGAAAAGTAGATCATGATCTTTTTGGTCTGCGGGTCATAGTACAGCTCGGGCGCCCAGGCACATCCGATGTCCCCGAAGCCGGGGAACGACTGATCGACGCGCAAGACGGTGTGCGACCAGTGAAGGAGGTCATTCGATTTCATGAGTACAAGGCCGCGATTGTTGCCCCACCCGTATTTTTTCCCGTCGCGGTCCCACTCGGTTTCCCGGAATCCGTCCTTTTGACCATATATATGGAGGTCGGTCAACGCCATATAGAAGGTGCCGTCGGGGGCGCGCAGAATGTATGGGTCGCGGATGCCCTTTTGCTCGGCAAGGGTGTCGCCGACGATAACCGGCTTGCCGTCATTCACATCCGTGAAGCTGTAGCCGTCGTTGCTGAGAGCGAAATACAGGTCGTGGGTGTCGTCCTTAAAATAGACCATGAGGTAGGCCGAGAGGTCCTGTGCATAAGCCCACTGGGAAAGGACGAGAAGAGCAAGCGGTCCAAAAAAACGCATGGCGATAAGTGTAATAATTACAATTTTAGTAAAGTTCCGGCAATACTTTATTTATCTTCATGGAAGAGCCCACCCCTTACGCAAGAAATTGCGGGAGTGGGCTTTTTCATTTTTCTTATAATTCGGAGGTTGTAACTGCAAAACAATTTTCGTGTTATATGCAAAAAACCACAGTACTCCTGACGTTCCTTGGTGCTTTGTGCACAGGTCCGTTGTTGGCACAAACAAATTGTGCAGGTTACCAGGTGACGCCAGAAACCGAATTACCGGATACGGCGTATGTAGACGTTCATGAACGATTCTATTTCAGAACTTCGAACGACAGACCAGCTTTCTTTTCCGACTTCAATCTTCCACCGGGCTACACTACGCAGGGCAACTACAGTAGTACAACCCTGATTTTGGGAGAAATGCAGAGCCCCGGGACTTATGAGTTTAGTTTCGTAGCACATGCTACCGAATCCAACTGTGTCGATACAGTCAGAATTTTCCGAACGTATATCGAATCGCCGACACAAATCTGCGAGCCAATCGGGTTAAGGTCCAGCTGGAATTCCGGAACGGAGCATTATGTGGGAGCTCCCATTGAGATGCGGTTCTTCGTTACAGACGGCGGGGAGGATCCTCCATTTACTTTCTCTGGCCTGGACATAAGGCCAGGAGCCTCGTTGGATTCGTTAGGCAATTACAGTGACACGACGTCAAAGCCGGAGAACTTCACCTTCAGAGTGGTTGTGAAAGACCGGGTAGGTTGTACGGATACGCTTAGCTACTCGATATTCACACAATGTCCTTATGGCTCTTCGCCATCCAGAGTAGCGGCTACCGGCAGAAAAGGACAGTACTTCGAGGCGTCGGTCCTGCCCGGGTGGTCTTTGTATCCGCCACTCGCAAATGCCGTTGCTTCCCGCGCTCTTCCCGCAGGATTGACACTGGCGGACAATGGTGTGATTTCCGGGACGCCGACTACATCGGGCGTTTTTCCTGATATCGAGGTTCGCTACACAGCACTCGGTGGGTGCGAGGGCAGCGGATACATCGGGATAACGATCGAGGAAAGTGCACCTGTTCAGTCGTTGTGGATATCTCCCCTCTGTGCACAAAGTCTTGCGGAACGCAACTGGTTGGTGCACAATCCGAACTCATTTCCCATCAACGTCAACTGGAAAGTGATCTATGCTTCGTTCTATTCCGGAAACTTTACCGCCCAACCGGGTGATAACTACTTATCGACTCCTGATGGAGGCTGGCCGAACTCAATAAGAATAACGTGGTACGATCAAAACCAGGTAGCAAAAAGCATAGTACAAGGTGCTAACGACGACTTGTGCACACCTCCTGAATGCGCCTCTGTAGCCGGTGTTACTTTTTACAACCAGGGACGGCAAAGAGACGGAACTGCGGTGCTGCCAGTCAATAGCTATCCAAAGGCTGTTTTAGGAGCTCCCGACGCGAATGACGGTACAAACGCCACTTTGAAATCGTTCTCACTGGGCTATAACGGTTTTATAACCATGAAGCTGAGCGCCAATCTTTATGATCAGCCCGGAAATGACCTCAAGGTTTGGGAATACTCTTTGAACGATCCCAGCTACAGTGCTTATCCGGAACGGGCTGAGGTATTTGTGTCGACCGATAATTCGAACTGGATCTCGCTTGGTATGACGAATCCAACAGCCGATTGCCATGCGAAGCTGGACTGGGAATTTGATCTCGCGGGAAAAGCTACGTGGTGCAGGTTCGTGAAAGTTGTTGACGTCACCGAGCGGTGGGCGTGGGTACTTGACCCGGTAACATGCGCACCTGCGAACGTACGTGCATTTAATAACGCGTCAGATGGTTTCGACATCGATGCAATCACTTGCGTCAATCCCACTAGCAACATGGCAAGCCGCATAGCTTCGGATGAATCAGTCAACCTTGAAAGGCTTTCGTCAGATACCGAAAGTCAGTTTGCCGTTGCTTATCCCAACCCGGCAACATCGTGGCTGACGCTGGATTTCTCGCGCGAACCGGAATTCGCTTACCCCGACAACGGTCAGGTCGAGGTCAATATCATTGACATGACTGGCAAGATGCACGCCGGTGGTCTTCATTTTCTCGACGATGAATGGAAAACGAAAGTGAACGTGGGCGAACTGAGTTCCGGGTTATTTGTTGCTAAGGTCAGGGCGAAGGGGCTCACCAGATATTACAAGTTTATTCGGAATTGATTTACCATCCGGTTATTAAGGGACTGCATAGGGGTCGTTTCGATCCCTATGCAGAAACCCGAAACCGATTGGCCTCCGGAATTCCTGCGTCTTGCGGGAATTGACATTTGAACCACAGACCTCGCTCATTTTCCGTCCACGACGACCGATAAGAGATATTGCTAAGAGAAATTGCTAAGAGCCCTTCCTCCGAAGCATACCGGCTGCCTTCTTAGACATACCCATTGCTTTCTTCGACATTCCCACTGCTTTCTGCGGAATAGAAATATGCTGTTGTATGACCTTGTCTTCGAAGAAGCGCTTCTCGAACGCGTTGAGTATGTCGCGTTCGGTGATCACGCCCGCGAGCTCATTCGTGCCGCGGTCGATCACCGGTAATACCTGTTGCTTAGCCTTAAGCATCACTTCCAGCGCGAGCGCCAGCGAGTTATCCGAATAGATGGTATGAAAATGAGGATCCATGATCCCGGTGATGTTGAGATCATCACTTGCGTCATTCGCGAGCATGGTCTTCCTGTCGACAAAACCAAGGATCTTGTTGTTGCCCACGACGGCCATCGAGCGTCCCTCGTATTGCAGGCCCTCGTCGACCACAATTTGTTTGACTTCTTTAACCTTAAGATTATTTGCAATGGTAAACAGGGTAGGATAGACCGGCGACATGATCTCGAACACACGCTTCAGCTCCAGCAGGTCGGGCCGGTAGCTTTCGGGCATCAATATGCCGCGGCGTTTTATCTTTTCGGTCATGATCGTCGATCGCATGAGGACGAATGAAACGAGGTAGGCGGTCGAACATCCCGCGATAAGCGACAACAGCGTGCTCTCCTGCATGGTCGTTTCCACTGCAAAGACGATCGATGTGAGTATCGCCCGCGAAGAGCCGGCGAACAATGCGGCCATTCCAACCAGTGCTGCAAGTGGCAGACTAATGCCCGCTTCCGGAAAATAAGTTTGTACGAAGATGCCGATCAGGCAGCCCATCGAGCTGCCGATGGTGAGGAGCGGGGCCAATGTTCCGCCCGAGGTTCCGCTTCCCAAGGCGATGGCCCACGAGGTGAACTTCCAGAAGCATAACGAGACCAGGATGCCGACGGAGAGATCGCCGGTAAGTGCATCGGTGATATTATGGTAACCGACGCCGAGTGTTTTTGGAAAAAATAATCCGACGACACCAACAGCTACGCCGCCTATGGCGGGCCACCACATCCAATGTATCGGAAGCTTTTCAAACAAGTCTTCGATGATGTAAACGCATTTGGTAACGAGCACCGATGCGAGGCCGATCACGATTCCCATGGCGCCGTAAGTGAACACGGCCGCACTGCCAGGTGCTTCGACCTCAGGCATTGGAAAGGTTGCAGCAGAGCCGAATAACACGAAGTGCATGCACGCGCCGGTGATGCAGGCCATCATGACAGGCAGGAAGCTCTTGGCCGCGAACTCGAACAGCAGGAGCTCGATGGCCAGCAATATTGCGGCGAACGGTGTTCCGAAGATCGCCGTCATGCCGGCGGTAGCGCCTGCTGCCAAAAGAACTTTGCGTTCTTGTGCAGTGATATGCAATGTTTGTCCGCAGAATGATCCGAGTGCGCCGCCGGTGGATATGATCGGTCCTTCTGCACCGAATGGGCCGCCTGTGCCAATGGATATCGCTGCCGACAAGGGTTTCAGTATCGTGATCATGGGATGAATGCGGCTCTCTTCGGTGATGATCTTCTCCATCGCTTCCGGGATGCCGTGGCCACGGATGGCCCGTGAGCCGAATCTTGCCATGATGCCTACGATCAACCCGCCGACAACAGGAATGGCGATCACCCAATAACCGAGCGTGTTGTGCTCCGGCGACACTTCGCCGGCCGAGATCTCTCCATAAAAGAAGATAGAGGTCACCACATTGATGAGCATGACGAGGAGCTTCGCGATACCGCCAACGATAACAGCATTGACAATTGCCAGTGATGTGATAAAGAGTATTCGCCTTACTCTTCCTTTTTCAGCGGTCAACTCTTCCGAGACGTGCGCCGCAGCGGTGTTGCCGTTGTTTGGTGACTTTTCTTCCATGTTCAAAGGTAGGGTCTGGAATAAAAAACCCAATTTGTTTGTAATAAAAACTCCATCCCCGGCGACTAAAATTGCAAATACGACGCATTGACCGAAGCTGAGCAAAAATCCATTCTCGAGACCTGGCTGGCACAATACAGCGGCCTCGTCTTTAAGATCGTGCGCGCTTATGCCTTCACGGCCATGGATCGCGAAGACCTGTTCCAGGAGATCACCGTGCAGATCTGGCGGTCGATCCCCACATTCAGATCCGAATGTGCCGTGACCACCTGGCTGTACCGTATATCGCTCAACATAGCTATTCGATTCTCGCAGAAAGAGCGAAAGCGCTCCGGTAATGAGACCGACATCGAAGGCGTCGAACATACGTTGCATGAAAACAGCACATCCGGTGACGAGCGTTTGTCGTGGCTGTACGATGAGATCGCGAAGCTGGATGAGATCGACCGCTCGATCACCTTATTGATGCTCGACGGTTTCAGCTATAAAGAAATGGCAGCCATCGTGGGTATCACCGAATCGAACATCGGCGTAAAGATCAACCGTATCAAAAAACATCTTGCGATTAAATCCAAAAAGTACGACAACTATGGAATTTGACGACATGAAAAAGATCTGGGACAAACAAAACAATCAGCCCTTGTATGTGCTCGATGAAGCAGCACTTCACAACCGCATCGATTCGAAAAAACGCAAGACGCGGCACATCACCAACATCAGCGAATTGTTGTCGATCGTGGTCAACCTGACCGTTGGCGGAATGATCCTCGGCGTTACCCTGTATGGCAGCGGAAATGTATACCTGTACATTCTTGCCGCATGGATGCTGACTGTAGCCGCGATCCTGGCCGTCATACGGGTGCGGCGGATCGGCGCGCAGGCAAAGTTCGACCGCAGCATACTGGGTGACCTCGATCATACCCTCGCAACCGCAAGCTACCAGGTCCGCCTGTCCGGCATGTTGCGATGGAACGTGGTACCTGTTGCGGTGCTGATCACACTCGGCGTATGGAATAGCGGCAAAGGGTTCGGATTAGCTGTTGGGATCGTCGCATTCTTCGCAATAACCTGGTATGCCAGCGGCTGGGAACATAACTATTATAAGAGAAGAAGGAGAGAAGTGGAGGCTTTGAAGAAAATGGTGCTTTCCGAATAAAAAATGTAGTTATAACACTTATTTTTCCGGTGTGACCGAATTTCTTCCGGCACGTGCAATCGTTTGCTCACTTTTTTTTCTAACTTGGATGTACCATGATTTCGGAGAATTCCGATAGAGATACACATTTGTTGGAACTGCTTAGGAAGGGAAGTGCCGAAGCCTTTGAAGAGATCTTTAGAAAATACTGGCATTCCCTGTATCTGCAAGCAAGAGCGAAGACCATGTCTCACGACGAGGCAGAGGAGATCGTCCAGTCTATCTTCTCGACCTTGTGGGAAAAACGAACGGCGACAGTTATCTCTCAACTCTCAGTTTATCTGCATACATCGGTCCGGAACCGGATTATCAATGCAATTCGCCAACGCGTCACGCTACAGAAATACTCGGAGTACTACGCGAAATTTATTCCACAAGACCAGCCGGCTACCGATGCGGCCGTTAACTACAGCGAGCTGAATGGCGCAGTCGAAGCGGCCATCGACCACCTCCCGGAGCGTTCCCGTAAGGTCTTTCGTCTCAGCCGCGTCGAAGGACGGTCCAATGCTGAAATTGCGAAATTGCTCCAGGTCTCCGAAAAAGCGATTGAATACCACATCACCAAGTCGATGCGGACCCTCCGGGTTCAGCTGAAGGATTTTATTCTGATCCTGGTAATAGTACTTAGCGCTTAATAGCAAAATACAGCTTTCACGGAAAGCACTGCCTGCCCCGCACTTGTTGCGGGGAAAACACGGAAGCGCTCTAAAGGAGCGTTTGCTAGCGTGCTTTTCTGAATGCTTCCGTCCCAATAGGGTCCCGGCGCTTTCAGAGCCATCCTGCATTTTCCGTGTATTCCGTGTTTTTCGTGAGAAATTCTTTAGGGCTCCCCCACAGTTCCGTGTCTTACCATGATGAGACCTCAAGAATTTAAATCATTACTGGAGAAATTCTCCAGAGGAGCGTGTACACCCCAGGAAGAGAAGCTGATCAACGACTGGTATGAAAATATTGAATCCCAAGAATCCTCAAGGGAATCCATCCCGGAATTGTCCGGGCTTTCTCCCGAATACAGGCAGATCATCGAAGACCGGATCTGGTCAAAAGTAAATCCGCACCCTCCAGCGTGGAAGAAGCAAACTGTCTGGTACTATGCTGTTGCCGCTGCCGCGTTGATCGCACTCGGATTTTTTATAACACCCTACTTCTCTGAAACCGACATCCAAACGAAACCAGTTGCAGAAGCTCCTGCTGAAGCTCCGGCGATCGAGGACAGCCAGGAACGACTGGTCAACAACACCGGATCACCCAAGCGCGTCCGCCTGAACGATGGAAGCACTGTCACACTTCAGCCCAAAAGCCAGATCGCTTTTAACAAGAAATTCGATGGGCCTCTTCGTGAAGTGTACCTCAGCGGAGAGGCCTTCTTTAACGTAAGCCGCGACGCGAAAAGACCCTTCAGGGTATACTCGGATGAAGTGGTAACGCAGGTCCTTGGCACAAGCTTTACAGTAAAGGCTTACGAGGGCGACAAGGAAGTTACCGTTGCGGTAAGGACCGGCAAGGTCTCGGTATACACCAAACACCACGTCCAAAGCTCCAAAGAGAATTCACCGGGAAAACCTATCATTCTCGCACCTAACCAACAGGCGGTTTACAATCGCAACGACGACAAAGTAGTGAAGGAAGTGGTCGAGAATCCCGCCATTCTCCTTCCGCAGTCCAACCTGTTCCGGATGAGCTTCGATGAAGCGCCGGTTACTCACATCTTCGATGTTCTTGAAGAAAACTACGGTATCGATATCGTGTACGACAAGGAGACACTAAGCAAATGTATGCTCACCACTGCCATGTCGGATGAAGGATTATTTCATCGGATCGAGGTTATATGCAAGGCCATTAAGGCCAACTATAAAGTACAAGACGGCGTGATACTCATCGACAGCGCAGGCTGTGAATAAATGCAAACCAATCAAACCCAAACCAAACTGAACCAGCCTATGCGATAAACATACTCACCAAAAAAGTAGGCCGACAATGCTTCTACCATCGCCGGCCTGTCAATGCGGGCCCGACTAAAGTCGGGCCGCATCCAGTTTTTGCCTGATTTACAAAACAAAAACATCTCTAATGTATGAAGAATAAACCTAAACCAGGTAGCAATGCTTTGCTATTTCTTATGAGAGTCTCGCTGATACAACTGCTGCTTACTTCGGTTACCGTGCTCTGCGCATCGGCGGCTGAAACGCGTGGCCAGGAGGTGCTGGACCGTACGGTCTCAGTATCTGTTGAGAACGCGAAAGTAAAGGATGTGCTGACCGAGATACAGGATAAAGCCGGGATCAATTTTACATACCGGTCGAGGGTCCTGAAGGGTATCAAGAACGTGACGTTGACTGTCACGGATGAAAAGGTCAGCGTTTTACTAGATAAGATCTTCGAATCGTTGGTGAACTATGAGGCAGTAGGTAAGCAAGTTGTTCTGACTGCCCGCGAGGAGGAAGTGGAAGATGACTATACGCCATCCGAAGTGTTCCCCGCATTCCAGGTGAGCGGCGTCGTCACGGATGAAACCGGAGCGCCGATACCGGGTGTGAATATTATCGAGAAAGGAACATCGAACGGTACAACCAGCGACAACGTGGGAAAATACACCGTGCTTGTCGGCAGTGAAACGTCGGTCCTTGTGTTCTCCTTCATCGGCTTTACAACACAGGAAGTGCCGGTAGGAGGCAGGTCGATCATCGACTTGAAGCTCCAGGCCGATACGCAGACACTCGACGAAGTGGTGGTTGTCGGTTATGGCGAACAGAAGAAGGTGACCGTCACGGGATCTGTTGTCGCCGTGAATGGCGCCGAGCTTCAGAAGTCGCCTGCTGTCGATCTGTCCAACTCGTTTGCGGGACGTCTCGCCGGTGTTGTTGCTGTTCAAACCAGCGGCGAACCGGGCTACGACGGATCCACTATACGTATCCGCGGTGTGAACACCATCGGTAACTCGTCGCCTCTCGTTGTGATCGATGGTATTCCCGATCGGGATGGCGGTCTTGGCCGCATTAGCCCACAGGACGTGGAGACCATCTCTGTTTTGAAAGACGCGTCCTCTGCGATCTACGGTTCACGCGCTGCTAACGGTGTGATCCTCATCACCACCAAACGCGGCAAGACCGGTGCTCCCCAGGTAGCTTACGACTTCAACATGGGATGGGCACAACCGACACGCATTCCGAAAATGGCCAATGCGTACGAGTATGCTTCCATCATGAACGAAATACCGATCTACAAGAACATACCAGCCGGCGAATGGGGACCTGCATGGAACGGCATTCAGCAAGCAGGGACATTCACATCGCCGACAACCGGTACTACGGTCAACGCAAACTACAGTCCTGCATCTGTTCAGAAATTCCAGGACCATAGCGATCCATGGGGCCACCCCGATACCGACTGGTTCGGCGATGCTTTCAAGGTCTGGTCGCCACAGTCGCGGCATAACATACAGATCTCTGGCGGTACCGAGAATGTGAAGTACTTGTCGTCGATCGGATATGTAAACCAGGACGCGTACTATAAGAATTCGGCCACATACTATAAGCAGTATAATTTCCGTCTCAACCTCGATGCGAAGATCAATAAGTATGTAAGCACGAGCCTGGGCATTATGGCCCGCGAAGAGAGCCGGAACTTTCCGACACAAACTGCGGGGTCGATCTTCAGGATGCTGATGCGCGGCCGTCCGACGGAACCGGAAGTATGGCCCAACGGCCTGCCGGGACCCGACATCGAAAATGGTCAGAACCCTTATGTGATTACCACCAATGCCACGGGCTATGAAAACAACCCGCGCGATTTCTTACAAAGCAACGGTAAGGTAGAGATCACCAATCCCTGGATCTCAGGGTTGAAACTCACATTGATGGGAGCTGCCGACAAGACTATCGACCGTTATAAAAAATGGGAGACACCCTGGTATCTCTATTCATGGGACAAAGTAACCTATGAAGCTGACGGTGTTACACCGCTACTCACGAGGGCACGCCGTTCGACCTTCAGCGATGCGCGCCTTACGATGTCGACTGGCTCGGTGCTGAATACCAACGTTACTAGTTTGCTCAACTACGACAAGAGCTTTGGCACTCATAACTTCGGTGTACTCGTTGGTGTAACGCGTGAGACGTTCACGGGAGAGTATGTTTCGGCAAACAGGCGTGACTATATTTCATCGGCGCTCGCGCAGCCATTTGTCGGGGGAACGACTCAAATCATCGAGGGTGGTAACGATAACAGGAATGCATACAATCGTGCACGCCTCGGCTACTACGGTCGTGTGATGTACAATTACAATGAAAAATACCTCGCGGAATTCCTTTGGAGACGTGATGGGTCTTCATTCTTCCCTAAATCTCAACGCTTTGGTTTCTTCCCGGGAGTGCTCGTTGGATGGAACATTTCAAATGAGCAGTTCATGCAGAACAACGGGATCTTTGATTTCCTGAAGCTTCGGGCATCTTACGGACAGATGGGTAACGACCAGATCTACACTCCCAACGACCGTGATCACCTTGTAGAGTATGCATACCTGTCGTCCTACCTCGTGAATCCCGAGGGCTATGGCTTCCCGATCAACGGCCAGGTGGCGACACGTCTCATCGAGGGGCTCGTTGCGAACGAGAACTTCACATGGGAAGTTTCGAACAACTCCAACATTGGTTTGGAAGGAACCATCCTCGATAATAAGCTGGACTTCACGTTGGAATACTTTTACAACAGTCGCAGCCAGATGTTGATCTTCCGTCAGGGCTCTACTCCGGAGTCGACCGGTATTCTGGGCAGACTGCCTCCGGTGAATGCCGGGAAGATGGAGAACAAAGGTTTCGAGTTTACGCTTGCATACAATGGAACTGTCGGTGGTCTTACCTACCAGATTGGAGCCAATGCAGGCTATAACCGCAACAAAGTTCTGTATATGGATGAGATCACCGCGGGGCCCGAGTATCAATGGCAGACAGGCCACACCTGGGAAGGATACCTGGCATACCAGTATGACGGCGTGTTCCTGAACCAGGAGGAGATTGCGGCCAATACCGTCGACTACACGATGACCAACGAGCTGTTACCCGGAGATATGAGGATTGTTGATCACAACAATGATGGAAGGATCGACGCAGATGATAAAGTGAGAATGGACAAGTCGTCGACCCCGAATTTCAACTTCGGTATGACGATGAATTTCCAGTATCGGAATTTTGACCTTGCGATACTCCTTCAGGGAGCCACGGGAGCATTGCTTCCATTCGGCACCGAGTCGGGTGATATCGGCAATTACCTGAAGTACAGCCATGATAACCGGTGGACAATCGATAACCCCAGCACCGAGCACCCCAGGC
>WUUC01030271.1_pt1 | contig 15188 bp, 8 predicted proteins | sample 6278441 | NCBI WGS metagenome assembly WUUC01 (sample SAMN13675441, study PRJNA597444) | soil metagenome | isolation source: soil | place: USA: Washington | collected 2017-10
CACGGCCGCGCGGCACTTTGCGAACGACCGCGTATACGCGCTGTGTGATGGTTGGCGTGATGGTTGGCGCGACGGTCGACTGCTTGGTGGCGCGCTTGCGGCGGTTGCGGACGGACGTACCGAGCGGAGGCATCCCCGCGACTCTAACAGAGCGAACTTGTCAGGGGTGCTGGTCTTCGGCTGCTGCCGTCCAGGCGGCGATCTCTTGCTCGGTCATGGCACCTAACAAGAGCCTCGCGTCCTCGTATCCCCACTCGCGTAGATCGACTTGAAATTGACTGCGCGAAAGCAAAGGACCCTGACAGATTCTGGCCGCGCCATCGCCTGTGTGAGTCTCCGTCGCGGCGCGATAGAGAAGGTGCCGCATGACCCAAGCGGGCACGCGATCTTTGTCATCCGGATAGATGAAGCCAAACAAGATCAAGTGGCTCAACAACACGCGCCACTGCTCACCAAAGCGCACGATCAGTCTGCGCCAGTTCATGCGGTCGCTGCACTCGTGGATCAAGTGAGCGATGTCTGCCCCGTCATAACGCTCCCGCTCCATCACGAAAGCCTTGCTCCAGATCATCTCTTCCGGCGGACACAGCAACACGGGCACGTCGAACATTACGCCTTGCGTTGCATGCGTGAAAAACGCGTCGTCGACAGGGGAGAGCCCGTTGCCCGAGTTGAAAATCACATCGATGAAGTCATCTGCATCGACGATCTTTCCCAACCAATGTGCATGCGTCAGCTCGGTCGTGAACTGCGCGTTGGCGAGGTGCTCGAGCACGCTCCCGATGTCGTCGGGTTTCACGAAAACATCAAGATCTTTAGATTGGCGAACGATGCCGGTGTGCTCACGCAGCGCGTAGCCGCCGCCGATCAGAAATGGCGCGTTCCCTTGTGAGAGGGCAGTGAGGACACGGCGATAGAACGATTCTGTCTTGGGGCTACTCACGACACCGGAACAGCAAAACGCGTGCCCTCGAGGCATGAGGTTTGCTCGGCTCTGCCGAATGACTGATTCACCGCCACGCAGACCCGTGCGCATCGCAGCTGCGGCAGATTTGCATTGCAAAGAAGACTCAGCGGGGCGGTTTCGGCCCTGGCTTTCGATGGTCAAGGAGCAAGCCGACATCTTGGTGCTGTGTGGGGACCTGACCGACTACGGCAAAGCCGAGGAAGCTCGCGTGCTGGCGAGTGAGCTCGACGTGGTTGGGGTTCCCATGATCGCCGTCCTCGGCAATCACGACGTGGAGTCAGGAAAAAGCGCCGAGGTCAAACAAATCCTCGGCGACGCAGGCGTGCGTGTGCTGGATGGCGAAGACAGCAGTGTGGAAGTCGAGGGCGTCGGATTTTCAGGGGCGAAGGGCTTCATCGGTGGCTTTGGACCACGCACCCTCGGCCACTGGGGCGAAACGCTCATCAAGAACATCGTGCAAGAAGCGATCGACGAAGCGCTACGACTCGAGGCGGGCCTGGCGCGCTTACGAACGACGCACCGCGTCGTGCTGTTACATTACTCGCCGATTCGCGCGACGGTCGAGGGCGAGCCCCTCGAAATCCTGCCCTTTCTCGGCTGTAGTCGGCTCGAAGAACCCTTACTACGCTATCCGATCAGCGCGGTCTTTCATGGCCATGCCCATCGAGGCGCTTTGGAAGGCGCCACGGCGAACGGAGTGCCCGTTTACAACGTCGCGGTGCCACTGCTGTTACGTTCGTTTCCTGAGCGACCACCGTTCCGCGTGCTCGAGCTGTCTTAGCGTGAGGCGGGGCGTACTTCGCAGACGCCTACATCGCGAGGGACCATGCCAGAACAGCGCCGTGAACCCGTTCCGCCCTTTCCGCCACAGCACCTCAAGAAGCCCGGCCTCGAGTCGCAGCTCGAGCCGCGCCCGCGTTATGAAGCGCCCGCGTACAGGGCCGCAGAAAAGCTCAAAGGGAAGGTTGCGCTGATTACTGGCGGCGATTCCGGCATCGGGCGTTCTGTCGCCGTGCTCTACGCGCGAGAAGGCGCGGACGTCGCGATCATGTACTTAGAGGAGGAAGAGCAAGACGCCCAGGAGACGCGGCGTGCGATCGAGAAAGCAGGCACGCGTGCTTTGCTTATTCCGAGTGATGTTCGCGACCTGTCCGCGTGCAAAAAAGCCGTGAAGCGCTGCGTCGACGAACTCGGTGGCATCGACATCCTCGTCAACAATGCGGCCTATCAACAGCACCGTGACAAGGCAGAAGAGCTGAGTGAGGAGCAGTGGGATCTCACCTTCAAGACCAATATCTACGGCTACTTCTACATGGTGAAGGCGGCGCTTCCTTACCTCGGCAAGGGAGCGGCCATCATCAATACCGGCTCGATTACCGGCCTCGAGGGCAGTAAGGGCTTACTGGATTACTCAGCCACCAAGGGGGCCATCCACGCCTTTACCAAGTCGCTCGCCAAGAATCTCGTCGAGCGCGGAATCCGCGTGAATTGCGTCGCGCCCGGTCCGGTGTGGACTCCGCTCAATCCCGCCGATCGCTCGGCCGAGGAGAACGCGCAGTTTGGTAAGGACACTGCCATGGGCAGGCCCGCGCAACCCGAGGAGATCGCGCCCGCCTATGTGTTCTTCGCTTCCTCCGCGGACTCCAGCTATATCACCGGCGAAGTGCTCACCGCCCTGGGCGGCGACACACGCGCGAGCTAGCACAGCTCGCGTGGGCGACAGAAACACGTGGCCGCTGAGTAGAGTGCGGCTAACTTGCAACCGTGCCGACTCATCCAACTGCGCGCGCTGCCAGCTACGTCCTGTGGTTTCTCTTTGGCGTGTTGTGGATCTGGCTTGCCATCTTCCCACATGACCGCGCCGACTGGGCGCTCGAGAATGCGTTGGTGCTGTCCCTTGGCGTGATTCGACTCGTAGCGGGCGAGCGGCTCGCGTTGAGCCCTCGATCGTCGATGCTGCTCTGCGTGTTTCTCATGCTGCACAGCGTGGGCGCGCATTACACCTATTCGAAAGTGCCGTACGACGCTTGGTACGCAAGTCTGACGTCACAGACGCTCTCTGAGCTACTAGGTTGGGAACGCAATCATTACGATCGGCTGGTTCACTTCGCCGCGGGGGCATTGCTCGTGCTTCCTATCCGGGAGCTTTGGTTGAAGCGTCGTCACCCCGACGTCGCCGCCGCAGGTGTGATCGCGCTGCTGTTCGTGATGGCGGGCTCCCTCGCTTACGAACTGATCGAGTGGGCAGCGGCGAGTGTCTTGGGAGGCGAACTCGGCGCGGCATACCTCGGCACGCAAGGCGACGAATGGGATGCTCAGAAAGACATGGCGCTCGCGACGCTTGGTGGCGTGCTGACGCTAGGCGTGTTTCGACTCGTGCGATCGATAGCTCCGAACGCGGAGTAATCGGTCGCAATCGCTCTTTCGGAGCGAGGCGGGTCCCATCGCTGAGCAGGCGCGTAGTGATCGCTTTGGCGCGCGACAAAACCGCGCGAATGAGGCGTAGGCGCACGTGTTCGGAAGCGTTCGAGCCTTGTTTTCGAGAGTGTTTCTAACGGCATCCCCTTTGCACAAGACGTCGCGCACGTGCGCCACGAAGCGTTCGATTCTCACCAACTCGAATGGCAGTTTCGTCCGGTCGCGCGTGAAGTCGAAGTATCCGACGTGCGCAGAAGCATCCCACTATAGGAGAGACACCATGCATCGTGACGAACAAGGCAGGCGGCAGTTCCGTGACGACGACGCGTATCGCGGCAACTACGAGGGGCGAAGCCGCTTCGAGGATCGCGATGACAACCGCGGCCGTGGTTATGAAATGTCGCGAGACTACGATCGCGGTCGGGAAGACCGCTACGAGCAAGAGCGCTACGGCCGCAACGAATATGATCGCTATGGTCGCAACTCTGATGCGTGGAGTCGCAACATGATGCAGAGCGCGTACGGCGACGACTATCGCTATCGACAAGAGCGTTGGTCGCCTTCTGAAAACAGGGGCGGCTACTACGGCGGTGGCATGGACTATCCCCGCTACGACTCGTCGAACGTGGGTGGTGGATACGGACAAGGATCGTATGGTTCTTCGGCGTACCGCGATTCAGATCGTTTCTCCCCGTACCGTACTTACGGTCAGGGCAGCTACGGCTCCAATTACAACTACGGCCAGGGCAACTACGGCTCGAACTACGGTCAGGGCAACTATGGCGGCCAGAGCCAATACGGCCAGGGATATGGTCAGAGCCAATATGGCCAGGGCAACTACGGCCAGGGCAACTACGGCCAGGGCCAGTACAGCCAGGGCAACTACGGCTCAAGCTCTCCGTACGGACAAAGCGGCTCTCAGTACGGACAGGGCCAGTACGGACAGGGCCAGTACGGTCAGAACTATCAGTACGGACAGGGCGGCGGCTACGGCTCGAACTACAGCCCCGTGGGCCAGGGCTACAACGTAGCGCCGGGCGGCTACACGCAGTCCGAGAACACGAATTACTACGGCAACCAGGGGCGCTATGGCGAGCAAGGCCGCTACGGAAGCTTTGGTAGCGGTTACGGCTCGCAGGGTCGCATGCGCTCGCAAGGTCGCGGTCCCAAGGGCTACAAGCGCTCCGACGAGCGCATCAAGGAAGACATCTGCGATCGCCTGAGCATGCAAGATATCGACTCGAGTGAGATCGAAGTCAGCGTGTCTAATGGTGAGGTCACGCTTACTGGCACGGTCTCCGAGCGCGGCATGAAGTACGACGCAGAGCAAATCTGCGATGCCGTGCAGGGCGTCAACGAGATCAACAATCAGTTGCGCATCAAGCGCAACACCGAGAACTGGTCGAACATGAGTTCGGGCTCGGGCGCCGGCAACAACGAGTCGGAGAGCACCTCGCGCACGAGCGGACGCACCGCGTCACAAAGTCGTTCCTGATCACGCCTCAGCGACGGCGCGTGTCGATGGCCGCTTCCAAGGCGAGCTCTTTAGTTCGCAGGAGGCGGCCACTGCACGGCGACGGGCACGTTCGACCATGGATAGCCGTTGCCCAGCTGACCGATGCTGCCGTTGCCCCAGCACGTGACTGCGCCTCCTGAACGAATGGCGCAGGTGTGGTTCGAGCCTGCGCCCAGGGCGATGGCGTCGACGAGTCCGCTCACCGTGACGGGGCTCGTAGAGCTAGTGAGCGTTCCCTCTCCGAGTTGGCCGTCGCCGTTGAGGCCCCAGCAGCGGACTTCTGAGTTGGCGAGTCTGGCACAGGTATGATCGAGCCCAGCGGTGATCGCCGTGGCGGTGGTAATGGACGAGACCATCACGGGCGACGCTTGTTTGGTGAGTGTGCCGTTGCCTAGCCCACCCTGGACGTTACGGCCCCAGCAGCTGATCTGCCCGGTCGTACGCAGCGCGCAGGTGTGGAAGCCGCCGGCGCTGATGGCGATTGCATCGCTGATGCCGATGACTGTCACGGGGCTCGCGGCATCCGTCAGGCTTCCGTTGCCGAGCTGCCCTTCGCCGCCATAGCCCCAACAACGTACCTCGCCGTCGCTGCGTAGAGCGCACGTGTGGGCCACCCCAGCAGCGACGGAGCTTACGCTCGACAGCCCGGCGACTGCGACCGGCGTCAGGCTATCGGATGTACTTGCATTTCCAAGTTGTCCGTTGCCGCCTTCGCCCCAACACAGCACGTCGCCAGTGCTGCGGGCCGCACACGAGTGACTGACGCCGGTGGCAATGCTTACCGCAGCGCTCAGGCCAGATACTACGACGGGGCTCAGTGCTGCGGCGCGGGAACCGTTGCCAAGCTGTCCATCGTCACCTTGCCCGAAGCAACGTACTTCGCCCGTGGCGCGCAACACGCAGGTGTGTCCGACGCTGGCGGCCATAGCCGTCGCATCCGTGATCTGTTGAACCGCGGACGGCACCGTTGCGCCAAAGCCGTTGCCGTTGCCGAGTTGGCCATCGCCGCCGAGGCCCCAGCACGCAACCGCGCCGCCTGCGCGGATGGCACACGAATGGTAAGAGCCGGCCACTACTTTTGCTGCATCCGTCAGACCGCTGACAGCGGTGGGCGTCTTTGATATCTCTGCCTGACCGCGCCCCAGCTGACCTTTGGTGCCGTCGCCCCAGCACCTTACTTCGCCGTCGCTGCGCACGGCGCAGGTGTGCTCGTCGCCCGCGCTGATCTGAACGACGCTGCTCAGGCCTGCCACGGTGGTTTGTGTCAGCACGTCCTCGAAGCCGCCGTTGCCGATCTGACCGTACGCGTTGTATCCCCAGCAGCGCACCTCCCCGCTCGCGACGCGCGCGCAGCTGTGGAGTTTGCCTACATCAAGTTGTTGCGCGGTGCTCAGACCGCTCACGGTGCTCGGCACGAGAGCATCGGTCAGCGAACCTGTGCCGAGTTGCGCGTTCCAGTTGGCGCCCCAACAGACCACGTTTCCGGTGCTACGAAGCGCGCAACTATGCAGCTCGCCGACGCTCACCTGCAGCGCGTCCGTCAATCCTGAAGGCGTCGTAGCCACCGTGGCATCGACGATCGTGCCGTCGCCGAGCTGGCCGTACCAGTTGGCTCCCCAGCAAGCGACTTGCCCGTTGCTGCGCAACGCACAGGTATGCGTCGAGCCCGCGCTGACTTGGATAGCGTCCGTAAGATTCGAGACGACGACAGGAGACCCTGACGCGACCAGCGTGCCGTTGCCCAGCTGACCGTGGGTGTTGTCGCCCCAGCACGCTACTTGGCCCGTCGCGCGCACTGCGCACGTATGGCTGGCGCCCGCGCTCAACTGCACGGCGTCGGCGAGACCGCTCACGCTCGTCGGGCTGGTCGCGTCTGCCGTGCTCCCATTACCGAGCTCGCCGTGGGCATTGTTTCCCCAACAGCGCACGCTGTCGTCCGCGAGCAAGGCGCAGCTATGGGCACTGCCTGCGCTGACCTCCGTGGCGTTTTCGATCGAAGCTACCGCCGCCGGTGTGTTGAAGGATGTGAGCGAGCCGGTGCCGAGTTGGCCACTCGCGTTGCTGCCCCAACAGCGCAGCGTTCCATCGTGGAGCAACGCGCAGCTATGTTCGAGACCCGTCGATACGGCGACCATCATCGGCCAATCGCAGGCGTCGCCTTCACCATCGCTGTCTGTGTCGGTCTGAGTTGCGTTCGCGAGCGTCGGGCAGTTGTCGAGATCGCCGCACACTCCGTCGGCATCGACATCGTTGTCGGCATCGTTCGGACAGGCGTCTGCGCAATCGGCGCTACCGTCATGATCCGCATCATCCACGGGAACCACGCAGCTGTTTTGCACGGCTCCACTGACGCAGCTCGTCGCGCCACTGGACATGCACGCGCCCGAACCGCAGCTCGTCGCGGCCGCGACGTAGTCCTCATCCTTTTGACCGTTGCAGTCTTCATCCACGTTGTTGCAGGTCGCGTCGGAGCTCGCGGGAGTACCTGCAACGCAACTGCTTTGGACGCTGCCGCCAGCGCAGCTCGTCGTGCCCGTGCGAGCGCAAGCACCGAGGCCACAGCTGGTAGCCGTGGCAACGAAATCTTCGTCCACTTGACCGTTACAGTCGTCGTCGACGTTGTTGCAAACGGCGTCGTTCGCCGCGGGAGTTGCCGGACTGCAATTGCTTCGCACCGAGCCGCTCACGCAACTCGACATGCCGTTGCGGGCACATCCACCGACGCCGCAGCTCGTGGCCACCGAAACGTAGCCTTCGTCCTTGGTGCCGTTGCAATTGTCATCGACGTTGTTGCACGTCGTGTCGGACACGGCCGGCGTGCCGGGATGACAGGTGTTTCCCGGCACGCCGGCTGCGCACGTCGTTTGTCCGGTGCGCGCGCAAGCACCTACGCCGCAGCTCGTTGCGGTCGGTGTGAAGTCTTCATCGACTTGACCGTTGCAGTCATCGTCGAGGCTATTGCACAAGGAGTCGTTGGCTGCCGCAGGGCCCGGCGTACAGGTGTTGACCACAGCTCCGTTGACGCAATCGACCTCTCCGGTCGCAGCGCAGATTCCTTTGCCGCAGCTGGTCGGCGCAGAGACGTAGTCGTCGTCGGCTTCGCCATCGCAGTCGTCGTCGAGGCCATTGCAGGAGGTGTCGTCGTCGTCCTCGATGCTGGGCTCGGGCGCGTCGCAGCTGTCGACGGCGGCGCCTGCTTGGCAGGTGACGGTGCCAGTTCGCGCGCAAACGCCTTGGCCGCAGCTCGTCGCGTAGGCGACGAAGTCCTCATCGATTTGGCCGTTGCAGTCGTCATCGCGACCGTCGCACGTCGCGTCGTTGGGGGCGGCAACGAGCGACACGCAGCTGTCTTGTACGGCTCCCATCACGCAGCTGGTGATGCCACTCGACGCGCACGCGCCGACCGAACACGTGGTGGGCACGGGCGTGTAATCTTCGTCCGTCTGCCCATTGCAATCGTTGTCCACGCCGTCGCAGGTGGCGTCGCTGGCCTGGGGATTTCCAGCGACGCAGCTGTCGATGACGCTGCCGGCCACACACGAACGAAGGCCGGTGCGACCGCATGCGCCGATGCCGCACGACGTGGGCACCGGCACGTAGGTCGCGGCATCGCACCAGTTGACAGTAAGGATGCCGGGCGAACTGGTGATCGAACCCACGCTGTTACTGACCGTGACGGTAAACGAAGCCCCAGAATCCGCGAGTAACGTCGAGGGAAGTGTGTACGAGCCGCCCGTCGCACCGCTGATGTCCGTGCCATTGCGCGCCCATTGGAAGGTCACGTCGGAGCCTGTCGCAGACACCGAAAAAGTCGCGCTCTGACCCTGGGTGACGGCCACATCTAGCGGGTGCGCCTGAATCGCCGGCGGCAACACGGTGATGCCGGCCTGGGTGGTGGTGCTGCTACTGCCGAGCCGTACGTCATGGGCAATGAAGCGGCCCTTGAGGGTCGTGCCTGACTTCGCCTCGAGTGTGCCACGAGGGACGAACATGAAAGCTTCGATGCGATTGTTCGTGCCGAACGACGTCGCGAAAGGGGTAGACGTTGGCCTCGAGTTCGCGTGATAGACGAAGACCTGAACCTTCGAGACATCGAGTCCCGCGGCAGGGGCGATCGACGCGCGGTCTCCGGTCGTGATGTAGTAGCGGACGCGGATCTCACAGGCTGCGGTGCAGACGACCGATGAGTATGCATTCAGGGTAAAGTAGCGAAACTCGTAGATGCCGCCTGTGAGGGTCAGCTTGGTCGGGTCCGTACTGGTGCCGGCGCTCAGGGTAAGGTTTCGATAGCGACCCGCGGCGAGGATGCGCTCGGCGCCGGATGCCACGGAGACGCTCGACGAGCCGGGCGTCACCACGGGGAACACCGGGACCCGGACATCGAGGGGAAGTGCGAGCGGCATCGCTTGCGCGCCCGTGGAACCCGCCTTGACGATCGCGTTGTAACTGACAGTGCCCGTCACCGCAGAACCTGATTTGAGTTCAACCTTGTCGGCGCGCAAGTTGCCGGTCACTTGCGCCCCGCTCGCCAAAACGGCCTCTGAAGTACTTAGAAATGACGAACCATTCTGAATGACCGCTACGTCGCCGGTGAGCGTCGTGCCGGACAGCAAGTCGATGCTGTTCCAAGCCGTGATCACTTCTTTTGGCCACGTGGGGCCGACCACGTAACCCGTGGTCAGCGCGCGTTGGCTCGCCGAGCCCGACATGAGCTCGGCATCTACGCCGATATTGACGTCCTTGCCGATGAACTTGCCGACGCCGGTCAGGCTCTGCCCGAGCGACAGCGTGCCGTTCGGAACGAAGGTCAGAGCGCGCAACTCGGTGCGTGTCCCAAAGGCCGCCGCTGCGGGCGTGCCGAGTGGAGTCACCGTGCCATTCGTTCCCTCCACGAACAGTCTTACCGTGCCCATGGTGTAGCTCGCTTTGCTGGTCGCCGGGCCGATGTAGCAATAGCTTCCGGTGCTCACCCGGCGTTTGACACGGATCTCGCAGGTGCCTTTGCACTCGATGCGAGAATGGTCGCCCATGACGAGGTCGCCGACGTTATAGGTACCGGAGTTGAGGCGCAGCAGCGTCTTATCGTTGCTGGCGCCGGCACGGAGAGTAATGACGTTGTAGCTGCCTGCATTTCGACTGCTCGTAGCCCCTGCTGAAATATCGAGGTTTGTGCTACCGGCGTTGAAGTTCGAGGCGGCGACCACGGTAAGCGCCAGCGGGGTAATCAGGGGTGCGGTGTGCGTACCGTCGACAGTGCCCGTGCCGTTGAGCGCGTTGTAGCTCGCATTGCCGAGCACGTGAGCCGCGACTTGCATATCGATTGTATCTGCAGCGACGTTGCCAGTGACCTCGGCGTTGGTACTCAGCGACAGTTCAGCTCCGGCGCTCAAGAACGAGCCGTTGCCTCGGGTGATCACCGCGATGTTGCCCTGCACGTATGAGCTGCTCTGTACGGAGACGCTATTGAGCGCGACGACGGTCTCGGCAGGCCAAGACGTTCCGGTGATCCAACCAGGCGCGAGCACCATCGGACGCGTGTGACTCGTGACGCCGGGCGACTCGCTTTCGACCGTTCCCGAACATGCCGTAAGCAGCGCAGTGAGAGCCAACGTAAGGAGCTGCGAAGTGGCTCGAAGTGGCGCCGACACGCGCGCCGTTTGCCGATGCGCAGTGATCGATCCGAGTTGTCTCAGCCCCCGCATGATTCCTTTATTTTTGTATTATTTCGTCTTGATTGTACATCGGCTGGTCGGGTCGACGCGGCATCGTGCCGGAATAACTGGAGTTTCGTCCTTCGTTCACCGCTCGCTGCCATTCGGTTCGTGATCTAGCCAGCACCGCCGAGTCGTCCCTCGACGCGGGGCAAGGTCCGTTTGCCTGGCCGCCTGGTCGCTTTGCCGGGGGCGCGGTAGAAGCGGCAGCGGCGCATCCGAACCAGTCGCGAGCGCAGATGGGTATCTCGCGTTGGCGAACGACACGGTGAGTGAGGCGGCGGCGAGGGCATCGGCTGATCTGCGCGGCGTGCTATTCGCGCTCGCTTCCGCGCTTGGTTTCAGCAGCTTGGGCATTTGGGGAAAGCTCGCCAACCGATACGAGCTCGCCACATACACCGTCCTGCCTTGGCGCTTCGGCTTGGTGGCGCTGCTTCTGTTCGTTGTTTCCCGTCAACGACTCGGTCTCCGTGATCGGCTGACCATGTTTGGCACGGGTTTGCTCTACGTGGCCTCCACGACCTGCTTTTTCGCCGCCCTGGCGCGGATTAGCGCCGGCACGACCGGCCTGTTGCTCTATCTCGCACCCGCGTTCGTGATCGCGTACGGCGCGGCGCTCGGTCGCCGGCCCACTCGCTTTCAAGTCATTGCAGTCTTCCTTACTCTCCTTGGACTCGCGTTCGTCATCGGTCTGCCGAGTGCGCAAGACTCCGATGTGCTCGGACTCGGTTTGGCCGTCGCCACTGGCGCGCTGTACGGAGCTTACTTGGTCGCCAGCGAACGGCTCCTCGCGCCCTATCCGCCGTTGGCCTCGACGGCGCACATAACGTTGGCGGCAGCGATCTGCTTCGCTCTCGCAGGCGCTGCGACCGGCACGTTGGGAGTGCCCCAAGACGCGAAGCAATGGGGAGTGACGCTGGGAATGGTCGTTTTCCCCACGTTGATCGCCGTTCCCACGCTCTATGCAGCGATTCGCGTCATCGGCGCCGCACGCGCCAGCATCGTGGCGACGACCGAGCCGCTCTGGACCGTGCTGCTTGCAGCTGCCGTACTTGGAGAACCACTGCAGCCGAGCGCGATGGCCGGAGGTTTGTTGATTCTCATCGGCGCTCTGCTGGCGCAGCGCTGACATCTGAGGGTCGGAGGGCGAGCAAAGCGCCTCAGCGCAAAGCTCGAATCTTCCGTTGTACGAAACCTCCTCAAACGTCCGTGCGACGAAGGCATGAAAGCTGTGCCAGGGCCCCAATAGGTAGGTGCAAGTGTCGTTCTCAGGGCCACCAAACGAGTCGAAAACAGTAACTAGTACCTTTGCTCGCCAGTGACTTCTGGTAGCAATGGAGCTTGACGACTCTGCAAGGAACACGTGGCGCGGGCCCGCTGGCGCAAACCCGTGACACGCGTGACACAACGGTCGCAACTCGCACGCGGCAGTCTCGGCGCGTGGTGTTCTCTCACTTAGGAGCAGTACATGAAAACCAAAGCGTTGGCGCGCGCGGTGTGCGCTTTTTCATGCTTGGCCTTCGGTTGTATCGGACAAATTAGTCAGGACGACTCTCCCAACGATGAGACTCAGCAAACCGCGACCGCGGGTCTTACTCTGAAGCGGCACGATGCGAGTGCGCTCGAGGGCACGTTTGTCACGAACGATGGCGAGATTCAGTTCTCCGCGAAGACACTTGGTCGCGATCAAGCCGAGCTGCAGTTTCAGATCAACGACAAGGTTCTGCACTATGAGGCCCTCGCCTCCACCGAGGAGCAGGCGGGCTTCTTTCGGGTCAATGCCGATGTTGCCTTTACCGCTGCGGAGCGCGGCCTCGCGAGCAATCTGCTCGACGCGCTAGTCGCCGAGTTCGGTAACGAAGCTTCCGCGCTCTCTTTGTTCGAGGCGAGCGTACCGAAGATGGCGCATTTCATCGCCAATCAGCCGGAAGGCGTGCTGGTGACTTCGATCGTGCGTGCAGAGCTCGCCGGTGTGGGCGCGCTCCGCGACAAGAGCCTGCGCGACGATGGCGTGACGTGCATCAAGCGCGGCAGGGCGATGAGCGTGCAGTACGACGACAAGAGAGGGACGGTCTCGACCGTCTCCGTCAACGTCGGCGATAACTGGGGCTCCTCTGCGTGCCGTTCAGGCGACTACAACTGCATGGGGCGCTGCAGCGCGGGCTGTGGCGGCTTCGGAGGCGGCTGGACGCTCGACTGTCTCGAGCACGACGCATGCAGTCACAACTTGTGCGCCGCTGGCGGCAGTCGCGATGCCAACTGCGGTGACGAGTACAGCAACGCCGCTTGGGATGTCTTCGCTAGCTGCGCGGGCTAAGACGCAGCAAAAGCGCGAAAGGCTGCGCCCACGCCCACGTTGTGGCTCAGCCTTTGTCGCGAATCGCGGCCTGCGCAGCGGCCAAACGCGCAATCGGCACGCGGAACGGCGAGCAGCTCACATAGTCGAGCCCTGCGCGATGAAAGAACTCGATCGAAGCGGGATCGCCGCCATGTTCACCGCAAACACCGAGCTTCAGGTCGGGCCGCGTTTTGCGCCCGCGGTCTTGCGCGATCATCAGTAGCTCGCCCACGCCTGCTTGATCGAGCGACACGAACGGGCTCTTGGCGAGCACGCCCTTGTCGACATACACCGGCAAAAATGACTTGTCGGCGTCGTCGCGGCTGATGCCGAGCGTGGTCTGCGTCAGATCGTTCGTGCCGAACGAGAAGAACTCGGCGCTCTCGGCCAGGTCCCCCGCTCGCAACGCGGCGCGCGGTAGCTCGATCATCGTGCCGTACAAGAACTTGATGCTGCCGTTTTTGCCCGCAAACACGGCTTTGGCAGTCTGATCGACGATCTCGCGACAGATCTCCAGCTCTCGCTTGGAGAACGCGAGCGGGATCATGATCTCGGGCAGCACCTCGATGCCTTCATTGGCCACCGTGATGGCCGCTTCGAGGATGGCGCGAATCTGCATTGCGTAAATCTCGGGATACGTCACCGCAAGGCGCACGCCACGATGACCGAGCATCGGATTTTGTTCGCTGAGCTGCTCGGCCCGATCGCGTACGAATGGCGCTTCCAAGCCCGTTTCTTTCGCGGTTTGCGCGATTTGCTCGGGCGTATGCGGCAAGAACTCGTGCAGGGGCGGATCGAGCAGGCGGATGGTCACCGGCAGCCCGCGCATCTCGCGAAAAATCTGTTCGAAGTCTGTACGTTGGAAGGGTAAGAGTCGGGCGAGTCCGGCGGCGCGTGCTTCCGTCGTCTGCGCGAGAATGACTTGGCGCATGACGTTGAGGCGCTCTTCGCCGAAGAACATGTGCTCGGTGCGACACAAGCCGATGCCTTCGGCCCCGTAGTTGCGCGCCGTGCGTGCGTCTTCCGGCGTGTCGCCATTGGTGCGTACGCGCAACTTGCGACGCGCGTCGGCCCACTGCATCAGCTCCAGATATTCTTCTGAAGGCTGGGCTGGACTCAGGGGCACGGCGCCGCGATACAGCAGACCGGACGTGCCATCCATCGAGATCGTATCGCCTTCGCCGAGCACGACATCCTTCTCGCCGCTGCTCGCGGGCATGGTCACGCGCACTTCTTTTGCGCGTGGATCGACCGAGAGCGTGCTCGTGCCGGCAACGCAAGGCGTGCCCATGCCGCGTGCGACGACCGCCGCGTGCGAAGTAAGGCCACCGCGCGCCGTCACGATCCCCTTCGCGGCCTTCATACCGTGAATGTCCTCGGGGGAGGTCTCGGTGCGCACCAAGATCACCGATTCACCTTGAGCCGCGCGCTTTACCGCTTCGTCGGCCGTGAATACGATCGTGCCCACGGCCGCGCCGGGCGAGGCGGCCAGGCCCTTGGCGAGCGTCTTGATCGACTTCAAAGCCTGCGTATCCAGCACGGGATGCAAAAGTTGGTCGAGTGACTCAGGTTGCACGCGCAGCACCGCTTCCTCTTGAGAAAGCCTGCCTTCGCGCACCATCTCGACCGCGATGCGGACTGCGGCGCGCGCCGTGCGCTTTGCCGAGCGCGTCTGCAGCATATAGAGCTCACCTTCTTGAATGGTGAACTCGAGATCTTGCATGTCGTTGAAGTGGGTCTCGAGCTTCTGGCCGATATCGACGAGCTTCTGGTAGAGCGCCGGCATCTCCACTTCGAGCGTCTCTTTGTCGTTGCGCGCTTCGGCCTTGGTGATGCGCCGCGGCGTGCGAATGCCAGCGACCACATCTTCGCCTTGTGCGTTGGGTAACCATTCGCCGATCAGCGTGCGCTCGCCCGACGAAGGGTCACGCGTGAACGCCACGCCCGTGGCGCTCTTGTCGCCCATATTGCCAAACACCATCGCCTGAACGTTGCAAGCCGTGCCCCACGCGTCGGGGATGTCGTGCATGCGCCGATAGGTGATCGCGCGCGTATTCGTCCATGACTCGAACACTGCATGGATCGCGCCCCAAAGCTGGGCTTCCGTGTCCTGAGGGAAGGGCTGGCCGCGCTCTTTCTCCACGTGCGCGAGATAGGCGCGCGCAACGCCACGTAGGCGCGTGGCGTCGATCATGCTGTCGGGAACGGCGCGCTTGAGGCCTTCGCCCAAGAGCTTGC
>WUUC01132897.1_pt1 | contig 15185 bp, 12 predicted proteins | sample 6278441 | NCBI WGS metagenome assembly WUUC01 (sample SAMN13675441, study PRJNA597444) | soil metagenome | isolation source: soil | place: USA: Washington | collected 2017-10
CGGGAAAGCGCGACGTGATGGTGAACATCGATTCGGGACTGCTGCGCCAGTATGTGACCGACAGTCATGAAAATGAAAAAATCATTCATTTGTTCCAGGAAGGCGACATTGTAGACAATTGTTCGACCACCACCGATCAAACAGTGATTGAATTTTCCGTTGCTGCCCTGGAAGATAGCATGCTAACGATCTTCTCACAGGACGATATCATGGGTATATGTATGGAGTTTCCGGTATTTATGAAAATCGGCGGGATGATCACGACCCAATTGGTGCAGAGCCACAACGAACACACTGCACTGCTGATGAAATATACTCCTGAACAGCGCTACCAGTACATTCTCGAGCGTAAACCTGAACTATTGCAACGCTTGTCAGTTACACACCTTGCCCAATACCTTGACATTTCTCGGGAAACGCTAAGTCGTATCCGTTCGCGAAGGCTCGAGGGCAGTCTTTTGTGACGGGGATCACACTTCCAATCGGAAAATGATGGGCACATTTGCCTAAATTCTTGCCTATGGCCACGTTGTATCCTTCAGTCTCATTTTTTGGGAAAGAGAGCTTCACCCCACTTCATTTTTCCGAAGAATTATTTGAGTTCAATTGGGAGATCAATCCAGGTCATAAGGTATTGGAGCACGTGCATCCCAGGGTGGATGAAACCATTGAGGTCACAAGCGGTGAGGTCACGTTTGTAATTGAAGGTGTAGAAAAGAGAATTGGTAAAGGTGGGAGTGTGGTGATCCAAAGAGGTGTACCCCATGAGATCAGGAACGCTTCAAAAGAGAAGGCGAGTTGCCGTGTATCCTACTCACCTGCCGGGGATCAGGGAAAGTTTTTCGAAGTGGGCATATTCCTGTTGAATGAAGCGCCGGAATCTAACGGGTCGATGGGTCACGTATCTAAAATGATGTATCTGAGCCGGCAAATGGGCTACGAAGATTTCTCAACGCCGGCGACTGCTATGGGCAAATTGACCTTTGGCGTAGTGTGGACGGCGGTGAAGCTCTGGGGAGATTTGGCAGGGTGGAAGAGAATAACGAAACGGTTCAGCGATGCGGTCGTGAAGTTGCAGCCGACGGGACGCTAAAATGTAAACGTATAGTTCATTGTACCGGTAAATTCGGTAGACGTTGTTGGCGATGACCCGTTTTGCGCACGTGTAAGCACATTACACCCAAGCGACAAATTGTGTGGGCTCAAACTTTTTCCTTTGGATGACTTCGGTGTATATGATACTGCTGCCCGATTGTTGAGTACTGATCCCCCGGACCTACCCATACCTGATGTCGCATTATAGGACCCACCGAGCGTGCACCGGATCGTTTTTTCCAGATATGCTTTTGTGATGTTGAAGGTTGGTCCATAGTACCTGGATTCAACCCGCGCTGCCCGTGTGATGTAGTAGTTCACCGAGATGGCAAGATTCAGGTTCGATGCAATGTCTGAGAAAGTGTATGTCGCATTGACTGTCGTGAATTCTGATTGACTTCTACCTTCCTGGTGACCGGCATTATCCGATGCTTGCTGGAGAGTTACATTGAACATGATCGACTGAGGATGTTTCTCATTTCCCAGGCTTCGGGTTACCGATCCGTTTGCCGTTTGATTGACCTGGTAGAAGTTCAAGGTATCGAGATTGTTCCTGAAAAAAGGATCCTGTTGTGGGCGGAAATTAGTGTAAGCGCTAAAGTTAGAATAGGCCATTGCCGCGTTCCATTGTTCATTGGGCAAAAAGCCGATGTTGAGTGCACTAACCAACCTGTGAGATGTTGACTGCCGGGCCTTGTCAAGGTTGTTTTTTTGCAGCCCGCAATTCGCGTTAACAGTGAGTGTGTTCCGGAACAGTCGTACGGTAGGAGCGACCGTTATATTTCTGAAATCATTGTTGAAATAATAGGCGCCCAGCGTTTGATACTCAGGCGCTACCCGTTCGTATTTCAACTTGAGAGCGAATAAATTTCCATTGTATGCAATACTGGTGTTGAGTGCATGATAGTACCGCGACGTCGCGTTTTCAGAAACAAATACATTTACAAAGTTGAAGGTGCTTGCATTGGTAACCGTGTCGCCTCGTTGTCGCCGGGCGCGGGTATCGGTATTCATCGCCGACATGGCGTATTCTCCTTCGACGAACAACCTTCTAAACAGGGTCGATCGGAAAGCGGCACTGGCCGCGACGTTTTGGTGCGGTGAAAGCTGACTTTCCGGCAGCACAAACGGTATGGAACGATCATCGTCTTTGGCTGTGAAAATGTTTAAAGCTATCATTTGTCCATTGGATTCAAATCCGATTTTTAATCCCCGGCCCGTTCGCCGGAACGAGGCCGCGTTGTATTGTAGCGAATCCCCGGGATGGAACGGAACAGCTTTGCGCAATCTGCCATGCATAGCACTGATCTTCCATTTGCCTGGTGTGAGCTCTAATCCAGTACCAAAAAAAGTGTGACCTGCCAGCGTGTAGGTAGACATAGTCATCGAGTTGTATCCGGTAAAAACCTTGATCCATTTGTATTGAGGAGAAAACGAGAATTGATTGAATGGCTGCGTGTAACTTTTGTTCACATTGCTGTAACTAAATGAGAACGGCATGCTATATCCGAAGAGATCAACATTGAGACTCCCGGTGACGAATCCATTGAAAGGATCTCGTCGCTGCCCGATTCCTTGTGCGCGATACAGCACATTGCTAATGTTTAATGAACCACTGAGCTTTATTCCTTTTTTTATGCTCAGTGTTTCGATGTTTTGACCTTGACAAACAACCGGGAACATCAAAAAAGCTAATGTGCCTGTAAGGAAGATCGAGCCGTGCGCCATCTGCTTCATTTATTGATGACGAATCGCATTTCCCGCGCATCCGAATCAGTAACGACGCGCAGCAAATAAACACCGGTTGGTGCCGACGTAAGATCAATGCGCTCCGAAACGCCATTAACCGCAGCCCACTGTTTTGAATACAACCTCGATCCCAGCGTGTTGAAAATGTCCAGGGTTAACCTGTATGCCTTGCTTAGACCCACCTGGACAGTAAGTATCCCATTCGTTGGATTAGGACTTGCTGTTAAAGTTTGAATGGGTTTGTATCCTGGCAGTTTTTCATTTTCCGTCAGCGGATCGTAAGGATCTACGTTCAATTGCTTTGTAACCGAGTAGTAACACCCTTCGAAGTAGCCGGTCATTGTGACGTCGTAATTTCCGGGCTGCCCGAGTTTAAGTGTTGGGTTCGACGAATTTGGATTAACGATGACCAACGAAGGATCGAACTTCCAATGAATGGAATCGGGCTTTGGTGTGCTGATATCAACAAGCGTTAAAGTGTCTGACGTGTTTCGTGACGTGGCGATAAGGAAGTTGGGGTGTGGTCTGTTGTTTCTTGTCTCTACAACAGCAGATGATGTAGTGGAGCAGCCGTTAGCGTCGACGACATGCACCTCATAGTTACCTGCCCCCAGGGCCAATTGCGCGTCGGTCTGAAATATCAAGCCGTTTGAGGAGTACTGATAGGGCGGTGTACCGCCACTCGCTGTTGCGCTGATCGTGCCATTGGTCCGATCATAACAAACAGGGGTTGTCGCTAAAGTCATGTTCAATGCGCGCTGAGGCCCGGTTATCGATGTGGTTGTTGTTATTGTGCAACCTTTAGTGTCTGCAACAGCGAGTCGATATTCTCCAGGCAAAAGATTGGTGATCACTGGTGCGTTTGCGGCGATAGGTTGCCATTGGTATTGAAATGGACCTGAACCACCTGTTACCATGGCTGTAATTGAACCGTCATTTCCACCAAAACAACTTACATGCGAAACGGTTGTATGGATTTCAAGTCGTGGATACAAGGCCACGATTGAATGACTGGCACTCGTTGTACAGTTATTCTGATCCTGGACGTTGATGATGTAAGTGCCCACGCCCAGGTTCTCAAAATTCCCGCTGTTGCGGAACACTCCATTTCCCAAGCTGTATGCATACGGCTTTAGCCCTCCGATGCCTTCACTTCTAATGCTCCCGATGCATCACCATAGCAAATAACATCTGCTTTTTCAATCAGCTGTGTGTTTAGTCGTTCGGTTGCCTGGGAGAAGTTGACTGCCTTTGATACCTCACATCCTCTTCCATCTGTTACAGCAAACGTGTGTGTTCCCGCGGTAATGCCGCTGAAAGCTTGTGTCGGATGAACGGCTCCTGAATCAAGCCGGACATGATAGCCTTCATATTCTCTGCCGTTGCCGCCAACAGCGGTGATCAAAGCTGTGCCATTGTTGCCTCCAAAACATGAAATGTTAAATCCATTGTAATCAGATAATGTTGCAGTAAAGGTCAGCGGTAGCGGAGGTGTGGAAATCACCTGCTCTTCGTCATAAAAAACTTCACAACCTTTATGGTCTTTCACTTTTACCTTATAGGTTCCGGCGTCGAATAAGGTTGTATATGTGAACGGGAAGTAAGACTGATCATTCTTACTGTAATAAAATTCGTAAGGGTAATTGCCTCCTCCGGCCGCTGCGGTTAAAGTTCCTTTATCACCATAACAAACAATGTCGTTAACCACTACTTTGGTGAAAGTCAATCTGTCTGGCTCGGTGATCATGATATCGTTCGATGTCGCTTCACACAGACCAGTATCGTTCACACGTACACGATAGGTGCCTGCATGTAGGTTGCTGATAGCATTTCCTGTCTTATTCATAGGCGCCCATACTGAACTGATTTGCGTTTCCCAGGTATTGACGAACGAACCCGTTCCACCCATGACCACAGAGGCAAGCGTGCCGTCCTTAGCGTCATAGCACGTGATATCGGTTTTGGATATTGAGACACGGAGTGCTGGGGGCTGTGCAACTACTATTTCTTTATGCTTCCTAAAAACGTCATTGCAACCGGGAACATTTGAAATGACTAAGCTGTACGAATCTGCATGTAGCGCTGCAAATATTCCCGTGGCATTGGCGAATGTGGTACCGTCATTTCCTGTAATTGAATATCTGTATGACGATCTTCCTGTGCCTTTTACACTGATTGAGCCATTGTTACCGTCAAAACAGGAAACATCGGTCACCGTTAATCCGGTCATCCCGATTGGGTCCGGGCTTGAGATCCCGAACTGGTGGATAATACCATTGCATGGGCTGGCGCCATATTCTACTGCCATGATCGAGTAGTCATTGCCGGCCGGAAGATCATCCCTTGAGTATATTTGGTCCGCAGTTTCAATGAAATCAAATACCTGCCCGTCCTTGAATAGCGTGAACTGGGTCACCGGCGACGTTTGGTGATCGAACGATCCTGATGATCGTCGCACTTTCCATTTCAGGCGTCCGTTTCCAGGATCGATGCATGTGGCATCCACCTTTTCAAACTCTGCTTCTGCAATTCTTACCGGTTGCGTGATTATGAAATCACGATTTACAACAGGCGTGCAATTGTCCCACGTCGTCAGCTGGTAGTTCCCAGGTGCAAGATTCACGAACGTGGTGAATGCATTCGGCGCATCAGAAACCGCGGACATTGTTTCGCTGGTGGTAAAGTTCCGCAACAAAAAATTGACGCTGGGATACCCGCCGCCAGAAGTCGAGAGCGTCACGCTGCCGTCGCTCCCGCCATGACATGTTACGTCCGTGTGTGTGAAAGAGGATAATTCAAGAAGCGGAATTCCCGGAACAAAAATTTCGCCTATCCTGCGTGGACAAAAACCCTGGGTGCCTGAGTTATTCATCAGGAAAAGTGTGTTCAGAAACGAAGGGGATAGAAAATCGGCATCTAGGAAGTCACTAACCGCTTGCCGAAACTCAGACTATAATCGTCCAATTGGAGCTAGTTTTTTTCTCAGATTTGAGCCATGACAGTTGATGAAGCTTTAGGTGTAGTAATTTGCCAGTTGCGCGACAGAAACAACATGGCTGCGAGAGAGTTGGCAAGACGCGTGTCCTTGTCAACAAAGGACATACATCAAATCGAAAACTTCAAGGTCGGTGCGAAGCTTGACACACTTCTTCGTTTAGCACATGCATTGGGAGTAACTGGCACGGAGCTGATGAGACGTATAGCTTATTTGTGTGAGAGTGATAGTTCGCGGTAACTAAAGGCTGTTTTGTTATCTCAGTAGATTGTCTTTCGTTTGTAACTAACGCTGAATAGTGAAATTCTCATATTATGATAAAAACAGGTAGAAGACGAAAAATAAATAGTAAAAATGGAGCACGAAAGTTTGGTTTGGTTTTAAGGCGTCTTCGATTACAAAGTGGGATAACACAAGCATCGCTCGCCGAGGCGTCGGGTTTAGATAGAACATACATTTCGCTATTAGAACGTGGAGCGCGAGTACCAACTTTGACCACTTTGTTTTTGCTCGCAGAACAGCTACGTAAAAAGGCATCGACAATGGTGCGGATGATTGAGTAGGATTTTCTTATTCACTGTGTCGGTTGAATTATCTGATGATTCTCAGGTGCGCCATAACTTCCGTCTTGAACTCTCTACTAATGGAAATTTTGTGATTTGATACAATAGTAATTATGTTGTTATTTACCATTCCGATTTTGTTTATGTTCACTACGAAAGAACGGTTTACTTTATGGAAATGTGTTTTACCGAGTTGTGCATGAACGTGGTTCATACTTGTCGATATCATATAGGTTTTGTCGAAGGTTCGAATTTTACAGTATGCCCTATGGGCTTCAAGAAACAGGATGCTATCAGTTTCAATGTGTTCGAATACCTGCGGACTTGTTCTTATGTAGATATGATCGTCATTCAGAGCACCTGCCGTTTGTCCCTCGATTGACTTTTGGGTGTTGAAAGCAAACTCAATCGAGGTGACTAGGGACGTTTCATTGATGGGTGTGAAAATAAAATTTGCTGGTTTTGTTTCCTTGGCTCTGAGAGTCGTCGCTCTATCTTCCGGACCGCTCAGATAGATGATAGGAGTGTTACGTATTCGTTTGAAAGACTTTACCACATCAGTACTGTGCCTTTTTCCTTGTAGGCGTATGCCAATCAAGACAACATCAGGGCTATCGTTGACAAACATTTCCAATGCATCCTCTGATGTTGCGGCGATTCCAACAACATCCATTTCAGAATTTGAAAGAAAGCGTGCAACCTCGCTCGCCAGAGATGTATCACTTTCAGCAATGAGAATTCGAATTGCCATCATAATAGATTGTTTTGTGTTACCGTAGTTTCTTATGATCGAAAATTGAACATTATATTTCGTATGAATGGCAGACCATAGTCTGATTTGTCTAAGGAGGGATTCCTTTTCTTGAGAATATTCTCAATTTATTTTTGATATCACTGAGTTCATTTTGGTTATGAGTTTCTCACTTTACAGTCGTTGCCAACAGACTTGGTTGATCTTATTTTAAAACATTGCTCCTAGAATTTCTTTATCTTTGAAGCTCCGTGGTATTTATTAATTAATGTCCAGAATGCTTTAAATTGGCGGACTTCAGAGAAGCGGCGATCATGGGTAATTAGTTTGAAAGAATGAAATCCGTTTTTTAGGGCTTGTTCAATGTAGTATATGGAACGTCTTGGTTTTCCACCAACAGCATAGAAGTACGCTAGATAGTAGTTCATCTTTGGGTTACGACGATCCAATGAGAGCGCAAAACGCGTCAATGCTATTGCGTCTTCAATTGTTTCAAACTGGATATTTTTAACTTTCATCATAGTCTCAAGTAAGCTTGGCCTGCCAGCCTGATATTGTTATATGAAATTAATTAATTCGAGGTTTCCTGTGGGTTTTTGATTCGCTGACGTTGTTTTTATGTCCTATAGTAAGACAATTCTTCTGGAATTGATTATGCGTTAATCGTTAGCATTGAAGTGATGTGCGCTGTTTCAGGCTTTCTTCGCATTTTCGCCATAGGTTTCCGTTCATTATAGAAGTCATGCATGGTTTGGCGGATACTTTGTCTCGCTAAAGCGATATAATTAGTTACGGTGGGTTTTGTAATCATCAGCATCTCGCTAATAGCCTGAACGGACAAGCCTTTGTTATGTTTGAGGTCGAAAATCTGGCGACACCGATCAGGCAATCGCTGCATGCCTTCTGCAAATGCATTTAGAAGGTCTCTGAAATTGCAATATTCGTTGGTGGAATCGTTTAGGGTGGCTGAGAGCAAGGTAAGTTCTGCGGTATACTTGTGTCTCATTTTGAGTTGATTGAAATACCGCAAAATTTTGTGTTTGATCATTCCGTAAAGGTAGGGTCGAAGGTCAATTTGGCGTTCACGGGTGATGTTTCTGTTAATCCAGAGCCATAAAAAGATGTCTTGAATTATCTCGCGACAATCATTTATCGGAACGTTTCGTTTGATTGCGTAATCAAGAAGTTCATTGCCAATTCGTCGATAAATTTCTGAAAGAGCGTACTCATCGCCGTCCTGAAGCATACGAAGAAGGTTGTTGTCTGGTTGTATGGTGTAGTTCGTGCGTCTCATATTGCAGCCGTCTTCGAGTGAAAGCGGATTGGGAAACGACGAATGCGCTTCATGGTGCGCTTCCAACGAACTTTCACTAGAGCGAGATGTATTAATGAGGAAGTGTCAATGGAAAGTGCGGGCCTCCGCTTTCTCTCCGAACCTGAGAAAACAGATGAACCTAGAACATAAAGCGGCAAGGCCGCGCACTTTCGTGCCGATACGTATTGTGTTGAATACATTGCGCTACCAAGTTCTCAGGCTCGGGTAACGTCAAATTGAAAATTGGAAACGTGATCGACGCAACGGCACCAATCACAACGGTCCATAGGAGTTTTTGAATGGGCTCGCAGACACGTAGTGAATGCTTTCAGAACTCAGGGTCAAGATAGAATTTTGTGACAAAAATTTGCCTGCTTCGGAAAAATTATTTCTTGGATCTAGAATCTTTCGCCATAAGAAGGAAAAAATCTTCGACGGTCAGCCCATGAAAGCTGACCAGTCGGTCAAGAGTGTTGATTGTGATATTAAGTTGGCCTTTCTCAATACGCCAATATTGCATTCTGGACATATCAATGTCGAGCGCAAAGCTTTCATAACTCGTGTAGCCGCCATTTTGGCGTAATTCAGACAGTTTTTGCCCCATCTTTTTTAACAGTTTTTCAGTTGAAGCGCGTTGTTTCACATGCCCAAAATGGGAATGTGAGCCTTAAAATATTACACCATATAAATCTACACTATTTATAGCAACACCAAAAAAGGATATTTTGGCCGTATCAAGCCAATTTTCACATCAGTGAATCAGGCAATGGTTATATGAAATTGAGCTATCCCCAGGAATATCTTTTTAAGGTAAGTGAAGGGACCACAACATGGGAGTACTTCGTGAGGTTTCGTGACAGTCACGGGAAAACCAGCGAAGTACCGATGAAATATTCTCCATCGCAGTCGCTCGTGACATTCAATTTCCCCTCTTTCGGAAAAGAACTGGGCTATACAATGACGATCGTGAAGCGGTCTGTTACCTCTGGTGTCGACCAAAACCTCCATCGCAAAGAAGTGACACTTACGTCTGACATCAACAATGAGGTGAGGACAGCTTCCAATCTCCTGCAGGGTACAATCACGCAAAATATAGAAAAAGAGCTTTACAGATCGGGTTTCAGAACAAGTCTGTATTCAACCTTCGGCGAGAAATGGAATGCACTTGGTACCGGAAGGGATGCTTTCGATGTAGCCAGGGGTAACGTGACGGTGATCGGCAAACACCTGGCAGCCACCGAACTGTTCGATGAAGCCGAGCTTGCTGGCAAGGGCGATATGCTTCCACTTGTTCAGTTGGCGGCTTCACCAAATGTGCCCTGGTTCCAGTCAATACTTTCTCCTTTAATGTATGATCTGTACCCTTACGACAATGCAACGAAAATAAAATGGAGAGATCCCACGCTTGTTGGTGTGAAGCCACTGAAGGGAGTAACTCTCGCGAACAGCATCGGTTTATACAAACTAAGTGACGAAAACTTTACATCTGGCGTCTTTCAACAAAAAAGCGGTACGGCAATCATCGGTTACTACGTTTCTTACTATACATTCTGGGATTACAGTGATCTCAGTAACCAGGTGGCCGCAAAATATTTCGACAACTGGCACAGCCGTCCCGAAGGAGTGAGGCGATTGATGAGTTCCGCTGGTTACACTGACATGGTGGAAGGAACTTATCCTGTCGATATCCGGTATGTGCTCCCCGGCGAAACACAGCCGGCATTCTCTTCCCAGGTCACCATCAAATATTAATGTGATGAAACAATTTGTCGCACTACTACTCACGATGGTCTTTTACCCCATAACCATCACGGCACAGCAGCAACCAACTATAGTACTTGTTGCGCGATACGATGGCCACCAAATGCAATTAAGATGGGCGCCAACGACTGCTGCCACCTGGCAACTCGGTAATAAGTACGGGTATACCGTCGAGAGAATCGAATTGCAGCCAAATGGCGAGATTGTTGATCATTCAAATGTCAACCTGACTTCAGTACCCATAAAGGCACTTCCGGAAGCGGCGTTTACGGCATTGCCAACGAGTTCACGCGAATGCGAAGTGCTGCGTGAGGTACTATATAATACAGAGTACAATACAACTGCCGCGCCAGGGCTGGGTGCCGTTTGGTCGCGCAATCGTGAAATAGAAAATCGTTTTGGTATTGCCATGTTGATGTGTGACTTGTCGCCAGTGGCTGCAAGGGCGGGGGGAATGTTTTTTGTGGATACCAGTGTGCGTCGCAACGGCAGGTACGTCTACCGCGTAAAAATTCTGGCCGGAAAGCAAGACCTCGGCGCCGGTGCCCTGGTGACAACAGCAACTATCGCTGCTCCATTAATGAAGATTGATGATGTCAAAGCGGAGTTCGGTGATAAGGAGGTAATAATTTCATGGTCGACGTTGTTGCACAAAGGAATTTACACCGCCTACTATGTTGAGCGATCCACGGATGGAAGGAATTTCACCCGCCTGTCTGAACTCCCATATGTGCACATGACTGATAAGCCGGAAAAAGACGTTGCTCATTTTGTTGATTCCCTGGCAACTAACTATCAAACGTATCATTACCGCGTCAATGGCATCAGTCCCTTTGGAATAACTGGTGAATATTCCAACGCAGTGCGTGGGCAAGGAAGAAAGACCCTTGCAGGAGCATTGATCGTGAAATCAGCGAATGTCGTGGCAAACCGGAATGTGGAGATTGTTTGGGAATTTCCAGCTGAATCAGAAAAGTTGTTGGCGGGTTTTGTTGTTAGTAGCAGCAACAAACCGCAAGGCCCTTTCGGGGATGTTGGTGTGCAGGTAGCCCCGCAGCATCGCAGCTGCGTTCGGGAAACTTTGTTTGACAACACCTATTATACAGTGCGCGCAGTTGATTTTCAGAACAACGAATTGACGCGATCGTTTCCATTTCTTTTGCAAATCGCTGATGACGTAGCACCGGGGATCCCAGTTGAATTGACCGGACAGTTTGATCAGTCTGGAATTGCCACGTTAAATTGGACTCCAAACACGGAACGCGATCTGCTTGGCTACCGGGTATTCAGGGCAAATAGTAAGGAAGAAGAAGTGGTTGAGGTAACCCGGGAAATACTTGCTGTGCCTACATTCCGCGACTCGGTGAATATTCATGTTTTGAATAGAGAAATATTCTACGTAGTGATTGCGGTAGACAAGAACTACAACACATCCGGCTACTCCAGGAAGTTGGAACTAAAACGTCCGGATAAAATTCCACCTGCGTTACCGGTCATTACAAGGATGGAGATATCCGGCGATACCGTTATTCTTCAGTGGACGAATAGTATCAGCGCCGATATTCTGAAGCACGAGTTGGTTAAAACCGATAAAGACGGAAAGATCAGCCGCACTATAATGACGTGGTACCCACTTGATCCTTTAGATCGGTTCATGGACACCAGGCTGATAGCAGGAACAAAATACCAATTCAAGATCGTTGCACTGGATAGCGCCGGCAACTTCAGCGAAATCGCTACCCCGATAATCGATTTTGAACCTGGATACAGACCGGCAGTGAAAGAGATTTCAGGTTCTGTTGACCGTGGAGCGAAAGTGATCTCACTTCATTGGGCAAATTCTTTGCCAGCCACCCGATGCCTTATTTACCGGCGAAAGAACGAATCGCCTTTCATACTTTATGAAACGTTGGAAGGTAACATCGGATCGTTCATTGATAAGGGGGTGGATATCAATAACAACTACTCATACAAAGTACAGCCGGTTTACTCCAGGGGCGTGCGTTCTCTTGTTTCCGACGAGATCACCTTGAAGTATTGAGCGAGGTGTATCATTACCCCGTTTAGGTGTACATCTCGTATTGCTATTTTGTACAACTTACGATTGTTTTGCCGTTCCGGGGTAGTCGTGGTTCGGCAGGTTTTTTTTAATTGAACATCTTCACATGCGACCACTATTCATTTCATTATTGCTGTTCCCGGCTAGTGTAATTGCACAACAACCATACGCAGATCTTCCCACCGGGAAGTATGCCGTTGGATTTCGCATCGTAAAGCTTATCGATGAGAACCGGCTAAGTGGTCCGCCAACGGACTATCTCGGCAACAAGCAGGAGGTTGGTCCGCGCGAGATCATTGTACACATCTGGTACCCGGCACAACCATCGTCGGGAGAAAAAATGACAGTGGCAGAGTATGCCCATACAACGGTGATGACGTCCGCCAACGAAAACCTGACCGACCAGCAGAAAGCGGCACAATGGGAAACGGTAAAAGCAAGTTTCATCCGGTTCTTCGGGCAGGCGCCAGATGATGCGTGGACACGGCTGGCAGCAACAAAAATGATGGGGGTGAAGGACGCTAGACCTGCGAGTGAAAAGTTTCCGCTGCTTGTTGGCACGTTGCGACCGTTCAGCACGACCGTGACAAATGAGCTGATGGCCAGTAATGGTTATGTGGTGGCGATGATCCATGGGAGCAACCGCGGCACATTCGCACAAGCGGCATTGCAACAGGTGCCGGATCTGCAGTTAACGATGGCATGGGCGGCGAAGAATATGTCTGTGGATCCGGAGAGAATGGGGGCATATGGTTTCAGTGGCAGTGGATTCATCCCATTCATGATCTCCATGCATGATCCACGGATCAGGGCGGTAGCCGATTTGGAAAGTGCGCTCTTTGGGATCGATGCACGCGATGCGGATTACTGGAATGCCGCGAAGCTTCGTGTACCATTCATGCATATTTACAATCGTGAACTGGCGAAACGGGATACGCATTTTTCAGAGTTTCACAGGATGAGATTTGCAAAGAGATATCATGTGCAGCTCAATCAAACCAATTGGCACCATTGGAATATAGCCACGGAAGGTTATTTATCGTGTGTTGTGGTGCGCAATCGGGGCGAACAGCAGGACAACATCCGCAACTCTTTTGTGGTCGGTAACATTTACCTGCTTCATTTCTTCAATGCGGAGTTGAAAAACGATGCCGCATCAAACTCATTTCTCGCAGCAAAGCCGGTGTTGAAAGATATACCCAACCAGCTGTGGGATATAGACGCGTACCCAGCTGCGCGTCCAGCACCTGATGCCTCGGAGTTCGAATCGTTAGTTCGCACGATCGGTGTGAATGCCGCCGTAAAGATTTTGAAAGAGACGGTACCGGGCGATTCTGCATCAGCACTCCGCAATGGTGGGAACCTGAACGGTATGGGCTACATGTTCCTCAGCGAGAAAAAGATCAAGGAAGCCATCGGCATTTTTGAGTTCAACGTGGAAATGCATCCTGAAGACACAAACTTTATCGATAGCCTGGTGGAAGGTTATGAGATCGACGGGCAAACGGAAAAAGTGAAAGAACTGTCGAAGCGAATTCTTGCGATCCTGGCGGCTAAGCCAACGTTATCCGAGCCGGAGAAGGGTCTGAAGGGAAATGCCGAACGACGGCTCGCGAAATAATGCGTTCAAGTATTCATCTTTTTGATGTGTTCAGTTTGGACCCGGGTTTTGCGGGGGAGGCGTGTATTCGAGCACTTGTGCACGTGTACACCTGAACACTTAAGGGCTATTCGTTCTTCAACACCTCTGCCGGATTGCTCCGCGCGGCGGTCAGTGTTTGTGAGACCAGCATGATCAAGGCGATACCAACAACAATTCCGATACCGGGCAGGATCTGTAATGGCGTTATGGGTGCTGGGAATGTCACTTCAGCAAGAACAATTTCCGTGAAGAACATGTAAGTAACAGGAATCGCTATGGCTGATGCAATTCCCAGCATGATCAGAAAGCTGCGGCTCACCAAAAGCATGAGGCTGGCCACACTGGCGCCCAGAACTTTTCGGATGCTTAGTTCTTTTAATTTCGTTTCGGTTGTGAAGACCACCATGCCCAGCATACCCATCGAGGAGATCACAAGGGCAAGAAAGCCCAGGAAACCGAGTAGCTGAAGCATGGCCGAGTATTCACTATAAGCATTCTCAATTTTTTCATCATAGAATTGCGCGTCGAACGGGTGCACTTTGTCAACGTTGCGCCAGGCTGCGTCCATTTTCTGGAGAGTCGCGGGCCAGTTGTCTGTTTTGATGCTCGCATTCAGGAAACCTCCCGTTTCATTCAACAGGTAGATCAAAGCAACGGGTTCTATTTTTTCACGCGCTGTTCCATAGTGGAAATCTTTCAAGACGGCGATCACTGTGAGATCTTTCCTGTCGAAATTGACAGGTTGACCAATAGCTTTTTCCGGGTCACCGTCGCCGATATTGAATTTTTTGATGAATGTCTCGGTAACCATGATCTCCGACTGCGTGTCGCCCGGTTTCTTAGGTGTAAAATTTCGCCCTGTAAGAATAGTGTGCCCATGCATGGGAATGTAGTGTTCATCAACTGCATTATAGAAAGCATATGAAGAATCCTGAAAGTTGTTGTATTTCACGGGCCCGGCGAACATTGTACCAACACTGGTGACCATGTGCGAACGCGAAATACCTGTCACTTCAGGCATCTCGTTGAGCGCTTTGATGTATCGGCTGGCTTTGATGTCGGTGAGGCGAATGTTGAGAATACTTTCCGTATTGTAGCCAAGATCGAAAGTGAGGAAGTTCTTGTATTGGTGATAGCCGATCACCGTAGTGAGTACAAAGATGAGGGACAACGTATATTGTAATACGATAAGTCCCTTTCTCATGTTAACGCGGCCGAACAGTTTCAGTGACCCAGCGTCCTTCAATGCCGAAGC
>WUUC01143747.1_pt1 | contig 15182 bp, 10 predicted proteins | sample 6278441 | NCBI WGS metagenome assembly WUUC01 (sample SAMN13675441, study PRJNA597444) | soil metagenome | isolation source: soil | place: USA: Washington | collected 2017-10
TCAACGTGGTGACGGTTGGTGGCACTCATACCATTGTGCTGGTTGTCGCCCAGCAGGCCGCCGGCCAACGGGATCTGTCGATGCCTCAGGTGCGTGAGAGCATCACCGAGAGACTGCGCTCGCGTAAGGAGCAACTGCTGAGAGCGGCTTATCTCACAGCGCTACGCAGCGATGCCAAGGTGACCAATTATCTGGCGCGGCGTCTGATCGAGACGCAAGGGAAGATGCCCTCACTGGCGCCCGCGACGCCGACGGCGAAATAAAGTATTCGAGCGACGCGATTACTTCTGTAAAACGGCGAGGCGGTGCCGCGCGATGCCGACGAATGGCGCCAATTCTGACTCGGCGCCATCGACAAACCGCTGATAGGACTGGACGGCGTTGCGCGGCTGCCCCCACTCTTCGTACGCCCGCGCCTTGTGGTAGTGAGCGATGGCCATCCGCGGCGCGACGGTTAGCGCCTTGTCGTAATCGGCGACGGCCCGCTGGAAGTCGCGTTTTCTGGCGAACAGGAGGCCGCGGCTGACGTAGCCGTCCGGCTCCTTCGGAGCGGCGTCAATCGCGCGTGTGTAATCGACGATGGCTGCTTCCTCTAATCCTTTCCGCTCATACATCGCGGCGCGGTTGTAATATCCCACGGGATTTTTCGGCTCGAGCGCGATAACTTTCGTGAAATCGGTAATGGCGCGGTCGGGCTCGGCCTTCACGGCGAACATCGCGCCGCGCAAGTGGTAAATCTCGATGCTGGTCGGATTCAAGTCAATTGCTTTTGTGTAATCGACAATCGCACGATCGGGATCTCGCTTGTTGGCGTACGCCGACCCGCGATTGCGGTACGCATCGGCAAACGAAGGTTTGAGGGCGAGCGCGCGGTCGTAGTCCTCGATGGCACGATCGTGTTGTCCGATCTCTGAATAGCTGGCGCCGCGGTGATAAAAAGCGTCGGCAAAGTTGTTATCGAGTGCGAGCGCTCTATCGAGATCGGCGATAGCGCGCTGATATTCGCCCTGAAGAATGTACAGTTTGGCCCGGGCGTTGTGGACGCCGGCGTGATTTGGCGCCAAGGCGATCGCGGCCGCAGACTGCGCCAGCGCTTCGGTCCATTTCTGCTGATTGAAGAGCGCGATGGCTTGAAACATCCGCGTCGCCGCTTCCGCAGGCAACTTGCTTTGTGCAACTTCGTTCAGGATCGCCAGGCCAGCCGCGGCATCCTCATCCATCGGCGACGTGGCAAGCGCTTGCTCGAATGCTCGTTTCGCCTGCGCCAGTTGCCCCTTCGCGGCCAATGCCGAGGCACGCTCAACCAGCGCTTCGGCAGCCTGAGCGGCACTTTGAGATGTCGCGGTCTGGCCGATGCGCGGCGCGTCAGGCGCTGCGGCGCCCGCCGCAGGTGGAGTTGGCAATGCGACCGGGAACGCCCACGGCGGTCCGTCCGACGCATGTCCGATCTGTGGCTCTGGCCGCAGTTCCCCACCGCTGGCGGAAAGCAGCACTAAAGATATCGAAACGATCGCAGACCCGCGTTGAGGCATCAGTCCTCCTGGACAGCGGTTAGATTCTGCAGCGGTTCGAACGCGGCACCGGATCACGGCACGCGTCAACGCTCGGTCGACCCGCCAAAATCGACGTGCGGTAGCGTATCACCGCAATTCGGCCTTCGCGTCGTGCCGTGTGTCGCCAGCTTTCGGCGGAGATAAATCTCCCGGCGCCACCGCTGTTCGCGTATACGCGTTTCATCTCACAGCGCTACGCAGCGATGCCAAGGTGACCAATTATCTGGCGCGGCGTCTGGTCGAGACGCAAGGGAAGATGCCAAGTCTGCAACCGTCGGCGCCAACGGGCAAGTAACCCGCCCATTACATCAGCAGCCGCCTCATCGCGCGATGCAAAGGCATGGATTGAGTCCGCGCCGAACAAACGAGCGCGCTTCCGCCAACGCACAGAATCACCACGAAAAAGTAGCGCGGCATCGGCGTCATTTGAAATCCGCGAGCACACAAGTCGGCCGTCTGAAGCAGCACGCGGTGGAGAATGAACACCATCAGGCTGAAGCGGCCGAGTAAAGCTGCCAAATTCGAAATTCCGGTCAACAGCGGGAGGGCGGCAAGACTCAGCGCCAGCACGAGGATGATGAGGAATTGAGCGATGACGTCGGCGGTGAGAAAAACGGGTCGCGGCGCGGCAGCAGCGATGGGGGCCATTACGACGAGTGCGATCAAGACCACGGGGCCAACCACGCGACTGTCGATTTTTATCGAGTCGGCAAGAGACCGCCAGATGAGACCGAGAGCAAACCCCGCGGTTGCGCCCGACACCTGCGGCAGGAGGTGAAGTTCTATTGTGCTCGTAAACATCCAGTGCGTGGCGGCATCAGCAGCCGCCTTCGCGGCAAGAAGATCGTGCGCCGCCCACGCCAGCACGTTCATGACGACAATTGCCGCGGTTAAAACGACCGGAGCAATGTGGCGCGACAATGGCTGGATGGCACAGATGCTGACGAGCCCCAGGGCGATGGGCAACAGCACGAGCGAAATAGTTGTCTGCCGCTGCAATGTCATGACGTCAATGAACCACTCGACGTCGCGCAGATTCCCGATGTCGCCGTAGACCATTTCGCGGCCTGTCGCGAAGAGCGCATTTGATACAACCATCAAGAGCAGCAACTGCGATGCTCGGACCAGGAGCGTACGCGTCGGAATCGGCCGGCCGCGAATGGTCATCACACCCACGCTGAATCCCGCCAGCATCACGAACCCGGCGGTTGACCACCCTTTCGGGAGCCAGAGGACCGATTGAAGGAAGCTATCAGCCGGCACCTGCGCAATGCCCAGTGCGTGGCTCGAGATCATGAGCAGCACGAAGAGCCCGCGTGCGCAGTCGATATACCGCAGACGCGGAGGCTCCGTCATTGGCTGCGCCGCCGACACGAGCCGTTGGTGGCGAGTCGCAACGACTAGGTGCGCGTACGTTTGCGCACCGAATTCGGTACGCAACGCGGAGAGCCGCTTCGCCGAGTATGAAAAGTCCAGGCCCCGAGCTGGAGCAATTGTCATGCTCACGGCCGAGATACGGAACGCTCGTGTTGATCGACTGTTTCGTTTTGAACTTCAGCCTCCACTCCGACTTAGGTCGTGGCGTCATCGATCGGCGGCTGAGCAGCTGCTGACGTTGCGCGTGCGAATCCCAAACGGCTGTGGTCGGCATCAGGGATGGGCGGCCCACAACCTTGATGCGATCGCGAGTGCGAGTCGCGTAAAATTTCGACGCCCCATCGCTTCGACAACCGAATAGGAGGCCTCTAATGCATTCGAGGATTCAATTGCGGGTACTCACCGTGGCGGTCGTATGCGCCGTCGTCGTGTGCGCCTTTCGGGCGTATCAACAGACCGTCCACGCGCAAAGCGCGCTACAGGTCATTGCCAGCGGACTGGACAATCCACGCGGCCTCAATTTCGGACCCGATGGCGCGCTCTACGTTGTTGAAGCGGGTCGCGGCGGGACCAGCGCGCTGTGTTTGCCGATACCCGAGGGGCCCCCCGGCGCGACTCGGTGTTATGGACCGACCGGCGCCGTCACGCGGATTACAAACATCGGCGTGCATCAGCGCGTCGTGACCGGATTGCCCTCACTGGCGCCGCCCACGGGCGAGCAGGCAACTGGTCCCCACGACATCGATTTCGGATTTGGGCAGGGATGGATCACCATCGGTCTGGGCGGAGATCCAGCCATACGCGCACCTTTTGCCGCTGCTGGTGTACAGCTCGGTCATCTCGTTAGGGTGATGCCCACGGGCGCATGGGATTACATCGTGGATATTTCCGCGCACGAAGCGGCGGCAAATCCTGACGGTGGGCCCGTGGATTCAAACCCGTACGGACTCGGGATCTTGTCGAACCGGGGTGTCGTTGCCGACGCTGGCGCAAATGCTCTCCTTCAGATATCGGCCACCGGCGCGTTGTCCACGCTCGCGGTCTTCCCCTCCCGAACGGTTTCGACGCCGGCCGGCCCACGAACGATTCAATCCGTTCCCACCACTGTGGTTGAAGGCCCGGATGGGAGCCTGTTTGTCGGCGAGTTGACCGGCGCGCCGTTTCCCGTCGGCGCTGCGCAGGTGTACTACGTCCCGGCGAACGGTGGAACGCCAGTAGTCGTCGCCGGCGGTTTCACGAACATCATCGACATTGCATTCGATGCCGTTCGCGGGGTTGGTTACGTGCTCGAACACGATGCCGATGGAATCATTCCGACCTTCGGCCCCAGCTCGAACGGCCGCCTGATTCGTATCAACGGCGACGGGACGCAGACCGTGATAAGTGCCGCACTTGTGAAACCGGGCGGCGTGGCGGTCGGTCCTGACGGCGCGCTCTATGTCACCAATCGCAGTATTTTTGCCGGGACCGGCGAGGTCGTTCGCATCGTGCCGTGATTGGCGCGCCGGCTGGCGGGCGGTCGGCCTGTAGCGACCGCCCGCACTCCGCCGAGTTCACGCCGCAACCGTGCGCTCCATCGCATGACGCACGCGCCAGCCTTGCCACAAGTGCCGCCGCTGGTGCGCCGCGATGACGTGTAGTCCGGTGGCAAGACTGAAGCGTATGCCGCGGACAAAGGGATTTCGAAAGCGCACGCCGGCAAGATCGATGTCAGCGTGCGCGCGCAGGAACTCGCGCACCTCGACCTGCGATGCGACGAACTGGTCCATTGCGTCCCGAAGCGAAGGCGACACCCGCGGTCGAATAGCCTCCGGCGCCTTGCTCTTGGAGGTGGCCTTCACCGGAGGTTCGAGCAGACGCACGAACCAGCCGCCAATCAGGCCCGGCTGCGCGGGTCGGCGACGCCCTCGTCTTTGCGCCACGGCGCGCGCAGCTGCCGGTTGCATCGCGCGCAGATAGACGCGGTTGGCCACGGCAAGATGGTCAAGACATTCGGCGATGCTCCATGAACCGGGGTCGGCACGCCAGGTGCCCTGCGCCTCGCTGAGCCCGGCAACCAGCGCGTACGCGTCGCGTTCGGCGGCGTCGAACGCATCTTCCAGAGCCTGAATGTCGCTCGGACTGCTCATATCCACACCCTCCATACCATAGAGTACGGAGAAACCTGTTGTCAATACCCATGGGTATGGAAGAATACGTGCGAATGGCTCGTACGCACCAGGGCACCGGCATGCCGCGTCTCGGGACACCGACGCTGACCGCCGCGGACTGGGCCGAAGCGGCGCTGCAACTGATTGCTGAAAAGGGGTTGCGGGCGCTCACTGTCGGCACTCTGGCGACTCGGCTCGGGGTGACCAAGGGCAGCTTCTACTGGCACTACCAGGGACGGTCGGAATTGCTTGCCGCTGCCTTGGCACAGTGGGAGGAACATGCCACCACCGACAACGTCAAGGCGCTCGACGCCGTGCCCGATCCGAGACGCCGGCTCGAACTGATCCTCGACGCGGCCTCGCGCCCACCACGATCGCGGTCGTTGTATGCGGCGCTCGCGGAAGCGGCTGAAGATCCCGTCGTGCGGCGAGTGCTGAATCGCGTTGCGTCGGCGCGGATTGCGTACCTGGAGACGTGTTACAGCGATCTCGGGCTATCGCCGGCACTTGCCAGGTCACACGCCGTCTTTGCTTACGCCGCCTATCGCGGGTTGTTGCAGTTGGCGCATGAAGCACCGGCCGCCCTGCCGATGGACTGGTCTACGTACCCTGACGTCGTCAAGGCCGCACTCGTGCCTGCCACGCGCGCCCGCCGTGGCCCGGCGCGGAGTTGACGATGTGCATCTCCGCAAGTCCGACGCTCTTATCCCGCGCGACCGATTCGCGGCTCGCCCAGGAGCAGCCGATTCTTTGGCGTGATCGCATGCGGGATCAGCTGCGTGCGGACCCGATAGCCGCGCTGCTCGAGTCGAACGGCGCGCATGATATCCACCGCGAGGGCGCCGTCGATCCACCCGGATAACGCCCCGGTGTCGTTGACCGCCAAGTCCTGACAGCAGGGCAGCACGGCAACACGAGCTTGTGCTGCCGCCGCGCGATCGAGCACCAGATCAGCCAATGCGGCGCACGCGTGACTGGAGACCACGAGGTCGTCCGCCGAGATCGCGACAGTGTCCAGCCCGCGCTGCTCGAACGCAATGCGTCCCTCGAGGCGTGGCCAAACGCGGACGATGGCCTCGTGAAGCGTCCGACTTGATGGCGGAAGCACGGCGTCAACCACCACGGCCTCCCGAGACGAGTTGTCCAGAATGAGCAGCACGTGCGCGAGCAAGCCGTGCCCTGCACCGAGGTCGACGACACGGCCACCGCGAAACACGCGCCGCACGCGGCGCGCCATCTCCCACGCTTCGTACAACTCTTTGCGTGGCAGGCAACCAGCGTCGCACACGGCGCGGGCCAGCCGGTCGAACAGAGAATCGCTGCGAAACCGTTCGAGGTCGTAGTGTGTCAGCCGTGTCTTCGACGAGGGCGAAAACGTCACGCCACCTCGAATCGCGGCGACCCAATCATTTCGACGCGCCCAGCTCCACGATTGTGATGGCGTTCCAATCATTCATCGGCGCATGATTCTTTTTATCAAATATCCAACGGCCGGACTCGACGGCCGATAGTCGACCGAGACGGAGACCAGCAAGCGTGTCCGTCTATAGAGTAAGGCCAGATCCGAACGATGCACAGCGGATCCGTGCCCAGCGAACATGCCCAAGACACGAGTCCTCGCGTATTTCATGCACGAGCACGAACAGGCCGCAGCCGTTGCGGCGCTGGACAACATTGATGTCACCGACAGTTTCGTCTGCGGCGACATCGAGGAGTCGGATATCCCCACCCTCGAGGCGCAGGGACTGCTGGTACAACCAATCGCCGGCGAATCGGCGACGACGGGATTAGGCGGCGACGTTCCTGACGCGCGCGCGCGGGCGCCCAAGGCCCTGCGTCCGCCACGGGCGCGCGGAGCGCGTGTCACCAGCCGCGCTGCGGCGTCGTCTCAGGCGGGCTTCTACGTCGTGGAATTCGACGGACCTGTACTCCCACGCGTCAGGCAATCCTTTGCCGAGCTCGGCGTGTCGCTCGGCGAACGTCTCGACAAGCGTTCGTGCGTGGTCAAACTACAACCCGAGCAGGTCGCGGGAGTGCAGAGTCTCGACTTCGTCGAGTTGATCGAATATGACGAAACAGAAACCAGGCACGCGAGCTCCATCCCGCCTTCGGACGAGGGCCCTGACACCGGCAGCATTCCGATACTTACCTACGACGTGCAACTCCACGACGCCACGGCGCTCGATCAAACGCGCGACGCATTGAAGGCGATGGGATTGCAAATCGCGGGCGCCAAAGGCCGCAAGATTCGTTACTACGTGCTCAGCACCGAGGCTGATGCCCAGGCGCGGGCCGTCCGGCAGATCGAGGCTGTGAAGAGGGTTGAGCAGTACATCGAGCCGCAGCTACACAACGACATCGCACGAGTCCTGCTTGGTATCGATCCACCCACTGAGGATGGTACGGGCTTGAGCGAAACTGGTGCGGGCCAAATCGTTGCGGTCGCGGACACAGGAATCGATCAGAGTCATCCTGACTTTGAGGGCCGAATCGCAGGCGTGGCGGCGTTAGGCCGAACCAACGACGCAAGCGATCCACACGGCCACGGCACCCACGTCGCTGGCTCTGTCCTCGGCAGCGGTGCCGCGTCGAACATGAAGTTCCGCGGGGCAGCACCAGGGGCAGCGTTGTATTTCCAATCGATCCTCGATAGCAAAGGCCGGCTTGGCGGATTGCCGCTCGATCTTGGCGATCTGTTTGACCAGGCATACCAACACGACGCACGCATCCACAACAACAGTTGGGGATCTGCCGTCGGCGCCGAATACACCATGAATTCGCAGGAGGCGGATGAATTCGTCGCCACGCATCGCGACATGCTGGTCGTGATTTCCGCCGGTAACGAAGGTCAGGCGGCGACGCGTCAGAAATCGCAGGTGGGCATGGTCGATTGGATGTCGATCGGAGCGCCGGCGTCCTGCAAGAATGCGTTGACAGTCGGCGCGTCACGATCGACGCGGACCACTGGCGGATACTCGACGCTCAAATATGGCGTCGCGTGGCCGGGCGCGTTTCCCGATCCGCCGATTGCCGACGAAACCATCTCCGGGTCACGCGACGGAATCGCTGCCTTCAGCAGCCGCGGCCCTTGCACCGATCGACGGGTCAAGCCGGACGTCGTCGCGCCGGGCACCGACATCCTGTCGACGAAGTCAAAGGTCGCGGGCCTGCAGAAATTCTGGGGGCCTGGACCGCAGAGCGAGTACGCGTACATGGGCGGCACCAGCATGGCGGCGCCACTGGTGGCCGGCTGTGCTGCGCTGGTGCGCGAGTACTACGTGACGACGCGTAGTCACGCACGTCCCAGCGCCGCGCTGCTCAAGGCGACGCTCGTCAACAGCACCAGAAAGTTGCCCGGTGCGGATGCGATGGCCGACTTTCCGGTGGTTCCCAACATGCACCAGGGATTCGGTGCGATCTATATGGGGTTCGCCTACCCCAATCCCACGGAGCCGTGGCTCAAACTGGAGTTCGTAGACGAATGGCAGTTGCCGGCGGAGAGCTTTGTCACCACTGGCGAACGACGGCGCTATGAGATCGACGTCGCAGCTGACAGCACGCGATTCAGCATTTGTCTGGTCTGGACCGACGCGCCGGGACGGGCGCTGCAGAACAACCTCAATCTCCTCGTCGAAACGCCCGCAGGGCAGAAAATCGCGGGGAACGAGAAATTGCCGATGGCCCTTGGCCCAATCGATCAGGAGAACAACGTCGAGATCGTTCGTTTCGAGATGCCGCCCGGCGGCACCTACCGGATTCAGATTGCGGCCAGCAACCTTCTGACCGACAGCCAGGACTTCGCGTTAGTAGTGACCGGAGATTTGGCGTCGCCGCTCCGACGCATTTGAGGTGACGTCGATGTTCAAGATCCATGCGCTGCAAGCGGCATTCGGCGACAGCTTGATCGTCGAGTTCGGCACGGCGGAGGCGCGACGCTTCGTGCTCATCGACGGCGGACCCGCAGGGACGTACACCGCCTCTTTGCGCGACGAGCTCGATGAGATCAGCGCGGCCGGCGGCACACTCGATCGCGTCATCCTGAGTCATGTGGATGGCGATCACATCGTTGGCCTCCTCGAGCTTTTCTCGGAGTTACGCCAGCAGGCCGCACCCATCGCGGCCGCGGAACTGTGGCACAACTCATTTGCAAGAACGATTGGCCGCAACAACGATATCGAGGCGCGCTTTCAGGCGATGGTGGCAGGAGTGGTTGGGGCCGACTCGATCATGGCTGGCAGTGCCGACGAACTCGCCACCATCCCGGAAGGTAACAAACTTCGCCTTGACGCGCTTGCGCTCGCGCTGCCGATGAATCAGGGATTTGCCAATGACCTGGTGTCGCTCGACACGTCGCCCGGCGTATTGGCGTGGGACAACCTGCAGGTCACGGTCGTCGGTCCGACCACCGTGAATCTCGACAACCTCAAAGCGCAGTGGATCAAATGGCTCGATGACCATGAGGGTCCGCTGGCCGCGGGTGACCTCATGGTCGCGGCGATGGCCGATATCAGCAAGCCCAATTTGAGCAGCATCATGCTTCACCTCAAAGACGAAGCTGGCAAAACCGCCATCTTTACCGGTGACGGTCGCGGCGATCACTTGCTACAAGGCCTCGGGCAGGCAGGTCTGTTATCCGCAGGCGGAACCATTCACGTCGACTTGCTCAAGCTGCCGCATCACGGCAGCGATCGCAACGTCACCAAAACCTTCTTCAGAAAAGTGACGGCCGACCACTATTTGGCGTGCGCAAATGGCAAGGACGGCAATCCCGATTTCTCAACCCTGTCCTGGATCGTGCAGGTAGCTAAGGAACAAGGACGCCGCGTCACGATTCACGCCACCAACAAGACCAAGTCAACGACCGACCTGCTCGAAGAATTTGATCCGGCAACATTCGGCTACACATTGAACCTTCGGACAGCAGACGCTCGGTCGATGACGCTGACGCTGTCTTGACCGCGCTCTCGCCCGTTGCCTAGCGCGATTCTGTGAGCGACCGCGTCACCGGCAGCCTGAATGCGACCATCTCTTCTCCATTGCGAACGAGAAGAACGTCGCCGACGACCACCGGATGATTCCATGTCTTCGCATTGAGCGCGGCAAATCGCGCGATCTCGGTGTACTTGTCTGGAGTCGCAGACACCAATGCCAACTCGCCGTCCTCAGACAACACCAGCAACAAATCCTGGTCTGCCAACAGCACCATCTGCCCATTGCCGTAGCGTCCGCCTTTCCATTTGCGCTCGCCATTGGCGAGATCAATGGAGGCGAGGATGCTGCCGTCGAAACCGAAGGCGTGGCCCTCGTGCACGACCAGGTCGCTGAAGTACGGCTTCAGGCCTCGCGAGGTCCAGCGCTCCTCCACTGACCACGCCGTTCCGTTGCGCGCGACCTTGAGACGCCGTACGCCGAGGCCGCCCATGGCATCGCCCACAGTTATCAGGAACTCACCATTCGAGATCACAGCAGGTTGCGTGATGCCAACGCCCGGAGTCCACGTGTGATCCCAAAGCAACTTACCGTCGGCGGGAGAGACGCTGATGGTGCGGCCGCCTCGCAGCAGCACGATCTGCGGCACGCCATCGATTGTCATGAGATGCGGCGAGCTGTAACCGGCGCCGCCTTCGAGTCCGAGCCAGCGCTGATTGCCGGTTGCGGCATCATAAGCAGCCAGGCGTCCGCTCACCGCGACGATCACGGCGTCGGCGACCACAAGCGGTGAGCTGGCAACGCCCCAATAGGGGACGGCAACAGCGGTATCAGTGGCCGCATTTCGCGTCCAAATCAGGGAGCCTGTATCCGCATTGAGTGCGTTCAGGATTCCAGTCGCACCCATCGTGTAGACACGTCCGTCGCTGACAGTCGGCGTTCCGCGAGGACCGGCGCCGCCATTCGATTCCCAGAAACGCACCGCGTCGCGATGGCGCCACACCGGCTCGCCGGTCTTGACGTTATAGGCGGAGACGACCTCCTCTTCGCCGCGCTGTTCTTGCGTATAGACGTGATCTCCGCGCACCGCGAATGACGACCAACCCGGGCCGACCGCGCGCCGCCACAATTGCACCGGCGGCTTCTGCGACCAATCGGTCTCGATTTGCACGCCGCGTATGACGCCGTCGCGCGTCGGTCCACGGAAGCCAGGCCATTCGACACGTGTCACGCGAGGCTCGTTCGCCGCAACCCGGTCAGCTGGTGGCTTCGCGGTGGTGTTCTCGCCTGCGCGCGCGATCAACTCTGCCGGCTTCTCGGGTGACTTCGTCGCCTCAGCGGCCGGCGTTACCGGCGTCGGTTTGCCGGCGGCACTTGCCGTCTCGCGCGCTGGCGCACTTGGCGAAGCGGGGGGCGGCGTTGATGGCTCATCGCGCACTTCGGCGAGCAAACGTTCCTCGGCAGTGGGCGTCCATCGCCATTCGAGGTCGGCCATGTTCGCGCCCATCACGCCTTCGCTACGAACCAGTGTCCATATCCCACACCCGATGACGATGCTCGCAAGCAGTACGAGTGGTCGCCGACTGGGAGAGAGGCGACGCGAGGCGGCGGCGCCTGCCACCAGCGCGAGGGCGACCGTCGGAATCGCCAGCACGTAGGCCAACATCCCCTGCGCGCCACCGGCAATGGACGGATGCACGAACAATTTGATTGCAGCGACCCCAGCGACCATTGCGATGAGCACGATTACTCGCTCAGACCATCGTGCTCGGCTGAAAAACATCCACCAGACGACAATCGCCAGGGCGCACGCCATGCCGCCCATGAGCGCGAGAATCATCACTGGAAGGTCGAACAGCTCGGCGTCGCCTGCGATGGCGGGAACGGCGTACTGGGCGAGTACCAACGTCACCGCAAAGACCACGCCCGGCCAGAGCCGGAGATCCCTGTGAGAGTTTCCTACGTTCGTTTGTATGGACATTCGATCAACCTGTCTCACCGAGTCACGTTTAAAGCCTGCGGATGCACTACGTTTGCCGAGTAATCGCCAGTTCGCCGCGAGCGAGCAGCGTCTTGCTGCGAGACGTTTTCTTGCCGCGGAGGCGCCACAGCCAATACAGCATCGCGAAGATGGGCACGAGCACCGCCACGGCTTGAAGAGCCGGGATACGAATCACCTCGGGCACTCTGTCGGGCGGTCCCCAGAAAAACGAGGCGGCGGCAACCCACATCGCAAAACACATCCGCCACAAGTGGCGTGAGAGCCGTCGGCGTTTGCCTTGAGCCGAATCGAAGGCGCCGTCCACGGCGCGCGCTCGAATCATGCGCAGATCGCCGATTGCCGCCAGCACGCCCACGCCGCCGAAGATGAACATAGGCACCATTTCGGGACGTTTGCTGTCCAAAAGCGCATAGCCGGTATAGAACCCGAGGGCAGCAACTGTCAGCGCAAACATCATGGCGACGCGGTCGATCAAATCCGAGTGCTGCATTCGCGGACGTACCGTGAGCAGTCCTGTCGTCACGAAATAGAACGTCAGCAAACCGGCAACGACCGATATCGACGAGGCGTTGAGAAACGCGATTGATGCGCCACTCAGCGACATCGTCATCATCGCGATGACGAAGAGCAGCCCGCTCTTGCGGTGCAGCGTCGCGCCCTTCGACGCATAGAGCGCGAGATAGCCAAAAATGAGCGCCAAGGCCCCAGCGAGGATATGAGCCGGCAACAGCAATGGAACGATTGCGGATGGTTGCATTTGCGGCTACTCGGCTCTCAGAGCCTGCAAGACGTCCACGCGTGCGGCGCGCGCGGCCGGCATCAGTGACGCGATGAGTGCCGCAGTGACCAGAACAGCCGCGGCACCAAGAATAGGAATCGCGCCAGGCAGACGCAGGTTTTCGAAGTAGCTTGCGGCGATCAGGCCAAACGCGTAGCCGCCCGCCACGCCGGCGAGGACACCGATGGTCACGATCAGTGCTCCTTGCGAGAGCACGTGGCACATCAGGTCACGTGGTTTCGAGCCGATGGCTAATCGCACGCCAAACTCGCGCGTCCGCGCGCTCACCGAGAACGCGAGCACCCCCGCGACGCCGACGACAGCGATGAGCAGCGCGACGCCGCCGAATCCAGACAACACGAACGCATTCAGCCGCTCCGGTGCGAGGACCTCCAAACGCACGTCGGCGAGTGTCGCAATGCGTTCCACTGGCTGGTCAGGGGACATCTCACGAATGATGCGAGTGACTGGCGACCGCAATGCATATGGGTCCCCGGCGGCATGGACGAACACACGATTGGCAATCGGCATCTGCCGGAACGGGTGATACACGGTCATCGCAGGCGCGCGGATGACGTTTTCGTCGTCCACATCCGCGACCACACCGACAATGCGTCGGCGAATTGGCTTGCTGCCGAAGTACGCATCGGTCCACCAGAATTGCCGGTTGATGGCATCGCCGTTCGGGAACAGACGCTGTGCGACGCTCTCGCTGACGATAACGACGAGCTCGCTCCCGATGCGATCATCCTCTGTGAAATCGCGACCAGCGATGGTGGGTATACCGAGCGCCGCGAAGAAACCCGGTGTGACGCTGCGCAGCCGCGCGCGTGGGTTTTCCTCCCCGTCAACGGGTGTGTAGCCTTCCACGGCAAACGACACGCCGCCACCAAATCTGCCGGCGTCGCGCCACGGCACAACGCTACCGAGCGCGACTCGTTGCACACCAGGCAGCTGCCCGATGCGGCGCGTGGCCTCGGAGAAGAAGTCGATCGATTTCGGTCCCATCAGTTCGAGCGGAGTGGGGACATCGATCGCGAGCACCTGGTACATGTTGTAGCCAGTGCTTGCCGTCTGCATCGCCACCAGCGTGGTGAGCAACATGCCCGCACCGGCGAGCAGCACAAACGACAACGCGACTTGTGTCACGGCGAACACGCGCAGTCGTCGATTGGTGCCTGGCGTGATTCGAACGCCGGCGCTGGCAAGTCCGAAACCCGTTGGCGCGTGCGCGGATGGCAGCCGCGGCACGTACGCCAGCACCACTGCGGCAACGATCGCGAGTGCGGCGCCAACCCACAACAGACTCGCATCGACGACGACGTCGTTCGCGCGCACTGAGAAGCGTGCGGCGTAACTACTGACGGCGGCCACCATCGGGCGTGCGAGCAGCACGGCCAGCGCGGCGCCGGCGCCGCAAAGGACGAGACTCTCGCCAAGAAGCGTCCGACGCAGGGCACCGCTGCTGGCGCCAAGGGCGGCACGTACCGCGAGTTCGCCCTCGCGCCGCACCGATCGCGCCAGGATTAAGTTCGCGACGTTGGAACAGGCAATGACGAAGACGAGCGCAGCAGCGGCAAGCAACACAATCAAGATCGTCCGTGCCGGCGCGGCAATCTGGTCGCGCAGCGGCGTGGCGCTCACCCGCATCTGGGCAGCGGTTGAGTACGCCGCGGGATGCTCACGCATCATGTCGGCGTACACCGCATCCAGCTCTGCTCGCGCCGATTCGAGCGTGGCACCGGGTGCGAGGCGGCCGAAGAGGTCGGTCATCCGATGCTCGCGCATGGTGACCATGGTGGCGCTGAGATGATGCGGGCTGGTGACGACGTTAGCGATGATCTCGGTCTCAGCCGGATACGGGACTGACGGCTCGAGGACGCCAATCACAGTGGCTGTGCGCGTACCCAGACGGACGGTTTTGCCGAGCACGGTCGGATCGCTATTGAGCGTCGTGCTCCAAAAACGATGCGTCAGTACGGCAACGCCCTCCGCCTTGTCACCATCGTCGGCAGCAGTGATCAGCCGGCCGAGTACCGGACGCAGCCCCACGACGTCGAAGTACGAACCACTGACGACGCCCGCTTGCACGACCCGCGGTTCGCCGAAACCGATCATCGTGAATTCGACTGTAGAAAAGTCGCCTAACGCGCTAATCGTCTTGAGGCGCGCATGCAGATCCTCGATTTCCGGCACCGAGAATTTGAGATTGTCGATACCGTGGCCGGGTGCGCTCTGACGGATGTAAATCAGCCGATCCTGATCGCGGTTGACGAGAGGGCGCAGCAACACCTCACGAACGACGCTGAAGATTGCGGCGTTCGCGCCGATTCCCAGTGCGAGCGTCACCACAACCGTTGTTGCCAGACCCTTGGCGCGCAGCAGCGAGCGGA
>WUUC01072636.1_pt1 | contig 15179 bp, 21 predicted proteins | sample 6278441 | NCBI WGS metagenome assembly WUUC01 (sample SAMN13675441, study PRJNA597444) | soil metagenome | isolation source: soil | place: USA: Washington | collected 2017-10
GTCCGGCCCGGCGGCACCGACCTCGGTGGCCACGCGCTCGCCGTGGTCGGCCTCCGCATCACCGTCGCCGGCCGGCCTGGACCCTGGTTCGAGCTCCAGCAGTCCCGCGGCCTGGCCGAGGGCGTCGCCGGCCGCGTGTACATCCACCACCGGCACCTGGCCCAGCTGCTCGCCGGCCTCGGTGAGGCCGGCGTCCCACTCGTGGCCGGCCTGACGTGACCGTTCGCCTCGCCCACCCCCTGCCCGAGTGCGCCCTGTGCGAGCGGCCGACCAGACGTGAGACTCACGAGACCACCGGCGGCCTGTGCTCCGAGTGCGCCGAGCTCGCGCGCGCCACTCGCTCGCCCCTGAGAGGACACCAGCAGTGACCACCAGCGGACACCAGGAGGCCCAGGGCGGCCTGTTCGACGTGCCCGAGCTCGCGCCCCTGCCGAACGCGCGCCGCGCCGAGGCCGGCCTGACCAAGGCCCTGGAGGAGGCCGCCGCGTCGTCCATCATCGGACCCACCGACGCCGGCCTGGTGGCCGCGGCCCTGGTCGCCGCGCGCGCCCTGGACGGTGCCGAGGCGATCCGCGACCCCAAGGACCGCGCGTACGCGGTGACCGCCCTCATGCCGCCGCTCCAGCGCGCGCTCCACGGCCTCCGCATCCCATCCGAGGTCACGCCGGCGGACGTTCCGCCCGAGGTTCCCGCCGCGAGCGCCTCCGGTGCCGCATCCTGGTTGAGTGACGAGCTCGGCCCTCGCTGAAGCGGCGGCGGCACCCTGGGTCCCCGAGGGCCTGTGGGTGCCGCCGCGGTACGCGACGGCCAGGGACCTGAGCCGGCGGACCACCGGCGAGGGCGTCGCCAAGATCATGCGCGCGCTCGGCCAGCCACCGATGCCCTGGCAGACCTACACCGCGACCGTGGGCGGCGAGGTCAACGAGTGCGGCCTGTACGTGTACCCGCTCGTGGTGGTCAGCGTGCCGCGGCAGGCCGGCAAGACGGCCATGATGCTGGCCCAGGCGATCCACCGATGCCTCCAGGGGCCGAACCGCCGAGCCTGGTTCACCGCCCAGACAGGCCAGGACGCGCGCGACAAGTTCCGCGAGCTCGTGGGCCTGGTCATGGCCTCGCCGCTCCGCGAGCTCGTCCTGGGCCGGCCGAGGCTCCAGAACGGTGCCGAGTGCCTGACGTTCGTCAACGGCTCCACCATGCGGCCCCACCCACCGACGCGTGACGCCGTCCACGGCAAGCAGTCCGACCACAACGACGTGGACGAGGGCTGGAGCTTCGATGAGCCGGCCGGCGCGGAGCTGTTCCAGGCGATCGCGCCCACCCAGGCCACCAGGCCCGGTGCCCAGACCTGGGTGTGGTCCACGATGGGCGACGCCGCCTCGGTCTGGTTCCACCGGCTGGCCGAGCGCGCCCAGGCCGGCACCGAGGGCCTGGCCGGCTTCGTCTGGGGTATCCCCGAGGACGCCGCGGTGGACCTGGAGACCATCGTGGCCCACCACCCCGCGGTGGGGCACACCCAGACCCGCGACACCATCCGCGCCGGCATCGCCACCATCGGGGAGGACAAGCCGGCCGAGGTCGCCCGCGCGTACGGCAACCGCGCCACCGGCGGACGTGAGCGCGTCATCCCCACCGAGGACTGGGACGCCGCGCGCGTGGAGGACGAGCTGGACGACGAGCTGGCCGCCGCGTCGCCGGCGTACGGCATCGCGGTGTGGGAGCCGCGCGACGGCGGCGACGTCGCCGGCGCGCTGGTGGCCGCCGTCGCCGGCCCGGACGGTGTCCCGGTGGTGGAGGTCATCGCGCACCGGCCCGGCCGCGCGTGGCTGGCCGAGGAGGTCCTGGGGCTCCGTGACCGCGGCCAGGCAATCGCGGTGGACCGCAAGGGGCCGGCCGGCCCGGTGGCCGACGCCCTGGAGCTCGCCGGCGTCCAGCTGCTCGCGCTGGACGGCACCGCGGTGGCCTCGGCCTCCCAGGACCTCCGCGACAGACTGTGCGACGAGGACGCGCGCCGGCGCGACGAGGACGGCCGGACCCACCCCCGCGTCCGGCACCGCTCCGACCCGCGGCTGGACGCCGCGGTGGAGGTCGCCGGCCGGCGGTTCATCGGGGAGGGCGCGTGGGTGTTCTCCGCGCGCAAGTCCACCGGCGACGTCGCGTGCCTCCAGGCCGCGACCCTGGCCGTCCGCGCCCTGGACCACGCGCCGGCCGAGCTCGTGGTGGGCCGCTCGGTGTTCGCCGCCTGAGAACGCCACGAGGCCCTCACCCAGGGGAGTGGGTGAGGGCCTCGTGGTCTCGAGTGTCGGTCAGCTGGTGGGTGCCTCCAGGAGCTCCAGGGCGTACCGCAGGCCGGCGGCCTCGGCGGCGTACACCGCGCCCAGCGACCCACCGAACGCCTGGAGCGGCTCCAGCTCAGTGATCCGCGCGTGGATGCGCCGGACGACGTTGGCGGCGCGCTGGTCCTCGGCGTGGGCCAGGATCGCCTCCACCAGCTGGGCCTCCTCGCGGTGGCCGTCGCACTCGCGCTCGTGGATCGCCTGGCCGTCGTCCTCCAGGCACCCCGAGCACTCGTCGCCGGCGCGCACGAGCTCGCCGCACCGCGCGCACGGCCCCAGGTGGTCCGCCCGGACGGCGTTGGACTCCAGCCACGCCAGGAGCTCCGTGCGGCTCATGCTCGGTTCCGCAGGATCGCGCGCATGACCTGGAGCTCATCCTTGCGGAAGCCGTCCGCGTACAGCTGGACGGCGTCCGCGATCACCAGCGTGGGGACCTCGTCCCACTCGCCGGTGGCGAACGCGTGGAGGACCTGGCCGAGCTGGAGCGCGCCCAGCTCCTCCTCCAGGGTGTCCTCCTGGTCCGCCTCGTCCTCCACGAGCTCCAGCTGGCCGGCCACCTGGTCCACGAGCTCCTGGCGCTCCTCGCGCCGCTCGGCGGCGGCGGCGAGGGCCGCGGCGAGCTCGCGGAAGCCGACGTTGCACCGCCCGCACAGGTCGAACGTGGCGAGGGCCTCGGCGTCGTCAGGGTCCACGAACGTGGGCGTCCGCTCGCCGCACAGGCCGCACGTGCCGGCGGCGGCGGCGTCCTCCTCGGCCCAGCGGTCCACCTGGGCGGCCTGGCGGCGGTTCATGCCGACACCGTCCCACCGAGCGCGAGGACGGCGAGCGCCGGCAGCTGGAACGCGCCGAGGAGGACCACGACGGCCAGGAGGAGGACCGCGAGCTCCGCGGTCCACTGGGCCACGCGGCGAGGCGTGGTGGGTGAGAGGGCGAGGTACTTCAGGCGAGCGCGCATGGCGGGCCCCTTCCGTCCGGAGCAGTCGCCCCCTGGTGGGGGCCTTGGCCGAGCTGCTCGCGGTACGTGTTGACCGTACCTGTTCGGAACGTTCGGAACGTTCGACACGCCGACTGTTCGGAACGTTCGGTGACGCCGGCACGCGCCGGCGGTGTCCGAGTCTCCTCCCCGATGAACCTCCGCGCGCTCCTCCCCGGCCTGCCCGACGAGGACACCCACCAGCTGGCCGCCGAGGTCGTGGTGACGCCCACCACGCTGGAGCTGGCGTCGCCCTGGGCACCCACCCACCAGCTGGCCAAGGTCCTGGACGGCGTCGTGTTCCGCGACGTGTTCGGCGACCTCGCGCCGGTGCCGGTGACCAGGGCCGAGGCCATGACGGTGCCGGCCGTCGCGCGAGCTCGCCACATCATCGCCGGCACCGTGGGCGCGGTGCCCATCCGCCGGTACGGCAGGGACGGCGAGCTCCTGGCCGACCAGGGCTGGGCGAGCTCCACGGCCGGCACGGTGTCCACGTTCCACCGCCACCTGTGGACCGCCGATGACCTCCTGTTCTACGGCTGGAGCTGCTGGTCCCGCGTCAACTCCCTGCCCGACCGTGACGGCCGAGTGTGGCCGCTCCGCATGGACCGCATCGCTTGGGGCCGGTGGAGCGTGGACGAGGTCGGCCGCGTCCTGGTGGACCGCGGCGACGGCCGCCACGTCCTCGTGGACCAGCGCACGGTGTGCCTGATCCCCGGCCCCCACGAGGGCATCCTGACCGCCGCGGCGGTGACCATCCGCCACGCCGCCGAGCTCCAGCGCGCGGCGGCCACCGCGGCCCGGACGCCGGCGGCGTACCTCGGCCTCCGCCAGACCACCGGCACGCCGCTGAAGCTCCGGAGCTCGGACCCAACCGAGGTCACCGTGGAGACCACGCTGGCCGACTGGCGAGCTGCTCGCGCCGGCCTCGGCGGCGGCGTCGCGTTCATCCCCCTGGGCCTCCAGGTGGAGGAGCTCGGGTCGTTCTCCGAGCACCTCCTGACCGAGGGCCGCAACGCCGCCGCGGTGGACGTCGCGCGCGTCACGTCTCTGCCGGCCGACCTCCTGGACGCCGCCGGCCCCAGCTCCCTGACCTACGCCAACGCCAGGGACAACGACGTCCGGGCGATCCAGTACGGCGTCGGCCTGTACATGCGGTCCATGAGTGCGGTCCTGGCCCTGGACTCCGTGACGCCGCGCGGCCAGTCCGTGCGGTTCGACCTGGACGAGTGGCTGGAGTCCCCAGTCCCGGCGAGCTCGTCCCAGCCGGCACCCCCCCGGCCCGATGTTTCACGTGAAACAACCCCCACCCCCGAGGAGTCCCCAGCGTGACCTCGCTCCAGCTCGCGTTCACCGGCCACCAGCTGGTCGCCGCGGCGTCCGACGCCCCCGAGCCGCGCACCGTGGAGGGCATCCTGGTCCCCTGGGGTGAGGGCGGCCGGACCAACCTGGGCCGCGGTGTCAGTGTCCGCCGCGGCTCGCTGACCATCCCCGACCGCGTGGTGGGCACGATGGGCCACGACAGGGACCGGCCGGTGTCGCGCCTCGTCGCCCACGAGGACCGCCCCGAGGGCCTGTGGGGCCGGCTCCGCATCGCGGAGACCCCGGACGGTGACCTCCTCCTGGCCGAGGTCCGCGCCGGCATCCGCGACGGCCTCAGTGTGGACGCCGAGGTCCAGACCAACACCGCCGGCGAGGTCCACGCCGGCCGGCTCGACTACGTCGCCCACGTCCCCGTGGGTGCCTTCGACTCCGCCGGCGTCCACTCGCTGGCGGCCACCCTCACGACAGGAGACCCCGAGACAGTGACCGCACCGACCCAGGCCGCCGAGGCCCCCGTCACCCAGGAGCAGTTCGCCCAGCTGCTCGCCGGCCTCCAGTCCCTCCAGGCCGGTGCCAACGTCGGCGGCGGCGAGCCCTCGGCCGCCCAGCTGCTCGGCACCGGCAACGCGCCCGGCGCTCCTGGCACTCAGCAGCTCGGCGGCGAGGACGCCCTGACTGAGGCCGCGCGGCTGTCCGCCGCGGTCCACCAGGACCCCAACAACCAGCAGCTTCTCGCGGCGCTCCAGGACATCACCGCGTCCGGCCTGCCGCTGTTCCAGGAGGGCGAGTCGCGCCTGGGCGAGCGCCTGTGGGAGGGCACCGCGGACACGTCCCGGCCGTTCGTGGACCTCATGGCCGGCGGCGAGCTCACCGCGATGCGCTACCCCGGCTGGGAGTGGACCAAGCTCCCCGAGATGGAGGAGTGGGCCGGCAACAAGCAGCCCATCAACGGCAACGCGGTCGGCCTCCGCCAGGTGTTCTTCGACGCCAAGCGGTGCGCGGCCGGCTGGGACGTGGATCGCAAGTACCGCGACTTTCCGTCTCCCGAGTTCTGGTCGGAGTTCTACACCGAGCAGACCCGCGCGTATCGCCGGCTGTCGAACAAGTGGGCGGCCGAGGCGACCGTGGCCAACGCCCTGGACGTCACCGACGCCGACAACTACTCGGACGCCGTCACCCCCGGCCCCCTGCCGGCCGACGCGTTCGACCTGGTCCCCGCCGGCGGCGTGGCCACCGGCGTGACCCAGATTCTCCGCGCCGCGGCGATCGGCCGCGTCATCATGGAGAACACCCCGCGCGTGGAGCAGGGGCCGGACTACATCCTGGTCAACGCGTTCGACTGGCTGGCCCTGGCCGACCTCACCACGCTGGACCTGCCGGCCTTCCTCCAGCTGCTCGGCGTCAACCCCGCCGGCTTCCGTCCGACCACCAAGGTGCCGCGCGGTGGCATCGTCATGGGTGCCAAGGGCGCGCAGAAGTTCCGCGAGCTCCCCGGCTCCGGTGGCAAGGGCTCGCCCATCCGCGTGGAGGCCCTGGACGTCGCCCGCGGCGGCGTGGACTCGGCGGTGTACGGCTACGTGGGCATCAGCCTGGAGCGTCCCGGCGGCGTCATCAGCGTGCCGCTGGCCCCCGAGGCTCCCTGATGACCGCTCCTGACCCCGTGGACCCCGAGGACCAGGAGCTCACCAGCGTGCCGCGAGTGCTCCGCATGCTCGGCCGCTCGGCCGAGGAGGACCCGGAGGAGGACCTGGTCCTCACCGAGGTCGTGGAGGCCGTCCGGACGCTCGTGCCCACGTGGCGCGAGCGTCCGGCGGCCGGCTGGTCGGCCCACCATCACCTGGGGGCCACCATGCTGGCCGCGCGGCTGTACCGCCGGAAGGACTCCCCCGGCGGTATGGCCGAGTTCGGCACCGAGGGCGCGGCGTACGTGTCCGGCAACTGGCCGGACGTCGCCATGCTCCTGGGCCTCGGCAACTACGCCGTGGGCCGGCCAGGGTGACCGCCCCTGAGCCGGCCAACTACGCCGGCCGCCTCGTGCCGGCGCTGAAGGCCCTCGCGGCCGAGCTCACCGCCGCCGGCATCCCCACGTCCCTGGACCGCCAGACCATGCGCGTGCCAGGGGCGTGGGTCCGCCCGGACACCGTCACCGCCACCAGTCTGGCCGGCGACACCGGCCCGGCCCGTTCTCGAGTGTCGGTGCTGCTGGCCTGCCCCACCCAGGGCGACGCCGAGGCCCTGGCCGACCTGAGCCGGCTCCTCGCCAAGGCCCTGACCGTCATCGACCCCGACGAGGACGTGGACACGTCGGTCCTCCTCACCATCCGTAGCAACACCCACCCAGCGTTCCGCCTCGTGGTGGACCTGGACTTCTGACAGGAGACAGCTCATGCCAGTGAAGGCGTACAAGGTCGGACCCGGTGAACTGACGTTCGGCACGGCCGGCACCCTCGTGGACTTCACCGCCCAGGTCACCGAGGCCGCGGTGGACTGGTCCGAGGACGTGGAGGACGACGTCCCCACCCTGGACGGCGGCCAGCTGGACGGTGAGGCGACGTACACCGCGAGCCTGTCCGGCACGTTCGTCCAGGACCTCACCGCCGGCACCGGCGTGGTCCCCTGGAGCTGGACCAACAAGGGCGCGCGCGTGCCCTTCAGCTACACCCCCAACAACGACGAGGACGCGGCGTTCACCGGCGTGGTCCGCGTCGCTCCGCTGAAGGCCGGCGGCGCGGTGAAGTCCAAGCCGACGTCGGACTTCGAGTGGGCATGCATCGGGGAGCCCCAGCTGGTCCACGGCCTGGCCGGCTGACCTGGTGGCCGGCCGGCCTGGGGTCCAGGTGGTCGGTGCCGCCAAGCTCCGCCGCGAGCTGAAGCGCGCCGGCCTGTCCGTCCAGGACCTGAAGGACGCCCACCGCAAGATCGCGGAGGACGTGGCCAAGGAGGCCGAGCCGAACGCGCCGCGGCGGACCGGCCGCCTGGCCGGCACCGTCCGGGCGGCCGGCACGGCCTCGGCGTCCATCGTCCGAGTCGGCCGCGCCACCGTCCCGTACGCCGGCCCCATCCACTGGGGCCACAAGTCGCGCGGCATCACTGCCCAGCCGTGGATCAGTGAGGCCGCCGAGTCCGAGTTCGACCACGCCCAGGACGTCGTCCTGGACGCCTTGCAAGCCATCATCCGCACCGTGGAAGGGACCACCACGCCATGACCACCAACCTGCCCGAGCTGCCCCCGGTCACCGCCGACGAGCTGGAGGCCGGCGCGGCCGAGTTCCTCCAGCCCCCCACGTCGCCGGCACCGGCCGGCCCGAGCCTCCGCGAGCTCGCGGAGGACGTGGACCCCGAGGAGGCCCAGGAGGCCGGCCTGCCGGGCCAGTCCATCCGCGTCGTCCTGGAGGACGGAACCGAGTTCACCGTCCGCACGGTGAACCGCGACTACATCCGCTGGGACAAGACGCCGGCCGCGCGCCGCGGCGGCGTCAAGCAGTTCCAGGACGCCCCGTTCATCTTCGCCACGTTCCTGGCCTGGTCCGCGGCCAAGCGGCTGGAGCTCGTGCCCTACACGTTCGACCAGTTCCTGGAGCTGGCCGAGGTCGTGGAGCGCCAGGCCGCCACCGAGGTCCCACCTACCCAGTAGGCAGTCGGGCGCGCCTGGTCATCAGGACCGCCCTGGCCGCCGAGCAGTCCATCACCGAGGCGTGGTCGTGGGACGACGCCACCTTGGCCACCGTCCTGGCCGAGCTGGAGGCGCGAGCTCGCGCCATTGAGGAGGCCCGCCGTGGCCGGCGGTAGAAGTGCGACGCTCGCCATTCGCATTGTCAGTGACGCAAGGGAAGCCGGCGCAGGGTTCACCGAGGCCGAGTCCCGCGTGGGCAAGTTCTCGGCCGGCCTGGACCGGGCGACCGTCGCGGCCGGTGCCGTCCTCGGCGGCATCGGCGCGGTGGCCAAGGAGGCGTTCGACGCGGCCTCGGCCCTCCAGCAGTCCACTGGCGCGATCGACTCGGTGTTCGGTGACTGGGCGCTGGACATTGAGCAGGCCGCCCAGGGCGCGGCCCAGTCGGTGGGCCTGGCGACCTCGGCGTACGAGAACAGCGCGGCCCTGATCGGTGCCCAGCTCAACGGCATGGGCTTCGAGATGCATGAGAGTGTGTCGGCCACCCAGGACCTCATCGCCGTGGGCGCGGACCTGGCCGCCACCTTCGGTGGGACCACCGAGGAGGCCGTGGCGGCCATGTCCTCGGCGCTGAAGGGCGAGCGCGACCCCATCGAGCGGTACGGCATCGCCCTGTCCCAGGCCGCCGTGGACGCCAAGGTGGCGGCGCTGGGCCTGGACACGTCCACCGATGCCGCCAAGCGCAACGCCAACGCCCAGGCCACGCTCGCCCTGATCGCGGAGCAGTCCGCCGGCGCTCAGGGAGCGTTCGCCCGCGAGGCCGACACCGCGGCCGGCCAGACCCAGCGTGCCTCGGCCGAGTTCGAGAACGCCAAGGCCGCCCTCGGTGACGTGCTCCTGCCCATCGTCGCCCAGGCCGCCACCAAGCTGTCCGAGCTCGCGCGCTGGTTCGTGGCCAATAAGGACACCATTATCCCAGTGGTGGCAGTGGTCGGCGGATTGGCACTCGGCATTATCGCGCTCAATGCCGCAATGCGCGCGTATTCCGTTGTGCAAGGCATCGTAAATGCCGTTATCAATGCGTCGCCGCTCATGCGGTTGGTAATGATTATCACCGGCATTGTCGCCATTGTAATCGTTATGTACAACAAGTTCGATTGGTTCCGTGACCTTATGGACGGAATCGGCTCATTCCTGGGAAGTGTATTCGACGGCGTTATGGACGCCATTGGCTGGATTGTCGATAAACTGTCGTGGATTGGTGACGCCGCGAGCTGGGTGGGCGACCTGTTCTCCGCCTCCGGAACAGTGACCGTCACCCCCAAGGCCGGCGGCTCACTGGCCGGCATGTTCGGCTCCGCCGGCGGCCCGGCGGCGTCCTACGCCCCGATGTACGGCGCCGCCCCCATGATCGCCTCCGCCGGTGGAGGGTCCACCGCCGGCGGAGGCCCGGCCGCCCCCATCACCATCGTGATCCAGGGCGCGCTGGACCCCGTCGCCGTGGGCCGCCAGGTCCAGGGCATCCTGGACAAGTACGCGCGCGCCACCGGCCGCCAGGTCTCCACCAAGCTGTCGCGGTGACCGAGCCCCAGCCGGCCGGTGAGGCCCTGTTCGGTGCCCCCGAGGCCGGCCGATTCCGCCCCACCCCGCTGGTCAACATCAACGGCGTCCGCGTCGCCCAGGGCATGCCGAGCTCGTGGGACGAGGACTCCACGCGTCGCGTGGTCGTGGACGGCGTGACCATCACCTGGGGCCGCTCCGAGGTCCTGGACCAGCCAGACCCCGCCACCGGCCGGCTCCAGCTGTTCGACGCGTCCGGCACCTGGGCCACGACGCGCGACCTCCGCGGCCAGACCGTGGACCTGTTCTGGACCGGCACCGACCCCGCCACCGGCACCACGGTGACGCGCGCGTTCTTCCGAGGCCGCGTCGGCTCCCCGGTGCGCGTGTCCCGCAAGACCGTGAGCACCCCCGCCGGCGGCACCATCGTGGGGTCGCTGATCGACATTCCGCTGGTGTCCATTCTGGTGGACCTGGCCAACCGCACCCCCTCCGGTGCCTGGCCGGCCGAGACCCTCGGCGCGCGCCGGACCCGCGTGGAGACCGCCGCCGCGGCGGCCCTGCCCGGCGGCCTGGAGACCCGTTCGTACTGGCACACCCCCCAGGTCCCGCCGGTGGCCGCCGAGGACCAGGAGACGGTGTACGAGCACCTGGTGGCGCTGTACGACTCCTCCGGAGCCGATCGGTTCACCTACCTGCCGGCCGATCGGCGGACCACGTACGTGGCCCGCCGCGACTACTGGACCGCCCGCGGCCTCGGCCAGCTGTGGTGGAACACGCCGGCCGAGGCCGCCAGCTCCAGCCGAGCCGGTAAGGGCGTCTATGCGCGCGCCACCGGCAACACGACGCTGTACCACTACCTGGACTCCGCCGCCCTGGAGTACCCCGAGGACGCCGGCATCACCTCGCCGGACAAGATCACGCGCGTACGCCTCCGGCACAAGGACTCCGGATCGACGCCGGCCTACGCCGAGCGCGTGGTGGAGCTGACCGTGGACGGCACCGACGAGCTCCGCGACGGCGTCCGGACGGTATCGGTGGACTCCATCGTGGCCTGGAACGCGTGGGCCGACCAGGCCGCCTCGGACCTGGAGGAGCTGTCCCAGAAGGAGGCCGCCGAGTGGCGGCTGGAGCCGATGACCTGGCGGACCCGCAAGACGGACGGCTTCGAGTCCTACGCCCAGGCCGCCGAGCTGCTCACCGGCGGTGAGACCCAGACGTTGTTCTTCCTCCAGCGGTCATACCTGCCCACCTACGGCGTCCGGCCGATCTTCGGCGTCATGGGCCAGACCATCACCTACGCCGAGCTCGGCTGGGAGCTGGAGCTCCAGGTGGCCCCGGTGTCCACCACCGAGCGGCAGCACCCCATCACCTGGGAGGAGATCGACGACGGCTCCGCCGGCCTGGAGGTCCAGTGGTGGGACTCCGACCACCCCCGCGGCATGCATGAGTCGTTGACGTACGAGGACCTGACCTGGGTTGCGCGCGGCCTGGGTTCCACATCGGCCGCAATCGGCCCCGACAACGGATGGGACTTCCTGCCATGACAGCCCTGACCCCGATCTACGGTCTCGAGTACCTGGTACAGGGTGAGCCGGCGCGCAACACTCGCCAGGCCCTGGAGAACAACGCCAAGACCATCGAGGCCGCCCTCCTCGCCCGCGGCGTGCCGCCGGCCGACCTCCTGGACCTGATCGCCGCCGGCTGGTTCACCGACACCGGCTGGGTCAACCTGCCGCTGGCCGCCGGCTGGAACAGCTCCAGCTCACCGGGCTACCGCAAGATCGGCAAGACGGTCTGGTTCCGCGGCGAGGTCTGGACCACGGCGACCTCCACCACCGACACCAACCTGTTGAGCACCCCCCTGCCGGCCGGCTTCCGCCCGGCCACCCGGACGCGGTTCCTGATCGGCTCCACCGGCGGCTCCTCCGGTGTCCAGGACCAGAACGTCATGTCCCTCAACATCGGCACCGACGGCGTCATGTCCGGCGCGTCCTCGCGGACCAGCTCGCCCGGCTTCATGCTCGGTTCGATCAACTACCCCGTCACGTGAACGCCGCCGAGCTCGCCCCGTACGTCCTCCTCGGCCTCCTCGCCCTGTTCGCCGGCCTCGTGGCCTGGTTGGCCTCGGCCGCCGACGCCGCCACCGAGGACCAGCTGGCCGCCGGCGACGACGACGAGGACCAGGCCGACGAGCTGGCCGGCCCACCGGCCGCCGGCGACGTCGCCACCGACCTGGAGGCCGACGAGCGCGAGGCGCGCGAGTACCTCCACCTGGAGCTCACCGAACAGGAGGCCGCCGGATGGTGACCGCAGAACAGGACCAGTACCCCCACGACCTCGCCGGCGCGGCCACCACGCCGCCCGAGCCGGCCCCTGCCGACCTCGTGGAGGCGTGGCGGCAGTACGAGGCCGAGGAGGCCGCCGAGCTGGAGGACGGCCCGCTGGTGGCCGCCGCCGGCGACTGGCGCATGGCCGGCAGTCTCCAGCAGCTCCTCCAGGAGGCCGACGCCGTCAACCCAGCGCGCGACAAGCGCTCGGACGGCGGCGTGGGCAACGCCCGCCACCAGTCCCTCGGCAAGGCCAGCGACCACAACCCCTGGGTCAAGGTCGGGCGCACCGGCGTGGTCCGAGCTCGTGACTTCGACGTGGACGGCCTGGACGTCGCCGGCGCGTTCGAGCGCATGCGTGCCGCCGCCGCCGCCGGCCGGCTCCCCCAGCTCGTCCCCGGCGGCTACCTGATCTACGCCGGCCGGATCACCGCGCCGGACTTCCGCTCGTGGCGCGAGTACCGCGGCGAGAACCCCCACGTCACCCACGGCCACGTCAGCGTGGCCCTGTCCCCGGATCGGTTCGATGACCGACGAGCCTGGAACGTCTGGGCCGCTCCAGCGCCCACTACGCCCCGTCCCGCTCCCACTACCCCCCGTCCGGCCCCACCGGCCCCCACGCGTGACCTCCGCGGCCGAGGGCTCCAGCTCCGCGGCGACGAGGGCAACGCCGGCGGCCGAGTCCGCGAGCTCCAGCGGTTCCTCCTCCGCGTCTACCCCGCCTACGCCCGCGAGGGCCTCGGCTCTGCCGGCGCGGACGGCGTCTGGGGACCTCGGACGTCCGCCGTCCTCCGCGAGTTCGCCCACCGCCGGCCCGGTGCCGTCCCGTCCGCGGACGGCCGCAACGTCGGCCCCCAGCTCGCCCGCAAGCTCACGGCGGCCGGCTTCCGTGGGTGACCCTGAGCGGCGCTCGGATCGTTGGTTGACGCCGGCGGTGGTCGTGGCCCTGGTCCTCGGCGGCGTCGTGGTCGTCCTCGGTGTCCTCGGCGCGGTCACGTACGTGACCGTCCGCGGCTTCGATCCCCAGCCGGTGGTCCAGCTCGCCGGCACCCTGGTGGCCGCGGCCTCGGCCCTGGGCACGTTCGTGGTCCAGCTGGTGAGCCGTCGCACCGTCACCAAGGTGGAGCGGCAGGCCGGCCGGCTCGCCACCGGTGTCCACGACGTCCTGGAGGAGCTGGACGCCACGCGTGGCCGGCACACCTACCCAGGCGACTGGGAGGAGCCACAGGACGACGCAAGGGCGGCCCCTCGCACTCCTGGAGGGCTCACGGCCAAGTCAGCGCAGCTCCGGAGCTCAGGCGAGGGACCGCCCGGCGAGAACGAACGGTACTCCGACGCGCCGGACGAGGACCTCCGCAACACGGCCTGGTACTCGCAGTAGCGTCCGCATCGGCCAAGTCACCACCCCGCAACACCGGACCAGGGATGCATACCTGGGACGTCGGCCTCCACCTGACCGTCCGCGACGGCCAGGCCCTCGGCATGCCCTCGTGGCGATCGCCGGCGGCGTCGGTGGCGGCCGGCACACCTTGTACCTGGGCCTCCTCCGGAGGCCGGTGGGGGGCAGAGCCCCCCACACCCCCAGTGGTTGTCTCACCTTGGGATGCCTTCCGCCGTGGTCACCACAGGTGACCAGGAGACCGCGCGAGCGCGCGCGCGGAGTGAGGCGTCCGAGCTCGCCGCCTGTGGACAGGCCGGCCGAACCTGGGGAGAACCTGGGGAGAACCGCCGAACACTCCGCACGGTTCACCGCCTGTGACCACTCCGTCACCTACCCTCGCGGGCATGACAGGCCAAGTCGCCCCTCCTGACCCTGCCCGCGAGCTCCGCCCATCCGAGGTCCAGCGCCTCCTCGGCGTGGGCCGGACGACGTTGCACGAGTACGAGTCCACCGGCCGCCTGGAGGCCCGTAGGACCCTCGGCGGGCACCGCCGGTACCCAGCCGACCAGCCGGCGCTCCGCGGCCTCCTGGAGGCCGGCCAGTGACCATCCCCGCGTACGTCACCAACCGCGACGTCAACGCCGGCCAGGCCGCCGTGGACACCCTCGTGGACGCCCTGGGCCTCCAGCTGTCGGTGCCCATGCTCCAGACCGCCAGGGGCGTCCTGGCGGCGTTCGCAGCCGACTGCCGCGAGGCCGGCCACGTGGAGGGCGTCCAGGTCGGCCGCCGGCAGGCCGGCAACATCGTCCGCGAGGCCTTGGACGGTGAGGGCCTGTGACCAGGTACCGCGACCCCGCCGTACGCCTCGCTCGCGCCGCCCGCGAGCGAGCGTCAGCCGGCTGGTCCTGGGAGAACGACGCGCGCAAGCGCCTGGCCATGATCCGCCTCGTGCTCGCCACCAAGGGCCGCACGTGTCACCTGTGCGGCCTGCCTGGGGCGACGACGGCGGACCACGTGGTCCCTCGGTCCCTGGGCGGACAGCACACCCTGGAGAACCTGGAGCCGGCCCACGCTGGGTGCAACATGGTCCGCAACGACGCGCCCCTGGACGAGTACCGCCGCCGGCATCCCATCCACCTGCCGGCCCTCGCCCCCAGTAGGGCATGGACGTGACCAGGGGCCGCCGGACCAGGCACGAGCTCCGCCGTGGCGATCGCCACCAGGTGGCCGCCCAGGTACGCCGTGACGCCGAGGCGATCGCCGCCGCCTACGCCGACTACCTCGCCAAGGGCGAGGCCCTGGCCGCGATCACCGAGTGCCCAGCGGTGTGGCCCACCAGCCTCCACGACGTGGCACCCACCACCTGTCAGAAGCTCGCCGGCCACCCCCCTGGCGAGGAGGACGGCGGCCACCGCCACCGCGTCCTGGGCACCCAGGTGGTGGTCACGTGGTGAGGCAGTCACGTCGCCGGCCGCGCCTGCCGATGACAGGGCCGAGCTCCACACCGTGGGTCCACTGCACCTGTGGTCACCCACCCTCCACACACACAGTGAGTGGCAGTCCGACCGACTCACGGTGTGGAGCTCACGAGTGCTCGTGCTCCAGCTGGCAACGCGCGGCGTTGGCGTTCCGCTGGTCCGTTCTTTGACCGCTGGAGGCCCTCCGGACA
>WUUC01102774.1_pt1 | contig 15178 bp, 9 predicted proteins | sample 6278441 | NCBI WGS metagenome assembly WUUC01 (sample SAMN13675441, study PRJNA597444) | soil metagenome | isolation source: soil | place: USA: Washington | collected 2017-10
CAACGCTGGAACCTGGCGGAAGTGATACTCGGGGGGCTCATTCACCGGGTACGCGCCCGCGACGGAAACCGCTCACTTGTCGAGTACGACTTCAGACCCGGGGTGAGACGCAGCCTGCTGGCAACCGTCACCCGAGCCGAGACCGCACACGTACAACGAGTGGTGGAGGACGTTCTCGGCACGGAGGAACCCTCCGTGGCGAATTTACGCAGCGTGCTCAAAGAGCCCAACCGTACAGCCCTTCCAGCGGTAACACCGCAAAATGCGCTTATTCTCGCCGTCCAACGAGACGTGCTGGGTGCACTGTCCGGACCATATGCGCGCAGAGCTACCCGACTGGGTGAAGCCTTGATGAGGCACGGCAGAGCGCCTGGCCGCTCTAGCGGTGCCGCTCATGGCCATGCAACGGTGGACCCCGGCGGTAAGGTAACTTTCGAGTCCGAAGTCTCATCTAGAACGATACAGCCACCAGCGACTCACCCACCAGGGATTTCTCCAGTGACCATCACGAGTCCGGGGGCCGGCACCGATGTCCGCCGGCCAGACAGGCAATCCCCCGTCTGGGGTGGCGTGCCGCTGCGTAACGTCAACTTCATCGGCCGCAAGGAACTGTTGGACTCACTGCACTCCGAACTTTCGAAGTCGACAGCCACCGCGGTGCTACCGGGCGCACTACACGGCATGGGCGGGATCGGCAAGTCGCAGATCGCAGTGGAGTTCGTGTACAGGTATGCAGCTGACTACGACCTCGTGTGGTGGATACCGTCGGAGACGGTGACAGAAATCCAGAACTCTCTGGTGAAGCTCGCCCAACGACTCAAACTCCCGGTCGAGCAGTCGGTTGACACCGCCGTACCCGCCGTACTGGAGACACTGAGCGCCGGCGAGCCGTACCGTCGATGGCTCCTGGTGTTCGACAACGCGGACAGGCACGAAGACGTCCGGAAGTTCTGGCCCGTGCGCGGCGATGGGCACATCCTCGTCACGTCCCGCAATTCACAATGGGAAGAAGTCTCCCGCATCGTACGAGTGGACGTTTTCCAGCGCGCGGAGAGCCGCGAACTGTTGCAACGCCGCAACGCCGACCTCGCCGACGGGGATGCCGACCGGCTCGCCACGGTGCTGGGCGACCTGCCGTTGGCGGTCGAGCAGGCAGCCGCCTGGCGCGCCGAGACCGGGATGACGGTCGACGAATACCTGCAACTCTTTGAGGACAAGCGCACCGAACTCCTCGAGTCACGCGCGCCGGCTGATTACAACGTCGCCGTCGAAGCCGCGTGGAACGTATCCCTCGACAGTCTCCGGAAGGAGAATCGGGGCGCTCTGGAACTGCTCGAAGTATGCGCCTTCTTCTCCCCGGAACCGATTTCTCGAGCCATCTTCAGCGGTGTTCGCAATATTCCCGCCTCCGAAGCTCTTGAGAAGACCCTCGCCGACCCGATCGAACTGGGCCGAGCAATCCGTGAGATCAACCGGTACAGCCTCGCCAAGATCGATCACCGCACCGACACACTCCAGTTGCACCGTCTCGTCCAGATGGTGTTGCGCAACAAGTTGAGCCAGGATGACCAGGAACGGGTGCGGCACACGGCACACCTGCTACTTGCCAACCGTGACCCGAAGCTGCCCGACTCTGTCGGGAACTGGCCACGCTATGCCGAACTGCTGCCTCACATCAGAGCGGTTGACGCACGCAACTGCACCGACCGCTGGGTGCGGCGCATGGCCATCAATGCGGTGCACTACCTGTTCGCATTCGGCGATCCGGCTGGCGGATTGGAGATGGCGCGCGATTTCGCCGTTTTCTGGAGCGAGAAACTCGGTGAGACACATCCCGACACGCTCGTGGTCTCGCGGTGGTGGGGACGTATGCTGCGCGCTCTCGGTCGTTTCGAGGAGGGCCGGGCGGTGGCGGAGCGCACACTCGCGCTGATGCGGGAGACATTGGGCGACACGCACGAGGAAACGTTGCTCACCATGTATGGCGTCGCCTCTGACCTCCGGGCCAAGGGCGACTTCCACAAAGCGCGCGAGATGAACGAGTTCGCCTACCGCGCTGCGGTCAAGAGGTTTGGCGAGGATGACCCCGACACCCTCGCCGCCGCCAACAACTACGCGCTCAGCCTTCGCCTGGCCGGTGACCTGACAGCAGCCCGAGACCTCGACGAGGACACCGCGCGGCGCAAGAAGGTCGTGCTCGGCGAGGACCACCGGCACACCCTGCTGACGTTGGACAACTGGTCCGTCGATCTCCGTGAGACCGGCGACTACCTGCGCGCCCGCACGGAACAGGACAACACGGTGCGCCGGATGCGCGCCCAACTCGGCGATCGACACCCCATGACCCTGTCCGCCATCAAGAACCTCGCCATCGCTTACCGCAAGGCGGGCGAACACCTCAACGAAAAAGCCCTGAACCTGGCCATCGAGGCCACCGAAGGGCTGATCGCAAAGTATGGCCGATCACATCCCGACGCGATGTCGGCGGCGATGGATTTGTCAATCGAATACCGCCAGGACGGCAATCTCGTCGAGGCCCGCCGCATCGGTGAGCAGGTCATGGGCCTTTACGAGCAGACGTGGGGAATTACGCACCCCTTCAGCACGGCGGCGGCGACGAACCTCGCGGTGACCTTGAGGCTCCAGGGTTCGATCAGCAAAGCGCGCGAGTTGAATGAGAGAGCGGCCCGGGACATGCGTGAGTCCCTCGGTGCGGACCACCCGTTCGCGCTGGTCTGTGCGAGCAACCTGGCGAGCGACCTCGCGGCGTCGGGTGACTACGAGGCCGCGTTCGCGCTCGACCAGGACACGCTCGAACGTTCGATTCGGATCCTCGGCTCGGATCACCCCTCCTCGTTGGCCCTGATGGTCAACCAGGCGCTGGACCTGCGAGGGCTGGGGCGAATCGACGAGGCCAACGACATGCAACTGAGCGCCGTCGAGCGGCTGCGCGTGGTCCTCGGGTCTTCCCACCCGGCTACCAATGCCGCGCAGTTCAACCACCGGGCGAACTGCGACATCGACCCGATGCAGATCTAGGCGAGCCACCTCGCCAGGCGGACCGGGTCTGTCGCCACACCGGAACGAGCCCGGATCTCCTGATGTACCGCCGAAACCAATCCCGGACGGTCGAGGAGGACCTCGTTCCCGGTGGCGAGCGCCAACCCGGCCCACGCGGTCACGGACGGATGCTCCAGCACCTGCTGCTGGTACAGCTCGGCCGCGCCGCCACCGTCGCCATTGATCAGAGCCAGGTCGGCAGCCGTGGCACCAGGGACCTCGGCCATCGCCAGCGCCGGTTCCGCGCTGTAGACCTCGTACAGATCCGGCTCGATGAGCCAGATCCGTGTGAGCACAAGGCGTGGGTGCGTCGGCGTTCCCCTCGACGGGGTCAGCACCGGCAGTGCGTGGACGGTCGGCTTCCGTCGGTTCCGCAGCCAGGCCTGTGCCAGCTCGGCGACGACAGCGGCCGGGAACCGGTGGTGCCGTAATCGCCAGGACAGGCGGTGGTCGAGGTTGGCGCGCTGCGCTGCGGTCCGCACGTCGTCCGGCAACGGGTCCTCGGCCCAGGTCTCGAGATGGCTGCACACGGTGGCCAGGAAACGCCTGCCCAGCGCCGATGGAGTCGCCTCGGCGAGCAGAGTTTGCGCCGCGTCCGCGGTCTGTTCGCGCCGATAGGCGAACTCGAACCGCACTCCCCGCCCGTTCTCGACGAGACAGCGCTCGCGGTAGAAAGACGCCACGCCCAAGAACGAGAACAGCCCGTGCAGAACGCCGGCAGCCGGCCGCGGGTCGTCGCGCCACGGCGCGTACAGACAAGGGGTGTCGTTGTCGGCACCTCGCTCGAGCAGGTCGATGAGCGACAGCAGCACCCCGAACTTGCTGTGCTGGAACTCGTGCACGAGGGTCGCGGCGAAGGCCGTCGGGTCGGCGGGGCGCGACATCACCACCGCGCCGAAAGCGTCGTTGTGCGAGGCGCTGAACGGCGTGAACCGGTCAACTGCCGAATGCGGCGCCAGGGTTGTCATCCCGACGGCGAGCTCAGCAGCAGTCGCGGGGTGATGATCGGACAGCAATCGCCAGGTCTTCCGAAGTCCCTCTGCCCACAGCTCGAATTCAGGCGGCGGTTGACGACGCGGCGGGACCGGTCCATCGAACTCGCGATAGGGGTCGAGGTCGTCGAACCACAGCTCGCACCCTTCGGTGCGCAGGGCACGCAGCGCCAGCCAACCCGTCCCGTCGACCGTCCAGTCCTCGGGTACCTGGACACTGCCCGCCGGCCCGCGCACGAGCACGGTGCCGCTCTCCGCGTGCACCTGCGCGAAGTCCCATTCGCGGCGGCTCCGCACGTCAGCGAGCCCCAGGGTGGGCAGCATGACGTTGCCGCGCCACACTGGGACGCGGGATTGGAAGTCGTTTCCGGCACGGATGGCAGCAGCGGTGGCTAGCTGGTGCAGGTAACCGAGCTCGGCCCACAGCGGCGGCCCGTCCTCCCGTGCATTGCTCAGCCGCCGCAGCACGTGCAGCGCCCAGGGGCCGGTCCTCGGATGGGCGAGAACCAGATCCACCGCGGCCCGGTCCCGCTGCTGGGCGTCGATGAGCAACGCCCAAGCCGCATCCAGCGGGAACAATGGCGTCATGATCGGCGTCAGCTGACGGACCCGATCCAGCACCGCCCGCAGCAGCATCAACTGCTTGCTGCGGTTGACCTGCGCCAGCTCTTCGACGATGGCCGGAGAGCTACTGCCCCGAGCCAACACATCGAGGCTCATCAGGGACACCGTGTGGGTGTCCAGCATCGGATTGCGAATCTCCTACCCAGCGATCAGCGCTCGTCCAGAATCTGGTTCTCAAGCACTCCCATCCCACTGCATCGCAGATGATCGACAACCAGCGTGAGTGACCGGAGCAGCACCGGGTCGTCGCTGCTGCGCAGCTCGGCCAGTGACAGCTCGGTCAAGTCGACCACGTTGGTGGTCACTTCGCCCGCAGCGTGCCCCATCGCAGATCCTCCCTCGCGTTACGCCCCGCAACCGGGTGCGTACTCATCATGCAACGAAAGCGGCGATCGTGGGAAAACTCTTGTCAGATCTGCTCAACGCACCGGCGTGCAACAGATCAACTCCCGGCGGCGACACGGGATGCATGGACTACGCCGTGATTGACATCGAGACGACGGGCTTGTCCCCCGCCTACCACCACCGCATCGTCGAGATCGGGGTGGTGGTGCTGGATCGCGGCGGTTCCACAGTCGACGAGTGGTGCACGCTGGTCAATCCGCAGCGGGACCTTGGGCCGCAACACATCCACGGCATCCGGGCCCGCGAGGTGCGGGACGCGCCGACGTTCGCGGACGTCGCGGGCACGCTGGCCGGCCTCGTGGCGGGCAAGGTCGTCGTGGCGCACAACCTGCTGTTCGACCTCCGGTTCCTGGTCGCCGAGTACGCGAGGCTGGGCGCACGGGTCCCGCTGGACGCGGAACACGGCCTCTGCACCATGCACCTGTCGGACCAGTACCTGAGCAGTCCGGCGCGGTCGCTGGTCGCCTGCTGCGCCACCGCAGGCATCACCCACGACGAGGTGCACTCGGCACTGCACGACGCCCGGGCCTGCGCGCGGCTCCTGGCGCACTGCCTGCCCGCCGCGAGCAGGCCGGAGCCGTGGGCCGGGCTGTGGCCCCTCGTCAAGGGGCACACGTGGCCGGCGCTTCCCGCGGGCACGGGCCGGACCCACGGGCGCCACTCGGCAGGCCGGCGGACCCACACCTTCCTGGCCCGCCTGATCGACAGGCTCCCCCGGGCACCGCATTCCGCCCGCGCCAACGACTACCTGGCGCTCCTCGACCGGGCACTCCTGGACCGCCGGCTGTCGGCCGGTGAACAGGACGCGCTGATCGAGACCGCCACACAGCTGAACCTGACGTTGCCCGACACCATGCAACTGCACCGGGAGTACCTGACCGCACTGGCCGCGGCGGCCTGGCAGGACGGTGTGGTCACGGAGGACGAGCGGCGGGACCTGCTCACGGTGGCCGATCTGCTCGGCCTCACCGCGCAGGAGGTCGACATCGCCCTCGACGCGGCCTCGAACCTCGACGCCGTCCCGCGCGAGGAGATCAGCCTCGTCCCCGGCGATGTCATCGCCTTCACCGGTCAGATGCCCGGCGCCCGTGACGAGTACGAGCGCCGCGCCGCCGCCCGCGGCCTGAAAGTGGGCGACAACGTGACCAAGGCCACCCGGCTCCTCGTGGCCGCCGACCCGGACTCCTTGTCGGGCAAGGCGAAGAAGGCCCGCCAGTACGGTCTGCCCATCATCGGCGCGGGAGCGTTCGACGAACTGCTGGCCACCGTGAGGGACCGGCCGTAATCCATTCCGGACCCGCGCGGACAGCATTCCCGTGATCGGGTAACGTCACTTCCCTTGATTATTCATGGACTGCTCCTGGATTTCAGGTTCCCCGGTCGACAATGTTCCCCGGAAGTCTTGAGTGTTGATTAATCGACGGGCACGATTAATCACGAGACTGTCACTCTGGGGAGAGCGAGCGATCATGCGGGCACCTGTCCCGGTATCTCGTGCCGTACGTCCTGACGACCGTCGCTGGCGGCGGGCCAGCAGTTCCATTCCCGGTAACCAGTGCGTCGAGGTGCGCCGTGATCCCGATGCCGTCGGCGTGCGGGACTCGAAGGGTTGTCCCGACACCGTTCTGGAGTTCCGAAGTGGGGACTGGGACGGTTTTCTCGCACGGTGGCGCCACACTGAGTGATCTTGAGCGCAGAGCCCTTAATTCTCGAAAGAGTGAGCGCGACACGGCCAAGTGGGCCCTGATTGGGCGAAATCGCTGCCCATCGCCTACTCTCATCGGGCGAAAGTGGTCCTATGAGTCAGTCGATGGGGGAGCCCGGTGCCGAGCAGGGCTACAGTGCGTGACGTCGATCTGGGTGCTGCCCTGAAGGTCGCCCGTGAGGCGGCCGAACTGACGCAGACGCAGGCCGGTGACAAGATCGGCCGCAGCCAGGCGAAGATCCACCGGATCGAGTCGGGCCGGGAGAAGGTCACCCCGACCGACCTGCAGGCGTTGCTGCGGCTGTACGCGCCGTCCGCCGACCTGAGGGAACGCATCGACGCGCTGACCGTCCCCACCCCCGCGGGCGCGCCGGAGGACACCTCGCCGAACCGGTACTTCATGGAGATGCGGAAGGTCGAGCGCACGGCGAGTGAGATCCTGCTGTGGCAGAGCGAGCGCATCGCGATGCCGCTGCAGACCGACCAGTACACGCTGCTGCAGCACGAACTGGCCGGGGACCGGACCAGCCCCACCGACCTGCTCCGCGAGAAGCGCGACCGCGAGCGGATAATCACCGACGACGACCCGCCGCGCTTCCACGCCGTCCTGGCGGAGTCCTCGCTGGAGCGGATGCCGGGCGGCAGGGAGACGTTGGTCAAGGAGCAGGCGCTGCACCTCCTGGAACTCGTGGACACCTATCCGCGATTCACGCTCCAGGTGCTGCACAAACGCGCCGAGGTGGCCTACGTGGACGCCGACCTGACCCTGCTCAAGTTCGAGGGCAGGCTCAAGAACATGGTCTACGTGGCCTACGGCGCGGACGGCAGGCTGTTGAAGGAGAAACAGCAGGTGGACGAGCGCGAGGCATATTGGCACACCGTGCAACGCGCCGCGCTGAGCGTCGAAAAGACCAGGCAATACCTCTACGACCTCGCCCGGTAATTATCGGGGTAAAACAGGTCACGAACGACTGACGAATATCTCGGATCGGCACACCTCCGCACCCGGTCGCGGTAACGTGCGACGTAGGCCGTCGCGCAAAACGGGAGGCGGAGTTCCGTGTCAGACAGGGAAGCGGCGAGAACACTGCCGCCCGTCGCCGTCCACCTGGACACGCCGAGCGTGGCGCGCGTCTACGACTACTACCTCGGCGGCACCACGAACTGGGTCGTCGACCGTGAGTTCGGTCAGCAGGTGCTCGAGAAGTTCCCGTTGACGCGGAATATCGCCTACGTGCACCGGCTGTTCCTGAACCGGGTGGTCCGCTATCTGGTCGGCCAGGGCGTCCGGCAGTTCCTCGACGTCGGCTCAGGCGTGCTGACCGCGGGCGCCACCCACGAGATCGCCGACGAGCTCGCCGCCGGCGCGGGCCGCGCACCCGACGCCAGGGTGATCTACGCCGACAACGACCCCGTCGCGGTGGCGCACGCGGAGCTGGTGCTGGACGAACACGGCGACCCGCGGCGGCACGTCGTGATCGAGGCCGACCTGCGCACCCCCCGGGACCTGTGGGACCTGGCCATGGACACCGAGCTGTTCGACCGGGACGAGCCGGTGGCCGTGCTGCTCGTCGCGGTCATGCACCTGCGGCAGCAGGACGCGTGGGGCAGGGAGGTCGGCCCGGAGTCCGTCGCCCGGCTGCGCTCGCTCCTCCCGGCCGGTTCCTACCTCGCCCTCTCCCACACGACCGACGACGGCGTGGGCAAGGACACCGAGGAGGCGCTGGCGGGGCTCAAGAACCTGTACGACAGGTGCGGCAGCTGCCCGGTCACGTGGCGCTCCCGCACCGACATCGAGGCCATGCTCGGGGACTTCCGCATGGTCGCCCCCGGGTGGACCTCGGCGACGGCCTGGCACCCGGAGCAGACCGGGCCGAGCGCCACGGCCGTCGAACTGTCCCCGTCGAGCCGGCCGGTGGTGTGGGCGGGCCTGGGTGCGAACGGGCGGTAGCCCGGGGTCGTAGCCTGCGCAGGTGCGATTCGGGGTACTGGGACCGTTGGCCGTGTGGACCGACGGCGGTGAGCCGGTGGCGGTGCCCGGCCGGAAGGTGCGGGCGCTCCTGGCCGACCTGCTGGTCAACCACGGGCATCCCGTCGGCGTCGACCGCCTGGTCGAGGACGTGTGGGGCGACGCGCCACCCGGCGACCCGACGGCCGCCGTGCACGTGCGGGTCTCGCAGCTGCGCCGCGCGCTGGCCGGTGCGGAGCCGGGCGGGCGGGAGCTGGTCGCGTCCCAGGCACCCGGTTACGTGCTCCGGACCACCGACGTCGACGCGGTGCGGTTCGCGGACCTGGTCGCCGCGGCGCGGGACGCCGACGAGCCGCGGACCAGGGCCCGGCTGCTCGCCGAGGCGCTGGGCCTGTGGCGCGGGCCCGCGCTGGCCGACTTCGCCGACGAGGAGTTCGCGCGGGCGGCCGTCGCCGGGTGGGAGGAGCAGCGGCTCGCCGCCGTGGAGGCGCACGCCGAGGCGCGGCTGGCGCTGGGCGAGCACCGCGAGCTGGCCGGTGAGCTGGGCGAACACGTCGCCAGGCACCCGTTCCGGGAGCGGCTGCGGGCCGCGCACATCCGCGCCCTCTACCGGGCGGGCCGGGCGGGTGAGGCCCTGGACAGCTTCCGGGACCTGCGCCGTGGGCTCGCCGACGAGCTAGGACTGGACCCGAGCCCCGAGCTGACCGCGCTGCACCAGGCGGTCCTCGCGGGCGACCCGGCGGAGGACGCGCCCTCGACCGGGCAGGACGCCGCCCCGCGCACCAACCTGCCCGCGCCCGTGACCGAGCTGATCGGCCGGGACCACACCGTCACCCGGGTGCGGGAGCTGCTGGCGACCGGGCGGCTCGTCACGCTCACCGGCCCGGGCGGCGTCGGCAAGACCACGGTGGCCGTCGCGGTCGCGTGGGGCCTGGCCGAGTCGTACCGGGACGGCGTGTGGCTGGTCGACCTGACCACCTGGGACGGCGAGGGCGACCCCGCCGAGCTGGTGCTGTCCGCGCTGAACGTGCCCGATGCGCCGGGCAGCGCGGTGCCCCGGCTGGCCGCGGCCGTGCGGGCGCGGCGGATGGTGCTGGTGCTGGACAACTGCGAGCACGTGGTCGAGCAGGCGGCCGAGCTGGTCGGCGCGCTGCTGGCCGCCGCGCCGGAGGTGCGGGTGCTGGCCACCAGCCGCGAGCCGCTGCGGCTGCGCGGCGAGGCCCGTTGGGACCTGCCGCCGCTCGACATCCCCGACACCGACGACCCGGACCGGCTGGCGCACTCCCCCGCGGTGCGGCTCTTCCTGGCCAGGGCCGGGCTGGCGGCCACCCCGGCGGTCACCGCCGAGGTGGCGGAGGTGTGCCGGCGGCTCGACGGCATCCCGCTGGCCCTCGAACTGGCCGCCGCACGGGTGCCCGCGCTGGGGGTCACCGAGCTGGCCGCCAGGTTGCGGGTGCCCCGGGACCGCTTCGGGCTCCTGGGCACCGGCCCGCGGGACGCGCCCGCCCGGCAGCGCACGCTGGCCGCGGTGATCGACTGGAGCTGGCAGCTGCTGACCGACGCCGAGCAGGCGGTCCTGCGGCGGCTGGCCGTCCACTCGGGAGGGTGCACGCTGGCCGCGGCCGAGGCGCTGTGCGACGGCGACGTGCTGGACCTGCTGGCCGGACTGGTCGACCGGTCGCTGGTGGTGCGCACCGACGGTCCCCGCTTCCGGCTGCTGGAGTCGGTGTCGGCCTACTGCCTCGGCCGGACCGACGACGAGGCGGCGTTGCGGCGCCGCCACGCCGAGCACTACCTCGCCTTCGCCGAGGAGGCCGATCCGCTGCTGCGCGGGCCCGGCCAGCGGGAGTGGCTGGCCAGGCTGGACGCCGAGGCGGCGAACCTGCGGACCGCGCTCGACACGTTCCGGCGCGAGGGCGCGGCGGCACAGGCGGTGCGGCTGGCCGTCGCCATGACCTGGTACTGGTACCTGCGCGGCCGGCTCACCGAGGCGCGGCGGGCGCTGGCCGCGGCGCTGGCCGTCCCCGGCGAGACGCCCGCCGCGGTGCGGGCGGCCGCCGAGGCCTGGTCCGCCGGTCTCGCGATCAGGCAGGGCGAGGCCGGGCCGGAGCGGGTGCCCGCGGCGCTGCTGGCCTACGACGGGGTGGCCGACCCGGTCGGACGGGCGCGCGCCGAGTGGTTCCTGGCCTCGGCCGTCATCCACTTCGGGGACGTGGCCGTCACCGCCGACCTGCTGGCACGGGCACTGGCGGCCTGCGAGGCCGGGGGTGACCGGTGGGGCGAGGCCGCGGTGCTGAGCACCAGGGCCATGCTCGCGCACATGCGGAACGACCCGGCCGCGCTGGAGCACGACGCGCGGCGCGGCGCCGAGCTGTTCGGCGCGCTGGGCGACGACTGGGGCGTGCTGCAGGCGACGGACTGGCTGATCGGGCTGGCGGACATGACCGGCGACCACGCGGAGGCGGTGCGGCTGGGTCGCGAGGGGCTGCGGATCGCCGAGGAGCTGGGGCTGTGGGCCGACGTCGCGGGCAGGCTGGGCTGGCTGGCGTGGCTGTCGGTGCAGGCCGGGGACTACCCGGCGGCCCGTGAGCAGGCCGGCCGCGCGCTGCGGCTGTCCGAGGAGCAGGGGCAGCGGTCGAACGAGGTGTTCGTGACCATCAGCCTGGCGTTCGCCACCCGGCGCGGCGGCGAGCCCGAGGCGGCGGCGGAGCACCTGCGGTGGCTGCTGGCCTCCGCACGCGACCAGCAGACCGAGGAGGGCTACCCGCCGTACCTGTCGATGGTCCTGGTCGAACAGGGGTTCCTGCTCGCGCGGCAGGGCGACCCGGCGGCGGCGCTCGTCTGCCACCGGGAGGGGTTCGACGTGTTCCGCGACCAGGGCTCGGCGCACGGCATGGCGTGGGCGCTGACGGGCATGGCCGCCGCGCTGCTCGCGGACGGCAGGCCCGGCCTGGCCGCGCGGCTGCTCGGCGCGGCCGAGACCGCGCGTGAGCGGGCGGAACAGCCGCTGTGCCCGTCGGACCGGGCGGAGCTGGCCGCGATCACCGCCGCGGTCCGCGACGCCGAGCCGGACTTCGACGACCTGTTCGCGGCGGGCCGGGGGCTGACCGCGGCGGGTGCCCGGTCCCTCGTGGACGGGGACCGGGCACCGGCGTGAGGGCCTACTTGGGCACGTAGACGTGGACGGCGATCCCGGACTCGAACCGGTTCACGTCGGCGAGCGCGAGGTGGGTGGTGTCGAACCCGACGCCCTCGAACAGGTGCTTCCCCGCGCCGACGATCACCGGGAAGTACCAGAAGTGGAACTCGTCGACCAGTCCGTGCTCGATCAGCGTGCGGTCCAGTTCGCCGGTGCCCCACTTGATGATGTTCCCGCCCGGCTGCTCCTTGAGCTTCGCGACCTCCTCGGCGACGTCGCCCTTGATCAGCGTGGCGTTCCAGGTGGTCTCGGTCAGCGTCCGCGACGCCACGTACTTGGGCATGTTGTTGAACGTGTCGGCGAACTCGCCGTCCCGCCCCGACCACGCCTCCGCGAACCCCTCGTAGGTCACCCGGCCCAGCAGCATCGCGTCGGCGCCCTCCATCAACTTGGTCGAGTAGGCGCCGTGGTCCGCGTCCCAGTACGGCTGCCCCCAGTGCTGCGGCTCCGCCCGGGAGGCCGTCGACGGCCGGGTGTCGTCGATGACGCCGTCCATCGACACCATCGTGGACTCGATGATCTTCCGCATGTCCTGCTCCTTCTGCCTGTGCTTCCCTCGCTGTTGGACACAGGTTGCCCCGGGGTCCTTACGGTTTCCTTCAGGTCCTCCTGAAGGTCCGCGGCGCCGACGGAAATCCGACGTTCGGATCCGACTGTTTCCCTTGTGGCGGAACGGGGATCGGCTCTCGTGGCCCGTTCCGGCCACTCCGTCGTTCGGCTCCCGCGAACCGGTGGAATGGCACTATGTTGGGTCGTCGTTCCGAGCCGTCGGAATGGAGGTCAGTCGGTCTGACCACTGACCAGATCGTTGTCACACGTTCGGCTCCCACATTTCGGACGGATCACAGGACCGGTGATGGATCGATGATCAATTGATGACCCACCCGGTCACGATCTTGAAGTCGCGCTCGCATCGGGGGTCGAGTTCGCCATGTCCTCAGCCCCCGTGTGTGCCCACCGGTGTAGCCGGCCGCCGCGGCCGCTGAGTTCGGAGGAATGGTGGAGAGGATGGGATTCCAGCTCCTCGGGCCGATCGAGGCCCGCGGTGAGCGGGGCACCGTCGTGTTGGGGGGAACGCTTTCCCGGTCGATCCTCGCCGCGTTGCTGCTCCAGCCCAACCGCACAGTGCCCACGAAGGAGCTCATCGACGCGGCCTGGGGCGAGAGCCCGCCCGCCGGGGCGCGGACCCTGGTTCAGAACCGGGTGTCGACCCTGCGCCGGATCCTGCGCGAGGCCCGGCCCGAGGACGAGCTGATCACCACGATGGGCTCGGGCTACCTGATACAGCTCGAACCGGGGCAGCTCGACGTGGAGGTGTTCACCAACGGGGCGGCGAGCGCCGACCGGCTCGCCGAGGCCGGTGACCCCGCGGGCGCCGCCGACGAGCTCGCCGCCGCGCTCGCGCTGTGGCGGGGACCGGCCCTCGACGGCCTGACCACGCCGTACCTGCGCACCGCCGCGCAACGGCTCGAGGAGCAGCGGATCCGGGCCTGGGAGCGGAGGATCCGGCTGGACGTCTCCCTCGGGCGCCATGCCGACCTCGTGCCGGAGCTGACCGGACTGGCCGACGCCCACCCCTACCATGAGACGTTCCACGCCCTGCTGATGCTGGTGCTGTACCGGACGGGCAGGCACGCGGACGCCCTCGCCGTCTACCGGCGGATGCGGGCCACGCTCACCGGGCAGCTCGGCCTCGAACCCAGCGGGCTGCTCCAGCACCTCCACGACGCCATCCTCCGCGCCGACACCTGGGCCGTGCAGACGATCGCCGAGCAGCTGGGGTGCGCCCCGACGCAGGCGAACGGCGCCGAGCCGGAGCGGTCCGTGGTGTTCGCCCCGCGCGCACCGGTGCCGAGGACGCTGCCCGCCGACGACGCGTCCTTCACCGGACGCACCGCGGAGCTCGCGGCGCTCGACTACGCGCTGGCCGCGGCGGGCGAAGGCACGGCGAAGCCGGTGGCCATCCGGGCGATCACCGGGATGGCGGGGGTGGGCAAGTCCGCGCTCGCCGTGCACTGGGCGCACCGCGTGGCCGACCGGTTCCCCGACGGCCAGCTGTACCTGAACCTGCGCAGCCACGGCTCCGGCGAGCCGGTGCCTGCCGCCGACGCGCTGCTCGCGCTGCTGGGAGCGCTCGGCGCGCGTCCCGAGCGGCGGTCCGCCGACGTCGAGGACCTCGCCACGCTGTACCGCTCGACCATGGCCGACAGACGGGTCCTGACCGTCCTGGACAACGCGAGCTCCGCCGAGCAGATCCGGTACCTGCTGCCCGGCGGCCCCGGCTGCGTCGTCGTGGTCACCAGCCGCGACCGGCTCAGCGCGCTGGTCGCCCGCGAGGGCGCGCACCGCCTGATCCTCGACGTCTTCCGGCCGGACGAGGCACACGAGCTGCTCGCCAGGACGCTCGGCGAGGAGCGGGTGCGCGCCGAGCCCGCCGCCGTCGAGGGCCTGGTGCGGGCGTGCGCCCACCTGCCGCTGGCCCTGCGGATCGCCGCGACCCAGCTTGCGGACCGGCCGTACCGGACCGTCGCCGAGCAGGTGGAGAGGCTCACCGAGGGCAACAAGCTCAACGCGCTGACCATCGACGGCGAGGGCGACGACGGGGTCGCCGTCCGCTCGGCCTTCGACCACTCCTACGTCGCGATGCCACCCGACGCGCAACGGATGTTCGGCAGGCTCGGCCTGATGCCGGACCGCGAGCTGACCGCCCCAACCGCGGCCGCCGTCGCCGGTGTCACCGTGGCGGAGGCCGAACGGCTGCTCGACCGGCTCGCCGCCGAGCACCTCATCAACGAACGCCACGCGGGCCACTACGACCTGCACGACCTGGTCCGCAGCTACGCCGAGGAACGCGCCGCGAGCGACCGCGCGGCGGAGTCCGACAACTGAGCGGTCAGTTGTGGGTGCGGTCCGCCGCCTCCTGGGCCTCGGACCGCAGCCACCGCCGCGCCACCTCGGCATCGGTGGCGCCGGGCCGGTTCGGCCGCCGCACCGGCCCGCCTGCCTGGAGCAGCCGGGCGACCTCGGCGCGCAGGCTCACGAACTCCTCGCTCGCGCGCGTGGTGATCTGGTGCCGGTGCGCGGGCAGGCCGACCGGCAGGTCGGCGACCAGGGTGGCGGGCGAGCGGGTCAGCACGAGCACGCGGTCCCCCACGTACACGCTCTCGTCGATGTCGTGGGTCACCAGCAGCACCGTGGACTCCTGCTCGCGGCACACCTCGAGC
>WUUC01020614.1_pt1 | contig 15177 bp, 12 predicted proteins | sample 6278441 | NCBI WGS metagenome assembly WUUC01 (sample SAMN13675441, study PRJNA597444) | soil metagenome | isolation source: soil | place: USA: Washington | collected 2017-10
AGTACAACCCGGTACGAGGCCCTTGCGCCGCCTTGCCAGCGACCACCTGGATCCACGGATAAACGCACCACTCCACCTGGACGGGGCACCCGCGTCGCCGGCCGCCCGGTGATGATCACGGGTGCCGCCTCGGGCATCGGCCGCGCGCTGGCGCGGCGGCTGTCCCGGCTCGGTTCGCCGGTGGCCGTCGCCGACGTCGACGAGTCCGGTCTGAAGGAGACCGCGGCCGCCCTGTCCGGCCGGGTGCTGACCAGGGTCCTCGACGTCCGCGACGCGGAGGACGTGCACCGGTTCGCCGGTGAGGTGCGGGACTGGCTGCCGGCACCGCTCGCCGCCGTGTTCAACAACGCCGGGGTCGCGGTCACCTCCTCGGTCCTGGACGCGGCGCCGGAGGACGACGAGTGGTTGTGGGACATCAACTTCCACGGGGTCGTGAACGGGACGCGGGCGTTCCTGCCGATCCTCGTCGCGCAGGACGATGGCGCCATCGTGAACACGTCCAGCGTGTTCGGGCTCGTCGGCATGCCGTACCAGAGTGCCTACTGCTCGGCGAAGTTCGCCGTCCGGGGGTTCACGGACTCGCTGCGGCAGGAGCTGCGCGGCACCGGGGTGCGGGCCGTGGCCGTGCATCCCGGCGGCATCACCACGAACATCGCCCGCAACGCGCGGATGCGCACGGACCCGGAGGGGCTGGGCCGGACCAGGGAACAGATGGCCGCGCAGTTCGAGGCCATGACGATGACCTCGCCGGACAAGGCGGCCTCGATCATCCACAAGGGACTGGACAGCGGGAAGGCACGTATACTGGTCGGACCGGACGCGTACCTGTTCGACGCGCTCGCCCGGATCGCGCCGACGCACTACTACGACGTGCTCGCCCGCGTGCGGAAGGTGCTGCGCGCCAGGCAGAAGGAGTCGGTGTGACCATCCCGAACGTCGACGTGCTCATCGTGGGCGCCGGCCTGTCCGGCATCGGCGCGGCCCACCAGCTCCAGGCGGCGTTCCCACGCCGGTCCTATGCGATTCTCGAGGCACGCGAGGCCATCGGCGGCACGTGGGACCTGTTCCGGTACCCGGGCGTGCGGTCGGACTCGGACATGCACACGCTCGGCTACCGCTTCCGCCCGTGGACCAAGGCGAAGGCCATCGCGGACGGCCCGTCGATCCTCCAGTACGTCCGGGACACCGCGCGTGAGGCCGGCATCGACCGCCACATCTGCTACGGCCACCGGGTGGTGCGCGCCAGCTGGTCCACTGAGGACGCTCGCTGGACGGTGGAGTCGATCCACAACGGCCAGACGGTGACCATGACGGCGTCGGTGCTGTACCTGTGCAGTGGCTACTACCACTACGACGCCGGACACCTGCCGCCGTTCCCGGGCATGGAGCGGTTCGCCGGCACACTCGTGCACCCGCAGCACTGGCCTGAGGACCTCGACCACACCGGCAAGAAGGTCGTCGTGATCGGCAGCGGCGCCACGGCCGTCACCCTGGTCCCGGCGATGGCCGACCGCGCCGCACACGTGACGATGCTGCAGAGGTCGCCGTCGTACATCATGTCGCTCCCCGCCGAGGACGCGATCGCGAACAGGCTGCGGCGCGTGCTGGGCCCGAAGCGCGCGTACTTCCTGGCCAGGTGGAAGAACGTCCTGGCGGCCACACTGATCTACCAGCTGAGCCGCCGCCGGCCGGGGCTCGTGAAGTCGTTGATCCGCAAGGCGACCATCAGGCAGCTGCCGCCGGGCTACGACGTGGACACCCACTTCAACCCGCGTTACCAGCCGTGGGACCAACGCCTGTGCCTCATCCCGGACGGCGACCTGTTCAGGGCGATCCGCCACGGCCACGCGTCGGTGGTGACCGACCAGGTCAAGGAGTTCACCGAGTCGGGCGTGCTGCTGGAGTCCGGGGAGACGTTGGACGCCGACATCGTCGTGACGGCAACGGGTCTGCGCCTACTGGTGTTCGGCGGGATCGAGCTGTCCGTGGACGGCAGGGCCGTCGAGCTGCCGAAGACCATGGCGTACAAGGGCATGATGCTGAGCGACGTGCCGAACTTCGTGTTCACGATCGGCTACACGAACGCGTCGTGGACCCTCAAGGCCGACCTGGTGGTCGAGTACATGATCCGACTCCTGCGCCACATGGACGCCGGCGGCTACGACCAGTTCGTCCCGACCAACGAGGACCCGACGGTCACGGAGCGCCCCCTGCTGGACTTCCAGGCCGGCTACGTCCTGCGCTCGATCGACGAGTTCCCGAAGGCGGGCTCACGCGCCCCGTGGCAGCTGGGCATGAGCTACGCACACGACCTGGTCGCACTGCGCCACGGCCCCGTCGAGGACGGCGCCATGAAGTTCTCCAGGAGCCGCGTCACCGCGAGCGGCTGACCTCATCGTGTCCGACACCGCGCCGACCGCGCACTCCTAGCCGAGGATCTCCGGCGGTTGCCACCGCGCGCCGTGCAGGTGGTGGGCCAGGAACGCGAACACCGTGGCGTACCAGACCTTCACGTGGTTGGGCTTCAGGATCCAGTGGCCCTCGTCCGGGAAGTACAGGAACTTGTGCCGTGCGCCCGGTTCCCGGGAGGTCAGGTCCCACCACAGGGTCAGGGCCTGGCCGATGGGGACGCGATAGTCCTTGTCCCCGTGGATGATCAGCATCGGGGTGGTGACGCGGTCGGCGAACTGGTGCGGGGACTGGCGGCCCGCCGCCTCGGAGGTCATCTCGCGGACCCATTCGAAGGCCCAGTCGGTGGTCGTGCCCATCTGGTCGAGGTGCCACAGCGACGCGTGCGTCACGATCGCGCGGAACCGCTCGGTGTGGCCGGCCAGCCAGTTCGCCATGTACCCGCCGTAGGAACCACCCATGGCCGCCGTGCGGGTCTCGTCGATGTCGGGGCGTGCGACGGCCGCGTCCGTGATCGTCATCAGGTCCGTGTACGGGGCGCCGCCCCACTCGCCCCAGCCGCGCTGGATGAAGTCGAGCCCGTAGCCGGTCGAGATGGCCGGGTCGGGCAGGAGGACGGCGTAACCGCGGGCGACCGCGAGCCACGGGTTCCACCGCCAGTGCCATTCGTTCCAGGACGCGAGCGGGCCGCCGTGCACCCAGAGCAACAGCGGTGCCGGCTCCTCGGTCGACGGCAGGGCGAGCCACGCCCGCAGCGGGGTGCCGTCCCCTGCGGTGGCCGTGACTTCCACGACTCTGCCCGGCACCTCGACGCGGGGCACGGGACCGGGTAACGCCGCCGTCTCGCCCCCGTCCAGCGCGACCCGGTACGGGGCCGGCGGATGGTCGACGGCCGACCGCAACGCGTACACCCACCGCCCGTCCGGGGACACGGACGGGCTGCTGAACGCGCCGCTGTCCGTCAGCCGGGTCACGTCGCCGGTCGCCACGTCCACCCGCCACAGCGGGGCGTGGCCGTGGTCGTCGGCCACGACCACCAGCGCGGCGCCGTCCGGTGTCCACCGGGGCGACTTCGGCCAGCGGTCCCACGACCTGGTCAGCGCACGCGGCGCCCCGCCGGCCACGGGCACGACGGCCAGCCAGCTGTCGCCGATCCGCTCCGGCGTCGGCCGTTCCCGCACGACGACGGCGACCTGCGTGCCGTCCGGCGATACGCGTGGCTCGACGTACTCGTGGTCCCCGTCGCCGGCGAGGAGCCGCCGTTCCCCGGTGGCCACGTCGACGGCCACGACCGTGTCGCGTTGCGCGGCACCGGGTTCGCCGACCGCCCACGAGGCGACGACGGTCCGCCCGTCCGGGGTGACGTCCCAGGTGGCGTCGTCGTGCAGTGCGCGGCCGACGTGCCCTGTGACGTCGTCGAACCCCGCATCCGTTGTGGCGACGAGCAGTCTGGTGCGGGCCGGCCCGAGATCGTGGTCCCAGAAGCGGACCGGGAACTCGTCGTGCAGGATCGCGGCGACCGTGCCGTCCTTGCGCAGCGCGTGCAGTTCCTCGTCGTGCGCCACGGTCGCGGCCGAGGGCAGCATGGCCGCGCCGAGCACGACGGTGCCCGCGTCCCGCGCCACGACCACGCCCCGCACACCGCCCGGCGGGGCCGCGACCTGTTCCGCCTCACCGCCACCCGCCGGCAGCCGCCACAGCGACTTCGGTTCCCCCGCGGGCCGTGCCGAGACGAACAGCAGGTCGCCGTCGGGGGTGAACGCGGCGCCGGTCTCGCCGTCACCGCGGGTGAGTCTGCGGGCGGGCCGTTCCCCGTTCGGGTCGACCTCCCACAGCGACGGCGTGAACGTGGTCTTCTCGTCGTTGAGCGTGGACACCCCGACGACGAGCCGGCGCCCGTCGGGGGAGAGCCACAGACCGGAGACACGGGGAAGGGCGACATATTCGTCGAGATCGGCGAAGTTGGTCACCCAGCTGTTCCTACCATCCGGGTCAACGTTGCCAGTAAGGTCGAGCGGGTGTCACAGCAGACCAACTGGGTACCGACCTCGGTCAACATCGACAAGCCCAGCGCGGCGCGGATGTATGACTTCCTGCTCGGCGGCAGCCACAACTTCGCGGTCGACCGGGAGTTCCTCGAGACGAGGATCCTCGCCGTCCAGCCGGAGGCCAAACGCATCGCGATCATGAACCGCGCGTTCATGCGGCGTGCGGTGCTGTTCATGCTGGACCAGGGCGTCCGCCAGTTCCTCGACCTCGGTTCCGGCATCCCCACGGTCGGCAACGTGCACGAGATCGCGCACGAGGTCGATCCGGCGTCGAGGGTCGTGTACGTCGACAACGAGCACGTCGCGGTCGCGCACGGCCAGCTGTTGCTGGAGGACAACGACAACGCGGTGATCGTGCAGGCGGACATCACGAAGCCGGGCCTGGTCCTCACCGACGGCGACACGCGGCGGCTGCTGGACTTCACCCAGCCCGTCGGCCTGCTGGCCATCACCATCGGCCACTACGTGCTGGACGACCAGGACCCGTACGGCGTGTTCGCCGCCTACCGCGACGCACTGCCCTCGGGTAGCTACCTGGCGATCAGCCACTTCACCAACGACTTCGACGCGGCCACGGCCGAGGAGCTCACCGAGGTCATGAAGAGCTCGCAGAACAGCGTGCGCGCCCGCGGCCGCGACGAGGTCCTGCGCCTGTTCGGCGACTACGAGCTGGTCGAGCCGGGCCTGGTCACCACCTCGCAGTGGCGCCCCGACCTCCCGGTAGAGCCGGACGCCCGGGAGCGCGACGGCCTGTACGCGGGCGTTGGCCGCAAGCCCTGACAACGAAACTCAGGTCCGGGCGGCGCCGGGTGGCCAGACCACCGTGACCGGGAGGCTCCGGTGGCGGGCGGCGTCGACCACGTCCGCCGTGCAGCCGTAGCCGGTGGCCGGCATGCCGTCCCACACGGCGATCAGGGAGTCGATCCTGGCCAGCATGTGCTCGCTCGCCGCCATGTGGGCCGCCGGGCCGGAGCGCGGGAACGGCATCGTGTGCACGGTGGCCGCGTGGTCGAGCAGGGCGTCGAACTCGGGCAGGTTGTCCGGGTCGACCCGGTGCTCCCGGTAGTCCGCCGAGGGCAGCACCACGTGCAGGGTCCCGCCCAGGTCGAGCACCACGCGGGCGAACAGCTGGTCGGCGCCGCGGGCGAGGCACGTCACGCCGGACAGCCCGCCAGGGGCGTGACCGGCGAGCGCTACTCGCATGGCATCGCTGACCAGCGGAAACGATGCCGGCGACAGGTTCGTGTGGCCGGTGATGCCGATGCGGGACACGGTTAGTTCCTTTCGGCCAGGCCCTTTCCCGGCCCGCGAGTGTAAGTTCGTCACTATGGTCGGGCGTCCGGTGAGCACACGGTTCGTGCACCCCGCCCTGTTCTATCGTTCCGAGGACGAGTACCAGGCCACAATCGTCCCGTTCGTGACAGGCGGCCTCGCACTCGGGCAGCCGGTCGCGGTGTCGGTGCCGGGGCCGCGGCTGCGGCTGCTCCGTGAGGCGCTCGGCCCCGCGGCCCGTGACGTGACGCTGCTCGACATGACCCACGAGGGCCGCAACCCCGGCCGGATCATCGCCCGCGTGCTGCGCCGCTTCGCCGACGCCCACCCGGACCGGCACGTCCGCATCGTCGGCGAGCCCATCTGGCAGGGCCGCACCGACACCGAGTACCCGGCGTGCGTGCAGCACGAGGCACTCATCAACGCCGCGTTCGCCGGCCGTGACGTCACCATCCTCTGCCCGTACGACCTCGCCACGCTCGACGACACGGCCATCGCCGACGCGTACGTGACGCACCCGGTGGTCTGGGACGGCAACGGCGGGGTCCCCAGCGACCGGTACGACCCCGACGCCGTGCTGGACCGCTACAACCAGCCGCTGCACGTGCCCGTCGCCGACACCTGCCGGGTCGTCGAGGCGGCCGACGTGGTCGTCGCGCGCCGGTTCGCCGTCGAGCAGGGCAGGCGCTTCGGGCTGAGTGACGAACGCCTGCAGGACCTGGCCCTGATCGTCACCGAGCTGGTCACCAACAGCATCGTCCACACGCCGGGCCCCGGTCACCTGACCGTGTTCTTCGACGGCACCCACGTGGTGTGCGAGTGCCGCGACCCCGGCAAGCTCGACCCGCTGGCCGGCCGCCGCCCCGCCGACCCGGACAACCCCAACGGGCGTGGGCTCCTCCTGGTCAACGACCTGGCCGATCTCGTCCGGACACACACCGGTCCGGACGGCACGGCGATCCGCGCGCTCCTGCGTGTGTGACACTTCCGTCCCGTTGTACGCCTAACGGGCAGGGGAGCCGGTCAACACACAGAGGTAGTTCGTGACAGCAGGTCAGACGGCGGCTGATCTGGTCGCCGCGGTGCGGGCGGCCCGCGGCGGCGACGAGGAGGCGTTCCGGACGCTGTACCGGGAGGTACAGCCCGGTCTGCTGCGTTATCTGCGCGGGCTCGTCGGCGAGGACGCCGAGGACCTGGCGTCCGAGACGTGGCTGCAGATCGCCAGGGACATCCGCACGTTCCGTGACGAGGGCGCCGGGTTCCGCGGCTGGGCGGCCACCATCGCACGCCACCGGGCACTGGACCACGTGCGCCGCAACCAGCGCCGCCCGGCCGCCGGCCTCTCGGTGGACATGCTGTCCGACCTGCCGGACGGGCAGGACACGGCCGAGCAGGCGATCAGGATCGCGGCCACCAACGCGACCGTGGCGTTCATCGCCACCCTGCCCCGTGACCAGGCCGAGGCCGTGCTGCTGCGGGTCGTGCTCGGCCTGGACGCGAAGGCCACGGCCACGGTGATGGGCAAACGCCCTGGCGCGGTCCGCACCGCGGTCTGGCGTGGCCTGCGCACGCTGGCCGAACGGCTCGAACAGGAACGTGCTGTGACACCCGCGGCCGCCGGAACGCCTAGGAAGACGAGATGACCATGCACGCACGAGGCAGCGACCCCGACCCCCTCGGGGCGGTGCTGCGTGCGGCCGGCGCACCCGCCCACCCCGAGGAGCTGGCCGGCGAACAAGCGGCGGTGGCCGCCTTCCGCGCCGCCGCCACGGCTCCCGCACCGAGCCACCGTTCGTTCCTGGCCCGCGTGCTGACGGTGAAAGCCCTGGTCATCGGCGGCTTGGTGGCGTCGGCGGGCGTCGTGGTCGCCGCCGCGGGCGGTGCGTTGCCGTGGCCGTCACCGGCCGTCCCGACCGATCCACCAGCGGTGACCGAACCAGTGTCCGTGCCGGCCGTGCCCCCGCCGGCCGGGCTCGACCCGGAGACGGGGGAGCAGGCCACCCCGCCGTCGCCCGAACCGTGTGCCGCCCCCTGCACGACCCAGACCCCGTCCGACGACAAGCCGACGGACACCCCCAACTCGAAGAAGGACAAGAAGGCCAAGGACGGCGACCAGCCGCCGCCGAGAACCGACCCCGCCGAGCCCGCCGGCCCCGGCAAACCGGCCGAGACACCGACGAGCCGGCCACGAACTCCGGACAGCAACGCCCGCGGCGCCGCGACTGCCGTGCCCCCCAGCGGCGCCAAACCGCCGTCTGCGGGCGGCTGACCGGATCGGAGTGGGTCGGGCCGTGACTCCCCCAGACACCCGGCCCGGCCCACTCCCCCTTGCTCGTCGATCCGCGCTTCGAGCGATGTCGAAAGCCGCCCGTCCGCTCCGACCTGGTGTCAGAACCGGAAAGGGAGTGGCAACAATGCGGAAGATCATCTACTGGGTGCACGCCTCGGTCGACGGGTTCGTCTCCGGGCCCAACGGGGAGTTCGACTGGCCGGAGCTGACCCCGGAGCTGTCCGAGTACTCCGACGCGCTCACGGACCGCGTCGACACGTTCCTGTACGGCCGGGTGGTCTGGGACCTCATGTCCAGCTACTGGCCGACCGCCGACCAGGTCTCCGACCACCCGCACAGCCTGAGGTTCGCCCCGATCTGGCGGGACACCCCCAAGGTCGTGTTCTCCAGAACCCTGGAGGAGGCCGGCTGGAACACGCAGGTCACCGCCGACCTCGAAGGGACGGCGCGGGCACTGAAAGCCAAGCAGGGCAAGGACATGATGCTCACCGGTGGGGCCGAGGCCGCGGCGGCGCTCGCGACACTCGACCTCATCGACGAGTACCAGGTCGTCGTCCACCCCGTGGTGCTGGGCGGCGGCAAGCGGCTGTTCCCGGCGACGGAACGGCTCCGCCTCGACCTCGTCGCCACGCGGAGCTTCGACGACCGGGCCGTGCTGCTGAGCTACGTGCGTGCCTAGGCCGCCTCGGCCTCCGCCTCGGGGAAGAAGCGGGCGCGGATGTTCGCGATGGTGCGGAAGTCGTCCGTGGTGACCTGGTCGAGGGTGATCTCGGTGTTCAGCTCCGCCTCGATCAGGTACAGGAGCTCGACGAAGTGCATCGAGTTCAGCACGCCCGACGTGACCAGGTCCTCGTCCACGCCGATGGGGCCGACGTCGGGGCACTTCGACTCAAGGAACGACGTGATGAACTGGGTAGCCGCCGTGCTCATGGCATCTCCTCGAACTGGTGTGGTGGTTTTCATGGTTGGCCCCTACGCCACGCGGCGGTCGAGGTGCTGCCAGAAGCGTTCCCGCAGCTCGCGCCGCAGGATCTTGCCGCTCGGGTTGCGGGGCAGGGACTCGACGATCTCGAAGCTCGACGGGATCTTGAAGTCGGCGATCCGGCCGCGCAGGAACGAGACCAGCGTCCTGGTGGTCACCGCCGTGTCCTGCCGGGGCACCACGAAGCAGTGCACCGCCTCGCCCCAGTGCTCGTTCGGCACCCCGACCGCCGCGGCCTCCAGGACGTCGGGGTGCGCGCCGACCGCGCGCTCGACCTCGGCCGGGTACACGTTCTCGCCCGCGACGATGATCGTGTCCTTGACGCGGTCGCGGATGTACAGGTACCCGTCCGCGTCGAGGTAGCCGGCGTCGCCGGTGCGCAGCCAACCGTCCACGACGGCCGACGCGGTGGCCTCGGGCTGGCCCCAGTACTCGAGCATGACGGCCGGGCTGTGCAGGCACACCTCACCGACCTCGCCGGGCGGCAGCGGGCGGCCGGCGCCGTCGACGATCCGGACGTCGACGCACGGGTACGGGCGGCCCGCGGCCTGCATGCGCGGGCTTCCCGCGACGTGCTCGGCCGGCGGCAGGCACACCGCGGTGTTCCCGCACTCGGTCAGGCCGTAGATCTGCGTGAACTCGCAGCCGAACATCTCGATGCACCGGCCCAGCAGCGACTCGGAGATCGGCGAGCCGCCGTAGACCACCTTGCGCAGTGACGCGAAGTCCTCCGGCCGAGGGCGTGGCGGCGCGAGCATCATCTGCATCTGTGCCGGCACGACGCAGGCCGTGGTGACGCCGAGCTCGCGGACCAGCCGGACGGCCAGGTGGCCGGCGAAGACCGGCACCGACACCATCGTGATGCCGGCGTCGAAACCCTGGACCGCCCACCACAGCCCGCCGACGTGGAAGCCGGGGATGCCGATGAGGCTGACGTCGTCGGGCCGCCAGTCGAGCCAGTCGAGGCCCGCCGACGCCAGCGCGTCCTTCACGGCGAAGAAGCTGCGGTGCGCGAGCACGACGCCCTTCGGCCGGCCGGTGGTGCCGCTGGTGTAGACCTGTGTGATCGGGTGCCGGTCGTCGAAGGCGGGGGCCGGGTCGGTGTCGTCGGCGCCACGCCACTCGGCGATCGCGGGGAGCGGCACGATCCGGCGCAGGCAGGGCAGGTCCGCCTTCATCGTGGCGGCCATGTCGAGGAAGTCGTCGTCGGCGAAGAGCAGCGTCGCGCCGGAGTCGTCCAGGATGTGGTGGATCTCGGTGCGCTTGAGCCGCCAGTTGACCGGGGTGAGCACCGCGCCGGTCTTGGCGCACGCGAACAGGATGTCGTAGTACTGCTCGGACTCCTTGCCGAGGTAGGCGACCCGGTCCCCGGCCTCCACCCCCGAGCGGTGCATCGCGTTGGCCGTCCGGGTGCTGCTGCGGTGGAGCTCGCCATAGGTGACCGACCGGCCCTCGCAGATCACGGCGAGGTGGTCCGGCCGCTCCCGCGCCTGGCGGGTGATGACCTCGTGGACTGTGCGCATCTCCCCGTTTCCCGTTCACCGCGACACATTTCTACCGTCGAATTCAATCAAGCGCCGGTAATCGTGCGGTAAGCCGCTGTTGTCGGCCGGTAATGCCGGAATGCACCATGTTGTGCGTGGACAGTGACGAGTTCTCGTCCGCCGAGCTGTCCTTGGTCGAGGCCGCCGGCGGGGACGTGGTGCTGCTGACCGAGCTGCGTGCCGGGCTGCGCGAGGAGGGCATCACCGTGACCGGCGACCGGCCGCGCACGCCGCGCCGCGTCCGCGAGCTGGTGCGCGGCAGGCTGCCCTCGGCCGGCGCACCGGGCGAGTCGTGGCGGCTGCTGCGGGTCGCGGCCGTGCTGGGACGGCGGTTCGACGTGTCCGAGCTGGCGTCGATGATGCGGCGGAGTGTCGTGGAGCTGCTGCCGGCCGTCGACGCGCTGCTGGACGGCGGCGTGCTCGAGTGGGCGGGCGAGCGGCTGGCGTTCCGCACCGAGCTGGTGTGGTGGGCGGTCCTCGACGCGCTCCCGCCCGCGATGCTCACCGCGTTGCGTGCCGACCTCGACCGGATCCGCGGCGCCAGCCGGCCCGCATCGGCGCCGGCGTACGGCGACGAGCTGTCCCGCGCGGTCGCGCTCGTGCGTGCCGCGCTGGGCCGCCCGGAAGCCGCCGGGCTGTCCGGTGACCTGCACGGGCTGCTGGCGAACCTGTTCCTGCTCAAGGGACACGGCGCGGCGGCACGGGCGGCGGCCGAGCAGGTCCGTGCCGCACCGGACGACCGCCGGGGTGACGACGCGGCCGCCACCCGGCTCGTCGCGCTCGCACTGTCCGGCGACCCGACTGCCGGCCCCGAGGCCGAGGCTCTCCTCGCCGGCGCGCCGCCGTCGTCGGCCCGAGCGGGCGCCGCCGCCCTGGTGCTGTCGGATCTGCTGTGGGAGAAGGGAAAGCTAGCCGAGTCGCTGCGGCTGGCGAGGCACAGCGCCGGTTCCGGTGGCCCGCACTGGTGGCTGTGGCAGCGGCTGGGCCTGATCAGCAAGCTGGGCCTGCTGCGGATGCTGGACGAGGCGAACACGGTGATGCGGGCCACCCAGGCCGAGTTCGAGACCCGCAAACTCCAGTCCTACGAGGGAAACCGGGCGATCGTCGAGGCGCAGCTGCTGCTGGCGGCCGGCCAGCTCGCCGCGGCCGACACCTACGCGAAGACCGGTGTCGCGGCGGCCAGGCGAGCGGGCAGCCCGCTGCTCCTGCCGCACGGCCTGGCGGTGCGGGCGGCGGTGGCGATGCGTGCCGGCGACCTCGACACGGCCACGCTCCTGGTGGCGGAGTGCGAGTCCGTGCGGTCCGCCGCCGACTGCCTGCCGTCCACTGTGTACACGTGGGTGGCGCTGCGGCTGGCCGAACGCCGCCACGGCCCGCGCCGGGCGGTGGCCATGGCCGCGGACCCGGCCGGGCGGCTGCCGCTGCTGGCCGGCGAGCCGGACGCGGCGCCGTGGCTGGTGCGGGCGGCGCTGGCCGCCGAGGACATCGGCCTGGCCAGGACCGTGGCGGGTGAGGCGGAGGAGCTGGCCGCCGGCAACCCGGGCTTCCCGACCCTGGTGGCCGCAGCCGCGCACGCCCGCGCCTGCCTGACGGGGGAGCCGGCGGGCGGCAGCGCGGAGTGGTCGTCGTTCAGCGAGGTCGAGCAGGCCATCGCACGCTTCGTCGCCCAGGGCATGACCAACCGGCAGATCGCCACCAGGGTCCGGCTCTCCCCGCACACCGTGAACTACCACCTGCGCGTGTTGTTCCGGAAGCTGGGAATCTCCTCCCGCGCCGAGCTCGTGCGGCACGTGCCGCATTCCACGGCCGCGTGAGTGACATTCCAGCGCGATTCAAGTGACGAATTCACAGTGGACAGGTGCACTACTCCCTTGAGTAGGGAACCCCGTTCCCGAGTAGCTCACTTTGGTAGTCGTGTGGCACCCGAAACGCCGGTTACCTTGGTATCAGTCGAATTCTTCGGAATAGCGGGGACCCACGCATGAAGATCCGTAGGCAGCAGCGTGTCCACGAACTGTTCACCGCCCGCGCCGCCGCACGAGCCGAGAGCACCGCGGTGGTGCACGGTGACGCGCGGATCAGCTACGCCGAGCTGGAGCGCAGGGCGAACGGTCTCGCCAACTACCTGACCGGCCAGGGCGTCGGCCAGGACTCCGCCGTGATGGTCCACCTGGAACGGTCGATCGACACGGTCGTCGCGCTCCTCGCCACGTGGAAGGCGGGCGCCGCCTACCTCCCGGTCGAGCCGGGCGCGCCGGACAGCCGGATCGCGACCTTCGTGAAGGAGACCGGCTGCGGGACCGTCATCACGCACGAGCGCGACCTGGTCCGCTTCGAGAGCCTCCCGGTCACGGCCGTCACCGTGGCGGCCGGCGCCGGGTTCCCCACCACCACACCGGACGTCCGGGTCGCGGACGGCGACGCCGCCTACGTCATCTACACGTCCGGTTCCACCGGCGCCCCGAAGGGCGTGGTCGTCGAGCACCACTCGCTGAGCCACGTGTGCGGCGAGCTCGTCGGCCGGTACGGCATCACGCCCGACGACCGGGTGCTGCAGTTCGCCGCGCTCTCCTTCGACACGTCCATCGAGCAGATCGTGGTCGCGTTGCTCGGCGGCGCGACGCTCGTGCTGCCCGACCACGCGTGGGCGCCGAGCGAGCTGGGTGACCGGCTGCGTGCACACGACGTCACGGTCATGGACCTTACCCCGGCCTACTGGCGCCAGTTCCTCACGACCGGCGTCGGCGACCTGCCGCTGCGGCTCGTGATCGTCGGCGGCGAGGCCGTCAACGCGGAGGACTGCCGCACGGCGCTGGAGCTGATGCCGGGGGTGCGGCTCGTCAACGCCTACGGCCTCACCGAGACCACGATCACCTCGTGCGTCATGGACCTCACCGAGGACGTGCTTCCCGCCAGGGGCGCGGCGCCCGTCGGCCGGCCGCTTCCCGGGATCGTCGTCCACGTGCTCGACGAGCACGGCGTGCCGGTCGGGCCGGGGGAGCGCGGCGAGATCTACGTCGGTGGGCGTGGCGTGGCCCGCGGCTACCTCAGCGAGGACGGCCGCGGCCGGTTCCAGCTCGACCCGTACGCGTGCGAGCCGGGTGCCCGCCGGTACCGGACGGGGGATCTCGGCGCCTGGACCGAGAACGGCGACCTGGCGGTCGTCGGCCGCATCGACCGGCAGCTGAAGATCCGCGGGTTCCGGGTCGAGCCGGGGGAGATCGAGGCGACGCTCGCCGCGCACCCCGGGGTGGACAACGTGGCGGTCACCGCCTACGAGCAGCACGGGCAGCGCCGCATCGCCGCCTACTACACGGCCGCGAACCCGGTGGACGCCAAGGAGCTGCGGGACTTCACCGGCCAGTACCTGCCGGACTACATGGTGCCGTCGTCGTTCGTCCCGCTGCCGGAGCTGCCGCTGAAGTCCAACGGGAAGGTGGACCTCGCCGCGCTGCCCGAGCCGGTCGTCGAGTCCTCCCGCGCGGTGGCCGAACCGATCGACCTGTTCCAGCGGGCCGTCGCCCGGATCTGGCGGCAGGTGCTCAAGGTCGACCGGATCCACCCGGAGGACAACTTCTTCGACAAGGGCGGTAACTCGATCCTCGCGGCCGAGCTGATGGCGAAGGTGCGGGGCGCGCTCGGCGTGATGATCACCCAGGTGCGGCCGCTGATCCGGCTGCTGCTCCAGGACGCCACCCTGGCCAGCTTCGCGCAGGCCGTGCGGGAGGCCAGGGCCGGCACGCTCGCCGGCGACGACACCAGGGCACGCGTCGACTTCGCCGCGGAATGCGAGCTGGGGGTGGAGATCTCCCGCGAGGCGGCGGATCCGGCGTCGTGGGCCGACCCCCGGCACATCCTCCTCACCGGCGCCTCCGGCTTCCTCGGCATCTACCTGCTGCGGGAGCTGCTGTCCACGACGGACGCCACGGTGCACTGCCTCGTCCGAGGCGATGCCATGACCCGGCTGCGGGCCAACGCCCTGCACTACCTCGGCGACGACCTCACCGCGTACGGCGACCGGATCGTCGCGGTGGCCGGCGACCTCGCCGAGCCGCGGCTCGGTCTGTCCGAAGAGGACTTCGACCGGCTGGCGAGCACGGTCGACGTGATCCACCACCCCGGCGGGATGGTCAACTTCATCTACCCGTACTCGCACATGCGGCCGGCCAACGTGGAGGGCACGCGCGAGATCATCCGCATGGCCGCCCGCCACCGGAACATCCCGATCCACTACACGTCCACCATGGCCGTGCTCGCCGGGTTCGGCACGGGCGGGGTGCGGCACGTCGACGAGGACACCCCGCCTGCCTTCGCCGACCACCTCTCCGTCGGGTACGTGGAGAGCAAGTGGGTGGCCGAGATGCTCCTGCTGCGGGCGGCCGAGCAGGGCCTTCCGGTGGCGGTCTACCGAGCCGCCGACATCTCGGGCGACCAGGTCAGCGGCGCGTGGAACCTCGCGACCGAGATGTGCGCGATGAAGAAGTTCGTCGTGGACACCGGCACCGCGCCGGTCGCCGAGCTGCCGCTGGACTACACCCCGGTCGACGTGTTCGCCGCCGCGGTCGCGCACATCGCCGCGAACTCCCTGCCACGCGGCGAGATCTACCACCTCACCAACCCCGGCAAGGTCAA
>WUUC01020476.1_pt1 | contig 15173 bp, 13 predicted proteins | sample 6278441 | NCBI WGS metagenome assembly WUUC01 (sample SAMN13675441, study PRJNA597444) | soil metagenome | isolation source: soil | place: USA: Washington | collected 2017-10
GGAAGAGCGGGAGGGCTTCGTCCGTGCGCTGCATGTTGACGAGGGCGACGGCGTGCCAGTAGGTCATCTCAAGATTGCCGGGGACGAGGCGTTCGGCGGCTGAGTATTCGCGCAGCGCAGCCTCGTTGTCTTTGCGCTCGACCGCCGCGTCGCCCGCGTTCATGTGGTTGTATGCGCGCTGAAGCGTGACGAGGCGGCGAAGTTCTTTGAGCGGCTCGGGCGCGTCGTCCACGCGCAGGTCGAAGGTGCGGTCGGCCCAAGCCTTGCCGGTCGGCTTGCCGGTCACGACGACGAGGGCCGCCGACTGCTTGCCGCGTATGTCGCCGCCCGCCGCCTGCGCCGCGTCGAGGGCGGCGAGCATGCGCGTGGCTAAGTCGCCTTTGCTAGTCTCGAAGGCGCGAGCCATCGCGGGCCAGACGCGCTCGTTCGCCATCATGTTGGCCTGCACGGAGTAGTTCTCGCCCGTGTGGTGTCCGGCGGCTTCGATGCACTTCGAGCCCGTGTGAGCGGCGACGCGGCCACGCGCGTCTATCATTGCGACCTGCCGCACGTCGCGCCCTTCGTCTTTACCTGTAAGGGCTTTTAGAGTCTCTTCGGCGCTGCGACCGGCGCGCAGCTCGTCGAGTCCGAGCTTGCCGTAGGAGGGATCGACGAAGGACTGCGTGGCGATTGCGCCGACTCCGGCCTCGGCCCAAGAGACGATAGAGCCGACCGAGAACCAGTGCGACTGCACGGCCACGCCAAGCTCGCCCGTCGCGGGGTCGCGCGCCACAATCGAGAAGGTGTGCACGGGCCTGAGTGGCCGTGCGGGCGCGGCTTCGTGCGGCTCGCTTGCGCGCTGCGCGCTGGCTCCCGGCGTTTGCGCGAAGGCCGTCAAAAGGATTGCCGCACAGAGCGCGGAGAAACAGGTCAGCGTCAACATTCGTTTCATCTTCCCCAGTCCAGTCTCTTCGGAAATTTTTACGAGCGGCTAAGTTTAGAACGCCCACATGCCCAGCGCGAAGCGTCCCGCGAAGAGCGCGAGCAGAAGCAGCGACCAGACAGTGATGACGCCGCCCCACGCCGGGCGCTCGGCGGCCTTGCGCGCAAACAGGATGTAGAGCGGAAACAGTATGAGCGTGTAGCGCGGGACGCTCAAGACGAATTTCGTGCTCGTCCAGAGCAGCCAGTTCGTCGTCATCCAGACGGCGTAAGATGCGCGCAAGCGGAACCAGCACCAGACAGTGCCGCCGAGCCCCAAGAGGACGAAGAAGAGTTCCTGCCAACCGACCATCTGCGCCTCCGAAGGCGCTCGCGACCAGACGGCGTTCCAAGCCTCCGTCAAGCCCACCCAAGGCCACGTCAGAGACTTGTGCCAGTAGACATCCTGCGTCTTGAGAAAGGCGAAAGCGTCGCCGAAGACGCTCGCGTTGACGAGCAGATAACAGGCGAAGCCCACGCCCGCGAAGCACACCCAGAGCCACTCCCAGCGCCAGCGCCGCCCCTCTTCCCTGTACTGCGAATAAGCCTCGAAGGCGAGCGCGGGGATGAGCATCAGCCCGTTGACGCGCGCCAGACCGGCCAGCGCACCGAGGACGCCTGCCTGCCACCAGCGGCGCTCGCGCGCAGACAGAAACGAGCCGAGCGTGAGCGCGAGAAAGAGGCTCTCCGTGTAGCCTATGTGCAGGAAGTAGCTGGTGGGGAAGATGAAGAGGAAGAAGACGGAGGCGCGCGCCGTCGCATCTGTTTCGTCGCGTCCGGCGAGGCGGTACAGGAGCAGCCCCGCCGCCAGCGAAGCGACGGTCGAGACGAAGAAGGCCGCGAGCAGCTCGTCCGCCAGCACGTACGCGCACAGGCGCACCGCCCAAGGGTAGAGCGGGTAAAAGACTATCCAGCGGCTCTCTACGCCTTCGGAGACGTAGCCGTCGCGCTCGATGTCGAGGTAATGCGGCGCGTCCCAACGATTCCAGATTTGCAGCCAGCCGTAGGCCGTCTCGATGTGCTCGTTGCGGTAGAGCGTGAAGGTCTGCGCGCCGACCAAAAGGACGAGCGCCTTGACGGCGAGCATCAGCGCCAAGAGCGACAAGTCGAGCCCCGCGAGCCACCCGAAGACGCCGCCCCGCTCTTCGCGCCCGACGGCGTCGCCCTTGCCCGCCTTCTGCCTTCCGTGCTTCATGTTTGCTCGCACTCTAAGCGTCTATGAATTCGCGGTTCCACATTTCCAGCGTGAGCAGTTGCAGGACTTGCAGGTTGTAGTCTTCGCGGCCCGAGAGATTCGTCTCCACAATGCGCCTGACCTCTTCGGGGCGGAAGAGCCCGCGACCGCGCACGCACTCTTCCGAGAGCAGCTCGTCCACGAGCGGGCGCAAGGGGCCGCGCAGCCAAGCGCGTATCGGCGCACCGAAGCCCGCCTTTTTGCGCCACACCACTTCACGCGGAAGCAGTCGCTCGGCGGCTCGCTTGAGGATGTACTTGCGGCGCAGCCCGCGCAGCTTCAGCTCCGCAGGCATCCGCGCCGCAAGCTCCACCAGCTCGTGATTGAGAAAAGGCACGCGCACTTCCAGATTCGCCGCCATCGAAGTCTTGTCCGTGTATGCGAGGTTGAGGCAGGGCAGAAAAGTCTTCATGTCCACGTAGAGCAGCCGGTTGAGCGGCGCGGCCTTCCGTGCCCGCGCGAAGTACCGCCGGTGATGCACGTACGGGTCGAGCCCTTCGGTCGCCTCGCGCAGCTCGTCCGTGTAGAGACTCGCTTTCTCCGCGCCGTCGAAGTAGGTTCCGTAGCCGAGGTATCGCTCCTCGAAGTCGAGCGCGCCGCTTCGCGCGAACTTTTTGGCGTTGCGCAGGAGGGCCGTGAAACGACCGGGCCGCCCGCCGGGGAGGGCTCCCGCGACCGCACGCATCGCGGGGCGGCGAAGGGCCGTCGGCAGGGGGTCTAGCACGCGCGCCATCTTCATCGCCAACTGCCGTGGGTAGCCCGCGAAGACCTCGTCGCCGCCCATCCCCGAGAGCATGACGGTTAGAGTCTCGCGCGCCTTAGCCGATACGAGGTAGCTCGAAATCGCCATGTCTATGACGGGGATTTCCAAGTGCCGCACGAGCTTCGGCAAAAGCGTCGCCACGTCCGGCTTGAGCATTATCTCGTGATAGTCCGTGTCGAGCAGCCGGCCCACCTGCCGCGCCCAGCGCGCGTCGTCCGGGATGATGTCATAGCGCAAGTCTTCGGCCTCGATGCCGATGGTGTAGGTCGAGACTTTGCGCCCGCCGTCGCCGCTGCCGAGGTGTCGCGCCATAAGCGCTGTGATGATGGAAGAGTCCACGCCGCCCGAGAGGAAAGAGCCGAGCGGTACGTCCGATACCATCTCCATCCGCACGACGCGGTCGAGCGTTTCCAGCACGCGCTCGCGCCACCAATCCTCGCCGCGCCCGCGCTCTATCTCGTCAAACGAAACGTCCCACCACTCCTCGACCGTCACCTCCCCGTCGCGCCACTTGAGGAAGTGCGCGGGCGGGAGCTTATGCACGTCCCTGAAGAGCGTGTGCGGGTCTGGCGTCCAGAGAAAGGTCAACTGCTGGTGCAAGCCTTCGGGGTCGAGCGCGGGGCGCACCAGACGGCTCGCGAAGATGGCCTTGGCCTCTGAGGCGAAGATGAAGGAGTCGCCCTCTCCCGTCGCTTCGTCGCGGGCGTTTGAGTAGTAGAGCGGCTTGATGCCGAGCCGGTCGCGCGCCACGGTCAGAGTGCGCTCGCGCCCGTCCCATACGGCGAAGGCGAACATGCCGTTGAGACGATTGAGGCAGCCCGCGTCCCACTCCGCGAAGGCGGCCAAGAGCACTTCGGTGTCGCAGTCCGTGCGGAACCTGTGGCCCTTCGCCGCAAGCTCGCGGCGAAGCTCAAGGTAGTTATACAGCTCGCCGTTGTACGTAATCGCGTAGCGCCCGTCTTCGGAGAGCATCGGCTGATGACCGGCCTCGCTCGTGTCTATGATAGACAGACGCCTGTGGCCGAGACACGCGCGCCGCCCGTCCTCGTCCACGAAATCGGAAGTCCAAACGCCCTCGTCGTCGCGCCCTCTATGCTCGATGGCCGCGAGCATCGCGCCGATGCGCGTCTCCGGGCTCTGACTGATTAATCCGGCGATGCCACACATAATTGAAAGAGGTAAACGGTAAATCGTAAATGGTGAATGGATTGAAGCCGTTTCTTTCTATTCACCATTTACGATTTACCATTCACGACTTACGTCCTTTTGCTTTCGCGGCGAGCGCTTCTTCGATGAGCCCGCTGACCCATTCGGCGCGGGCGTCCCAAGTGCCGTCCATGACTGCGGACTGCCGCGCGCGCGCGCGTTCGGGGCCAGTCTCGGCGAGCGCTTCTTCGACGAGACGGAAGAAGTCTTCGCGGCTGCGCGCGATGCGGAGCACCTTTGATAAGTGCTCGTACTCGGGGAGCGGCGAGATGACGACGGGCTTCCCAGTCGCGAGGTACTCGCGCACCTTGATGGCCGAGCCGTAGCTCGTGAACGCGCGCTCGGTCTCCCAAGGCAGCACGCACACGTCGAACCCGGCGGCGTATCGCGGCAGCTCTTCGTAACGGACGGGCGGCAGGAAGTGTACGTTCGGGAGCCCTTCAATCTCCAGCCCGCGCGACTTGTTGCCGATGAAGACCCAGTGCCACTCGGGCCTCTCGCGCGACGCGCGCCGGATGAGTTCCTGATCGACTAGCCAAGGCTCTATGGCCCCGAAGTAACCGAGCCTCGGGCGCGGGATGCTTTCAATCTCCGGCGCGACTTTGAGCGCGCCCGGCCCCTCCAAACCCACCCGCGACCAGTGCTCGAAATCCACCGCCTGTTCGAGCAGGTGCGAGCGTGCCAGAGCGCCCCCGCCGGCCTCTTCCAAGAGCTTACGGCCCGAATAAAAGATGAGGTCTGCGCGCTCGATTGCCAGCTCGTGCAGGCGGCGTATGGCCGAAGGGTCGGTCGCGTGATCCATCCGGTTCTCGTCGTACTTGTCCGACACTTGGTAGACGACCAGAGATTCGCCCAACTCGCCTATCATCTCGGCGGCGGTCGGGATGGCGACCCAGAGGATGGGCTTCTCAAGTCCCCGCAAGCGCATCAGCGCGCGCAACTGCGCCCTCAACAACAGGCGGTTCGCCGCGCGCGACGCACGACTCCCGAAGAAAGGCACGCTTGCGGGCGACACCACCGTGATGCCTTCCGGCGTCCGCCGCGCAAGCTTCGCGTAGCTCCGCAGCTTGCGCAACACGCGCGGCACTAAATCCTTATGCCCCAAGCCCGGCAGCCCCATCGAGATGGAGTTGACGAAGACCACCCGGTTCCCCGCCCGCGCGAACCGCCGCATGAGGTGATTCTTCGAGTGCGGGTGGTGATACCACCAGTCCTCGCCGCCGAAGCAGACAATGGATTTTCCTTTGAGAATCGGCAAACTTTCTGGCTTTTACGGTTTAATGTCGCCCCTCTGGAACGTCTTGAGGTGATTCGCGGCTGCCTTCCTTACCCTGAGCACGAAGTTTACCTCAATCCTGCCCGTAACCTTCAAAGGGGGCAGCACATGGCATGAAGCGGAGGTCAAAAAAGGGAGAGGGTAACACCCGCGCGGGACGGCGACCAAACGGTAGTGCGTGGGCTCATGTGCGGCGTCGAATCCGTCGGCGCGGCGGGGCGCGTATATTTCTTGTTTACGGCGGCTGAAGATTTTGACATCCTCGACGGCTTGAATAACTACGAAGGAGTTTTGAAGATGAACAGGCGTTCTTTTCTTTCGTCCGGCCTCGCCTTCGGTGCGGTCGCGTTGGCGTGCGCGTCCTGCCCCGCGTTTGAGTCGAGCGCCCTTCCTCTGCTCGATAAACGCGCGGCGCGGCGCGGGGCGCTTCCTTTCGAGAAGGTCTCCAAGACGGACGCGGAGTGGCGGCGAATCCTGACGCCGGAGCAGTATCAGATGACGCGCATGAAGGCGACCGAGTCACCCTATTCGAGCCCGCTCAACAAGGTTAACGATAAGGGAACCTTCGCGTGCGTGTGCTGCGGGCTCGCGCTGTTCAGCTCGAAAACGAAGTTCGATTCCGGCACGGGCTGGCCGAGTTTCTGGGCCCCAATCGCCAAGGCGAACGTCCGCGAAGAGGTTGACAGGAGCCTGTCTGAAGAGCGTACGGAAGTCCTCTGCGCGCGATGCGACGCGCACCTCGGACACGTCTTCGACGACGGGCCGGAGCCTACGGGCCTGCGCTACTGCATGAACGGCGTGGCGTTGAAGTTCGTGAAGAGTCGCTGAAGGAGCGTCCGTACTCTAACGATGCCGGATGTAAAGAGGGCGCTGCTAAAAAAGAGAAGCAGCGCCCTCCCCAAAGGTAAAGGGCGCTGCCGTTGTGGACGCTCTAGTATTGTTACTAGGGCTCTGTCAGAGGCCATGGCGGCGAGTCGCCAAGGCGTTCTAAACTTTAAGCGTCCATGATTCTTCTGCCCGCGGCCCGCACACCGTCGTTGGCCGTCTAAACCGTCCGACGGCCCGACAAAAGGTTGATGACGAGGACGACGAGGGCCACGACGAGCAGCAAGTGAATCAAGCCGCCGCCGACGTTAGCCACCAGACCCAACAACCAAAGCACCAGCAATACAACTAAAATAGTCCAAAGCATTGTTCCACTCTCCTTGTCTTAGTCTCCACCGGAATCTTTAAGCCAAAGCCTCTTGCCCCTCTGCATTGGCAACGGGTATGCCAGCCCGCCGCGCCGCCCGCCAGACGCCCTGTAAACTTTAGGAAAACAGGGATTTTTGAGAAATTTGCCTCTCGATGCGCCGAAAAAATCGCGCCCGCAGCGCCGCTTCGTTTGCACTAAAATCACGCACTCGATGCGCGAGCCGCAACGTCTTCATTCGCTACAGGCCGCAAGCCCCGCGTCCTCCACCTCACTTCAGGTCTAAAACTTTTAACAAGTCGCGCAGGTGCTCTTCGGCTTCGAGCCGGAACCGCTCCGCCCACGTCTCGACCTCCCGGAGCGGCGGCTCGAAGAGCGCCGTCTTGAGTTGGCGCGCGAGGCCGTGCACGTCGCCGAAGTCATAGAGCAGCATGCCGCGCGTCTCACCCACCTTCGTCGCGACGACGGGCAGGCCGCACCACAACGCCTCGACGCGGGAGATGCCGTAGCTCTCAAGGCCGCAGGCGCGCACGAAGGCGTCGCTCTGTTTGAGAATCCGGTAGACGTGTGTGTTCGGCACGTTCTCCAGCACCGTTATCCAATCGCGCCCGCGCAGAACCCCCTCGCGGTAATTCTCATCGCGCGCGAAAGTGCCGTCGAGGAGGACGAGCCCGACATCCTCGCCCGTCTCCTCGCGGATGCGCTCGACCGCCCCGGCCACGTCCGCAAAGCCGTACTGGGCGATGAAGACTCCGACCGAGCAGACCCGCTTCGCGCGTCGCGCGTAAGGCGCAAGCGTCTCCTGCGTGGGCGCGGGCAGCGACGCTTCGAGGTGACGGCGCGGAATCGGCAAAAGGCACGGGATGACCTTGACGGGCTGCCGGACTTTAATCTCTTCCAGCAGCCAGCGCCGCAGCTCTTCGCTGACGACGACGAACTCGTCCACAGAGTTGACCGCCAGCCGGAAGAGCATGCGTTGCGTCCGCGTGAAGTGGCGCTGGCGCGATGGGAGCGACCCGTCGAGGACGTTCTTGTACCACTCGACGCCGAGCAGATGTTTCAGCGCGAGCCAGACGGGGAGCAGGAGCGGGTTCGGGTATTCGAGGTGAAAGTGCGTGGCGTCGAGGACGCGCGCGCCCCGCCCCTCGCGGAGCATGAGTGGGATGATTCCGAGCCTGCGGTGACGGAAGAGGCGTACGCCCTCGCGCGCGTACTCTTCGTCGCCGCAGTAGGCCCAGACGCCCGAGGCGCGGCCCTTCAGGCGCTCGAAAAGGAAGCTCAGATAAACCGAGACGCCGCCGAAAGGAGGCGGGAGCGGGCCTAAAAGGATGACTTTGCGACTCATGCGGGCCCTTCATCATGCAACAAGCCGAGCGTCGGTTCAAACCCGAAGGCGCTCAAAAGCGGCCTCCGGCCAGCCGGCGGGAGTTTGCGCTGGCGGCGCGCGTGCCTTTCGGCGCTGGATGATTCTAGTGCCGTTGGGGTACTATATCCGGGCCGTTGCAACTGAAAGGCTGCGCGGCACATCTGAAGTAAGTAGATTCCTTCTCTCGCGCATCAGCGGTGATGCGCCCCGCGCCTCGAAACAAGGCGGCGGCGTTCTGGATGGTTCGAGAGTAGGCCGATTTTAAACTCTGGAAGCCGCTCACTTAAAGAGCATCCGAACACGAGACTTCGCCGCGCTACCGTTTCGCCGAAGACCTTCAGTTCCAAAGCTTCTCTTGCTCGCCCCTACGGGGAGAAGGTACACACACAATGTCTATGAAACTATACGTCGGGAACCTCTCGTTCCAGACTTCCGCTGAAGATTTGCAGGAGCTTTTCGGTCAGGCGGGCACGGTCGAGTCGGCCAACGTCATCGAAGACCGTGAGACTGGCCGTTCGCGCGGCTTTGGCTTCGTCGAAATGTCCTCGAAGGAAGAGGGCGAGGCGGCCATCTCGCAGTTCAACGGCAAGGAAGTCGGCGGTCGCGCGCTGACTGTCAACGAGGCCAAGCCGCGTGAGAGCGGCGGCGGCGGCGGTGGTGGTCGCGGCGGCTTCGGCGGCGGCGGCGGCGGTCGTGGCGGCTACGGCGGTGGCGGCGGCGGCGGTCGCTCGCGCTACTAAGCCAATCCGTGCACAGTTCGGAGGCGGGCTTTCGTGCTTGGCACGAAAGCCCGCCTCCAACTCTTTTGCCCGGCAGCAAAGCCACGGGCGAGTCCTTAAAGGATTCGCCCGTGGCTTTACCTTTTCACTAAGCATGCTTGACAGCGCCTGAGCCGCCCCTTGAAGATTGATTTAATGAGCTTGAAGACCAGCGAAAGCACTGGCCGCGAGGCCGCCGTGCCCGAAGCTCCCGCAGCCTTTGCCGGAAGCGCCGGAGTCGTCGAAGACAGTCTCACTTTCCTCCCCGAAGACGCGCCGCGCGTCCTGATTGAATCGGAAGAGACGGGCGTGCGGCTCAACCTCGGCGAGGTTTGGGACTACCGCGAGCTGCTCTACTTCCTCACGCTGCGCGACATTAAGGTGCGTTACAAACAGACGCTGATGGGCGCGGTGTGGGTCATCATCCAGCCGCTCATGATGATGCTCATCGTGACGCTCGTCTTCAACAGATTCGCGGGGCTCGAAGCTCGCTCGATGCCTTACCCGCTCTTCGCTTACTCCGGGCTCCTCCTCTGGACGTTCTTCTCGAACGGCGTCACGAACGGAACCAACAGCCTCGTCAGCAACTCGAACCTCATCACGAAAGTCTACTTCCCGCGCATGTTCATCCCTGCGGCGGCGGTCGGCGCGGGGCTCTTCGACCTCTGCATCGCCGCGCTGCTGCTCTTCGCCTTCGTCTTTTACTACGGCATCGCCCCCGCTTGGAGCTGGCTGCTGCTGCCCGCCTTCGTCGCGCTGGCGACGGTGCTCTCGCTCGGCGTGGGGATGGTGGTGGCGGCGCTGACGGTCAAGTATAGAGACTTGCGCCACGCGCTCCCTTTCGTCATACAGTTTTTGATGTTCGCCTCGCCGGTCATCTACCCTTCCGGCATCGTGCCGGAGCGCTGGCGCTGGATTCTGGCCGCCAACCCTCTGACCGGCATACTTGAAGGCTTCCGCGCGGCGCTCGTCGGCCAGAGCATCGAATGGAAGCTGGTGGCCGCCTCGGCTGTAGTCTCGACCGTGCTGCTCGCGCTCGCCGTCTACGTCTTCCGCCGCGCCGAAGACTCCTTCGCCGATGTGATTTGAAGGTCTATTCGATGAAGCCTATCGTCAGCATCGAGAACGTCAGCAAGCGCTACCGCATCGGCGGGCTGCATCCCGGCTACGCGACCTTCCGCGAGATGCTCGGCGGAGCGCTCGTCGCGCCCTTCAGGCGAAGCCGGGACGCGGAAGATGAAGGCCAACGCCAGAGGACTCTGTGGGCGCTCAAAGGCATCAACCTCGAAGTCGGGCGGGGCGAGCTGCTAGGCGTCATCGGCCACAACGGCGCGGGCAAATCGACGCTGCTGAAAATCCTCTCGCGCATCACGAAGCCGACAAGGGGCCGCGTCGCGCTTCGAGGGCGCATAGGGAGCCTGCTCGAAGTCGGCACGGGCTTTCACCCGGACTTGTCGGGCCGCGAGAACGTCTTTCTCAACGGCGCGATTCTAGGGATGAAGAAGGCCGAGATTGTGCGCAAGTTCGATGAGATTGTCGCCTTCTCAGAGGTCGAGCGGTTCATCGAGACGCCGGTCAAATTCTATTCGTCTGGGATGTACGTGCGCCTAGCCTTTTCGGTGGCCGCGCACCTCGAACCGGAAATCCTCATCATGGACGAGGTGCTGGCCGTGGGCGACGCGGCCTTCCAGCAGAAGTGCCTCGACAAGATGCGCGACATCCGCCGCGACGGGCGCACGATATTTTTCGTCTCGCACAGCATGCCCGCCATCACGCGCATCTGTAAGCGCGTCGTCCTGCTCGAAGGCGGCGAGGTCGCCTTCGACGGAGAGCCGCAGGCGGTCGTCAGTCGCTATCTCAAATCGAGCTGGAAGGCAGGGGCCGAGCGCGCTTGGGACGGCATGGAAGGCGACGCGCCCGGCGACGGCGTCGCGCGCCTGCGCCGCGTGCGTGTCTGCGGCGACGACGACGTGACGACCGCCGCCGTGGACATCCGACGGCCCTTCCGCATCGAAGTCACTTACGACGTGCTCGCAGAAGGGCACGCCGTCCTGCCCGTCGTCGAGTTGCACAACGAAGAGGGCACGGAGCTGTTCAGCACGCACGACACGGGCGAAGAGTGGCGGCGGAGGGGACGGCCCGTGGGGCGTTACACTAGCGCCGTCGAAATCCCCGGCAACCTCCTCGCCGAAGGGAGCCTCGTCGCGCACGTCTCGCTGATGTCTCACCACCCTTCGACGACGCTCCACGCGAGCGAGCGCAACGCCGTCGCCTTTCAGGTCTTCGACGACCAGAGTTCCGGCTCGGCGCGCGGGGATTACGTCGGGCCGATGCCCGGCGTCGTGCGCCCGCTACTCGACTGGACGACTCGTTCCGATAGTTAAAATCGCAGCCCAGACCGTCTCCAAACCGCACGATTTCAGTTGAGCTTCGCCCGCTTCCCGCCCTCGCAGACACCGCCCGCCCCGCGTCTCGAACGGACGTAACTGTAACTATTTTGCAATTTATTGAGAACAGCGCGGCCAAAACCGCCGACATCTAACAACCAACGTAGCATGGCCTTTGATTTGCCATGTGTATTAGGAAGAAGTCGAAAGTTCGCAACCCTTTGATTCGGAGCAATGATGAAAGAAGCCCAGCAATTTTTCTCGAACACGGAGCCTGACGAGACGCTCGTCACGCCGCGCTTTGACGAAAACGAGACGGTTCAGGCGCAGCCCGTCGTGCCGCTCGCGGACGTTCCGCCCGCCGACACGCGTTCGGGCGCGCGACGCCGTTCGTGGCCGCTCGCGCTCGTCCTCGTCTCCGCGCTCGTCGGCAGCGTCGCAGGCGGGGCGGGACTCTACGTCTACCAGCGCCGCGCGACGCAGGACGCGCCAAGCAACACTGAGCCCGCGCCGACGCCCGCCTCGGCTGAAGCGCAGCAACCTTCCACGCCGCCGGGCGCGTCGGAAGAGACGGCCTCGCTTCCTACAGAGCCCACCGCGTCCGACGCGGAGATGGACGCCGCGCCGCAGGTTGAGGCGTCGGAAACCGTCGAGCCTGTCACGGCCTCCGCGCCGGAGACGGACGCCGCCAAGAAAAAAGAGACTGAAAAGGCTTCGGCCCCCGCGCCCCGCAAAGCCCCCGAACGCGAAGACGACGACAACAGAGTCGTCAACAGGCGCGGCAGGCAGGGCGGGCAAGAAGCGCCCCAACAGCGCCAGACACGTGACGACTACGACGAAGGCGGCGCGCGTCTCTCCGATGAAATCGTCTACCCGCGTCCGCGCCGCGCCGAGCGACGTGAACAACGCCGCGCTGAGCGGCGCGAGCGACGCGCCAACAGGCCCCGCAACGTTGACCGCGTCCGCGGCATCTTTGAAGGCCAGCCGTAGATTAAGGGAAAGCCTCGAAGCAGTAAAAGCCTCGAATCGTCAATCATCAATCGTGATGATTGACGATTCGAGGCTTTTCTTCTTCCCCTTTTACCTCTAAAGTTTTCTCATGCGGCGTGAGCGTGTGGATAAGCTTTTGGTGGAGCGGGGGCTTGCGCCTTCGCGTACGCGCGCGCAGGCGCTGGTGATGGCGGGCGCGGTGCTGGTCGGAGAGCAGCGCGTCGAGAAGCCTTCGGAGACTTACCCTCCGGATGCCCCTTTGCGCGTGCGTGGTGCGGAAGACCCTGCGGCGCGCTACGTCGGGCGCGGCGGGCTCAAGATGGAGAAGGCGCTCGGCGCGTTCGGCCTCGACGTGAACGGTCTGGTCTGCCTCGACGTGGGAGCTTCGACCGGGGGCTTCACCGACTGTCTGTTGCAGCACGGCGCGCGTAGAGTCTTGGCGCTCGACGTGGGTCATAACCAGATTGATTGGCGTCTGCGCACCGACGAGCGCGTTGAAGTGCGTGAAGGCATCAACGCGCGACACCTCCGCCCGGAAGATTTCGCCGAGCGGTTCGACTTGGTGGTGATGGATGTATCCTTCATCTCTGCGACGAAGGTGCTGCCCGCGCTCGTGCCGCTGCTGAAAGAAGGCGGGCGCATGGTCGTCCTCGTCAAGCCGCAGTTCGAGGTTGGACGCGGCGAGGTCGGCAAGGGCGGCATCGTCAGCGACCCCGCGCAGCACGCGCGCGTCGTCGAAGAGGTCAACGCGGCTGCCCGCTCGCTCGGCCTTCGGACGCGCGGCGTCGTCGAGTCGCCGATTCAGGGCGCGGACGGCAACCGCGAATTTCTCGCCCTCTATGAGAAGCTGAAAGAATAACGGCTCGTCTTTCTTTCGTGTCTCTCAAGCATCTTTAGCCGGAGCTTCAGTCACATCTCGCGAAGACGCCGGGAGGCGCAAAAGACTTTGGATTGATGATGAGAAAACTTTCGGAGGCATCGGCGCTCGCGCGGCTGAAGCGGAACAAGGCCGACTTTCAGACTCACGTCAAGCTCAATTACGAGGGCGCGGCGCGTGACTGCCGCGTGTGCCCGACGAAGGGCGCGTGCTGCACCGACGCGCACTTCGTCAACGTTCACATCACGCGGCTCGAAGCCGTCGCGATTCGCGAGACGCTCAGGCGCACGCCGCTTTTGACTGAAGTCGAGCGCCGCGCCGTCTACGAACGCGCGGGCGCTGTGGTCGCGCGCTACGAGCTGCGCGCGGCGGGCGACACCTACGCGCAGACCTTCTCTTGCCCGCTCTTTCAGGCGGGGGCTGGCTGCCTTGTCCATCGCCGCGCCAAGCCCGCGCCCTGCGTCCAGCACGCGTGCTACGACAACTGGGAGGATGTGCCGCCGCTCGACTTGCAGTGGCGCGTGGAGAGTCGCGTCGAGCGTCTGAACACTGAAGTCTATGGCGTTGCGTGGGCTTGGCTTCCCTTGCCGCTGTGGCTCGTGCTGGTCGATCCAAGCTCGGACGGTTCGGAGCTGGAACGGCTCGCGCGCGTTTGGGGCGAGCGACGAGGGGCGGCCAAGACGCCCGGTAACTCCGAGCGTCGCGTGAGGGCCAAAAACAGAACTTTGCCCGTCATCCGCGCGTAAGTCGGGACAGGCGGCCATGCGAGGCCCGCCGTCACTCCAAAGGCGTCCGTCGCCTTCAATCGCCGGAACAGACAATCAGGAGGTCGCATGTACTGCCCGCACTGTGGAAACGAATCGTCAGGAGAACTCAACTACTGCAAGCGCTGCGGCGGCAGCCTGAACCCGCTCGCGACGGGTTCGACGCAAATCGCGCGGCCCGCCGTCTCGACAGGCGCGACGCTGGTGATGGGTTCGTCGCTCGTGTTCCTCCTCGTGTTGGGACTTGTCGTACTGTTCTTTTCGCTGGAGGAGCTATCGCGCAGCGGCCTTCCCGTGCCGGTGCTCGTGCTGATGGTTATCTTCGGCTCGCTCACGCTCCTCGGCGGCGCGACGCTCCTGACCTTCCTCTGGACGCGCATCATCAACGCGGGCGGCGTTAAAAACCTCGCGCCATTCAAGCAGCAGTCGAGCACCAGCGAGCTGCCGCCCGCACGCATCAGCGCGCTCCCCGACGCACACATCCCGAGCGTCACCGAACACACCACACGCACCTTCGACCACGCAAGAAAGTAAAAGCCGTGAAACGTCAATCGTAAAGCGTGATAAGTAAGAATCAGTTCTTACTATTTATGATTGACGATTGACGTTTCACGGCGTTTACTTACCTCGTTGACACTCCGGCGCGGGCGCGGCTATCATCCGGCCAAGTTTTCCGTTTCAATTCCAAAGCTTTACGTTATCCCCGGCGCGCGCGGACGCGCGAGGCCGCGCTCTCGGGCTCTTTCCGGCCCACGCGGGATTTTCGCCGGGCACACATTCCGCCGAGCAGCTTCAGCGTTTCAGCTCATGGATAAGATTGCCGTCCGACGCGTTGGCGTTCTCATCAAGCCGCACCAGCCGGATGCGCTCACGACCCTCTGCCATCTGGCCGAGTGGTGCGAGGCGCACGGCGTCTCGGTGGTGGGCGGGCCGCGACTTGAGCGCGCGCAGATTGTCGAGGAGACGGGCTGCGTGATTGAGACGATGGAGCACGCCGAGCTGGTCAGGAGCGTGGACTTCATCGTCGTGCTCGGCGGCGACGGGACGATGATTGCCACGGCGCGGATGGTGGGCGACCACGGCACGCCCGTCCTCGGCATCAACTACGGCACGCTCGGCTACCTCGCAGACTTCACGCACGACGAGATGATTCCCGCGCTCGAATCCATACTGGCCGGGACTTACACGCTCGACCGACGCTTGATGCTCGCGGCTGAGGTCTACAGAGGCGGCGAGAAACTTCTCCACGACCGCGTGCTGAACGACGTGGTCATCAGCAAGTCGGCGCTGGCGCGCATCATCGAGATAGACACGCGAATCGACCGCAAGCTCGTCAACTGCTTCCGCGCCGACGGGCTCATCATCTCGACGCCGACGGGCTCGACCGCCTACAACCTCTC
>WUUC01155063.1_pt1 | contig 15172 bp, 12 predicted proteins | sample 6278441 | NCBI WGS metagenome assembly WUUC01 (sample SAMN13675441, study PRJNA597444) | soil metagenome | isolation source: soil | place: USA: Washington | collected 2017-10
TGGACGCTTATCGGGGATGGGGGAACATCGACGTGACCGTGGGAACGGGGTCCCGGTTCTTCCCGGAGGCGGTGGCCACCCGACTCCGAGCCGATCCTCAGGTCAGGGCGGGCGCCGATGGGGTGGCCGGAGCGATCCACCTGGTGGGGTCGGCGTCCGACCTGACCACGCGCCAGGGCGAACCCGGGGTCACGCTGGTGGGATTCGATCCTGCGCTGCAGCGCCCGTTCGGCGCGTTTCGGTTGATCTCGGGCCGCCGTACGTATGGAGCGGACCTACCCGAGGGCGGGGTCATCCTGTCGAAGGGCCTGGCCACGGCTCTCCGGGCCCGCGTGGGTGACGCGCTGAGCGTTCAGGCGGAGCAGGGCCCGGAGGCCGGCCCTCCCGTTCGGCTCCGGGTGGCCGGCGTGGCCACCTCGGATGGACCGGGCGCGTTCGGGCTGCGTCCGACCGTGTTCGCCCCCCTTCCGCTGGCCCAGCGGATCGCCGGTGCCTCCGGCATCAACGTGGTGTGGGTCTCGGCCAAAGGCGGGCTCACCATCGGGGAGCAGGCCAGCCGTGCGGCGGCGAAGGCAGTGCGCGCCGGGCTGCAATCGGCCGGGTCGATGGGCCTGCGGGTGCGTGAGGCCAAGCTCGAGGAGGTCGACTCCGCCCGGGAGGGGACGCAGTTCCTCACCACGATGCTCATCGCCATGAGCTTGCTGATCGTGGCCGCGGGCGCGGCCCTGGTGGTGAATCTCATCACGATGCTGGCCGAGGAGCGGCGGCCTCGCTACGGGGTGCTTCGAGCCCTCGGTCTTTCCCGGGGCAAGCTCGTCCGGCTCTCTGTGATCGAGGGAGCCATGTACAGCCTAGCGGCGGCCTTGATCGGAACCCTGGTGGGGATCCTGGCCGGCCGGGTCATCGCCGCTCGGTTCGCCCGGGCCTTCACCCAATTCTTCGGCGGAGAAACCGACTTCCATTTTCGCTTCGTCCTCAAGCCGGAGACCCTGGCGGTCAGCTTCGCCGCCGGCGCGCTCATCACGCTGGTCACGGTGGCACTGGCGGCCCGAAGGACTTCCCGGATGTCGATCCCGGCGGCGATCCGGGACCTCCCCGAGCCGGCCCGGGAGCGCCGGCGCCCGGCCCTTCGGCGCGCGGCGTTGGCCCTGGGGACGCTGGTGGGGGTGGGCCTATTGCTGATCCCGGAGCGACTTCCCCGGCTGATCGGGGGCACGATTCTGATCCTCGTCATGAGCGGCGTGTTGAAGCCGAGAGTCTCCGGTCGAACCTACGCCAGTGTGCTCGGGGCCGGGCTGGCCGGGTGGGCCCTGGCCATGACCGCCACGCTGACCGATCCGAGTCTCGACTTCACCGAGTTCTTCTCGGTGTTCACCATCGCCGTCCTGCTGTCCGTGTTCGGCCTGTCGATCCTCGCATCGGCCAACCTCCGGCTCGTCGAGCGGGGAATCGGCGTGCTGGGACGAGCATCCACCGCGATCACTCGAAGCATCCGGGTCCCGCTGGCCTACCTGGCTCGGCGACCGCTCCGAACCGGGCTGACCACGGGGATGTTCGCCGTGATCATGGCCATCCTGGCCCTGTTCTCGGTGTTCCTGTTCAGCTTCCGGCCGCAGTACGAGCGCGACTCGGCCGGCTACGAGGTTCGGGTCACCTCCACCGGGGCCCGCTCGATCACGCTGCCCCCGTCGGTGAGGTCATCCGTGGCCGGGAGCGTGGCCATCCCCACCCTGGGCTACGTCGGACCTGTCCAGAACGAGCAATTCTCGACCGGATCGATCTTCCTTCCCATGTACCTGGCCGATCCGGCTCGCGGGGTCGACCAGCCGGTACGGCTGGCCCAGAAGGAGCAGCGGTTCCGTTCGGACCAGGACGTATGGCCGGCCCTGTTCGCCAGCCGCCGGGCACTGGTCACGAACTTCGTGAGTCCAGGCCAGGAGGTCACGTTGCTGTCGCCGTCCGGGCCCGTGACCTACAGGGTGATCGCGTCTCAGCAGTTTGGGATCGTGGACGGGATCATGGGCTCGCCGCAGGCCCTGGCACCGTTCGCCGGGCTTTCCCGAGGCGTGACCGTGTTGGTGGACGTGCGCCCGGAGGCTTCCCCGAAGGCGGTGTCCCGCCGGATCGAAGCCGGCCTGTTCTCCAAGGGCGTGGACGCCGAGCCCACCCGGGACCTCCTGGATGAGGCCTACCGGGCCAACAAGACGTTCTTCTCCGTGATCGAGATCCTGATGCGGATGGGCCTGGTGGTTGGCATCCTGTCGCTGGGGATCCTCGGGCTCCGCGCGGTGGTGGAGCGGCGCCACGTCATCGGCGTGCTCCGGGCCATCGGCTATCAGAAGCGGGGCGTGATGGGCGGGCTCATCGCCGAGGCCGGGGTCACCGCATCGCTGGGCGTCGTCGTCGGGGTGTTCACCGGCGTGATCATGGGCTTTCTGTTCATTCGCCAGCAGTCAGGATCGCCCGATTTCGGCGTGGATATGGGAACGCTGGGCGGCGTGCTGGTGCTCGTCTATCTGGCGGTCTTGGCGGTGACGGTCGGGCCGGCCTGGCGGGCCTCCCGCCTTCCGCCCGCCGAGGCGGTCAGATACTCGGAATAGGCCGGGGTCGCCTAGCTTCGTCCTCCAGCGGTGGCCGGGAGCAGCTGACCACGCCGAATGCTGCGTTGTTCACTTCCATCTTGCACCCAGCGTGACCCGCAGGCAGTGCAAAAAGCTCGGCGCTTCGGGCTCACCACGACAACGATCCTCACCGATTGGCAGACAGGACAACGAGCCATTCGATCTCCTTTTCCCCATTGCAAGGTGTGGCCCATCGCCCGTGCCTTGCGTGCCCTTGTCTACCCGGCGCGACCGGCCGAAAACCAGCGCTGCCGGCATTGGCTGGACACCTTTGGTGACATGTCGTCACGAAGGCGGGGCCGGCGACGCTTGCCGACTCTTGCAGGAATGACCACCTATCGCGCGATCGATTCTCCAGAGTGGGACTGTCCCCCCTCTATGGCTCGGCCCAGGCCCTGGCTCGATCCACGGCCCGCCGCCAGCGGGCGTAACCCGTCTCGGCCGCGGCCGAGTCCTCCGGCGTGAACTCGCGGTCGGCCCGCCAGTGGGCGGCCACCTCCTCCATCGATCCCCAGACCCCAGCTTGAAGCCCCGCCAGGTACGCGGCCCCCAGGGCCGTGGTCTCCTGCACCACCGGCCGCCGGACGGGAACGCCGAGCAGATCCGCCTGAAATTGCAGCAGGAGGTCCATGGCGCTTGCCCCCCCGTCGGCCTTGAGCTCCACCACGGGCAGGCCGGAGTCGGTCCGCATGGCATCCAGCACATCGCGGGTCTGGTAGGCCATGGCTTCCACGGCGGCTCGCACCAGGTGGGCCCGGGTCGTTCCCCGGGTGATGCCAACGATGAGCCCCCGGGCGTACGGATCCCACCAGGGAGCGCCCAGACCGGTGAGGGCGGGGACGAAGAAGACGTCGCCTGCGTCGGGGACCGAGGCGGCCAGGGGCCCAGCCTCCGAGGCGCTCCCGATGATCCCGAGCTGATCCCGCAGCCACTGGATGGCGGCGCCGGTGACGAAGATCGAGCCCTCCAGGGCGTATACGGGCTCCTCGCCGATCCCCGCCGCCGTCGTGGTGATGAGCCCCGAAGCCGATCGTGGGGCCTCGGATCCGGTGTTCATGAGGACGAACGACCCCGTGCCATACGTGTTCTTCGTGGCCCCGGGCTCGAAGCACGCCTCCCCGAACAGGGCGGCCTGCTGGTCGCCGGCGACACCCAGGACGGGGGCCGCCGCGCCCAGAAACGAGCTCGCCTCGACCGTGGCGAACCGGGCCGAGGACGGCAGCACCTCCGGCAAGATCGGCTCGGGGATCCCCAGTCGTTCCAGGATGTCGGCGTCCCACTGCATTCGGTGGATGTCGAACAGCATGGTGCGGGAGGCATTCGTCCGATCGGTCACGTGCGCAGCGCCGCCGGACAGACGAGCGATCAGGTAGGAGTCGACGGTGCCGAACGCGATGCGGCCGGCCCGGGCCGCGTCGGGGGCGCCTTCGACGTGCTCCAGGATCCAGGCGACTTTCGTTCCAGAGAAGTAGGGATCGATGACCAGGCCGGTACGGTCCCGGACCCGGTCCTCCCACCCCTCGTCGCGGAGGGTCCGGCACAGCTCAGTGGTTCGGCGGTCCTGCCACACGATGGCCGGATGGATGGGCTCGAGTGTGTCCCGATCCCACAGCACGGTGGTCTCTCGCTGGTTGGTCAGGCCGACGGCGGCGAGACTGCCCGCCTCGACCTCCCCGGCCTCCAGGGCCTCCGCGCACGCCCCAGCCGCGGCGTCCCACCAGTGGTTGGGGTCGTGTTCCACCCAACCGGGCCGGGGAAAGCTCTGAGGGAACTCCCGGTAGCCGCGGGAGCGGACCTGGCCTTCCTCGTCCACCACCAGCGCGGTGACGCCGGTCGTTCCCGCGTCGATGGCCAGGATCGGGCTCACGGCGGAGGATGCTACTGGAAGCCGACCTTCCCCCGGCCGGACCCCCGCATACAATGGCTCTTCGAGCGACGGGGAGGCCGATGGTGGCCCAGAAGGCTCACAAGCTGGGGATCCTGTGCGGCGGTGGGCCGGCGCCGGGGATCAACTCCGTGATCGCCGCGGCCACCATCGAGGCGGTCAACACCGGGTGGGACGTCGTGGGGATCCTCGACGGGTTCAGCCACCTGATCAAGGGCGACACAGGCCACGTCAATACGCTGGGCATAACGGATGTTTCCCGGATCCACATTCAGGGCGGTTCGGTCCTGTTCACCTCCCGGGCCAATCCCACAGTTCGCGACGAGGGCGCCGAGGATCCCGACTGGCGGATGAACAACACCGTCCGAGCCCTGCAGGAACTCGGGATCGACGCACTCGTCACCATCGGCGGCGACGACACGGCGTTCTCCGCGTCGAAGGTGGCTGAGGCCGCCGGCGGGTCCATCAGGGTGGCACACGTCCCGAAGACCATCGACGACGATCTGCCCCTGCCCGTGGGGATTCCGACGTTCGGGTTCGAGACCGCCCGTCACATGGGCGTGCGCCTGGTGAACAACCTCATGACCGACGCCATGACCACCCGCCGGTGGTTCTTCGTCGTGGCCATGGGCCGGTCGGCCGGACACCTAGCAGTGGGGATCGGGAAGGCCGCCGGGGCCACGCTGACGGTGATCGCCGAGGAATTCCCCGCCGACGAGCCCATCCGGTTGGAGCACCTGGTCGACCTGGTGGAGACGGCCATCCTCAAGCGAATCGCCCACCAGCGGCCATTCGGCGTCGTGATCTTCTCCGAAGGCATCGCCCTCCGGCTCGCCGAGGAAGACCTGCAGAAAGCCATGCCGGACATCGAGACGGACGAGCACGGCCACATCCGGCTGGGTGAGCTGAACCTCGACGGGGTGCTGGCGGATTTGGTGAAGGCTCGGTTCAAGGAGCGCGGGCAGAAGCTGACCATCACCCCCAAGAACATCGGCTACGAGCTTCGGTGCGCGCCCCCCATCCCGTTCGACATCGAGTACACCCGTGACCTGGGATACGGGGCGGTCGATTACTTGCGCGATCTGAATCGGTCGGGATCAGCCGATCCCGGGGCCATGATCACGATCCAGGAGGGACAAATGGTCGCCCTCCCATTCGGATCGTTCACCGACCCGGAGACCGGTCGTCCCCGGATCCGCGAGGTGAACATCAAAAGCGGTTCCTACCGCGTGGCCACCGAGTACATGATCCGCCTGGAGCAGGAAGACCTGGACGACCCGAAGAAGCTGAACCCGATCGCCGAGGCCGCATCGATGACACCCGAGGCGTTCCGTCAGCGGTACGGGTATCTGGTCGACCTTCGAGCGAAGGCCGCGGCAGAGTAGCGGGGCTAGAACGGGCGGCCCTGCCGGCCCCGGTCAGCGCTTCGGCGGCCATCCCGAGGTTCGCGCGATTCCTCGTCCGCCCAGCCAGAATCCAGCGCGGGAAGGAGCCGCCACACCGTTCCGCCTCGGGCCGCCGAGACCAGCACGAGGACGAGTCCGGCCGCTGCGATGAAGGTCAGTAGGACGGCGGGCGGCCAGATGAGCATGAGACCCGCCGAGGCCACCACCAGTCCGAGCAGCGGCGTGGCCACGACAGCAGGCGGAGAGACGTTCCCGCGGATCCATTGAGCGGATTGCAGCCATTGGCCGCGGCGCCACATCGCGCCCGCGGCGGGGCCGAGCAGGCCGACCAAAATGAGGAGCATGGCAAATGGCATTGGCCCTACCTACCCAATCATTGCGGGCCGGTAACCAGGGGCGGGTCGGTCCTTATACTCGGGCCGATGCCAGCGCCGATCGATCTCCGCTCCGACACCGTGACCGCACCGACGCCGGAGATGCGCCGGGCCATGTCGGAGGCCGAGGTGGGCGACGACTGGTACGGCGACGATCCCACGGTCAACCGTCTCCAGGATCGAGCCGCCGAGATCACCGGCAAGGAAGCAGCGGTGTACCTGGCCACTGGGACCATGGCAAACGAGATCGCGCTGTCGGTGTTCGTCCGGTCCGGCCATCTGGTGCTGTGCGAGGCGGACTCGCACGTGTCGAGCGTCGAAGTCAGCTCGGCCGCGGCCATGTCCGGGATTGCCTTCATGGGACTGCACGCCCCTCGGGGGCTCCTGACCGCGGACATGGTGGCCGAGGCGCTGAAGCCCGACCCGTACGATGTGGCGGTGGTCGACCTGGTGTCGGTGGAGAACACCCACAATCACGGCGGGGGAGCGGTCCTGCCGATCGAAGAGCTTCGGGGGATCCGCAAGGCCGCCGAGGAGGTGGGCGTCCCCGTCTATCTGGACGGCGCCCGCATCTTCAACGCGAGCGTGGCGTCGGGGACGCCTGTGGCCGAATACACGGCCGAGGTGGACGCCCTGATGTTCTCGCTGTCGAAGGGGCTCGGGGCGCCCATCGGCTCGGTCCTGTGCGGTACGAACGAGTTCATTCGAGAGGCTCGCCGGGCCAAGATCCTGTTCGGTGGGGCGTGGCGGCAGGCGGGGGTGATCGCCGCGGCCGGTCTGGTCGCGTTGGAGACGGGCGTCGGTCGCTTGGAAGAGGACCACGCCAATGCCCGGCGCCTGGCCGAGGGGTTGGCCGAACTGGGCGCGGGAAGCGTGGACCAGGCCACCGTCGAAACCAACATCCTGTACGTGGATGCCGGTCCCTTCGGCTTCGACCCGTGGGTACTGCGCGACCGGCTGACCGACGCGGGCGTGCTGACCAACGTCCTGGGCGGCCGGATCCGTCTGGTCACCCACCGGGACGTGGCGGCCGGGGATATGGAGGAGACTCTTCGGCGCTGGGCACAGGTGACGTCGGCCAGGAGTGAGGGGTGAGCTGTTGAGCTCTCGCTATCCACAGGAGATCGCGGCCCGGGTCCCGCCTGGCCAGCGGCTGGTGAAGGGGTGGCCCGTGCTCCACTACGGACCGATTCCCCGGTTCGACGAGGCCGCCTGGGACTTTCAGATCTCCGGGCTGGTCGAAGAGCCGTGCACGCTCACGTACGCCGACCTGAAGGCGCTGGGGTCGCGGGAGGTGACCGCTGACATGCACTGCGTGACGGGATGGACCACGCTCGACAACGAATGGGAAGGCGTCCCGTTTCGGGTGCTGGCCGAGCGGGCCAGGCCGAAGCCCGAGGCCGCGTGGGTGATCACCCACTGCGATTACGGCTACACGTCGAACCTTTCGGTGCAAGCCATGAACGACGACGACGTGCTGGTGGCCTGGGGGCACAACGGGGAGCCGCTCGCTCCGGAGCATGGGTTCCCTTTGCGGTTGGTGGTGCCGAAGCGGTACGCGTGGAAGAGCGCGAAGTGGCTTCGTGGCCTGGAATTCGTCGACCAGAACCAGCGCGGGTTCTGGGAGGTGCGGGGATATCACACGCACGCCGACCCTTGGCGTGAGGAGCGGTACTCCTACCAGGAATCGCGGGAGTCCGAGGTCGAGCCGTAATTACCACCGGCGCGCACTGCAGCATTAGACTCTGCCCGCACGCTTTCCCGCCGGTTCGAGTGGGCGGTCCGCAGCCCGGAGGAGGAGGGAGTCGATGAGCGATCAGTTTCCGTCGCCGCCGGACGAACAGGCTGGTGGTGGGCTTCCCCCGCCGCCCGACGAAGCACCCGTTCCGCCGCGAGGAGCCGGCGACATCATCGGCTCGGCGTTCGAGATCTACGGGAAGAACGCTCGGCAGCTGCTGATCATCGTGGCGATCATCGCCATTCCTCTATCGGTATTGAGCTGGCTGATCACGCAGGTGATCCTGGAGGGACGGAGCGGGGCCCTCGCCGTCATCGCGGTGCTGGCGGGGATCGTCATCGGAGTCGTGACCGGGGCGATCCTCCAAGCCGCGCTGCTGCGGGCCGCGGCCCAGGCCACGCTGGGGGATTCCATCGACGTGGACATGAGCTACCGATGGGGGCTTCGGCGCTTCGGTGGCGTGATCCTGGTTTCGCTTCTTGTCGCGCTTGCCTTCATCGTCGGCGCCATTCCGGGGGTCCTCATCGCGGTGGGTGTACCGGCGCTGGGGGTCATCTTGGCGTTCGTCGGCGCGATCGCATTGATGGTCCTGTTCTCTGCCAGCATCCCGGCCCTGATCGTGGAGAACCTTCGGGCCACCGAGGCCTTGCGGCGATCGTGGAACCTCGTCAAGCCGCACTTCTGGCACGCGTTCACCGTGATCATCGTGTCGTTCCTCATCGCGGCCGTTGTGGGAGGCCTGATCGGCTCGATCGGTGGCACCAACGACGTGGTCCGTCTCATCTTCGGCGCGATCGCGCAAATCATCGTGGCGCCTTTCTCCGCGCTGGTCAGCGTGTTGCTGTACATCGACCTGAGGACGCGTGAGGAGCCGTTGACCCCGTCCGGGCTGCGGCGCCAGCTGGGAGCGCAACTCTAGGACTCCGCCGGTCAGGCGGCCAGACGGCGAAGCGTGGCGATGTTCCGCGCCGTGTCCTCGAGGCGTCCCGGTGTCTCGCAGACCACCGGACAGCGCCGAACCGCCGCGTGCGCAAGGATCGCCTTGAATCCAGCTTCGCCGATGTGTCCCTGCCCGATGTGGGTATGGCTGTCCCGCCGCAGGCCGCGCCCGAACTTCGAATCGTTCGCGTGAACCAGGCCCAGCTTTCGGATCAGCCCGAACCGGCGGAGCTCGGCGAATGTCTCCCGGACTTCCTCTTCGTGATCGAGCCCGTATCCCACGGCGAACAGGTGACAGGTATCGACACACAGCCGCAGGCGCGGGTGATGCCCGGCCGCGTCGAACAACTCCCGGGCCTGGCCGAACGTCGAGGCCACGGAGCCGGCGCCGCCGGCGGTGAGCTCGACCATCACGTACGTACTGCCGGCGGCGCCGGCGATAGCGTTCAGGGACTCCGCTGCGATCTCGAGGGCTCGGCCCCGTTCGGTGGCGGCGCCGGCGGATCCGGCGTGCACCACGACGCCCGTGGCGCCGACGCCGTCTGCCAGCCCGACCGTAGCCCGGGCCAGGGCGATGGACCGGCGCCGGAAGTCAGGGGTGGGCGAGGCGATGTTCACCATGTACGGCGCGTGCAAGAAGAGCGGGCCGATCTTCGCGTCCTGCCACGCCTGACGGTATTCATCCTGGCGATCCGGCGGAACGGCAGGCTGTGCCCAACCCCGGGGGTTGGATCCCCAGATTTGGGCGGCCTGCGCTCCGCAGGCCCGGGCCGACTCGATTGCGCCGAGCAGGCCAGCTCCTCGAGTGGGGACGTGGGCGCCGATCCGAGGCGACCTAGCCTCCGACGAAGATCGTCACCTCCTGGCCCTGTTCGACCGTCGCCCCCGGGTCGGGTGTCTGGCCGACCACGGTATTTTCGATGCTCCCGGGGACCTGCTTTTCTTGGACCTTGAGGCCGAGTCCCTCGAGCTTCGCCGTGGCGGCCTCGGCGCTCATGCCGATGACGTTCGGCATGGGGAACGTCTTTGGGCCCTGGGATACGACGAGCGTGATGGTGGTGCCCTTCCGGACCTGTTCCCCGGCCGGTGGTTCTGTGCGGATGACCTCGCCCTTCTTGAACTCGGTCGAGAAGTCCTCGGCGGTGGTGGTCTGGAAGCCGAGGGACTGGAGGGTCCCGGCGGCCTCGTCGGCCTTCTGGCCTGAGACGTCAGGAACCAGGACGAGCTCCGGACCCCTGCTCACGGTGATCGTGACCACGGATCCCTTCTCGAGCTTCACGCCCTTGTTCGGGACCTGGTCGATCACCTCGCCCTCGGGGACCGTGTCGTCAAAGATCCTGTCGATATCCACCTTGAACCCGGCCGCCTGGAGCTTCCGCTGGGCATCACCTCGAGAATCGCCGACCACGTCCGGCACCGCGATGAGCTCTGGACCGAGCGAAGGAATCAGCGTGACGGTCTTCCCGGTTCGAATCCTCGTTCCCAGGGGCGGTTGTGTCCGGAGTACCACGCCTGCCGGAACGGTGGAGGAAAACTCCCCCCGGCCGGTGCGAGGGGTGAGATCGGCCTCTCGAAGGCGCGTCTCCGCTTGCGCCACGGTGAGCCCGGCAAGCCTCGGCACATGCGTGTAGTGGGGGACCAGATACGTCCATGCAGCCCAGGCCCCGCCGGCGAGCAAAGCCAGAGCCATCACCAGGCCGAGGGTCCAGGCGAAGCGTCGCCGGCGCCGGGCCCCCGGAGGCTCGGCCCGAGGAATCGTGACGGTGGTGGCGCGATCAGGGGGTGTCGACTCGGATGGCGGGATCTGCGCGGCCACCTCGGCCACCCGCGGGGCCGGGGGCAGCTCGCCTCGGGCCCGAGCCACTTCCTGGCCCAGCGCCAGGGCGGAGGCGGGGCGCTGGTTTCGGTCCCGTTCGGTTGCATGAAGCACCGGACCATCCAGGGCCGGCTCCAACGTCGGTATCACCGTTGACGGGGCCGGCACCCGGCTGGAGAGATGCTGGTACGCGATGGCCACCGAGGTTTCCCCGCTGTACGGGGGCAGGCCGGTAAGCAGCTCGAACATCACCACGCCCAACGCGTACAGGTCCGTGCGTGGATCGGCCGGCTGACCCTCCACCTGCTCGGGCGCCAGGTACTGGACCGTTCCGGTGACCGTCCCCTCGGCCTGACTGACGTGCGAGTCGGCGAACGCGCGGGCCAGCCCGAAGTCCGCCACCTTCACCGTGCCGTCGTCGGCGATCAAGATGTTCTCTGGCTTCACGTCCCGGTGCACGATCCCGTGCCCGTGCGCGTGGTCCAGCGCGGCCAGAACGGGAAGCGTCACTTCGACCACCTGCGCCGGCTCCAGCCGCTGTTGATGCAGCAGCAGCGACCGAAGGTTGTGCCCGCGGACGAACTCCATGACCATGAAGTACGTGCCGTTGGTGAGTCCCCAGTCGTACACCCCGACGATGTTCGGGTGGTTCAACACCGCTGCGGCCCGGGCCTCCCGCCGGAACCGATCCACGAACCCGCGGTCATTGGCGAACTGGGGATGCAGCACCTTCAGGGCGACGTCTCGGCCGAGCACGGCATCCTGGGCCCGATAGACCTCGCCCATGCCTCCCGAGGCCACGCGGGCGATGACCTGATAGCGGCCGTCGACGCTGGACTCGATTACCGACACGAACTTCGCCTCCTATCGGAGGTTCTTGGGGCGCCGGCCCATTCTAGGCGCCACACAGGGTCCTTCCCGGGAGCCGCGGCGAAGACCGGGCGTGACCATGGGGAGCACCGACCTATAATCGATCCAAAGACCGGGGAGCTCGGGCCACCGGGCTGAGAGGCCGGCTGGGGACCGTAATGGTCCGGCGCCGGCGACCCGCCGAACCTGATCCGGGTAACACCGGCGAAGGGAGTGAGCTTCGATCGCCACCGACACCGCCGAACGGTCCTCCGTCCAGGCCGCCGATCCACTGATCATCGCCGGGCGCTCGTTCGGCTCGCGGTTGATCGTTGGCACCGGGAAGTTCGGATCGTACGAAGTGATGCGCGAGGCCATCGCCGCCTCGGGGACCGAGATGGTCACGGTGGCCCTGCGCCGCGTGGACCTGGAGGCCACCGGCGGGCCGGACATTCTGGAGTTCATCGACACCGACCGCGTGTTGCTGCTACCGAACACGTCGGGAGCCATGGACGCGGCCGAAGCCGTGCGCCTGGCCAGGCTGGCCCGGGCTGCGGGGATGCCGACGTGGGTGAAGCTGGAGGTGACGCCGGAGCCGCGGTATCTGCTGCCCGACCCCGTGGAGACGCTTCGGGCGGCGGAGGCCCTGGTGGCCGACGGGTTCACGGTCCTGCCCTACATCAATGCCGATCCGATCCTGGCCAAGCGTTTGGAGGAGGTGGGGTGCGCCACGGTCATGCCGCTGGGATCGTGGATCGGTTCGAATCAAGGAATCCGAACCCGCGACGCCGTCCAGATCATCATCGAACAGTCCACGGTTCCGGTTGTGGTGGACGCCGGGTTGGGCGCGCCGTCACACGCGGCCGAGGCCATGGAGATGGGATGCGACGCCGTTCTGGTGAACACGGCCATCGCCGTGGCCACCGATCCGGTGGAGATGGCCCGGGCCTTCCGGCTGGGCATCGAGGCGGGGCGACGAGCCTTTCTGGCCGGGCCCGGATCGGAGCGGGCGGAGGCCGAGGCGTCCAGTCCGCTCACCGGGTTCCTGGGGGGGCGCTCCACCGCTTCGCCCGATCAGACGAGGTGAGCATGTCGTCTGATCGCGGATTCGTGGCGCCCGAACCATCCGAGACGTTCGCCGAGGTGCTCGACCGATTGGACGTCGGGGACATGGCCGACCGATCCGGCACTTCGTCGCCGCAGGATGTGGACCGGGCCCTGTCGAAGCGGCCGTCCGCACGTTCGCTCCCGGAGTTCGGGGCCCTGATCTCGCCGGCGGCGGGAGACAGGTTGGAGGAGCTCGCGGCGGCCTCTCGCCGGCTGACCCTGGCCCGCTTCGGTCGAACCATGCACATGTACGCGCCGCTCTATCTGTCGAACGAGTGCCTGACCTCGTGCACGTACTGCGGGTTCGCCAGGGAGCTTCCCATCGCCCGCAAGACGCTGTCCGTTGACGAGACCCTGGAGGAGGCCCGGCACCTCCTGCGACAGGGGTTCCGATCGATCCTGCTGCTGACGGGGGAGCATCAGCAGCTCACCGGCGTGGATTTCCTGGAGGAGCGCATTCGGGCACTGGCGCGCGAGGTTCCTTCGCTGGCGATCGAGGTGCAGGTGTGGAGCGAGGAGGAGTACCGGCGTCTGGCCTCGGCAGGGTGTGAGGGCGTGGTGATCTATCAGGAGACCTATCACCCGGAGACCTACGAGAAGGTCCACCTGGCCGGCAAGAAGCGGCGGTACGAATGGCGATTGCTCGGCCCGGAGCGAGCGGCCAGGGCCGGCATGCGCCGGGTCGGCATCGGGGCGCTGCTGGGATTGCACGATAACTGGCGATACGACGCCCTGGCCATGGCGGCCCACGCTCGCTTCTTGATGCACCGGTACTGGCGAACGCAGGTGACGGTGAGCGTTCCCCGGCTGCGGCCCTCCGCCGCTGGGTGGCAGCCGGCGAACCCGATCTCGGACGAAGAGCTGGTCCAGCTGGTGTGCGCCCTTCGATTGCTGCTTCCTGACGTGGGGATCGTGATCTCCGCCAGAGAAGCTCCCGAGTTCCGGGACGGGCTGTTCCGGATCGGCGTCACCCACACCAGCGCCGGGAGCCACACAGAGCCAGGCGGGTACGAGCATCCGAAGGAGGCTGCGGAGCAGTTCGAGGTGGCCGACCTGCGCTCGCCGGCCGATGTGGCCGCCCGCCTGCGCGAGCTTGGATACGAGCCGGTGTGGGAGGACTGGACGGCGCTGGTCCCCGCGACCGAGGGGATGCTGACGCGGGAGCGCCTCCCGGCCTAGGACATGACGATGCGGGTCACCGCGAATGGAAAGGCCGTGGACGTCGACGCCGCCATGACGGTCGCCGACTTCATTCGGTCCCGGGGACTGGATCCGCGGTTTGTGGTGGTGGAGCACAACGGCGAGCCGCTCGAGCGGGCCCGCTACGAGGCGATCGTGCTGGCCGACGGCGACCGCCTGGAGCTGGTGCGAGCCGTGGCCGGGGGCTGAAGTGAAACCCTCGCTCAGGGGCGAGCGCTTGGCCGAGGCCCGGTTATACGTGGTCACGGGGGCGAGGGAGGTACAAGGAGATCTCCCCGATTTCCTGGACACCATCCTCGAAGCGGGGGTGGATCTCATCCAGCTGCGGGAGAAGGAGGCGGAGGCGGGCGATTTGCTGCGGTGGAGCGAGGTGTTCCGCCGTGCGGCCGATCGCCATGATGCGTTGTTCGTGATCAACGACCGGCCCGATGTTGCCCTGGCCGCGGGTGCGGACGGCGTGCACGTGGGGCAGAGCGATCTCCCTCCGGGATTCGTCCGGGACCTGGTGGGTCTGGATGTGCTGGTCGGACTGTCCACACACGATGAGGTGCAGCTTCGAACGGCCGCGCTCGACGCCGACTACATCTGCGTTGGGCCGGTGTACGACACACCGACCAAACCAGGCCGGCCGGCAACCGGGCTGGGACTCGTTCAGATCGCCGCGGCCAGCGAGCCGAAGCCCTGGTTCGCCATCGGGGGCATCGACCGGTCGAAACTTCCTGAGGTGATCGCCGCGGGGGCCCGTCGAATCGTGGTGGTTCGGGCGGTCACCGAGGCGGCGGATCCGGCGGCGGCGGTTCGGTCGTTGCTGTCCGGCCTGGTCGCCCCCACCGCACGCTGAACGCCAGCACGCCGCCTCCCACCGCCAGGCCAAAGGCCACCCAGCCACCGGCTGACGCAAGCCGAAGACCGATGGCGTCCACGACGACCGAAGCGAGAGCGAGGGCCGCCAGGCCGAAGGCGGGAGCCAGGAGGAGGGCGCGTCGCGGGGGGCCGACGGTGGCCGCCCATGGGATACCAGCCAGGCCGAGCAGGATGAACAGCAGCGGAGTGGTCCATACCGGCTGCCACGGCGAGAAGGGCCCCGGCCCCGGCTCACGTGCGGCCTCCTCGATCGGGGCGCATCCCGGCGCGCAGGGATTCCCCTCAAACCCCGCGATCGTCACCACGCCTGGTCCGATTGGAACCACGCCGGGCGACGCTCGAGCGGCCTGGTACCCGGGTCCATCGAACGCTT
>WUUC01109002.1_pt1 | contig 15167 bp, 13 predicted proteins | sample 6278441 | NCBI WGS metagenome assembly WUUC01 (sample SAMN13675441, study PRJNA597444) | soil metagenome | isolation source: soil | place: USA: Washington | collected 2017-10
TGTTCCCAACTTTCGGCGGATGATCGCGCAGGACCGCGACTTTCTGGGGCTTCGCGGCCACCGCCGACGGGGTCGTTTCCCCTTCAAGGTGGCCGCGGAGCCGCAGAAAGTCGCGGGACAAGCGAGGGCCGCCGAAAGTTGGGAACAGTAGTGTTAGCTCATGAGGTCGGGCCGTTCCCCCGCACGAATCAGAGCGGGCGCTGCAACGCACTCGCGAGCCGAGCGTGCTGCGAGTTTACCGCCATCGGCGCTCTCAGAGCTGAGAACGCCCGCACCTCAACCCGCCCTGTCTTCCGCCTCCCGCACATCCTCACTCGGTGCCAGCGCCCCCGCCAGGGCGATGGCGCGCGCTAGCTCCGTGAGCTTGCGATCCTGGTTCACCAGCTTGAGATGAAGGACCAAGAACAAGAGGCCGCTCGCCAGCACCCAGACGTAGAGCATGAGGTCGACGCCGCGCCCGATGCCTACCCAGTTCGCCAGCTCGCTGGTGTGGTTCGGAAACCACGCCACGTACACGCCTGCCAGGCACACCAGCGGTAGGGTGTTGGCCACGATCGGGAACTGCTTTTTCTGTAGCAACGCGTACAGCATGAGCAGACCGAGGGCCGCTGTCAGGAAAGTGCTGAAGATCATTTTGCCAACCTCCCGATCACCTGGTCCTTGACGATATTCACCGAATTCAAGATGCGTTGACCCTTGGCAAGCGAGTACTGAGTGTAGGTGATCGTCACCGGAAACTCGACGTAGCGCAGGCGCTTGTCGGCGATCTCGTCGAGAATCTCGGATGCGTGAGCCATTCCGTTCTGGCGTATGCGCAGCTTCTGCGCCGCTTCACGCGTGAGCGCGCGAAAGCCGTTGTGTGTGTCGCTGAGCTTCAAGCCGGTGGTGATGCGCGTGAACAGCACCGCCAGCCATAGCGTGATGGCCTTGGAACGAGGCATGTTGACGGCGCGCCCGAGAAAGCGGCTTCCCAACACCACCTCGGAGCGGGTCTCCACCAGGTGCCGCAGCATGGGCTGGACCTCTTCGGCGCTGTGCTGGCCATCGGCATCGAAGGTGACGATGAAGGAAGCCCCTAGCTTGATCGCATGGTCGATGCCCGTCTGCAGTGCCGCGCCCTGCCCCAGATTGATCGGGTGTCGCAGCACGTGGGCTCCCGCACCCCTGGCGATCGCACACGTGTCGTCCACCGAGCCGTCGTCTACGACGATGATCCAGCCACAGCGCCCTCGAAGCCCGGCCACCACTTCGGCGATCGCCGGGCCCTCGTTGTATCCGGGGATAACCACAGCGGTTTTCGCCTCAAGGTCGCTGCTGCTCTGCGGGCGTTCTTCCATTTTTCCTCGAGACTGTCGCCAGCGTACAACAGCTGGCGGGCCCCATTCCATGCCTCGTGAGGGCGATTGTGGTCGCCGGAGAACCGGACCCGGCGGGGCCTAGCCACGTGTGCCAGGCAGTCCCGCAAGCAGGCGTCTCAGAGAGTTCGCCAGTTTCATGTCCCTGACGAAGCGCCGCGGGTCGCGCAGGAGCTTCAGCAGCTTGCGTCGCCGCCCTTGCACGCCGGCTCTAGAGTGGAAGCGAGGACCGACGTTCGTGAGCGCTCGCGCTCCGTTCTTCCACCAACTCTCCCGCTCGTGTTCAGCAAAGTTGAAGGTGTTGAGCGGCCCGGAGCGCGCGGGCGCGATCAGGTACCTGGTGGGAAAGCCACCGAACCTGTCGACGAATCCGATCCCGTCCAGCAGCGCTGCGTCGTCTCGATCGGGATGAACCGCAAAATGGGCGAATTCCCGGATCGCGTCGTTCTTGGAGATCTGAAACAGCCACGGCTGCCCGAAGGAAGCTCGCACCACGTCGCGGCAGAAGTCGAGCACTCCCCGGTGTACCTCCTCGATGACTCGAAAGCGCCCACTCTCATCGCCAGCCACGAACTTGGGCTGGAGCTCACCGTTCGCCGCCCTTTGCATGCGCGCCAGCGAAGGTAGAGCAGGGAGAAACAGGAACTCGAACAGCCCGACATTCTGGCAGTACACGTGCTCGCTCGAGCGCGACTCTTCGAACTCGAGCAGATAGCTGCTGATGTCGTGGCCCGCGAGGTACGCCTCGCGCGCCGGATAGAAGGTCGCGAAGTAGTAACCGCGGCAATCGTTTCGCTCCGTCAGTGCCGCGAGCGCGACCTGAAGCGACGCATTGTGTCCGATGTCGACCAGTGCGATGCTTCGCGAAGGATCGAGCACCCCCTGGGTGCCCAGATAATCGAGCAAGTCCGCTCGCTCTTCGGCCGCCTGGCCCAAGATCAGCGCGGCGTGGCCCACCAAGAAACGTTCGAGGCGCTTGCGCTGCGCCGGCTCGCGCAGATCGAGCCGGTCCTGGTCCGAGGCGAAACCTTCGGCCTCCAACGAGCCGGCAATGATCTGCTCCGGGTCGATGCCGAAGCGATAGCGAAGCACGTCGGCTAGCGTCATCGCGCCCGACTTGAGATCCAGCGACGCGACGACGTCCCGCACCGAGCGCAGCGACGCCACGCTGTACGCTCGCCGCGACGCGTACAAGTAATGAGCCTTGGCTGCTCCCGGCGTGGCTGCCGCGATCAGCTCGTAGACCTGCTTGGGCAGGTGGCCATCGCGCGCGAGAAAGTACAGGTCGGTGACCTTGTCGCGGCGCGCCTTTTCGGCGATCCACTGCACGAAGGCCAGCATCAGAGGCCCGCCCGCCTCGTAGCCAAGGCGGTAAGGCGAACCTTCGAACCTTGCGCGTTTGAGAGCTGTCGCCGGCCGATCGTAGAACTTGCGGGAAATCACGCCGTGCTGAAGCGCAGCACCGAGCTGCTCGCCAAGGTTGGCGTGGCGCCAGATCTCGCGCACGTGAGGCTCCTTGGCATACAGATCCGTGATGCTCGGCAGGTGATGCGCGCGGATACCTTGCCGCGCCGGCATCTGCACGTCGACAAGGTAATTGTCCCCGACATGTAGCCAGTTTCGGGGCCGCCCTTCGAGCTTGCCCACATGCTCGTAGAGTCGTCCTGTCTTCTTGAGCAGGCCGTGCTCCGACGAGACGTAGAGCCGTTGATGTTCCGTGTAGCCACAGCGCCGCAAGATGTCTGCGACCACGGCCGCATCGAGGAAGATGTCGGACAGCAGGACGATCCGCTTGCCGTGACGGGCTGCCAGTTCGAACAGGAGCCGCCCGCGCTGTCGCGGCAAGTGGATCGCGAGCTCGACCTCCTCCTCCAACTGCTTGAGCTGTACCGCGAGCCCGGCCGGCGCACCCACGCGCGCGCAGAGCGCCTCGTACACCGCGAGCAGACGGTACTCCTCGACGCCGCTGGCTCTGGCTTCATCCGCCGCCTGCAGCGCAGCGTCCTCGCGGAGCCGGCGGAAATCGCCGAAGCCCCTCAAGCTCAGCGCGTGCGCTTCGAACAGGGCGGACGCCTTCGGAGCCAGCAGCTCGAAGAGCGCGCGCGGATGGCTCAAGGGTCTGGTGACGAGCGTGTCGAACACGTCGAACGACACGACGTCTGCACTGGCGATGCTGCGCGTGAGCTCCTGGTCGGTAGGGGAGCGGCCGGCTGACGACCTGCGCAGCTCGAAGGCGTAGCGTTCCGGCCGCAAATCGTGAATGAGAGCGCTCATCACTCGCTCCGGGTCGTCGATGGGTGCATAGAAGTCGAAGTCGAGCCCGCGCCTCTTGTGCTCGATGCCCCGCTCGAGAAAACGCTGAAACCAGTCACCCTGATGATGGTAGCGGTCCATCAGAGGATAGTAGTGGGTTAGCAAGTAGTACAGCGCGCCGTCGAGGTGCTGCGTCTTACCCTGCGCCAGCAAGGCCGGCAGCTCGGCCAGGCAATCGCTCGATGCGACACCGGCTACATGAGAACGGCCGAGCACGACAACCGGAAGGTCCCAGATCAGGGCCTGCAGGCCCACGGAAGACGAGACAGTCACCACCGCGTCCACGTGTGGTAACGCGTGCTGAGATGGCCATGGCAGAAGCTGGACCCGCTCCGAAAAGAGAAGGTTCGGAAAGCGCCGGGCAAGCTGGGCCAGCACCCGCGGCGTGAAGAGCGCCGCCTCTCTTCCGTGCATCGTGACGTACACGCCCACGTCCCGTTCGACGCGCTCCAGCACGTAGCGCAGGAAATCCAGCTGGTTTGCGCCGCGGAGCTCTGGCGGACAGTTCTCGTCGAACATGAAATAGCGGGAGACTTGCAATGGCAGCAGCACCACGCGCTCGAATCGTTTGCGCACGTCGCAAGGCTGAAGGGGACTTTGCGCGAGCTGCGCGCTTCGATAGGCTTCCTTCAGTCCTTGCAGCTGGCGCTGGGCGCTCGTGGTCAGCTGCGTGGCGCGCAGCTGGGCTGCGTAGCGGCGGACGAAGGCATCCTTTCCGATACCGAATGGATCGAGCACCGAGGTCTCTGGATACGGCGCCCGTGAGAACATGCCCAGCGTGTCGTGCAGCAGCAGGGCGTCCGGAAACAGCGCTTCCAGGAACGGTGCGCTGGACTCGTAACAGACGATGACGTCGGGCTCGAAGTCGGCGAGCTTCCTCGCGCATAGATCGAGCATACGCTCCAGCTGTCTCGCAGCGAAGTCGCGGTTGTACCAGCGCGCCGAGGCCTCCTCATAGCTCGGATAGACACGTTCGAGCTCGGCCTGCGAGATCGCCACCAACTGCGCTTCCGGCAAGAGTCGGTGGGCTCGGATCGCCAGCGCGACCGCCTCCGAGCACAGCAACGTGACCTGAACGTGGCCGGTCGTGCTCTTCAACAGACCTCGGATCTCGTGCTCCAGGTGATTGCGGACGGTCGCGAAGCGAAACAGCGGGTTCCCCAGCTCTCGAAACGCCTCCAGGTAGTAGAGAACTCGCATCGAGTGCCTGCGCAATCAGCTCGAACCGGCGCCGGCCATCAACAGTTCGACTGCGTTCAGATCGGCCTGCGTGTCGACGCCGCGGCTTACGACTTGCGTCGTGACCTCCACGAATACGCGCGTACCGATGAAGAGCGCGCGCAACTGCTCGAGAGATTCTGCAGCCTCGAGCGGCGCAACGGGCGTACGCGCGAGCAGCTCGAGCGCAGCCACACGATATCCGTACAGGCCGAAGTGGCGCAACACAGGCACGTCCGCAGGGACTTGTGCCGGCTTCTGGTGGGCGGTGAAACGCTCGCGCACCCACGGAATCGGCGCCCGACTGAAGTAGAGCGCGAACTGGCGCCCATCGAGCACGACCTTGACGACGTTGGGATCGAAGATCTCCGACGCCTCGCGGATCGGCGCCGCCAGGGTGGAGATACCGGCTTCCGGGCTGTCGCGCAGCGCGGCGGCCATGCGCGCGACCAGACGTCCAGGCATCATGGGCTCGTCGCCTTGCAGGTTCACGACGATGGTCTGCTCCGACCAGCCCAAGCTGCGCGCGACCTCCGCCAGACGGTCCGTTCCCGACGCATGGTTGGCCGAGGTCATGACCACGTCGCCACCGAACTTGCGCACGGCGTGCTCGATGCGTTCGTCGTCGGTCGCAACGATCACCTGGCGCGCCCCCGACTCCTGCGCGCGCCGCCACACGTGCTCGATCATCGGCCGGCCTGCGATGGGCAAGAGCGGCTTTCCGGGCAGCCGGGTAGAGGCGTAGCGCGCAGGAATGACGACGATGAAGTCGCTTATGGACATCGAGCTTCCCCGCTATTTGGCGCTCATCATCAGAGGTCCTCGATGTATGGTCGCGCCTTCACCACACCATCGATCGCCACGAGCTGCTCGAGCAGGGCCTCCATTTTATCGAGAGGCCACATGTTGGGTCCGTCGCTCAGAGCCTTGCTCGGATCGGGATGGGTCTCCATGAAGATTCCCGCCACGCCGGCTGCAACGGCCGCGCGCGCGAGCACCGGCACGAACTGCGACTGCCCTCCCGAAGAGGTGCCCATCCCGCCGGGCTGCTGCACCGAATGAGTGGCGTCGAACACCACGGGACAACCCGTGGCGCGCATCACCGCGAGACCGCGCATGTCGCTGATGAGCGTGTTGTATCCAAAGCTAACGCCTCGCTCACACAGCATGATCTGGTCGTTTCCGACCGCGTGGCATTTGTCGACCACCTGTTGCATGTCCCAGGGCGCTTGAAACTGGCCCTTCTTGACGTTGACCGGCTTTTTGGCTGCCGCCACGCGCTGGATGAAGTTGGTCTGCCGCACCAGGAATGCGGGCGTCTGCAGCACGTCGACCGCATCGGCAACCTCATCGATGGGCGTGTCTTCATGCACGTCGGTGAGCACCGGGATGCCAAGCTGCTCGCGAACCTTGCGCAAAACGCGCAAGCCCTCGCCCATGCCGGGCCCACGGTAAGACTTTGCAGAGGTGCGGTTGGCCTTGTCGAAGCTCGCTTTGAAGACGTAGGGGATCCCGAGCTTTTCGGTGATTTGGGCCATGCGCTCCGCGACCAGCATCACGAGCGTCTCGCTTTCGACGACGCAGGGACCGGCGATCAGGAACAGGCGGCGATCATTGCCTACGTCGTACTTGCAGAGCTTCAAGGCGCCTCCCAAACGTCGTGCTGGCGCTCAAAACTGGGCATGCTCGCGAACGGCCATGATCAATAGCGAGCCGATCACGAACAGCGCGAGGCTCACGAAAAACGCCGTGAGAACGCCATATGCGCGCTGAGGATAGTTCGATTCGTTGGCCAGCGACGGCCGCGCAATCTGCGATAGCTGTGTGCTTCCGCTCTCGCCGGCGACCGATTCCATGAACCTCTCGCCCTCGTCGACGACCGCCTGTGCAAAGTCGTGAGCAGCGACAGGGGAGAAGGCACGCACGACCAGCGTGACGACACCGGAGGAGGCGTCGTGGCGCACACTCACTACGCGACGGAAAGCGGCGTACCGCGTCTCGGAGCCCGCATCATCGGCGAGGCCGAAGACGAGATCCCCATGCTCGGCGTAGTGCTGGGAGAATTTCTTGCGCTGCTCGAGCCTGGCTAGAATGTCCCGAGACTGCAGATACTCTCGCAGCATCACGGCGCTGGTGTTCGCCGCGCTGCCGTGCACGACAAGCGTGGCGACGGACTGATACTGGTCGCGCGCGACTGCGAAGAGGTAGAGCGCCGCCAGCAAGGTGGGCACCACGACCCACCCGATCACCATGCGCAACAGCCTGGACGCACGCCGGCGCCGCACCTCTCGGACCACGTCCGCAGCGCTGGGCGCGGCAGTCTCCGCACGTTTCGCTTCGCTGATCGGCTCAGGAGCAGAAATGGACTTGAGAGCGCTCAAGCAGCTACCTCCGAATAAGCCTGCGCCGCCTCGGTCACGGTGTCGAATATTTCGAGTGTTCCGTGGCGCAAGACGGCACAACGCGTGCAGTAACTCCGGATTGTCCCGAGGTTATGCGAGACGATGATCACGGAGGAGCGTTCCCGACGAGCCACGAAGGCCCGGCGGCACTTCTCCTGAAACTGTTCGTCGCCCACCGCCGTCACTTCGTCGACCAGGTAGACGTCGAAATCGATGGCCATGCTCAAGCCGAACGCGAGCCGCGCGCGCATGCCCGAAGAGTACGTGCGCACCGGCATGTAGAAGTAGTTTCCGAGCTCGGCAAAGTCGCGCGCGCTGCCCACGACCCGGTCGGTGTTCTCGCCGTAGATGCGGGCGACGAAGCGGCAGTTCTCCTCGCCCGTGAGTGACGCGCTGAAGCCGCCTGCAAAACCTATCGGCCACGACACGCGACCGGTTCTCACCACTTGACCGGAGTCAGGCCGCTCCACGCCGGCAATGATCTTGAGCAGCGTCGATTTTCCAGCACCATTGCGACCCAAAATACCAACGCTCTCGCGCGAGGGAAACGCAATCGAGATCCCATCGAGCACCACGTTGGGACCCATGATGGTGGAGTACGCCTTGTAGATGCGCTGCAGCTGAATCATGCCAGCTCTATTCTCCGACGCACGACCCGCTCGAGCAGCAGACCGAGAGCTCCAAATGCCAACACGAATACCAGAACATAACCCGGCTCTGCCCGCGGGGATTCATAGTCCATGAACCACCCGTCGCGCACGAGCTCGACCGTGTGCAAGACCGGATTGTAGCTGAGCAGGTCCTGGGCCACCTCGGGCACGTCGTCCAAGGTATAGAATAGCCCCGAAATCCAGAATAAGGGCCGCAGCACGGGTCCGCGTAATCTTTCGACGGCACTGGAGAGCACCCCCAGCATACACAGCAACAGTCCCAAGCTGGTACCCAGCAAGGCCGCTAGCGTGAGTCCGAGCATGGTGCACAAGATGTCGTCGACCTGGGGAAGCTGCCCTCGGGACAGCGCCACGCTCCCCATCACGATCAGGAATACCGACCCCAGCGTCGCGGTCTCCAGCGTGGCGCGCGCCCAGACCAGATCGATGGGCTGCACCTGAGGGTAGAAAAGAAGCGGCTTGTTGCCGTTGATGGCGTCTCCGATACGGGCGACGTTTCTGCTGAACAGCTCGTACGTGAGGATTCCGGTGGCCAGGAAGCTGACCGTGTCGAGGCCGTGAGAAACCCTCCGGTGGGCAACCTCGTATATGACCCAGAAGGTGCCGATCCAGATCAACGGCTCGATCACAGCCCACAAATAGCCGAGCTGGTGCTCGCCGAAGCGTGTGCGAGTCTCCCGAAGGATCAGCGCTCGTATGACCTGAAACTGCACGAAGGCGCCGTGCGCGAGACTCATGTACTTCTCCGATCTCACGCGCATTGCAGCACTGGGAGCCACCGACCCGGTCGGCTGCTCAGCGGTCGAAGATCTCCACGAGCCCGCTCGGATTGCCTTCGCGGTCGACGACGACGAGGGCCTTGATTTTGCGGCGTCGCATCAGCTTTTCTGCGTCCGACAGCAACGCCTCCTCATCGATGGTCGCCGGATGCGTGCTCATGATCTCCGAGACGGGCACCTCCAAAACGTCCTCGTGTCGCTGCATGGCACGCCGCAAGTCTCCGTCGGTGACGATGCCCTTGAGTGCACGGTCTTCGAGTACCAGGGCCAGCCCCAGCCGCCCGCGCGTGATGGTGAAAAGGGACTCGCGTACTGTTTGGGACGGTGCGACGACCGGCAGCTCGCGGCGATGCATCACGTCTCTGACCCGCGTGAGCAGCCGGCGTCCCAGGATTCCTCCGGGATGCAGGCGCGCAAAATCGTCGACGCCGAACTGGCGCGCTCGCATCAAAGACACCGCCAACGCATCACCCATCGCCAGCGCTGCCAACGTGGAGTTGGTAGGGGCGAGGTTGTTGGGACACGCTTCGCGCTCCACCGATACGTCGAGTGCCACGTCCGCCGCCTTGGCCAGCGTCGAGTCGAGGGCACCCACCAAGGAGATGATCGGCGCGCCCATGCGCAGCAGGTGAGGTAGCAGGCGCACCACCTCCTCGGTCTCGCCGCTGTAGGAGATCAGCAGGACGGTGTCGCGCTCCGTGATCATGCCGAGATCGCCGTGGAAGGCCTCCGCCGGATGGACGAAGAAGCCGGGCGTACCGGTGGATGCCAGCGTGGCGGCAATCTTGCGGGCGATGATGCCCGACTTGCCAATACCCGTGACCACCACGTGGCCAGGCGTCGCGTACATCAGACCGATGGCGCGTCCGAAGCTTTCGTCTACACGCTCGGCCAGATCGGCGATGCTCTTGGCCTGATCCCGGAAGGTCTGCCGAGCTTCGTCCGCAAGACGCTCCAGGGTGCTCGTGACGCCCTCGGATCGCACTTGCGTCGCGCTTTGGCGAGCAGCCTCAACGTAAGCCGACACGTTTTCCATATCCCTTCATTTCAGGTTTCCAGAGAAACCACTGCCATTGGGCGGAAAGGGCGCGGAAGCTAGCACAACTTCGTTACGTAAGTGACACATTTGCCACTCCCTCACCCTGTGTTCCGCGTGCAACAACACCAGTTGCAGGATTTAGTCCGCGGCCGCAACTTTTGGTCCCACATACGACACCCCTGTCCTAGCAACTACTGCTAGTTGCCCCGCGACCGGACAGTTGCTAGCGCCGGCCATGCCTCGCCTTGCCCAGGTCCCGGGCGCCCCGGCCGCTGAACATCGACGATCGAGCGCAGCCCAGCGCACAGCCGGCCTCGCTGCACGCTCAGCGCTATTTTTCGCCCACTTTGAACACCGCGTGCGCCTGCCCCTGCCGGCCGCCTGGCGAGCCGAGCACGCCATCGAAGAGATTCCGCGGTTTACCGGAGGTGTGCTGAACGAGCCCAAGTATCAGGCCTTTCGTCACGATCTGCTGGTCGCCAGCTTTCATCCGGGCCACCGAGCGCAGTGGACGGCTCACGAGCTCTGTCATGGGTTGGTCGGCTTCGCCTACCGTCCGGGTGCGACATCGCTCTTTCATGCCCTGGCTGCATGGCTCGCAGAACTCCTGCCGGTTTCGCTTTGGTATTTCTTCGACGAAGCCGAACTGCGGCGCTGCGGGCGCCATCGCGGCGGCGGCCCGTTGTTTCGAGATTATTGCGAAGACTGCGAGGAGCACGCGCTCAAGGGCCCGCGCCGCGCCGACGCGGAGCGAGAGCGGCAGCTGACACAGGGCAAGCGTTACCTGCAGCGCGAGCTCGCCGCGATAGCGCGCTCGCGCCGCAGCGGCCGTCCCCAGGGCACTCGCTTTGCCACGATCGATCTGGCCGAGGACGCACTGCGCTACACGGCGGCCCACGCGCGGCGCCTCAAGGCACCGGCTATGGAGCGCTTCGTCGGGCAATTCTTCGCTCCCGAGCAGGGCCACCACGGCTCGCTCGAAGCGCTGGAGGCGCGCGTGCTCGAGGTCAGCGCCGCGCTCACGGACGGCGCTCCGGCAAGGGCCTGGCGGGCGACGGGCTGGGACTACGCAGCCCAGGACATCGGCTACAGGCTGCTCGGCGTGCGCGAGAGTGCCAAGGGTGAGGTGCTGCGCGAGCTCGATCGAATCATCGACAAGCTGGCGCTGAACCGGACCGAGCGGGGGATCGAAGCCACGATCCGTGCCTACGGCACCCTGTTCGGTGCGAGCCAGAGGAGGCTGCCGAGCAGCGAGGATCTGTTCGCGGTCGGCTACGATCTGCCGCGCGGATTCGGCCGCTCGCAGCGGCAGCTGGCCGACGGTGTAGCCAGCGCCTGCCCGCGAACATGGGCTGCGCTGGGCAAGCGGCGCCTGGCCATGGCGCAAGCTTTCTGCGCCGCCGACGAGCCGCGGCGTCAGCCGATCGGCAGGCGCTTTGCAGCTTTTTTGAGCCGCGTGCTGCCCGGGCCCCTGGCCGATCTGGCGCAGCTCGAGGCCGCCATCACGCATGCCGCGCCGCCAGATTCACTGAGGCTGGGCCTCGACCCACGCGAGGCGCGCGGCACAGGCCTGGCCCTGGCGCGCGGCGTGGAGCTCGTGCACTTGGATTACGACGTACTCGAGCTGTCGGGGCAGCGCGTCGTCCGCGCCAGAAAGTTGCGGCGCCCGCATGCCCTGCTGGTCCTGCGCAGCGCGGACCGCGAGGTCGATGTGTTGGAGCTCTCTCCGGAGCTGGCCGAACGCCTCGAACGTAGCCGGCAGAAACAACTTTCCCGACGCGATTTCGAGGACGATCCGGATGCCTTGGAGGCACTGATTTCGTGCGGGGCTCTGGTGCCAACGGCCTACGCTGAATAGTCCGCCCCACCTCGCCGTACACGCGGCGTCACGATGCGCGTGAGTGCGTCGCTTCAACTTTGCTGCCACTCCGTCTTATCCTGAGGGCAGCACCCGAGGCAGTCGGGCAGGAGTGACTCATGAGTCAACAGCAGTACGCATTTTTTCGCGTTATCCAGAGCTATCTCGAGCGTGCCTCGCGCGCTGCGGAGCTCCCGGACGACGTGACCGTGATGCTTTCGCAGCCCAAGACCGAGTTGATCGTGCACTTCCCGGTGCGCATGGACTCGGGTCACCTGCACATGTTCACGGGCTACCGCATCCAGCACAACAACCTGCTGGGGCCCTACAAGGGCGGCATTCGCTACCACCCGGACGTCAACCTCGACGAGGTCAAGGCGCTGGCCGCGCTGATGACCTGGAAGTGCTCGTTGATGGACATTCCGTTCGGCGGTGCCAAGGGCGCCGTGCGCTGCGATCCGCGTACGCTCTCGGAGAGCGAGCGCATGCGGCTGACCCGACGTTTCACGCACGCGTTGGTGGGCAGCATCGGGCCCGATCATGACATTCCCGCACCCGACGTCGGTACCGGACCGCAAGAGATGGCCTGGCTGCTGGACACGTACATGAACGCGGTCGACGCCAAGCAGAAGAACGCGCAACACGCGGTGGTCACCGGCAAGCCGATCTCGTGCGGCGGTTCGCAGGGGCGGGTCAAAGCCACGGGCCAGGGCGCCGTGCACTGCATCGCCGAGTGGGCGCGGGACCACGGCGTCGATCTGCAGCAGGGAAGAGCCATCGTGCAGGGCTACGGCAACGTGGGCGCGCACGCGAGCATGATCCTGGATGCCATGGGCACCAAGGTGGTCGCGGTCAGTGACCACACGGGCTCGATCCGCAACGACAGGGGCCTCGACACGCAGCTGCTGATGCAGCACGTGCGGCGCACCGGGGCGATCGCCGGGTTCGAGCCGGCCGAGCCGATTTCGCGCGACGAGTTCTTCAGCACGCGTGCAGATTTCTGCGTGCCCGCGGCGCTCGAAAACCAGATCGGTGAGCACGAGGCGAAGCTGCTCGACGTCAAGGTCGTGGCCGAGGGCGCCAACGGCCCGGTCAGCCCGGCCGGAGAGGCCATCCTCGAGCAGCGCGGGATCGACCTCATCCCCGACGTGCTGGCGAACGCCGGCGGCGTGACGGTCAGCTACTACGAATGGCTGCAGAATCGGCGCATGGAGCGCTGGACCCTGCAGGAGGTCGACTCCAAGCTCGAGACCATGATGGTGCGCGCGTATCACAAGGTGCGCGACTTCTCGCGCGAGCGCCGCGTGCCCATGCGCGTGGCTGCCTACGGCATCGCGCTCAGGAGCCTGGCCGATTGCTACGCTGCGCGCGGAGTCTTTCCGTGAGGGGCGACGCGACCGCGGGGCTGGTCCCGAGCGAGGTCGCGCGCGTGCTGGATCTGTTTCGGGCGCGCTCGGCGTTCATGTTCGCACTGCTGGAGCGCATGGTGCGCATCAACAGCTTTACCGCGAACGTGGCGGGTGTGGACGCCGTGGGCGAAGAGCTGCGCCGTGCGCTCTCGGGCATTCCGCTCTCGTTGACGACGCGCACCGGTAGCGGCGTGGGCACACACCTGTGCTTCGCGACTCCTGCCGCCGCAGAGCAGCCCGCGGTGCTGCTGATCGGCCATCACGACACCGTCTTTCCGCCGGGCAGCTTCGAGGGCTTCGACGTAGCCGGGGACACGGCGCGCGGCCCGGGCGTGCTGGACATGAAGGGGGGTCTGTCCATCGTGGCCGCGGCGCTGCTCGCACTCCACGACGCCGGACTGCTCGCCGCCGTGCCGCTCTGCTTCGTCAGCGTCAGCGACGAGGAGATCGGATCGCCAACCAGCCGCGGCTGGCTGCAGGAGCTAGCAGCGCGCGCGCGCTGCGGTCTCGTTTTCGAGGCGGGACGTGCGGGCGACGCCATCATCACGGCGCGGCGCGGCGGCGGTCACGCGAGCCTGCAGGCACACGGCAAAGCCGCACATGCAGGCAACGCGCTGGCCGAGGGCAAAAACGCCATCTGGGCGCTCGCGCGCTGTATCGACCTGCTGCAGCAGAGCAACGGCAGCATCCCAGGTGCGTCCGTGAACGTGGGACTCGTGCGGGGCGGCAGCGCACGCAACACCGTGCCCGACTTCGCCAGCTGCGAGCTCGATCTGCGCTTCAGCGATGCCGAGGGCCAGGCGGTGCTGCTGGCCGCGCTGCAGCGGGCCTGCGACGCGTCGATGCTCAGTGTAGCGGGCACGCGCGTGGAGGCGCAGATCAGCATCACGCGCGAGCCGTGGACGCGCAGCCAGGCTTCGGCCGAGCTGTGCGCGCGCTACGGTGCCTGCCAGACGGCCGCGGGCCTTTTGTGGTCCGAAGCGGGTATCATCGGAGGGGGTAGCGACGCCAACACGCTGGGCGCACGCGGTGTAGCCACCATCGACGGTCTGGGACCGCGCGGATCCGGCTTTCATACGCACGACGAACAGGTGCAGCTCTCCAGCTTTCTGCTCAAGGGCGAGGCGCTGCTGCGCTTTCTGCTCTCAGAGCGGCGCTGATCAAAACAACGAACGAGCGTACGACAGCCCGAGGCCCCAGATCCCGTCAGGGAAGGAAAACCCCGCAGGCGGATCGAGGTTCATCACGAAGCGCAGCGCGACCGAGTCGTCCTTGCCCGAGTAGCGCAGGTAGAAGGTGAGCGCGGACTGAAACACGTCGCCCGAGAAAGTCGGATAGTAGGCCCCGGAAATGCGACCGACCAGCGTCGTCTGCCAGTTGAACATGACGTCCGCCTGGCCCGCCATCTGCGCGCCGAACTCGGCGTCCCGGCCGTTGCCAGGCACCCCCACGATCGCATCGGCGTCCCACACGAGCCGGAAGCGACCGAGCTCCTTGCGCGTGCTGGCGCCGAGCACGATGGGCAGCGTGTCCGGCAGCCACAGATAGCCATCCCAGTCGCCGACCGCGCCGCGCGCGAGCAAGAGGGCCGTGCGGTCGCGCGCATCCGCGTTACTGGCGACGGGCGCGGCGATGCCGGCGGTCAGGCGCGACAGCCCGCATTCGCAGTCGGGCAGGTAGGCGAGCCCAACCCAGGGGTTGCCCAGCGAGAGCTGATCGTGATCACCGCCGGGATCGTTGTTCTCGTGGAAGTAGGCAAACGGCAGCGCAGCTTCGAGCACAGCCTCGCGGTAGCGAACGGCCGCCAGCACGCTCGGCTGTACGAAGCTGTAGCCGGCACCGCGTGTATTGCCGAAAAACGTGTTGAGGTCGGCGCCCAGCGCGACGCGACCGCTGTCCATCTCGCGCACGTGCTCGCGCATAGTCAGCAGCTGAGCGCTGGCAGGGCTGGAAAAACACACCGCGGCAACACAACACGCGGCCAGATGCAAGCTGCTGAAGACGAGGGGGCGCACCAAAGTCCCGTCTACCGCGAACCGGCGCCCGCGTCATGTTTCTTCACCACTCGAACCACAGCTGCTCGGGCTCGCTCGTGCCCAGCAGGCCGCCCGCTGCCACCCCGA
>WUUC01042983.1_pt1 | contig 15159 bp, 8 predicted proteins | sample 6278441 | NCBI WGS metagenome assembly WUUC01 (sample SAMN13675441, study PRJNA597444) | soil metagenome | isolation source: soil | place: USA: Washington | collected 2017-10
ACGACGCAAGCTGTAGAGGGCCGTTTCCGCGCGCGGAATGCCGGCCGCGTCCAGCAGACGCATGGTGAGAAAGCCGATCCGACCTGGCTCTGCCAACCGTCGCACGCCCAAACGGGAGGCGGCCACATCGAGCAAGTGCTGCATGGAAACGTCCCCCGCCATCACAGCATCGAGCGCACCCGAGCCCCCGAGCGTGGAGGCGGTCGATGCCAAGAGCGCGCGCAACGAGTCGAGCTCTCGCTCGCTGAACCCGAGGGAAGCCAGCCGACGGTAGAGATCGTGGTGCGTCGCACCGCGCGCTTCGAAGTAGTTCGCGAATACCTCCTCGAAACGCGCCTGGTCGGCTTTCGTTTTGGCCAAAGTGGCGGTCAGCGCCGCCCGCACGGTCCTGCGCTCCTCCACGCCCGCCGCGTGCAAGGCGCGCAAAGCGTCCATGACTTCGGCAGGCGAAATCGAAAGCCCTGCGCGACGTGCGACCGCGACTAGCTCGACGAGGCTGCGATCCATGCTCCTTGCCCCTTAGCATGCACCTTGATCGTCCCGCGCGGGGGCGGGGTCTGTTACAAAGCACTCATGGCCTTTGGACGACGGCGGCCAATCGAAGCGTTGTGGCTCCCCTCTACGTGGCTCGCGCTGCTCGCGTGCCTGTGCAGCTTGGGGTTCGATTGGCCGGGCAAGTCCGTGCGCCTGTCCTCTGCCCTCGACCACGCTTCTGCCCGGGAGCGCAGGGATATCGTACGGCTGTTGGCCACGTACGACGACGAGATCGCGCGCGCGGCACTCGAGCGCGCATTGGTCGACAAGGACCCAAACATTCGCCGTGAAGCCATCGCCGCCGTCGCACGGATCGGCCTGACCCGGGCAACGAAAACATTGCTGGGGGCGATGAGTGACCCCGAGCCAACCCTGCGCGTGGCCGCCATTGAAAGTCTCGGCGCGCTCAAGGCGAAAGAGGCCAAGGCGCCGTTGACTCGTGCATTGTCTGATGCTGATCCACACGTTCGTGTCGCGGCGGTAAGCGCGCTCGGAAAGGTCGCGGAACCGAGCGACCTCGCGCTCCTCCTGGCCGCGCTCGACGACACGGACATCGATGTCCGCGTCCAAACGGTGCATGTCCTCGCGAGCTTCGGCCAGGCGCACGTGTGGAACGCTCTCATCGGCAAGACACGCGACGCAGCCAGTGAAGTGCGCCGGGCAGCGCTGGACGAACTGAGTACTCATTCGGATCCGCGCATCGAAGGCTTGCTGATCGATGCGCTCGAAGACAGCAATGAGACGGTCGTGCTAAGCGCATTGCGAGCCCTTCGAGACGCGCGCTCGACGGCTGCGATCGAAGCGGTGCGCGCCCTTTCGCGCAGCGATAGCCCGCGTATTCGAACGGCCGCCAACATCGTGGCCGCCAGCCACGAATCACGGGAGCGCAAAGAAGAGAACACGGCGCCTGCCGAACCGGCTTGGCTCACTTTGCTCGAGCAAACCGTGGGCGCAAGCGACGCGCAAGCGCCTGCCATCCTCCAAGGTCTGGAAGCCACCCTGCCGCCTGGAGAAGCACTCGCTGCCGCGCCCCTGTTGGCTTGGTTGGATAGCTCTCCCGCCTCGCTTCGTTCGCGCGTCATTTTGTTGGTCGGCCGGACCGGGTGGAGCGGCGCAGCGCCCCGTATCGCCTCTGCGTTGACCGACGCGCAACCCGAGGTGCGACGCGCGGCAGCAGTCAGCCTCGAGCAGATTCATGCGGCAGGCTACGACGCGCAGCTCGTGCAAGCACTGAGGGATTCGGACGTCACCGTGCGAGAGGCAGCGCGGGATGCTCTCCAAAGCTTAGGCTCGCAAGCCGCTCTGAACGCCTTGGTGGCGCAGACGATCAAGGCGGCGCCTCACCCGAGAACGCGCCTTTCGGCTCTCGCGGCGGTGCTTGCGCGCGAGCAGCGCAACTTGTCCACCGAAGCACGCGACGGGTTGCGAAAGGCTCTGCTCGAGACCGCGATTTCTCATCGCGAAGAGGATGCGACGTGGGCGATCGCTTGTTTGGGATACTTGGCGGATCGCAAGAGCGTGGCCGGTCTGATCGCCTTGAACCGTCGGCCTCGGCGCCGGTTGCCGACAAAACGGCACGTGGCGATCATCCGCGCCCTCGCGGCAACGCAAAGCAAGGAAGCGCTGGCTGCGCTGCGAACGGCCACGCAAAGTGCGTCCACACCGGTCGCGGCAAGTGCCGTAGCGGCGCTCGGCGAGCTGGGTTCGAAGGAAGACGTGACGCGAATTCGGCAGGCTGCGGCGCACGGGGCGTGGCCGCTGGGTCCGGTCGCGAGCTACGCACTGGCATCTTTGGTGGTACGTGGTGAGGCAGATCCCCACGTAGTGTGTTTCGCGTTGGCGAGCAGTGAGCCCATCACTCGCCAAAACGCGCGCGCCGCGTTGGCGGGCCAGCCACGTGAGACCTGTCGCGATGCCGTGATCGATCCGACGCAGCCGCTCCAAGCAGGCTCCCGAGCCTCGCAACCTGCCCACCCATGGGTGGCGCTGCGACGCGAAGATCATCGTGTTCTCATCAGCCACCGAGACGGCACTGGCAGCGCGGCTTGGCCAGGCTGGAATGCAACTGTGCTCACCAGCCCGTGGTCGGCTCCGTACGGTCACTGAGAAGTACCCGTTTTGCACTCGCTCAGGCACACTTGCGCGGCGGGCTTTCCGTACGGCCCTCCCTTTAGGAGGATATTGATGAAGATCTTTTTCGGTGTGATGACGACTCTCTCTACGGCCACGCTCCTGCTCGCCGCGTGTGGCGGCGCGGGCGGTGCAGCAGAGCCCGCTGAAGGTGCAGCGGCTGCTGGCGGCGAACCGGCCCTCGTTGTGACGGATCAAGCGGAATGGGACTCCCTCGCCGCGAGTGGTCAGGCCAGCTTCGACCGCGCGTGCGGAGCCTGTCATCCAGGCGGCGACGCGGACCTCGGGCCCGCGCTCAAGGGGCATATGATCCCGATGACGACGATGACCACGCAGATTCGCGAAGGTTCCGGGCGCATGAAGCCCATCGACGCCACCAAGCTTCCTGAAGAGGAGATGCGCGGCCTGATGGTCTACCTCGCCACGATCGGCGCGGTCGGCGACGTCAAAGGCCCCTGAAGCGCTGGACGAACACCGCGTTCCCAGACACGTTCTGCGGCTGAGTGGCCTGCTTCCTCACGGATGCAGCTTGGCGCGTATGATGCCGCCGTAGGAAGCGGAACGAGATTGAGATCGTGGTTTTCGATGCGCATGAGCGTCCGCTAGCCGGCCGTTTGATTCGCGTGACGTGGTGGCTGATGCTCGCCTGCATCGCGGCGTGCTGCGCCTGCGCGAGTATTCCCCGCGGCCGCTACGGCGTCGATGAGCTCGAGATCGAGGGCACCGAAGACCTCGACGAGTTTGCGCTGCGTGCATGTCTCGCCACCAAGGAACGGGAGTGGCTTTCGATCAATCTCAGCAAGAGCCCATCACCCACGTGCGGTAGTGAGCCCTTTGACGCGCGTCGGCTGCACCTTGCCCTTTGGCGCTGGCCGTGGACGGATTGGCCGCTCTACGATCCCGGGGTCTTCGAGCGCGACGTTGCGCGTGTGGAGCGCTGGTACAAGGCGCGCGGATACTACGGGGCACGCGTGCTCGAGGTGGAGTCGCAGCCTGAAGATGCGCTCTATGGGGCGCAGGTCGGCGAGATCAACCAGATTCAACTGCTGCTTCGTCTCGAGGAAGGCGAGCCGGTACGGATCTCGAGCGTCGCGATCGACGGCATCGACAGCCTCGAAGAGGACGTCGGTCTGTCGGTACTCGATCAGTTGAACGAACTCGAGCCGTCGGAGCGTTTCGATGAAGCCGTCTACGATCGCATCAAGGAGAAGTTGTTGCGTACGCTGCGCGACGCGGGCTACGCGCAGGCGCATGTAACGGGTGAAGTCGAGATCGACCCCAAGCAGTACACGGCTGCGATTAGGTATCGCGCGCAACCAGGACCATTCAGCGAGCTCGGTGACATTTGCGTCGAAGGCCACGAAACGCTGCCTGCCAAGTTGATCCTTCAAGCCAGCGATTTACGGCCGGGTGAACCCTACAGCGAGCAAGAACTCGAGGACGCGCGCACCCGCATCTACCAGATGCGAGTCTTTTCCGAAGTCGAGATCATCACGGGACGCGTCGATCCGAAAACCGGCGCGACCCAGTTTCAAGACGAAGATCTGCAGCGCGAAGGCGAGTGGTTGGCGTTCGGAGATGGCAGCGGAAAAGACCAGACCACGGTGCACGACGTCGAAGATGGGCGGCCGAGTGATCGCGTTTGCCGCATTTCCCAGCGCGACACTGCGCGACCGAAGGTGCCCGTCGAGATTCGCGTCAAACCAGGCAAGTTGTATCGCTTCGGCGTCGGCACCGGCATTCAAACGGGCGTCGAGGACGGACAGCGCGCGTACACCGCGGCGCAGCAATGGGATGTGCACGTCTTCGCTTACCTCGAGCTGCGCAACTTTCTGGGAGGTCTGCGGCGCTTCCGCATCGAGGAGCGCCCAAAACTCGTTTTCTTGGCGCCCTTCCCGCGCTCGGCAAACAACGAAGGTGAACGAGGCTTCGAGCTCGGTAACAACCTGAGCATGTTGCTCGAATGGCCGGCGTTCTTAGAAAATCGCACCTTACTGCGCTTCACGAGCGCCTGGGATCGCGGCCCCGATCCATTCGGAGGCGGCTTCATTCGCGACGATATCGACATCGGACTCGGCCCCGCGCGCGACTTCCTGCGCAACCGTCTGCACGCAAGTGCAGCCGTGCACATCAATCCCTACGTGCCGCACGCGAATGGCGACCCGGCCATCGCCGCAGAACGCTACGATTTGCTGTTTTTGCGGCAAATTCTGGAATGGGACGAGCGTGACGATCGTACGAGTCCCACGCGCGGCACCTACGCGCGCGTGGAAATACACGAGACGCTCCCTCCCTCGAGCTGGGGCTACATACGAATCATTCCCGAGCTGCGACGCTATCGTCCGCTACCTTACGGTCTGGTCTTGGCGACACGCGCGGGGCTCGGCATTCTCCAGATCTACAAGAGCGAGGCCAAGACCGAGGAACTACGCCGGCTCGGCCCTCGCCCGTACCGTTTGCGCGGTGGCGGTGCGTACTCGGTGCGTGGCGTGCAAGCCGGGCAGCTCGGCCTGCGCGACTCGGATTTGGAACTCGGCAGAAACGGTCTTCCCAAAGGATTTCCGGGTGGAACACGCAGCTGGATCGCGAGCGTAGAGCTGCGTGTACCGCTCGGTGATAGCTTTGGAATCGCGGGTTTCGTCGACTTGGGCGATGTCGACGCTGGCTCGCAAAACGGGGATGGCACTTTTCGCTTCGACCATCCCAACACGACTTTGGGTGGCGGCCTGCGCTACAAAACAATCGTGGGGCCCGTTCGCCTCGACTTGGGCTGGCTCGTCCCTGGCTTGCAAGGAAACACGACGGATTCGGCACTCACAAACAAACGCGATCCGCTCTTCAAACTCAACGGAGCGGTTCATCTCACAATCGGGGAAGCGTTCTGAACGATTCCGGGCACAAAACAGCGCGCCTCAAGCGAAGGCTCTTGCTCGGAGTCGTGGCGCTCGTCGCGCTCGCTTTGCTGTTCATTCAGTTCGCGGATCCGGTGTTGCGTCGGCTGACGCGTGTGACGATCGAAGCCGGACTCGGACGGGTCCTGCAAGGGGAGATCGCGGTCGACCGTGTGGTGTCGCTCTCGCCTGGCTCCGCGCTGCTCGAAGGCGTTTACGTCACCGACCCGCAAGGGCGGCTCGTGCTTTCCATCAAGCAGCTGGCGGTCGATTTCGACCTGCTCGCGTTGTTCCGAAGTGAAGCGCATCTCACGCGTATGCACGCCGTCGGAGCGCGAGCCCGCTTGATTCCGTCGCAGGAGATGAGCGTGAGCCTGTTCGAGGCATTCCTGCCGCAAGAAAGCGGCAGTCCACCAGCGGAAGGTGACAGCTCGTTCGGCATTCGGTTCGACGACATTTCGCTCGAACGCGCCGACTTGTACGGGGACGTGCCGGGTTTTGCAGGCCTTCGCGTAAGTGGCCTGAAGGCCGCCGCGCACATTCGGGCGGGCGAAGCGTTCAGCGCCGAGGTCACTCGTCTGAATGCTCAGATCATCGAACCCTTCTCCGAACCCTTCATCTTGGAGCGCGGCCGGTTGCGCATCACCACGGCGCCAGCTCTTATGCTGAATGGCGCGTTCCGCATTGCACGCGGTTCGGACCGAGCAGGTGTTCAACTCACATACGGGGCGACGGCGGTCGGCGCAGAGGACCGCCTAGACTTGAGGGTGGCGCTCAGTCCGGTATCGGCGGCCATGCTGCGAGACCTCGGCATCGCTGCGCCCGAAACATTGATCAGCGAGCTGCGCGGCGATGTGCACCTGAGTGGACCTATCCGTGCGCTCGACTTCCGGGCCCAGCTCGTGACGGATGCGGGATCCATCCAAGTGCGGGGGGCCTACCGGGCGCAAGAGCGCACGTTCGTGCAGCTCACGACGCAACGGCTCTTTCTCGACAAGCTGCTCGCGTATGTCCCGCCCGTCGTTCTACAAGGCACCTTCAAGGTCAATGCACCTGCCGGCGCGCCGATTGCGCTCAGTGCCCAGTCGCCTGTCATCGAGGTCTACGGTCTCACGTTGAGCGGCGTGCGGTTTGCAGGCAGTTACGACAACGACGTCGTCAGCCTGGGTGAAACCATCTTCGCCTATGCGGGAGGACACTTCAAAGTATCAGGCTTCGTGCGTGCGGACGGAGATCTCAAGCTACGGGTGCGCTCTTACCTGCCGGACACCTCGCGCGATCCATTCATGCGTGCGGAGGGCTTTCGTGGTCGCTTGCAGACTGACCTTACCGTTGGATACGAGAACGACGAACTGAGCGCCAACGGTCGCGTCACGCTCAACGACGCGTCTTACGCTGGCCTCAGCGCAGCGTCGCTCGATTTGGAAGGCAGTGCTTCGGGAGACCTCGACGGGCCCCGTATTTCGGTCCGAGGCACGGGAAGCCAGGTGGCTCTTGGTGGCGTCCCTCTTGGCGAACTCGAGCTGAGTGCGCGCGGCGAAGGCAAGACTTACATCGCCCAACTGGCCATTGTCGACGAGACCGGACGCGCTGCGCAGGCGCGAGTGCGCTTCGAAAGGCGAGACCCATCCTTACGAATCTTCGCCGACTCGTTCACGCTGGGCGTGCCTGGCCGTCCCGCATGGGGTGCGCGCGCGGACGTTCTCCTGCAACCCGACGGGGTGCGCATCGATCAACTGGAGCTGAAGAATGGCGAGCAATTGCTCGACATGAAGGGCTACTTTTCATACTCGCGCGAGTATCGCGTGGATGCAAAGTTGGTCCGCTTCGATCTCGGCGGTCTGCGTGAGCTTGCGCGTCTCGACCTTGCAGACCTCGACGGAACCGTAGATGGAGACATCGCTCTGACGGGCGCGCCCGGCCAGCCACGCATTGATGCCCGAGGGCGCATCACGAACGGGCAGTTTCTGGGCATGACGGGCCTTGCGCTCGACCTCGGCATGACCTTCGCGGACGAAAAGTTCGACGTCGAAGGAGAGCTCACGCTGCCCGACACGAGCCGCATGTCGCTGGTGGCGAGTGGCCAAGCAGGTCAAGGCCGCGAATGGCTCGACGAACTTGCGGCCGGCGAATACGAATTCTCGCTCGACTTTCAGCGTGTCCCCTTCGAAGTCAGCCGGCCCTGGCTTTCCTGGGTCGGCATCGAGCCGCCGGCCGGCACCCTCAGCGCGTTTTTGCGCGGTCGCGGCACGTTGAATGCACCCACCATCGAACTGACCAGCCGCGTGGAAGGCCTCTCCTGGGGCGACATTCCGCCGCTCGATATCGATCTCGACCTCCAGCACGATACTCACGACCTCACCCTTCGCTCTTTACACATTGCAGACGAGCACGGACGACTCGTGCGTGCAGAAGGCAAGATCGAAGCCTCGTTCCAAGAGTTGCTCGCGCCCGAAAGCTTGCGTAGCGAACTCGCCACGCGCCCTTTCGAAATCACGGCGACGTGGGCCGATCGCATACTTTCCGAACTACCCGAGCCGCTGCGCACCGATCTTCCCGTCAGCACATCGGGAAAGCTGGATGTGCAACAATCTGCAAATGGCCCCGCGGTCGCGCTGACCACCACCCTCGAGTGGCTCACGGAAGCTTCGCTCGGAACTTGTGCGCACGCTCAAAAGCCGATGGCGCTCGTGTCCGCGACTGCGGTGGGTGACTCTGTCGAGGTCAAGATCGACACCGAGCTCGGAACGAGTCAGCCGCTCGTGGCGCGGCTAAAGACGACGCTCGATGTTGCCGGTCTGATCGCCGGAACCGCTCGCTGGACACTTCCGCCCACGGACCTGCTCGTGCACTACGAGAGCGAGAGCAGTGAAGAGACTCCATTTCTCTGCGAGCTCTTCGCGGGGCCGCTCACGATGGAGCTCTCCGCGAAAGACATCCTTTCCAGGCGGCCCGAACTCAGCTTCGCGATGCGCTCGCCGGCTCTGCAGCTGGTGCCCAATCCCCAGCAGCGTCAGAAGTTGGGCAAGGCAGGCCAACAGCTCATGCTCGGCCGACCGCTCAAGGTCGATATGAGCGGCGGCGTGGAGGGAGACCGGATCGCGTTCATTGCCCACGCAGACGGTCAGCAGCTGGGATCGCTCGATGTGTTCGGATTCGTGCCGCGTGCGCTGCTGAGAAAGAAAACTGACGGCGACGAGCCGCTGCCGCCTGTAGAAGTAAAACTGCAGGCCACCAATTTCGAGCTGGCCACGGTTCTAGTCGCTCTGCCGGTGACCATTCGCGGCGCTGGCCGCGTGGATGGCGACGTGCGCATCGCGCTCGATGTGGAGACCAACGAAGCCGCATTTGAGGGCGCTCTCGCGCTACGAGAAGGCCGGCTGGCTGTCCCTGCGCTGGGTCAAGAGCTCACGGGAGCGTCCGCCCAGCTCGTCCTCCAGGACGATACCATTCAGATCCGCGACCTGATCGCACGTGACTACGAAGGCAAGCTGAGCGCCGACGGGGCCGTACGCTTCGACACGCTGAATCACCTGTTCGTCGACCTCGACTTCTCGCTGGGCGACTTCCCGGTGCGACGCGAAGGCGCTCAAGTGTCGAAGCTCACCGGCAAGCTAAACTTACGCGCCGAAGTAGAAGCCGAACGCATGCGCGCGGAGGCACGGATCGCGGACATGCGCATCGATTTACCGAATGAGATCGGGCAGGGACTCCAGCCGCTCGATGATCACACCGACATCGTGGTGGTCGGGCAGGTTCGTGAAACCACGAACGATGAACCTTACCTTTACGAGGTACGGATCATTGCGCAAAATCCGCCTTTTCGGATCTCGCGTACCGATCTCAATGCCGAGGTTCGCACGGACCTTACCGTTCGCTACCGCGAGCCGATCTTGACGATTGCAGGCAGCGCCTCCTTGCAGCGTGGAGCGTTCGATCTGTACGGCAAGCGCTTCGAACTCGAACAAAGCCAGATCTCCTTCGATGGTACGAGCCTCGACCCTGTCGTGAACCTGTACGCGCTCTACAGGATAAGCGGCGACGAGATCGGCGTGCACCTGGAAGGGCGGCTCAGTGAGCCAAACATCTCATTCACGCACAGCGATCCCACCGTAACGGACACCGGAGAAATCATCGCGCAGTTACTCGGCGGCCGAAGCACCGACAGCGGAACGACTGCGAGCAGTCAGGATCCGAGTGGTGCGGCAGCCAGCTTTCTTGCAGGCGCCACCGCAGGTTTGCTCACCGAGGAAGTGCGACGGGAGTTTGGCGGAACGATTCCCGTGCTGGCGATCGAAAGCGGACAACAAGCCTTCCGCGGTACGCGCATCCGCGCGGGGGTCCAGCTGGATCGCTTCATCGAGAAACGACTCGGCCCGCTCCGTCACGTGGTCCGAGGTGCGTACATCGAAGGATTCGTAGTGCCCGGAGCCCAATCGGACGCTGCCACGACCACCACGACCCCGCAGAGCCGCGGCGGCGGTTTGCTCGAACTGCGCTTCCCTTCCGATTTTCTAGGCACTGTCGAGTATCGGCCCGTCCAGAACTGGCGAATCGACGTCGCCTGGGAGCCTTAGGCACGACCCTGTTCCCGCAGCATGGATGTGGTAACAACGCGGCCATGGCAAGGAAGCTGTTTGGAACGGATGGAATACGCGGGCCCGCCAACGAAGGGGCGATGACACCCGAGGTGGCTTTTCGGATCGGCGCCGCAGTCACGTACCAAGCGAGCAGGCGTGTAAAACACCCGCCGCGCATCATGATCGGCAAGGATACGCGTGTATCGGGCTACATGCTCGAGACCGCATTATCGGCGGGAGTGTGCGCACTCGGCGGCCGCGTGATGTTGTCGGGACCGCTCCCAACACCCGCGATCGCCCACCTCACGATGAGCATGCGCGCCGACGCAGGCGTGGTAATCAGTGCATCGCACAATCCGTTCGAGGATAACGGCATCAAGATCTTCGCCGCCGATGGCTTCAAGCTGCCTGATGATGCGGAAGAAGAGATCGAGCGTCTGATCGAGGGCACCGTCATCGACCGCAAACGTCCGCGCGGCAGCCGAATTGGTCGCGCTGAACGCCTCGAGGACGCCCCCGGTCGCTACGTCGCTTTCACGAAAGCGACCTTTCCCCAAGATCTCACGCTGGAAGGCATGCGCATCGTGATCGACGCCGCGCACGGAGCTGCCTACCGCGTCGCGCCGAGTGTACTTCGTGAGCTCGGCGCCGAGGTCATCGCCATCGGCGTACGACCGGATGGTCAGAACATCAACCGTCGTTGCGGCGCAACCCATCCAGAGACCTGCGCGCACGAAGTCGTACGCAAACGAGCAGACGTCGGCATTTGCTTGGATGGCGACGCGGACCGTCTCATTTTGATCGACGAGCGCGGCAAAGCCGTGGACGGCGACGCGGTGATGGCATTGTGCGCAACGCGGATGCTGCGGGCGGGAAAGCTAAAGAAGCGCTCCCTGGTCGCAACAGTCATGTCCAACCTCGGGCTCGAGCGAGCGCTCGCCGCGGAAAAAGGCAAGCTCGTGCGCTGCGCTGTCGGCGACCGATACGTGGTCGAGACCATGCGCAAACATGGTTACAACCTCGGAGGAGAGCAAAGCGGTCACCTGATTTTCCTGGATCATGCGACCACGGGTGACGGAATCGTGGCCGCCCTCCAGGTGCTAGCCATCGCGATCCGCGAGCAGAAGAGCATCAGCGAACTAGCGGACACGGCCGTGACACGGGTTCCTCAGGTCTTGCTCAATGAGAACTTCGTCGAGCGAAAGGCGATCGACGAAATGCCGCACATGCAGAAGGCGATCACGGACGCCGAAAAGAAGCTTGCGAAGAACGGGCGCGTCTTGGTGCGTTGGAGCGGCACCGAAGCGAAGTTGCGGGTGATGATCGAAGGCCCGAATACTGCGCAGATCACCAACATGGCAAAAGCCATCATCGTGGAAGCTCACCGCGATATCCCATGACGCTTGCTCGGGAGGTGCGTCAGCGGCTGCCCTGCCCTCCGCCCACAAATCGCGAGCGCTGCAGAAGATGCGCAGCTACCTCAGACGGACCAAGATTTCTGCCGGTTCGATGCGAATCACGCGAATGCTGTCGTCGACGCCGCGGATCGTTACCGGCACGCTGACGGCGCCGCCTTCGAGCGATACGTTGGACAGGTCAACCACAGGCACGAGATGATCCGGATCGATCTCGTCCACGACACGATCGGGCGCTGCTAACACCACGTCGACATCGGCCGGTCGCAGCGCGACGTTCAAGGCAGAGCCAACTGGGGTGACCGCCAGGTTCTTGAGGCGACGCTGAGAGCGACGCGGCTCCACCGTCAGCTCGACCGTGATATCCGCACCGTCGCGAGTCACCACGTGCTTCGGCAACGGCAACAACGGCACGCGGCGACGGTGCGTACCCACGGGCAAGTCGGCGAGCGAAATGGGCTCGGTTAGCAGCTCGCCCATCAGCTCCACGCTACTGCGCGGGCCCTGAATCCTTACTTCACTCGGAATCACGTTCGGTTTACCGACGAGCTCAAAACGCGGATCGGTCGCGCCCGCGAGTTGTGGGCGCACCCGCATCTTGCGTTCCAGCCGCTCCTCCCACTCGAGCGCAAGTGACGCGGGCGTTACCTGGACGTCGATGCCTGCAGGCAACCCAAACTCGGCGGCTTCGAAGTAGTAGTATCGCTTCGCGTCCGTCAAATCGACTTGGACCGCCTCGATTGAAGCAACTGCGTTCAGTACCGAGCGGCTGCCGCTGAGCGTGAGCTTGACCTTGTCTGGGATCTCACCGACTAAGATCTTGCCAGACGATTCAGGGGGCAACGACGCCACGATCGGCACGTATAGCGAGCGCTGACCTGCCTCTGAACCGTGCACGACCGTAAACAGCGTAACCGAAAGCGCCAGCGAGAAGACCTTCAGCCCGAGATTCTGCCGCACCATGCGCGCGAGCCTTTGCCGCCAAGTTGCCTGCGCCGTCATGGATCCGTTTCCTCGATTTGCGGCGCGGGCGCAGCCGGGTCTCGAACGGGCTTGGGCTGAGCCACGCTGGGTTCGGGGCGGGCCGCTGCACTCGTGCGAGTCGCGGGCGAGACGCTGCTACGGCCGGCTGACTTTTTCTTCTTCCGGACGCGCCGAAACAACAGACCCGGCAGCGCATCGCGTAGAGACGCTGCATCCACGTCACGCACTACGTTACCGTTGAACACCAGACTGATCGCGCCGCGTTCTTCCGATACCACGACAACGACCGCGTCGGTCTCCTCGCTGATGCCGAGGGCTGCACGATGTCGTGCACCAAGGCTCCGATCGAGCTCAGGATTGGTCGTCAGCGGTAAGAACGCCCCGGCCTGCCACACTCGTCCGTCACGGATGATCACCGCGCCATCGTGCAAAGGATTCTCGAAGCTCGGAATGAACAAGCCGTACAAGAGCTCCTTCGTCGCGACCGCGTCGAGCATCGTGCCTCGTTGTACGAACTCATCGAGCATGGCGTCGCGCTCGAACACCATTAGTGCCCCGATGCGCTTCTGTGCAAGCAGCGTAGCCGACTTGATCACCTCTTCGATCGCGCCCGACGCCTTGGCAGAACTGCCGGAGATCCACCACGTGCGCGCTCCGAAGCGCATCAACGCCCGTCGAATCTCGCTCTGAAAAATCACCACGGCGATCAACACGGACGAGGCCAGTAAACCGTCTAGCAACGAGTAGAGCGTCAAAAGCCCAAACCGTTTGGCGGCCTCGTACACGACGAAAACAAAGGCGAGCCCGGCGCCGATCTGCAGCGCGCGCGTCCCACGCACGATGAGCAGGAGGCGATAAATGATCACTGCAACGACGAGGATATCGGCGGCGTCTGCCAGCACCTCCAAAGGTGCGCGAGCGAAGAAATCCAAGAAGGCCTGCACGTTGTGCATCAACATGCGACCTCACGTGCCGCGAAGGCGAGCTCAACGGCTTGTCGCGTCGCTGCAACGTCATGCGCGCGCACCCCATGCGCGCCTTGCCAAACAGAGATCACGGCCGCAGCCAAGCTGGCCGGCAAACGCTGCGCGGGAGAGGGGATGGAGCCATCGGAAGAACGGCTGCACTCCGCAAGGAAGGACTTGCGGGAGGCTCCGATCAGGACGCGATGGCCAGTTTCCACGAGGGCCGCAGTGTGCCTCAGGAGCGCAAGGGATTGGGCAGCTGTTTTCGCAAAGCCTAAACCGGGATCGAGCCAGATGTTGTCGCGCGCGACTCCCGCACTGATCGCCCGTTCCACGGCCTTCGAGAGCTCATCGCGCACGTCACGGACGAGCGAGACGTACTCCACGTTGCCGCCGTGCCGTTCTCCGCGACCACGGTTGTGCATGAGCACGAGCTCCGCGCCGGCTGCCGCCGCAACCGCCAGTAGCTCTTGATTGGACCCACAGGATACGTCGTTGACGATCGCCGCACCCGCTGCCAGCGCCTCGCGGGCGACCTCGGCCTTGACCGTGTCCACCGACACGCGGACACCCAGTCCGCGAAGGCGCTCGATGACGGGCAGGATCCGGCGCAACTCCTCGAAGGCGCTAACCGCCGCCGCTCCCTCTCCGTAGGTGCGGCCTGCAGGCCGGGAGGATTCTCCCCCTACATCGATGACGTGCGCCCCTTCTGCGACCAAACGATCCGCATGGGCAAAGGCTGCAGCGCGGTCCAGAAACTGCCCGCCGTCGCTAAACGAGTCCGGGGTAACGTTGAGCACTCCCCAAACTTCAGGCTGCTTGAGACGCAAAGCGTCGGAGCGATCCCGCTCCGACTGCTCTACGTTCGATCGGTCCCGACCGGCCGACAAAGGCAGCCCCCTTTCAGCTGCCCGAGGGGACCTCGCGCGGACGAGGCTGAAAGATCGAGCCCTTCCGCTTCTCACGTGCATCGGTGCGCTTCTCGGCGTAGGTCGGGATCACTACACGCTCGCGCGGCGGCATCGGACGACCCTCGATAAGGGCATCCAGGTCATCGGAATCCAACGTCTCGCGCTCGAGCAATGCCATCGCAATCGCGTCCAGCTTCTCGCTGTTGCCCTCGAGCAAGCCACGGGCGCGACGGTACTGCTCGTTGATGATGCGACGGACTTCGATGTCGATCTCCTGTGCCGTCTTTTCCGAGTAGTCCTGGTGGCGCATGCCCGGCCCAAACGGAAGCATCGGATTGTCTTCACGCTCGCCGTACGCCAGCGTGCCGAGCGCTTCGCTCATGCCCCACTCGGTGACCATGGCGCGCGCCAGACCGGTCGCTTGCTTGAAGTCGTTCGAAGCACCCGTCGTGAGTTGCTTGAACTTGATCTCTTCTGCAATGCGGCCGCCCAACGCCATCGCGATCCGGTCGAGCGCCCAATCGCGCGAGTAGCCGAGTCGGTCTTCCTTCGGCAAAGACATCGTCACACCGAGCGCCGGGCCGCGCGGAATGATGGACACCTTGTGAACCGGATCGTGGTTGGGCAGCATGCGCGCAACCAGCGTGTGGCCGGCCTCGTGCCAGGCAGTCGTTTGCTTTTCGTGGTCACTGATGATCATGGAGCGACGCTCCGCACCCATCATGACCTTGTCCTTGGCGAGCTCGAAG
>WUUC01226546.1_pt1 | contig 15154 bp, 13 predicted proteins | sample 6278441 | NCBI WGS metagenome assembly WUUC01 (sample SAMN13675441, study PRJNA597444) | soil metagenome | isolation source: soil | place: USA: Washington | collected 2017-10
CAACCAGAGTTAAAAAGATTATTGTTGATAAGTTAGGAGTTGAAGAAGCAGAAGTTACCAATGAGGCTTCGTTTACAAATGATCTCGGCGCTGATTCATTAGATACAGTAGAGCTGATTATGGAATTTGAAAAAGAATTCAATATCTCTATTCCAGACGAACAGGCTGAAACAATTACTACTGTTGGCCAGGCTATCACCTACCTGGAGGAACATGCCAAGTAATTCTGCAATGCAGATGTCATAAATCATTAATCCGCCTTCCTGTAGCTACGGCTGCGAAGGCGGATTTATATATTTTAATACGCTCGCATGAATTTGAAACGCGTTGTTGTTACAGGTATTGGTGCGCTGACTCCCATTGGTAATAACCTGCAGGAATTTTGGCAGGGATTGGAGAACGGCGTGTCTGGTGCTGATTACATCAAAGAATTTGATTCATCCAAATTCAAAACACGTTTTGCATGTGAGCTAAAGAACTTTGATCCGTTAAACTTCCTTGAAAAGAAGGAAGCAAGGAAAATGGATCGTTTCACCCAGACAGCGCTGGTAGCATCGGAGGAAGCAGTTTCCGATTCAGGGATAGATAACCCCGGAGTCAATAAAGACCGTGTCGGTGTTGTATTTGCTAGCGGGATCGGTGGTTTGATCACTTTCCAGGAAGAAGTGCTCAATTTTGCCAAGGGAGATGGTACACCACGCTATAATCCTTTTTTCATCCCCAAAATGATCCTCGACATTGCAGCAGGTTTGATTTCCATCAAACATGGTTTCCGTGGGCCTAATTTTGCAGTGGTCAGTGCATGTGCCTCATCTACCAATGCCATCATGGAAGCTTTTAATCTTATCAGATTAAACAAAGCAGACGCAATCCTCACAGGCGGCTCTGAAAGTGTGATCTTTGAATCAGGGGTAGGAGGTTTCAACGCCATGAAGGCCCTGAGTGAAAGAAATGATGATCCAAAAACGGCAAGCCGCCCATACGACAAAGACCGCGACGGATTTGTAATGGGTGAAGGAGCCGGTTCACTTGTACTTGAAAGCCTGGACCACGCACTGAAACGTGGCGCCAAAATCTATGCAGAAATTGCGGGTGCAGGGGCAACGGCAGATGCTCATCATATTACAGCACCACATCCCGAAGGTCTCGGTGCAAAAAATGTAATGCTTGCCGCTTTGGATGATGCAGGTATGAAACCCGGAGATATAGATTATATCAATACACATGGAACTTCCACACCATTGGGAGACATCGCAGAAGTTAAAGCAATTACAGACGTATTTGGAGAGGATGCCTATAAGCTCAACATCAGTTCAACGAAATCAATGACCGGTCATTGCCTCGGTGCCGCAGGAGTTGTAGAAGCAATTGCCTGTATCATGAGCGTCATTCACGATACGATTCCCCCTACCATTAATCATTTCACCGACGACCCCGAACTGGACAACCGTTTGAATTTTACATTTCATAAAGCACAGAAAAGAACCGTTCGCGCTGCCTTGAGCAATACATTCGGTTTTGGCGGTCACAATGCATGCGTGATCGTGAAAAAGTTTGTTCAGTAATTACACCCCCGCCTTATTCCAGCACCCATGCAATGTGAATCATTGCACTGGCGTTCATATTTTTTATAGATTCTAAAAAAATAGTAGCTTTTCATTGTGGGACTTCTGGGCAACTTTTTAGGTAAAGGTAAAAACGAAGCTTTCAAAAGCAACCTCCGTAACGTACTCGGCTTTGCTCCGGGAAAAATTGCCCTGTACAGGGCTGCACTTACTCACAGATCGGTTAAAGACACAGCAGATGAAAACAATGAAAGGCTGGAATACCTTGGGGATGCTATTCTCAGCGGCATCATTGCCGACTTCCTCTTCAAGCGATATCCGTACAAAGATGAAGGATTTCTGACCGAGATGCGCAGCAAGATGGTGAACCGCAATAAGCTTAACGAGATTGCCATTAAAATGGGCATGAAAAAGATCACCTTCTTTAACAAGTTCGACAATTCACTTAAGATGAGCCAGATCTTTGGAAATACGCTCGAAGCCGTAGTTGGGGCGATCTATCTCGATAAAGGATTCGAAAAAACAAAGAAATGGGTGATGGAAGTGATCATTATTCCTCATTTCTATCTTGAAGATCTGGAAAACCTTGAGATCAATCATAAGAATCGATTGTATGGGTGGGCTAACAAAAACGGCAAAAACCTTGAATTCGATACACTGGATGAAAGAATAGAAGGCGGAAGACGGTTGTTTACTATTGGAGCCGTTGTGGATGGTGAGTTGGTTGCTGAGGCAAAAGCTTATAATAAGAAAGATGCAAGTCAGATTGCAGCCGCGATTGCATTAGAGAAACTGGGATTGAATAAGATTATTGTCAATGAAGAATAATGCAAATGTAAAAGGGTGCCTGATGCCAGTTATCCTTTTGACATTTTACATTTTTAATTTTATCAAGGTTGCTTATAGCTAACTTTATAAATCGCTCCGCTTTTATCATCGCTTATCAACAACGCACCATCCCCGTCCACAATCACATCTGAAGGCCTGCCACTCACACTTGTTCCCTGTAACCAGCCGTCTGCAAAAGTTTCATACTTCGTAACTTTATTGTTTTCCACTGTTGCCATCATAACCCTGTAACCAACCGGGGTGGAGCGATTCCAGCTTCCGTGCTGAGCAATGAAAACCCTGTTCTTATATGCTGCCGGAAATTGTGAACCGGAATAAAAGCGCATACCCAAAGGTGCAACATGAGCACCCATTTTTTGTGCAGGTGGCGTAAAATCATTGCAATTTCTTCCCTTACCAAATTCCGGATCCAACACATCACCCTGATGACAAAATGGAAATCCAAAATGCATTCCTGCCTTCGGTGCATGATTTAGTTCACAATCCGGTACATCATCACCAAGATTATCGCGGCCATTGTCGGTAAACCACAACTCTTTTGTTTGCGGATCCCAATCAAAGCCAACTGAATTACGAACACCTTTTGCAAACACTTCCAACCCGGTCCCATCCGGATTCATACGTGTAATGGATGCATATACCGGATTTTTTTCATTGCAGACGTTGCATGGGGCACCAACAGGCACATACAATTTCCCGTCAGGCCCGAATGCAATGTATTTCCAGCCATGGTGTTCATCTTTAGGAAATTTATTAATAACAACAATTGCCTTTGGCGGTGAGCTTAAATTACTTTCTATATTATCATATCGCAGGATGCGACTGATCTCTGCCACATATAAGCTTCCATCACGAAAAGCAACGCCACAGGGTTTGGTCAGATTGCTGTCGATCACGTACACAGAATCACTTTTCCCGTCTTTGTTGCTATCGGTTACTGCATAAACTTTGTCTTCAGCACGGTTGCCAACGAACAAAGTTCCATTGGTGCCAAAAACCATACTGCGTGCATTCGGAACTTCTGCATACACGCTTATTGTAAAACCGGGAGGTAACTTCACTCTGTCAAGCTTGTATTTTACATACAAATCTTTGTTTGTTACCAGAGTGGTGTCGTTGTCAGATTTTTTCGCCGTTCCATTTTCATTGTCACTGCATCCATAGGTGAATACCATTAGAATTAAAACAACTATCACCAGCAGTTTTTGCATGTTTGTTTTTTTGAAAAGGTAAAGGATAATTCGATTTAAGAAATTTGGAATTTTTCCCAAACACGCTGATTTGTTCCCATTTCAGGATAATAGTTTACGCTTAGATGATCTTGAAAGGTTCTGTTCGTCGAAATTTCTAATACAAATTTTCCTGAGGGAGATACTGATCCTAAAGTAGTTAGGACAACACATCGTATATCTCCGAACATATTATTAGTAGTTTTTTGGCATGTTTTAGATCAGGTATGCCAATTGTCATATAGGTGTAACCACTTAAATGGTTACCGATGAAAACCACCTACACCCTTTTGTTCACCTTGCTTTTTGCAGCATCGCTGCAGGCGACTACCATTACCGTGGTGGTAAACAACGGCCAATGGGATGTGAACAGTACCTGGAGCCTGAACAGACAACCACAGAATAACGATACAATCGTTATACCGTCAGGATACACCGTGGTATTGGATCAGCATGTAACCCTCAATAATATTTATATCCTCATATATGGAGCATTGCGTTTTGATGGTGGGAAACTAACACTTAACAGTGTTTGTTCCATCCTCATTCAATCAGGCGGAAGAATTATTGGTACTAGTAATAGTGAGCAAATCAGATTGGGAGGAGTTTTTAAATATAAAGGTGAAGAGGGCGATATCATCGGCCCTGCACTGGCGAATTCAGTTTCGGGAAATGGTTTTATACCTCTTACGCTTCCTGTAAAATTTACCGGTTTCTATGCAAAAAGAAGTGTCGGAAAAAATGAATTAACCTGGATCACTTCAGAAGAAGTCAATAACAGTCATTTCGATATACAACGAAGTGATGATGGAATAAACTGGAAAAATATTGCAGTAGTTTTTGCCGCAGGCAATCCCGGTCCCATAAACAGATACTCTTATTCGGATATATATTCGGTTGCAGGCAAAATATATTATCGTTTGAAACAGGTTGACCAGGATGGCAGGTATGCTTATAGTTCTATTAAAACCATAACTGACAATGAACAGGCTTCAACTGCAAACATATATGCATGTGCAAAACAAACTATAGCAGTTGAATTCAACGAAGAGGTAAAAGGAAACCTGATCGTGCGTATCATCAATATTAACGGACAAGCGCTCCATGAGCAACTGTTTAGACAATCAGCTGGTCGGATTGTAATACATATTCCGAACGCAATTCCCGGTGTATATGCTGTTCAGGTATTGAATAGTGATAATACCCGGACCGTGAAAAAAGTGGTTCTATAACCCCCCTGAAAGTTTCATAGATAACAACGAAACTCCCCGGCTTTTTCCGGGGGTTTCTTATTTAGACCAGGATTAATAAGATATAAATCCGTCCCAAAACCGCGGGAATTGTTCCCATAAAAGGAAAAATTAACTATCCAGAATGGTTACCGGAATCAGGCAACTGAGAATTCAATAATTATTGGATTGTGATATAAAAACCTGATAATGAAAAACTTATTTCTGAAAATCACTTAAATTTTACATTTCGGCACGGCATAAAACCAGTTTTCAAAAAAGGGGTATACAGGTTGTATAATAAGAAACACCTATGAAACACATCCTGCTCACCTTAGTTATTCTTAAAGTCTCGATCCTTGCTTTTACAGCACCTAAAAATATTCTGGTAACGAATAACGGTAACTGGAATACAGCCAGCGTGTGGAGCCTTAACAGGGTTCCTGCTAACAATGATACGATCATTGTTCCGGCAGGTTTAACCCTCATATTAAGCAGTAATATCAGTCTCAATAACCTTTACATTTCTGTTTACGGTAAAATAAAACTGTCAAATGGTAAATTGACATTGGATAATGTGAGTGATATCTATGTACAGATCGGTGGTACGATCACAGGCGGAGGAAATAATGATAAGATAAAAATTGGCAATGCAGAAGTTTTCCGTGGCAGTGAACCAGCTGTGATAGGACCGGCTTTCGCCGACAATACAACTGGCAATAGCTTTGAATCATTTGCGGTGTTGCCGGTGAAGTTTTTGAGTTTCTCGGCTAAAAAAGTGGCGGGTGTTACAGAATTGAAATGGAGTACCAGTGATGAAATCAATAACAGTCATTTTGAAATCCAATATCGGACCGACGGCTCTTCCTGGAAGACGATAGGTGAGATTAAAGCAATTGTAATTCCCACAGCAATCAACAGGTATACATTCACACACACCAATACAACAGGTCAGCCTGGATATTATAGAATAAAGCAGGTCGACAACAGTGGACATGTTTCCTATAGCAGCGTTGAGGTAGTGCACTCTACGCAGATAGAAACAAATGCGGAAGTTTTTGTTCAGTCAAAAGGAGTGATCGCGGTTAGATTAGATAATGTGAACACACAGGTGACCATTAAAGTGTTTACACAAAGCGGACGCCTGATCGTTCACCAGATTCATCATAGCAGTGGTAAGATCCAAATTAATTTACTTTCTACACGAACTGAGATTTATGTTGTGCAGGTGATCAATGATGGGAAACTAATGAATGCAAAAAAACTTTTGATGTAATATCTCACCGCTTTCATAGGTAACATGGAGATCCCTGGTTTAGGCCGGGGGTTTCTTTTTATAATCCTCTCCACCATTGCAATTTTCTGTCCCAATCCGGGACACCTTGCCAGGCTTTTGTTGCAGTCACAACATTGAAATTTGTAGGAGAGCTGTAACTGTCAGATAATGAGGATAATATAAGCAGCTCGATAACATTTTTGTTTTGGCATCGGGGTATGAAACTTGGACTATTAAATCAATCCTAAACCTATGAAACATTTATACTTTATTCTCATCGTACTTTTAAGTACACTTTATAACGCAGATGGCGCCACTATCACAGCGGTTCAAAACAATGGTGCCTGGAATTCCGCCTCTACATGGGATCTCGGAAGAATTCCTAAAAGCAATGACACTATCATCATCCCAAAATATATTACAGTTGTTATCACCAGCTGGCACATTCTCAATGGCGTACAAATCAAAGTTTATGGTACGCTTAATATGCAATCAGGTAAGTTGAGTTTGTACAGTACCAGTGAAGTGATCGTTTATAAAGGCGGAATTATTTCCGGTAACGCCGCCGGGGAGATCAGTATTCGGGGTGTACAGAAATTTCTTGGCGCACACGGCGCCGTTCCCGGTAGTGCTATTGCTAATGCTTCAACAGGAATTGCACCAAATGGATTTTCGCCATTTTCAACAATGCCCGTGAAATTCACTGGTTTCTTTGCAAAGGAATCAGGTGCATACGTACAGCTGGCCTGGGCTACAACTGATGAGATCAATAACAGTCATTTTGAAATCCAACGCAGCAATGATGGACGTACATGGAGCACAATAGGTAAAGTTGCAGCCGGTACTGCTGCAATCAACCAGTATTCTTACACAGACCGGTCCAACAAAAATGGCAATACATATTATTATAGACTGAAACAGGTTGATAAAGATGGTCAGTTCCTTTTCAGTACGGTCAAAACAATTTACGCGAATAGTTCAACCGAAATTGCCACCATTTACGCCGCATCAGCACAAACGATTGCTGTGGAATTCAATGAGCAATTGAAAGGAAATATCCTGGTACGTGTTGTGTCGATCAACGGACAGGCAATAGTAGAAAAAGTATTTACAGAACCTGCCTATCGAATGTTGCTTAATATTCCTTCTTCAACAAAAGGAATGTATGTTGTTCAGGTGATCGGCGTAGGGAAGATTGCAGAATCTAAAAAGCTTATACTATAACTCAATGATTTTGATAATGAAAGTTTAATGGTAACGATCCCCGGTTCTAGCCCGGGGATTTGTTTTTGCTGACATCCATCACGAGTTCTATGAGTACACCGTTTGTATCCTTTGGATGTACAAAGCACACCAGTTTGTTATCAGCCCCTTTTTTGGGTTCATTGTTGAGTAAGACAAATCCTTCGTCTTTCATGCGGTTCATTTCCAATACAATATCATCTACCTCAAAGGCTATATGGTGCATGCCCTCACCTTTTCGTTCAATAAACTTCCCAATAATCCCATCCGGCAGAAAACTTTCCAACAATTCAAGTTTGGTGCCTGCCTTCAATAAAAAGGCTGTATTTACACCTTCCGAGGCAACAGATTCTACTTTATAATGCTTCACATTCAGCAACCTTTCAAAAAGAGGGATGGAATCAGCCAAACTTTTAACCGCTATTCCGATATGTTCAACACGGGTCATAATGCTGGGTTTTACCACTCAGTTTTAGCCAGTCAGTCTTGCTGAATGGACTCTAAAAATAGAACCATTTAGTTTAATTTTGTGTTTATCAGTCTGGAATTACGTTTTGATTCTGAATATGTTGAAATTACCTGTATATCTTGATCATAATGCTACCACACCGTGCGATCCACGGGTAGTGGAGGCCATGCTGCCCTTTTTCAGCCTGCAATATGGCAATGCTGCCAGCAGGAACCATTCTTTTGGCTGGCAGGCAGAGGAGGCTGTTAATCAGGCCAGGGAGCAAATAGCCAGCCTCATCGGTGCCCATCCAAAGGAGATCATATTTACCTCAGGGGCTACCGAAAGTGCCAATCTGGCCCTTAGAGGCGCTTTTGAAACCTATCTGTCGAAAGGCAATCACATCATCACCACCACTATTGAACATAAGTCGGTCCTTGATACCTGCAGGCACCTTGAAACGGTGGGGGGTAAGCTCACAATACTGCCAGTCAATACCAAGGGATTGGTTGATCCTGACGAGGTGGAGGCTGCAATTACTCCGGAAACCATTCTCGTAGCAATCCAGTTCGCCAACAATGAAACAGGTACCATTCAGCCGGTTAAACAGATCGGTGAGATAGCAAAAAAGCACGGTGTCCTTTTTTTTAGTGATGCCACGCAGGCAACCGGCAAAATACCCGTTAATGTCATTTCCGCCGATATCGACCTTATGTCTTTCTCTGCCCATAAAATTTATGGCCCCAAAGGATCCGGAGCTTTATACGTACGGCGCAAAAACCCAAGGGTAAAACTAAAAGCTCAAATACTGGGAGGTGGGCATGAAAACAATCTGCGAAGCGGTACATTGAACGTGCCCGGGATTGTGGGTTTTGGAACAGCGTGCGCATTGGCTGCAATAGAAATGGATATAATAGCAACTACCACCAGCTGTTTGCGTGATCGCCTTGAAAACGCATTCATAGCGACTAACCATGCCACTGTGAATGGAAGCCGAACAAGCCGTCTTCCGCATGTTACCAATATCAGTTTTACTGGTATAGAAGCAGAAGCATTGATCATGGGAATAAATAAAAACATTGCTGTTTCGAGTGGCGCCGCCTGCACCAGTGCTACCATTGAACCATCGCATGTATTGAAAGCATTGGGACTGAATGACCAACAGGCTTTCAGCTCCATACGGTTCGGACTCGGAAAAAATACTACCGACGAAGAGATTGATTATACCATCAAACTCGTGTCGGAAACTGTTAATAATTTAAGGTCAATCGCACACAGTGCAATAACAGCGTAATATAAACGTCTCAATAATAGCTATTAAACATTTGAATATGATTTTTGTAAGTGACAAAGCGAAAGAAAGAGTCATCAGATTAATGGAAGATGGCGGAATGGCAAAGGACCATTTTCTGCGTGTATCTGTAGTGGGAGGCGGATGTTCAGGTCTTAGCTACAAACTTGACTTTGATAATCAGTCTAAGCCCAACGATCAGGTATTTGAACACAATGGAATAAAAGTGGTCACAGATCTGAAAAGCTTTTTGTATCTCGTCAATACCACCCTGGATTTTTCGGAAGGACTCAACGGTAAAGGTTTTTATTTCAGCAACCCGAATGCAAGCCGGACCTGTGGGTGCGGTGAAAGTTTCGCTGTGTAATTATTTTCGAATAATCGCTTGGGTATATCATAAATGAAAAGTCCTCCCGTGAAAGGGAGGACTTTGCAGTTGGTTGTGGTTACGGGTCCCGGCATATAAGACATACAACCTTCTGCATGTGCTGCATGTTACCCCAATAATTGATAAACCCTTATTTTCGTCCCCATGTGGTCTGTTTGTAAAAAGGAATTCAGGCAATTTTTCAGCAGCCTCACTGGTTATATCGCTATTATTGTTTTTCTCTTACTCAACGGTTTATTTCTTTTCGTGTTTCCTGATACCAGTCTGCTTGACTTTGGCTATGCCACACTTGACCAGTTCTTCGAATTAGCCCCCTATATCCTTTTACTTTTAGTCCCGGCAATTACGATGCGTAGTTTTGCAGATGAATACAGGGGAGGTACGTTTGAAATCCTTCAAACCAGACCATTGACGGGCTGGCAGTTAGTGCTTGGAAAATATACCGGTTGCTTAACCGTTGTAGCGTTTGCACTGCTTCCTACACTCTTATATGCATACAGCATCAATGCCCTTGCAGTAGAAGGTGGCATTGACGGTGGGGCTGTTTCCGGTTCTTATATCGGGTTATTTTTTCTTGCTGCTGTATTTACTGCCATTGGTGTTTGTACCAGCAGCTTCACTAATAATGCAGTCGTAGCTTTTATTGCCAGTGCTTTTTTGTGTTTTATACTGTATAGTGGTTTTGATGCCATCAGCAGGATCCCAGCTTTACAATCCGGAGTCGACTATTATATAGAAATGTTTGGCATTGCCTACCATTATCAGAGTATTAGCAGGGGAGTGATCGACTTGCGTGATGTGCTGTATTTTGTCAGTATAATATTATTTTTTCTTTTTATCACCAACCGCAATATTATCACCCGCTGATCAAGCAACTCACCCGCCCATGAAAAACATCATCAAATGGAAATTTAGCTGGGTGGTAATACTACTGTTATTGGTACTGACAAATTTCCTCGCATCCTTTATTAATGCGCGTATAGACCTGACCGCAGAAAAAAGGTATACGGTTTCAAATGCCACGCGCAATCTTCTTGAATCAGTAAACGATCAGGTTGATATCACGGTATTTCTCCAGGGAGAGATGCCTGCGGGCTTTAAAAAGTTACGCAATTCAACTGCAGAGTTGTTGCAGGAATTCCGTGAGATTGCCGGCAGCAGGCTTCATGTAGCTTTCGAAACCCCAGGAGCAGGACTGGATGATGAAACAAAACAGCAATTCATTGATTCTCTCTATCGACTGGGTCTCCGTCCCACAAATGTGAAAGCACAAACAAAAGAGGGTGAAGGCGAAGAACAAAGATTGGTGTTTCCAGGTGCACTCATCAGTTATAAAGGCAAAGCCACTGCAATTGATTTGTTACAGGGCCAGAGTCAGTTTGGCGGATTGCAGGCCCTGAATAAAGCTGAAGCCTTGCTTGAATACAAATTTGCATCAGCCATACAGAAGGTCACTGCAGAAGAAGCGCCGGTGGTGGGTTATCTGATAGGCAATGGTCAGCCCTTCACTTACAATGTATACGACCTGGTGGAAAACGCTTTAAAGCAACATTATGGATTCAGTTTTGTGCCTATCGACAGTTTTCCGGTCCTCCCCCCCATATTTGATGCTATTATAATTGTAAAGCCTACCATTCCGTTCAATGAGAAGCAAAAACTGAAACTCGATCAATACGTTATGAATGGGGGCAAATTGGTCTGGCTGGTTGATAATCTTTACGCTGAAATGGATAGCCTCCGGGGTGCTAATACTGAATATGTGGCCTTCGACAGAAATCTGAATATCCAGGATCTGTTATTCCGCTACGGTGTGCGGATCAACCCTGATCTGGTTCAGGATCTTCAGTGTCTTCGTTTGCCCATGGTCGTTAATGGTGGAACTGGCGCACAGGCCCAAACAGAATTTTTACCGTGGCCTTATTTCCCTTTACTGAATTCAGGATCTGATCATCCTATTGCCAAGAATCTTGATAATATCCTTTCCATTTTTCCCAACTCAATTGATACGGTTATCACCCCGGGAATTAAAAAGACAATGTTGTTGGTTACAGGAACTGCTTCCCGAACATTGAGCACTCCGGCCATTGTGTCATGGAACACTTTACGTACTCAGGAAGATGCTGCACAGTTCCGGCTTAGCCGCATACCCATTGGTGTACTGCTGGAAGGAAAATTCAATAGTTTATTTGCAAACAGGATTGCCCGCAGCACAGCTGATTCACTTGAAAAAATCTACCAACAACCATTTCGATCATTATCATTGGAGAACAAAATGATCGTTATCGCAGATGCAGATATCGTCACCAATGTGGTCACCCGCGATAATGGACCTCTTCCGATGGGGTTCGACCAGTTTACTGAACAGCAATATGCCAATAAAGATTTTTTTCACAATTGCATTGAATACCTCGTTAACCCTTCCCGGATTATTGAAACACGCAGTAAGGATTTTACATTAAGGTTGCTTGATCCGGTAAAATTGGAAGAGGAGAAAACAACATGGCAACTGATCAATATTGCAGGGCCTGTATTATTAATGTTAATATTCGGGATGATTTATATCTATTTGAGAAAGCGTAAATATGTTCGATCAGTTCGCTACTAACGACCATGTTTATGAGCCTTGGGCTCACTGCTCATCGCTTATATTTGCACACATTCTTTTTTTGCATGACAAATGAACAGGTAACGTATCTGGCATTCGGGGGTTTATTGATTCTGGCACTGATATTTGATCTCGGGCTATTAAGTAAAAAGTCTTCAGCCATGACAATCCGGAAAGCGTTATGGCAAACGCTGTTCTGGGTTTCACTTGCTTTGGGATTTTTTGTTTTCGTCTGGATAGAGAATGGAAGGGTCACTGCTTTGGAATATCTGAGTGCTTACCTCACCGAATGGTCGCTTAGTATCGATAATATTTTTGTATTCATACTGATCTTTTCCTACTTCAGGGTAAAAGAAGCCTATTATGCAAGAGTGTTGTTGATCGGTATCCTGATGGCGATCATCTTCAGGGTGATCTTTATCACTATCGGAATTGTGCTGGTGGAAAGATTCGGATGGCTCTTGTATATCTTCGGAGCGCTGCTCGTGTATACCGGTATCAAAATGTTTTCAGCTAATCATGAAGAAGAAGTAGACCTTGAAAAAAATAAAGTCTATACGTGGATGAGAAAGGTGATCCGTGTAACGCATGAAGATGGTAATGGGAAATATACAATCATCAAAGACGGAAAAAAATATTACACTTCCATGTTCGTAGTGGTGGTGATGCTTGCTACCACAGATATCGTGTTTGCATTAGACTCTATTCCTGCGGTATTTGGTATTTCCACCAACCGCATGGTTATATATACATCCAACATTTTTGCAGTGCTCGGATTAAGATCCCTCTTTTTTCTGTTGAGAGGTGCCGTGGATAAATTCTCACACCTTCAACAGGGCATAGCCATGGTACTGATCTTTATCGGCCTCAAAATGCTGGTGGAAATATTCGATATTCACATTCCCATTTTTATTTCATTGCTGGTTATCCTCATTTGCATTGGAGCTTCCATGATCTACTCGGTTTCTGTTGCAAGTCGTGAAGAAGATAAAAATTTGGACGAACCTCCGGCCGGAAAGGACCTTCATTAATAGCAGCTGTTGAAATACACTTTTAACAATATTGCACAGATCGTCGGAGGTGAAACGCTGCAACATGCAAATGATATTCCGGTTGAATACCTGCTTACCGACAGCCGAAGAATCCTGTTTCCGTCAGGCTCACTTTTTTTTGCATTGAGAGGGCCCAGAAACGACGGGCATCATTTTCTTGCGGCGGTATATGAAGAAGGTGTGAAAAATTTTGTGATTGGTGATGTTGCGGCAATGGATATCAATCAATTCCCCGATGCCAATATTTTATTTGTTCCTGACGTTCTTTACGCAATGCAGTCCCTTGCTGCCCATCACCGCAGCCTTTTTAATTTCCCCGTTATCGGAATTACGGGAAGTAACGGTAAGACCATTGTAAAAGAATGGCTGAATCATTTGCTCGAACCTGATTATGCAATTGTACGGAGTCCAAAAAGTTACAATTCACAAATTGGCGTTCCATTGAGCGTATGGCAGCTGAGTGAAGCACACACGCTGGGAATCTTTGAAGCGGGCATTTCAGAAAGAGGAGAGATGGAAAAGCTGGAACCAATGATCCGCCCTACGATCGGCATATTCACCAATGCGGGCGATGCACACAGCGAAGGTTTTATAGACCTCGCAGAAAAGATCATTGAAAAACTCCAATTGTTTCAACACACTTCACTGCTCATATACAGGGCTGATAACAACGATGTTCAGGAAAATATTTCTCGGGCATTTCCTGCCGCAAATCGGCCTGATTTTTTTACATGGAGTACTTCACAAAAGGCAACCTTATTCATCCGGAATATTCAAACCCTGGCAAAAAGTACCGGCATTGAAGGTGAGTATAAAGGGAAAAACCAGTTTATAGAAATTCCCTTTACAGATAATGCTTCCATTGAAAATGCCATTCATTGCTGGAGCATTTTGCTTTATCTCGAACATAAAGACAGCAGTATAGCCACACGCATGTTGACACTTCAGCCAGTTGCCATGCGTCTTGAAATGAAAAAGGCGATCAACAATTGTTCAATTGTAAACGACAGTTATAGTGCTGACCTGAATTCTCTTTCCATTGCACTCGATTTCATCGAACAACAACAACAGCATGAAAAGAAAACGGTGATCCTGTCTGACATCCTCCAGAGTGGAAAACAGGAGAATGAATTGTATGATGCAGTTGCAGCAGCTCTGATTGAGAAAAATATTACAAGGCTGATTGGTATCGGTGAAAAAATATTTCACAACAGCAACCGGTTTGAGGATATTCCTGAAAAGCTATTTTTTAAAGGAACTGCAGATTTTACAAAGCAGTACAATACATCCTGGTTCCGGAATGAAACAATTCTCGTAAAAGGTGCCCGTGTATTTCAATTCGAAGATATCACCCGGCTACTGGAATTGCAGGTGCATCAGACAATACTGGAGATCAATCTAACAGCTTTGGTGCATAACCTGAACCAGTTCAGGAAAAAACTTTCACCGGCAACAAAGATCATGGCTATGGTGAAGGCGTTTTCCTATGGTGGCGGCAGCTACGAGATCGCGAATGTACTTCGCTTCCATAAGATCGATTACCTGGCAGTAGCATATGCGGATGAAGGAGTGGAATTACGGAAGGGAGGCATACATCTGCCCATAATGGTAATGAATCCGGATGAAGAAGCTTTTGAAACGATCGTTCAATATAATCTCCAGCCGGAATTGTACAGCCATGCACTGCTTCAAGCTTTTCTTACATTTCTTGAGAATAATGGGATCAACCAATACCCGGTTCACATAGAGATAGAAACCGGAATGAACAGGCTAGGATTTTCAACAGCGGCTATCGAAGAATCCATTCAGCTTTTGCAATCACCTGCATTAATTATAAAAAGCGTATTCAGCCACCTTGTTGCAAGCGAGGATCCTGCATTTGACGGGTTCACGCGAAGCCAGGCCACAACCTTTGAACAAGTTTGTTCCTTATTGTCGAAGCATTTGTCTTATCCATTTTTTAGACACCTGTTGAATTCA
>WUUC01079597.1_pt1 | contig 15152 bp, 14 predicted proteins | sample 6278441 | NCBI WGS metagenome assembly WUUC01 (sample SAMN13675441, study PRJNA597444) | soil metagenome | isolation source: soil | place: USA: Washington | collected 2017-10
CGTCGGGATCGGTGAAGGCCCGGATCACCTGGCAGATCGCGTCGGCCTCGCGGATGTTGGCCAGGAACTTGTTGCCCAGGCCGGCCCCCTCCGAGGTCGTTGCCGCGTCTGGAGTGGCCCGGCTGGGCTTCGCCACCCTCGGCCTGCAGACCTACCTCACCGAGGGCAAGGACTACGTGAGGGCCGACGGCGACGTGGTGGAGTTCGGCTTCAACGTGTGAAGGCCCAAGTCAGGGGCCATGTAGGCCGCTCTGCCTTCACGCGAGGGATCAGGTCACGGGATCGCGCAGAATCGTGCGCAGGGTGTCCTGCGGGGTGTCGCGGGTGAACCCGTCGAGGTGAAGCTCGTGGTGGGGGCCGCTTCGACGAAGGCCGCGACTTCGCGCGAAGGAGCCGAGTCGTTCGAGCGTGCCGTACTCCTGCGCGAACGGACCGTGATGCATCACCTGGACGACGTCGCGCTCAGCAATGGTGTGCAACTCGACATGGTCGCCGCTGTTGTCCGAGCTGCTGACGGCGCTGACGCGTGCTGCGGCCAGTTCGTCAGACGTGGTGGCGTCGGGGACGAGGGCGAGAACGCGGTACAGCAGCGACGGAACCGGATTGACGCTGTAGAAATCGGCAATCTCCACGGGCCTGGATTCCGCTGGGTACCAGTACTGGATCTCAATGACTGGTTCGGCTCCATCGTTGACCTGACGGGCGATGTCGCCAATGAGGGCCTTCTTGCGATAGAACTCATCGGTCCCGGGTGATCCGGATCCTAGGATGGACACATACGTCGCGGCAGGACTGCGGACGTGCTCGGGCTCTCTTCGTGCCTGCAGATGAGGTGTGGCGGACATTCGTCTGTGCCCTTTCAGTGGTTGAGTGACGGCTCAGGTGCCTTCAGGCGCTGTAGCGGCCGTCGATGTCCAGCGATGCGCCGTTGATGTAGGCGCCTTCCGCGCCTGCGATATGCGAGACGAGTGCTGCGACCTCGTCCACCGTGCCGAACCGTCCGACGGAGATAGTCGGTGGGCCGAGCTGACGCTGCCGATGGTGACGATGCGACCACCGTCTCGTAGGTGCGGGGCTGCGAAGCGGATGGTGTCGAGCGTGCCGCGGATGTTCACCGCGATCATGCGGTCGATCTCGTCGTCAGATAGTTGCTGAACTGGCTTCATGGTCCCCCCTCCGGCGTTTGGAAACCACGATGTCCAGCCGCCCTTCATGGCTGGCGACGCTGGTGATCGCCTCACGGATCTCCGCTCGATCGGCACTGTCAACCCGGATTCCCGCGGCGTAACCGCCCGATTCAAGGACGCTCGCCGCGAGGGCGTCTGCCTCGTCCTGCGCAGAGGCGTAGGTGAACGTCACCCGCGCGCCTTCGGCTGCGAGTCGACGAACAATGCCTGCGCCGATGCCGCGGGCACCACCGGTGACGACTGCGACCTTCCCTGCGTGGCGGTACTCCTGCCCACTTAGGGCGCCATGCTGAGCGGCGACGGTGCTGGTCATAGGTTCTCCGTGGGTCCAGTGACCCGGCCGGCCGGGGTAGCGCGCGGAATCGGTCACGGATCTAAGCCTTTCCGAGCGAATGGGGCGCGTCGCGGTGGAGGAGGCCGCGATCAGATGCGGGGAACACGGCGAGTGACCGTCGAGCAAGGGCAAGGAGGGCGTGTCGTGGTTCGCCGTCGGCGGCGCGGATGGCGAAGCCGGTGGTGAGGGTGATGAGAAACCGGGCGAGGTCGTCCGGGTCTTCATCGGCAGGCAGGTCTCCGTCGCGGACCGCCTGGCGGAAACGGACAGCGAGGCGGTCCTGGATGGTCTTGCGATTCGCGGCGAGCAGAAAGAACGCATTGGCCTCGTCCGTGACCATGGCCTGCACCGACAAGCATCCGGCAGGCCGGCCCGGCGTCGTCACCGCTTCCGCGTTGCCGGTCAAGAACGCCTCTGCGACTTCGCGTGCGGTGGGCCTCGCGAGGGCGGCATCGACGTAGGCCATGTTCCGAGAGATGTAGCGCTCCAGAGCAGCGCGGAACAGTTGAGCCTTGTCGCCGAATGCTCGGTACAGCGCCGGCCGGCTGATGTGCATGGCAGTGGTGAGGTCGGCCAGGCCGGTGCTCTCATAGCCGTGCCGCCAGAACGTGTCGATGGCCGCATCCAGCGCCGCGTCAGGGTCGAATCCGCGAGGGCGTCCGCCAGCCATCGTCACAGCCTCCACGTTCCGTATCGATCGGTACGAAACTAACCTAGCACAAGGTTCGCGCGGTTGGACAGGTGCGGAGTTCTACCCACAGGACTACGAGGAGACCGTCGAGCGCAACCGGCAGGGCAGCAGGACAACGCCCGACCGCGATCGGCCGGACGTTGCCGAACCTCGGGCTCTATGACGTCGTGCTGCTCGGCAGCCCGGTGCGGGGCTCACGTGCTCCGATGATCACGCAGCAGTGGCCGCGCCGCATGCGTGTCATCACGTGACGGCGCGGACAAGCTCGCACTAGCAGCAAGCCGGCGCCGCCTCCGCTGAGGCGTTGTCGCTGCCGCAGCAGGCCGGCCCGGCGTCCTCGGCCGCGGTGAACGTCGCCGAGTCCGCGAGGACCGTATAGACCTCCCACCGCTCGCCGTTGGGCGCGCCCTGAACCCAGAACTTGTCCTGCTTGGCGTAGCAGCAGGTCGTGCCCCGCTCGTCCACCGACGCCAGCCCGGCCTCGGCGAGTCGGGTCTGCTCCGCGTCCACGGTGTCGACGTCGGCTACCTCGACACCTAGGTGATTGAGCGAGCCACCCTGGCCGGGGTTCTCCAGCAGGACGAGCTTGAGCGGCGGCTCGGCCACCGCGAAGTTCGCGTAACCGGGCCGCACCTTGGCCGGCTCGGTGCGAAACAGCTTGCTGTAAAAGGCGATGGCCTTATCGAGGTTGTCGACGTTCAGCGCCAGCTGCACTCGGGACATCTGATCCTCCAAGGTTATGACTTCGACGGTTGTCTATGTCTGGTACTCAGGTTGCCACTGGCATCGACATCTGTCAATATAGATGAGTGTCAAAGTCACAACTGGTGCTCACGCCCGTCGAGACCGTCGCCTGCTGCGCGCCGCTGTCGCGCGAGCCCCTGAGCCAGGCCCAGGCCGATCAGATCGCGCCCTTGCTCAAGGCGCTGGCCGACCCGGTGCGGTTGCGGCTGATGTCGCTGGTCGCATCCCACGAGGGCGGGCAGGCGTGCGTCTGTGACTTGAACGACGCCTTCGAGCTGTCCCAGCCGACCATCAGCCACCACCTCAAGGTGCTGCACGACGCCGGCCTGCTGGAGCGGGAAAAGCGGGGGGTGTGGGTGTACTACCGGGCAAGCTCGGCGGCCCTGACGGGCCTTGCTTCGCTGATCGGAAACACCGCGCCCTGAGCTCGGCGCCACGGGTGCCTTAGCTCGCTGACCGTTCGCACGATCAGGCACCCTGGATAGATGCAGACGTTCCTGCCGTACCCGAGCTTTCTGGCCTCAGCTCACGTGTTGGACCGGCAGCGGTTGGGCAAGCAGCGGGTCGAGACCCTGCAGATCCTGCGCGCCCTGGAGTTGCCCGAGTACGGCTGGCAGAGCCATCCGGTGGTGCGGATGTGGCGCGGGCGTACGCCGGCCCTGGTGCGGTACGGGCTTGACTGCGTGCGGGCGTGGACCAGCCGCGGCCATGGTGACTCGACCGCTGATCAGATAGCGGAATTCGCGCCGGAGGTTCGCGAGCTCAGCCAAGGCGACCTGCAGCGCGAGGCACTGCTGCCGAGCTGGCTCGGTGACGAGCGGTTGCACCGGTCGCACCGTAGCCAGCTGATCGCCAAGGACCCCGAGTTCTACCGGCCGCTGTTTCCCGAGAGCCCTGAAGGCCTCGATTACTTCTGGCCCGAGCAGGATCTGGTCACCGCGGCCGCTGAGCCGCATTCCCATCGCTTTCTTTGGGTGTTGCGCCCGGAGTCCGAGCACGCGCTGGGCAGGGCGGTGCTCACCGGCGTGGTCGGATTCGGAGTGGCCACCGACGTGCCGGCTGACGCCTCGGCAGGGGACTTGGCAGCGCTGCGCGAACTGCAGGTCAACCCATCGCGGCGTCCGTCGCGCGCGCTGCGAGCGCTGGCTGAATTCGTCGAAGCCGTCCAACCCGGTGATGACATAGGGGTATTGGTGTCGGGAGGCCAGTCGTTGCTCATTGGTCGGGTAACCGGGCCTTATACTTTCGCCCCGCGCGACACCGCCGGTTTGACGCACCAGCGCACCGTCGCCTGGGACCGGATAATCGCGCGCTCTGCGATACCCCGGCCGTCGGCTTTGCAGGATGTCAGACCGCTTTTCTCAGTGTCCTGGAACCCCGAACTGGCGGGATCTGTCTGAACCGAAGCAGCGCGCTGATGTCGGCGTTCTCGGTGTCAGGCGCACGGTGTTAACAACATCGCAGCCCTTCCGCGGTGCTATGTCGAAGCGGCGGCATTGAGCAAAGCCAAAACAGGCTCGTACACCGATCAGCGTCGTTTCCCGTGGAGGGCATAGGTGATCCCGGGCGCGTGCCGTTCGAATCGAGCGTCGGCCCAAGACGAAAACATGGACGGACTATCACCAATCTCACCGTTATTTTTGGGTTAATCACCCTAAAAGGAACGCGATTGCAAAGAATCACAGTCTCTTGGTTTGACTGCGCACTTGATCATGATGGACGATGCGTCCATGGCAAAGACGGTAGTGACCACAGACGACCTTGACGGCTCTCCCAACGCGGAGACGGTGACCTTTAGCTTTGACGGCCGCAGTTTTGAGATTGATTTGAGCAAGAAGAGCCGAGCGACGCTGGAAAAGGCATTGAAGCCCTACATCGAAGCGGGCAGGCCAGTCGGCAGCCGGAGCGCTCGCAGCACCACAAGCGGCGGCCGGAGCCGCAGCCGCCGGTCGGGTTCGGTCGATCTGGGCGCCGTGCGCGCTTGGGCCGCCGAGAACGGCATCACGGTCTCTGACCGAGGCCGCATCAGCGCCAGCGTCCTGGAGCAGTACCAAGCCGCCCACTAGCGCTGGATAGCCGTTCCCGCGCACGAAAAGTTCTTCAGAATTCTTCTCGTCGGGTGTCGATTCGGTCTTGGCGCTTTCGTTGTCTGGGTAGAGGATCGGCTGAAGGCGCCGATCCCTGGTCAGAGGAGAATGCGATGAAGCAGTACCTGCTGTCAGTGCACGTGGTCGAGGGCGCGGAGCTGCCACCGGAAGAGACCATCAAGCAGATGTACGCCGACGTGGACGCGTTCAACACCAAGGTGCAGGCCGAGGGCGCCTGGGTCTTCGGCGGGGGGCTGTACCCGCCCGACACCGCCACCGTGGTGCGGATGCAGGACGGCGAGGTGCTGATGACTGACGGCCCCTTCGCCGAGACCAAGGAACAGCTGGGGGGCTTCTGGGTGCTCAAGGCTGCCGACCTGGACGCGGCGCTGGCCTACGCCGCCGAGGCGAGCAAGGCCTGCCAGGGACCGGTCGAGGTCCGGCCGTTCGAGGACGAGCCCGAGGCCTAGCCTCGATCGCCGACGAGGGCTGTCGGCCGACCGGTTACAAGGCTGAGGTCAGTCGTCCTGGCTGGCCCGCAGGTCCTGGCCGGCCCGCCAGTCGGAACTGCTCGGCGAGTCCCGAGGGGGCCGTAGGTCCTGATTGACCCGCACGTCCTGATTGGCGCGCAGGGTCTCGACGTCGCGGGCAGCCTGCTGCCCAGCCCAGACCATCGCCCCGACCAGCGCGCCGCCCAGCAGGCCCCACACCGCGCCCATCTCGCAGTTCTGGGCAATCGGCTCGCCGGCGCGCATCAGCGCCACCAACGCTCCGGAGATGACCCCCCAGACGCCGAAGCCGGCCGCCCAGCCGCCGACCTCCCGGACCGCGGTTCCGGTCCGGACCATGGTGGCCGGCAGAAAGCCGTTGACCAGCCCGACTCGGGGCCCGACATCGAAGGGTGGGGCCTTCCAGAACCACGCCCCCACCACGATGAAGGCGACGAACACCACCACCGGCCGCGGCGGCAACTGCCCGGTCAAGGTCGCCAGCGCGACGAAGATCCCGAGGATCAGCCGGATCGCCGAGATCTGAGGCGTTCGCGGCTGCTTGTCGTTCACCGCTTCCAGCTCTGCCTCATCCACGACCGGTGCCCCCTTGCCAGGCATGCTACTGGCCGGAGGGCTGGTCGCTGCCGTTCAGCGGGCCGGAGTCCAGGCCGATGTCTTCGTTCCACAGTTGCGGGCGGGCGGCGATGAACTCGGTCATCAGCCGGACGCAGTCCTGATCGTCGAGCACCAGCACCTCGACTCCGTTCTCGGCAAGCCAGTCGTGGCCTCCGTGAAACGTCCTGGCCTCCCCGATGACCAGCCGGGATATGCCGAACTGGCGGATCAACCCACTGCAGTACCAGCACGGCGACAGGGTGGTGACCATGGTGGTGCCGCGATAGGACGGCTGCCGGCCGGCGTTGCGAAATGCCGCCGTCTCGCCATGGGTCGACGGGTCATCGTCTTGCACCCGGCGGTTGCGACCGCGTCCGAGCAGCCGGCCGTCAGAGCCGAACAGGGCGCCGCCGATCGGGATGCCGCCCTCGGCCAGGCCGAGCCTGGCCTCTTCCAGCGCGACCGCCAGCCAGGCGTGCGGGTCAAAGCTCGTCATCTTGGTGGCCTCATCTTCGTGACCGTAGTACTCGACAGGGCCGATACCGGCCAGCCCGCCTGCGGCGTTTCCCCCAGGCGCGCCCCTGCCTTGCGACGGCGCGCACCCCGCAGGTGTCAAGCACGCTCCAGATGCGGCTACGCTGAGAAAGCGAGGCGGAGCCATTGCTCCGCTTTTGCTTTTGCAGGGAGTTTCACTGATGTCACCGGACGTGCGCCGCGCGGGCTACCAGCTCACCTTCGTGGTGCTGGCGGTCGGCGTCGGCACTTTCTCGTTGCTGCAGTCGCTGGTCTCGCCTGTGCTGCTGCTGCTGGAACACAGCCTGCACACCACCCAGAGCACAGTTACCTGGGTGCTGACCGCCTACCTGCTGTCGGCGTCGGTGTGCACCCCGATCGTCGGCCGGGTGGGCGACATGATCGGCAAGAAGAAGGTGCTGGTCGGGGTGTTGGCCACGCTGGCGCTGGGCTCGATCCTGGCAGCGCTGGCCACCTCGATCTCGGTCATGATCATCGCCCGGGTCATCCAGGGCGTCGGCGGCGGCCTGATCCCGCTTGCCTTCGGCATCATCCGCGACGAGTTCCCCCGGGAGAAGGTGGCCGGCGCGGTGGGCGCGATAGCGGCGCTGCTGGCCGTCGGCGGCGGCCTCGGCCTGGTGCTGGCCGGCCCCATCGTCAACCTCCTCGACTATCACTGGCTGTTCTGGATTCCTGGCGGGGCGATGATCATCGCGGCCCTGGTGACCTACTTCGTGGTGCCCGAATCCCTGGTGCGCACCCCCGGCCGGATAAGCTGGCTGGCCGCCGTCCTGCTCTCGGGCTGGCTGGTCGCGCTGTTGCTGGGCGTCAGCCAAGCGCCGGTCTGGGGCTGGGGATCGGCTTCGGTGCTCGGGCTGCTGGTGGCCTCGGCGCTGCTGGCAGTGGGCTGGATGGCGGTCGAGCTACGGTCGCGGCAGCCCTTGATCGACATGCGGATGATGCGGATTCCCGCCGTCTGGACCACCAACCTGGTCGCCTTGCTCTTCGGCGTCGGGATGTATGCGATCTTCGCCTTTCTGCCCGAGTTCGTGCAGGCGCCGTCCTCGACCAGTTACGGCTTCGGCGCCAGCATCACCGAGTCCGGCCTGATCGTGCTGCCGATGTCTGCCTCGATGTTCCTGTTCGGGGTGCTTTCGGGCCGGTTGGCGAACCGGTTCAGCGCCAAGTCGGTGCTGGTGTCCGGCTCGGCGTTGAGCGTGCTGCCGCTGCTGATCATGGCGTTCGCGCACGAGCAGATCTGGCAGGTCGCCGTCGCGACGCTGCTGCTCGGAGCTGGCTTCGGCCTGGCCTTCTCGGCGATGTCGAACATCATCGTCGACTCGGTGCCCAGCAGCCAGACCGGCGTGGCAAGCGGGATGAACGCCAACATCCGCACCATCGGCGGTTCCATCGGCGCCGCGGCGATGGCGAGCATCGTCACCTCCGGAGCCTCGCCGGACGGCGTCGCCGCGGAGTCCGGCTACACCGCCGGGTTCGCGATGCTGGCCGGCGCGCTGCTGCTCGCGGCGCTGGCCGGTTTGCTCATCCCGTCGCTGAGCGGTGTCCGCGACCTGCACCAGGAGCAACAGGCCGCGATGGCCCATCCTGAGATGGCGGCCGTGGCCGGCGGCACCCTGGTCGGCAACGACCCGGAATGAGTGTCGAGGCGCCGGCCCTGCGCTACTAAGCGGGCCTGGTGTCTTGTCAGCGGCCCTCGTTAAGGTCAGTTCATGACTGCTGCCCCGGGTTACCTGAGGTTTCCGCACATCCGCGGAGATCAGCTCGCCTTCGTCGCCGAGAATGACGTCTGGCTGGCAGCCGCCGACGGTGGCCAGGCCCGGCGGCTGACCGCCGAGGCAGTGCCGGTGGCGCGGCCGAAGTTGTCGGCCGACGCCACGTTGCTGGCCTGGATGTCGCGCCGTCACGGCGAACCCGAGGTGTTCCTGATGCCGGTCGCCGGTGGCGCGGGGCGGCAGCTGACTTTCTTCGGCCACGCCAGCACCACGCTGCTCGGCTTCGGCCCGGACGGCCGGGTGCTGGTCACGTCCGCCGGCTCGCAACCGTTTCGCAGCTTCACCTGGGCCTACGCCATCGATGTCCGCGACGGCGCCGACCCGACACCCCGGCGGCTGCCCTACGGCCCGGTGGGTTCAGTGGCGATCGGTGACCCGGCCGTGGTGGTGGGCTCCAGCGGCACCCGCGAACCCGCGCACTGGAAGCGTTACCGAGGCGGCATGGCCAACCGGTTTTGGCTCGACGCTCGCGGCGATGGCCAGTTCACCGAGTTGCTCGCCGAACTGGCCGGATCCAAAGCCGCGCCCACCTGGACGAGGGACCGGCTGGCCTTCCTGGCCGACTTCGAGGGCCACGGCAACGTGTACTCGGTGGCCGCTGACGGTTCGGACCTACGCCGGCACACCGACCACGACAGCTATTACGCCCGGCAGCTCAGCGGCGACGGCAGCCGGCTGGTCTATCAGCATGCCGGCCAGGTCTGGCGGCTCGACTCGCTGACGCCCGACTCCCAGCCGGTCCGGCTCGACATCCAGCTCGCCAGCAGCCGGACCCTGCGAGCCGTCACCCAGCTCAAGGCCGCCGATCACCTGGGCGACCTCGACGTCGATGGGACCGGCCGGGCCAGCGCGATCGAGGTCCGCGGCAACATCGTCTGGCTGACCCATCGCAACGGGCCGGCCAAGGTGCTGGCCGCAGCCCCTGGCGTCCGGCACCGGCTGCCGGCGGTGCTGGCCGACGCCGACGCCACCGGCCAGCCCTCGGTGGCTTATGTCAGCGACGCCGAGGGCGAGGACGCCGTCGAGATCGCCGCCTCCGACGGCCAGGTCCGCCGGTTCGGAGCCGGCCGGCTGGGCCGGGTGCTGGAACTGGTGGCCAGCCCCGACGGCGCGACCCTGGCCGCGGCCACCCACGACGGCCGGCTGCTGGCGATCGCGACGGCCGACGGCTCGATCACCGAGCTTGAGGCCAACCCCCACGGCGACCCGAGCCACCTGGCCTTCTCGCCGGACTCCCGCTGGCTGGCGTATTCCGCAGCCGAGCCCACCGGAGCCGACCTGCTGCGCAGTATCCGGCTGGTCGAACTGGCCAGCGGCCAGATCACCGCCGTCACCTCACACCGGTTCCGCGACACCGACCCGGTCTTCAGCCTGGACGGCAAGTACCTCGCGTTCCTCTCGGCACGCACCTTCGACCCGGTCTATGACGCCCATGTCTTCGACCTGGCGTTTCCGCTGGCTATCCGGCCCTACCTCCTCACGCTGGCCGCGGCCACTCCGTCGCCGTTCGACGCCGAACTGCGGGGCCAGGCCGACCCTGGCGCGGATGCCCCACCCAGCTCCGACCGGCCCAGCTCCGACCAGCCCAGCTCCGGCAACGGCGCCGCAGAGGGTGGCCGAGCCGAGGGCGGCGCCGATGACGGCCGAGCCCGGCCGATCACCGTCGAGCTGGCCGGCCTGGCCGAGCGCGTCGTGGCGTTTCCGGTCGCGGCCGGCCGGTTGGCTGACCTGCGGCCGGCGAAGGGCGGCCTGGTCTGGACCGACAGCCCGATCGCCGGCGAGCTCGGCGAGTCCCGCAACCCCGACGACGACATCCGGCCCTCGCTGCAGCGCTGGGACTTCGGCAAGCGCAAGCGCGTCGAGCTGGCCGCCCGGATCGATGACTTCGCGGTGTCGGGCGACGGCGCCAAGCTGGTCGTGCGCGACGGCAAGGCGCTCAACCTGGTCCCCGCTGACCGCAAACCCGCCGAGGACGGCGAAGACACCGTCTCGATCGACCTCGACCGGATCCGGCTGAGCGTCGACCCGCCGGCCGAGTGGCGTCAGATGGTGGACGAGACCGGCCGCTTGATGCGCGATCACTACTGGGTCCAGGACATGGCAGGCGTCGACTGGGACGCCCAGGTGGCCAAGTACCGGCCGCTGGTCGATCAGCTCGGCAGCCGGGACGACCTGTCGGACCTGTTGTGGGAGATCAACGGAGAGACCGGCGCATCGCACGCCTACGAGTCCCCGCCGCCGGTCGCTGCGGATCCGCTGCTCGCGCCGGCATTCCTCGGCGCGGACCTCGACCGCGATGAGCAGGGCCGCTGGCGGATCAGCAGGATCATCGCCGGGGACAACTCCTCTCGCGCTGCCCGGTCACCGCTGAGCGCGCCCGGCGTGGGCGCGCAGCCGGGCGAACTGATCCTGGCTGTCAACGGACGTCCGGTCGGCCCGGCCGGCCCGGCTGAGCTGTTGCGCGGCACCGCCGACAAGCCGGTGGAGCTGCGGTTGTCTCGAGCGGGCATCGAGCGTTCGGTGGTGCTGCGGCCACTGGCCGCCGACGTCGAACTGCGTTACCTGGACTGGGTGGCCAGCCGGCGAGCCGCCGTGCACCGGGCCAGCGACGGCCGGATCGGTTACGTCCACGTTCCAGACATGGTGTCCAGCGGCTGGGCCGCTTTTCACCGCGACCTGCGGGTCGAGATCGCCCGGGACGCGCTGCTGGTCGACACCCGGGACAACCGCGGCGGCCACACCTCCCAGCTGGTCATCGAGAAGTTGTCCCGTCGGGTGCTGGGTTGGTCCACCGCGCGGCACTATCCCACCGCCTCCTATCCCTCCAGCGCGCCGCGTGGACCGCTGGCCTCGCTGGCCAACGAGTGGTCCGGCTCCGACGGCGACATCGTCAACGCCGCCTTCCAGGCCCTCAAGCTCGGGCCGGTGATCGGCACCCGCACCTGGGGCGGCGTGATCGGCATCGACGGCCGTTACAAGCTGGTCGACGGGACCGAGGTGACCCAGCCCCGGTTCGCCTACTGGTTCTCCAATTACGGCTGGGGCGTGGAGAACCACGGCGTGGACCCCGATGTCGTGGTGGACCTGCCGCCGCAGGCCTGGGCCCAGGGCGCCGACCCGCAACTGCAGGCCGGCATCGAGCACCTGCTGGCAGAACTGGAGCGCCGCCCCGCCCCGCCCCGGCCGGATCTGGCCCAGCGGCCGTCGCGTCGAGCGCCGGAGCTGCCGCCGCGACCGTAGTCAGTGGTACGGCAAGCGCTTACAAAGCGGTAGACTGTAACTATTCATGTCGGCGCGGCTTCGCCTAAGAGAAGCGCGCTGGGCTCGTTTCACGGATCGCCGCGTGGTTTCACTCCGCGCCAGGTATATCGCCGAGACGTGCTATCAGTCTCGATGGGAAATTCTTCGTGACCTCGTATGCCCAGCGGCCCGCCGCTGCCTCTCGCACTTCCGCCCACCGCTCGACCGGCTCGAGTGGTTACTCCAACTCCGCAGGCTCTCGCGGCCGTTCCTACAGCAGCGCCAAGAACCGCCCCAGCTCGGCCAAGACGGCCCGGCGCGGCCCGTTCGACGACGTGCCCCTGACGGTGCTGGACCTCGACAACCTGCCCAGCTTCGCCGAGCTCGGCCTTCCCAAGGCGCTGACCCAGGCGCTGGGCCGGGCAGGCATCGAGACCCCGTTCCCGGTCCAGGCTGCCACCATCCCGGATGCGCTGGCCGGCCGCGACGTGCTGGGCCGGGCTGCCACCGGAGCCGGCAAGACCCTGGCCTTCGGGCTGCCGATGATCGCGCGGCTGGAAGGCGAAAAGGCCCGGCCGCGCCGCCCCCGTGGCCTGGTGCTGGTTCCGACCCGCGAGCTGGCCATGCAGGTCTGTGACAGCCTCGCGCCGCTGGCGCAGGCTCGTGACCTGTCGCTGCGGCTGGTCGCCGGCGGCCTGCCGATCCAGAAGCAGATGCAAGGACTGATCCGCGGCACCGACATCGTGGTGGCCACTCCGGGCCGGCTGGTTGATCTGATCGAGCGGCGTGCGTGTGACCTGTCCGACGTGCAGGTGACCGTGCTGGACGAGGCCGACCACATGGCCGACCTGGGCTTTCTGCCGGTGGTGCGGCAACTGCTGAACCAGACTCCGGCCGGCGGCCAGCGGCTGCTGTTCTCAGCCACCCTGGACGGCGATGTCGCCAGCCTGGTCACCGAGTACCTCACCGATCCGGCCATCAAGGCGCTGGCGTCGCCGCGCGCCACCATCGACACCATGGATCACCACGTGTTCCGGGTTCCGGCCGGTCACAAGTGGCAGCTGATCACCCAGATCGCAGCCCGTGAAGGCCGCACCATCCTGTTCGTGCGCACCAAGTTCGGCGCCGAGCGACTGGCCGACAACCTCAACCGGGCCGGCGTCGCGGCCAGCGCGCTGCACGGCGGCCGTAGCCAGGTGCAGCGCACCCAGGCTTTGAACGGCTTCAAGAACGGCGCGGTGAGCGCGCTGGTGGCCACCGACGTGGCAGCCCGGGGGATCCACGTCGACGACGTGTCGCTGGTGCTGCACGTGGACCCGCCGGCGGACTCCAAGGACTACCTGCACCGCTCCGGGCGGACCGCCCGGGCCGGTGAGTCAGGCATGGTGGTCAGCATCGTCACGCCCAATGACGAGCGTGCCGTCCGGTCGCTGATGGCCGGCGCCGGCGTGCAGCCTGAGCAGCGCGACATGCTGCCCGGCGACGCGGCGATGCGGGCCCTGACCGGCGCTCGCGAGCCGTCCGGGGTGCCGGTGCTCGCGCCGCCGCCCAGCCGCCGTGAGGTCAACCGCTCCGAGCGGGCTGACCGGCCCTGGCGCGATCGGCCGGGCTCCTCGGCCTCCGGCCGCGACCGGTCACCGCACGGCAAGCCCCGTTTCGACTCGGGCCGTCCCGACGCCCGGCCGGCCCGTTCGACCGGTCGCGGCGGCTCGTCGGCTGCCGGCCGCAACTCCTACTAGTTCCGGGTGACGGCCGCGTCGGAACAGATGTGATGATGTGCGGTGATGTCCGCCGACCAGTCCATCGAGCCGAGCAGGCCGCCGGGGACCGCCAGCCAACTCGCCGAGGCCTCCGGCGAGCTGGTCGCGATGTCGTTTCCCGGCGCGCGGCGGATCGCGGGATGGCTGTTCTGGGTGGTGTTCCCGGCGCTGTGCCTGGCCGCCATCGGCCTGGCGGCGTTCAACATCGCCACGCATGTGGGGGACCGGCCCACCGGCATCCGGGGCAGTTTCGTAGTCAGCCCGCGGACCTGCGATCAGGGAATCTGCTCGTTCGGTGGTTTGTTCACCAGTGACGACGGAAGCATCAAGAACCTGCCGCTGCTCGGTGATCCCCGCTGGCACTCCGAGGACGTGCACCGGGTGGTGCACGAGCCGAACAGCGTCGAGGTGACCGCCCTGCCCGGCCACTGGGACCCGACGCCGTCGGTGATCGCGGCCCTCGGAGCTGTGACCTACCTGGGTGTGGTGGCCTCCTTGGTGCGCGGAGCCCGGCGAGATCGGCGACACTAGACACAACTGCACGACCAGACGGCGGCGCGAATGGCGCCGCTGCGCAAGCCCGCCGCGATCGCGGCGCGGATCGGGACCAGCCCACCGCGCGATGTAATCGCTGCTGACGAGAGAAGAGTCATGTCCGACCACAGCGCTGCCCAGATCGGCAACGACGCCATCCGTTCCTCGATTCGCAACGTCGCGATCGTCGCGCACGTCGACCACGGCAAGACCACCCTGGTCGACGCGATGTTGTGGCAGTCCGGAGCCTTCGGGGCGCACGAGCACATCGACGAGCGGGCGATGGACTCCAACGACCTCGAGCGCGAGAAGGGCATCACGATTCTCGCCAAGAACACCGCGGTGAACTACGTCTCGCCCGACGGCGAGAAGATGATCATCAACATCATCGACACCCCTGGCCACGCCGACTTCGGCGGCGAGGTGGAGCGCGGCCTGTCCATGGTGGACGGCATCGTGCTGCTGGTCGACGCCTCCGAGGGCCCGCTGCCGCAGACCCGGTTCGTGCTGCGCAAGGCCTTGGACGCCAAGCTGCCGGTGATCCTGGTGATCAACAAGGTGGACCGACCGGACAGCCGGATCGCCGAGGTGATCGACGAGACCTACGAGCTGTTCCTGGATCTCGACGCGACCGAGGACCAGATCGACTTTCCGATCGTCTACGCCTGCGCCCGGGACGGCAAGGCCTCGCTGGACCGGCCCGAGGACGGCACGGTGCCCAAGTCCGATGACCTGCAGCCGCTGTTCTCCACCATCCTCAACACCATCCCCGCCCCGGCCTACCGCACCGGCGCCCCGCTGCAGGCGCATGTCACCAACCTCGACGCCTCGCCGTTCCTGGGCCGGATCGCGCTGTGCCGGGTGTTTCAGGGCACCATCCGCAAGGGCCAGCAGGTGGCCTGGTGCCGCCATGACGGCACCATCCAGCAGGTCAAGATCACCGAGCTGCTGATGACCGAGGCGTTGGAGCGCAAGCCGGCCGAGAGCGCGGGACCGGGCGACATCATCGCGATCGCCGGCATTCCCGAGATCATGATCGGTGACACGCTGGCAGATCTGGAAGACCCGGTGCCGCTGCCGCTGATCACAGTCGACGAGCCCGCCATCTCGATGACGATCGGCACCAACACCTCGCCGCTGGCCGGCCGGGTCAAGGGGTCCAA
>WUUC01059389.1_pt1 | contig 15144 bp, 13 predicted proteins | sample 6278441 | NCBI WGS metagenome assembly WUUC01 (sample SAMN13675441, study PRJNA597444) | soil metagenome | isolation source: soil | place: USA: Washington | collected 2017-10
AGCTCTCGGTGCTGCGCGAGCGCGGCCGCGCCTTCGACCGGCAGGAGCTCTCCGCGTTCGCGCGGATGGCCAACCTGATCGCGCTCGCGCTCGCCGGCGACGAGGTTGCCCGGCAGCGGACCGCGCTGGCTCGGCTGAAGGAGCGCGAGCGGATCGCCGACGATCTCCACGACGACTCGGCTCAGCTGATCTTCGCCGCGCAGATCCAGCTTGACGCCGTCCTCGAAGGGACGGAGATCAGCGCCGCCGGGCGCGAGAAGCTCGTCTGCGCGAGGCGCAACCTCGTTCGCGCCGACTCCTCGATTCGCAACGTGATCTCCGAGCTCGCCTGCCGGTCTGACGACACCCTTCCGGGGCGAATCCGCGACCTCGCCGAGACCTTCGAGGACGAGTACGGCATCCCGGTCGTGGTGGAGATCGCTCCGGCCAGCTCGGCGTCGACCGCGACGCTGTCGCGTGGCATCGTCGAGACGCTGCTCAGGGTCGCCAGGGAGGGTCTGATGAACGCCGTCAAACACGCCGGGCCGTGCCAGGTCCGGGTGATCCTGGACGATCCGTCGCCGCGCCTACTGCGCCTGCAGGTGGTCGACGACGGCGTTGGGTTCCGGCCCGGCGCGGGTTCCAGTCACGGGCTCTCCTCTCTGCAGCAGGCCGTCGGCCGGCGCGGCGGCGAGATGCGGGTGGGGCCCTCCGACTCCGGCGGGACGGCTGTCCTGGCGGCTTTCCCGACCGACGGACCGCTCGTCGTGCCAGTCGAAGACGAGAGCCGCCTGGCGGCGGTCGGCGGATAGGTCCATGGCGATCGTGGCAATGCCGGCGAAGGCGATCCTGGTCGACGACCACGAGGTCGTCAGGGAGGGACTCCTCGCCACGCTCAAGGACGATCCATGGCTGCGCTTCGTCGGAGTGGCGGGAACCGGCCGCGGGGCGATCCGACTGGCGAAGCGGGTCCTGCCCGACGTCGCCGCGGTCGACCTGCGCCTCCCCGACATGAGCGGGGAGGAGGTCTGCCGCGAGCTGACGGCGCTGATGCCGGACCTCAAGATCGTTGTCCTCAGCACCTATCTCAGCGAGGAGGCGGTCAGGAACGTGCTCGAAGCCGGCGCCTCCGCGTACGTGACCAAGGCCGCGGGGGTCGCCGCCCTGCGCCGCGCCCTGCACGACGTCAGGCGCGGAGTGGTGACCCAGCCACACGAAGCTGCGTTGCTGGTCAAGGAGCTCCACGCCTCTGTCGCCGAGGGCGAGGGCGGGCTACGGATCACCCCGCAGCAGGAGAAGGTGCTGGAGCTGGTCGCTGAGGGCCTGACCAGTCAGAAAGTCGGTGAGCGGCTGTTCATCTCCGAGTCGACGGTCCGCTTCCACATCCAGAAGCTCAAGGAGACGACCGGGGCGCGCTCGCGGGCGGAGCTGATCGCCAAGGCAATGCGGCAGGGGCTGATCCCACCGGGGATCGAGGCTCTGCGCGGCCCAGCCCACTGAGCAGAGCGGGCTGTCGGTTTCGCCAAGCCACGCGCCCGGCCCTGGACCTCGCCGTCACCGCAAGGGTAAGAAGGCGGAGTGAACGAAGGTTTCGCAGAGACGCGGCTGAGCATCTCCGGCTTGAGCAAGGCGTTTCCCGGCGTGAAGGCGCTGCGTGATGTAGAGCTCCGGGTCGACCGCGGGTCGGTTCACGCCCTCCTCGGCCACAACGGGTGCGGGAAGTCGACGCTCGTGAAGATCCTCGCCGGCTTCCATGCCCCCGACGCGGGGAGCGTGGCCCGTGTCGACGGTGAGCTGGTGGAGCTGGGCTCACCTGACAACGCGGCTCGCGCCGGCCTCCGCTTCGTGCATCAGGATCTCGGCCTGATCGCCGAGCTGGGCGCCGCCGACAACATCGGGCTCGCCGTCGGCTACGAGGGCCGGCGGGGGAAGATCAACTGGCAGCGCCAGCGCCGGGAGACGGTCGGTTTGCTCGAGAGCTTCGGCATCGACCTGGATCCGTTGCGTCCGCTCGGCGAGGCGACCCCGACGCAGCGGACCAGCGTCGCGATCGTCAGGGCGGTGTCCGGGCTCGAGCCCGGACGCGGCGTGCTGGTGCTCGACGAGCCGACCGCCGCGCTGCCCGCCCACGAGGTCGGCGAGCTGTTTCGGATCATTCGCGAGGTCCGCGCCTCGGGAACCCCGGTGTTGCTGATCTCGCACCGTCTCGACGAGATCATCGAGATAGCCGACCACGCGACCGTTCTCCAGGCCGGAACGGTGAAGTGGAGCGGGCCGGTCGCCGAGACCTCGGTCAAGGGCCTCGCCCACCTGATCGTCGGCTCCGCCGTGGAGGCGATCGAGGATGCTCCGCCGCGCTCGCGCCAAGCGGCGACCGGCCCGGCGCCGCTTGTGGTCAAGGGCCTCAGGACCCGGTTCCTCGACGGTGTCGATCTGACCGTCGAGCGCGGCGAGATCGTCGGCGTCGCCGGGCTGCTCGGCTCCGGGCGCGAGGAGCTCCCCTACGCGGTGGCCGGAGCCTACGAGGAGCCGATGAGCGGACAGATCTCGATCGAGGGCGAGGAGGTCGAGGACCTCGACATCAGGCAGGTACGCGAGCGCGGTCTCGCCCTCGTCCCGGCCGATCGGGCGAAGGAGGGGATCTTCGCCGAGTTCACGGTCCGGGAGAACGTGACCCTCGCCTCGCTGCCCGGCATCGGGTCGAGCGGCGTCGTGGCCCCGTCGCGGGAGCGCAGGTTCGCGCACGACTGGCTGCTCAGGGTCGACGCCGACCCGGCCGTCATCGACCGGGCCGTGACCACCCTCAGCGGGGGCAATCAGCAGAAGACCGTGCTGGCCCGCTGGCTCTCGGTCGAGCCGACGGTGCTCGCCGTGGCCGAGCCGACCGCCGGAATCGACATCGGCGCTAGGGCGAGCATCTACCGGATGCTCCGCGCGAAGGCGGACGAGGGGCTCTCGGTGTTGATGAGCTCGTCGGACAGCGACGACCTGGTTGCCGTCTGCGACCGCGTTCTCGTGCTTCGAGACGGCGCGATCGTCGCCGAGCTGAACGCGGGGCAGATCAGCAAGCCGGCGATCGTCGCCGCTACAGAAGGAGTCCACGGTGACCACGACTGACCACGCCGGACCCGAGCGGCGCGGTCTGCGCCACTACATCTCCTTCCGCAACATCGGCGTCGTCTACGTCTGGGCGGCGATCATCGTCCTCTTCTCGATCTGGGCGCCCGACACGTTCCCGACTTGGCAGACGGTCCAGACGGTCCTCAACCAGAACGCGATCGCCGGCCTCGTCGCGCTTGCACTGGTGGTGCCGCTGTCGGCGGGCGTCTTCGACCTCTCGGTCGGGAGCGCGCTCGGGCTCTGCAACGTGATCGTCGCCTGGCTGCTCGTCGACCAGGGCATGCCGATCGGGATCGCGATCGCCGTGACCGTCGCGGTGGGGCTGCTGATCGGCCTCACCAACGGCCTGGTCGTCGTCGGAGGCCGCATCGACTCCTTCATCGCCACCTTGGCGACGGGGTCGCTGATGGCCGCGGCGACCTCGCTGGTCAGCAAGGACCAGGCGATCATCGGTCCCGAGGTGGGCGGGTCCTTCGGGGAGATCGCGACCTCGGGAATCGGCGGCATCGGGATGCCCGTCTTCCTGATGCTGGCCGTGGCGGCCGCCCTCTGGTTCCTGCTCAACTACACGGTTACGGGCCGGCGCATCTACGCGACGGGCTTCAACGAGACCGGCGCCAGGCTCACGGGGATCAGGACCCGGCGACTCAGCTTCGGCTCGCTGGTCGTCTCCGGCGGCGTCGCCGGAATCGGTGGGATCCTGCTCGCCTCCCAGGTCAGCTCCGGCTCGCCGGAGATTGGGCCGCCCTATCTGCTCGACGCCTTCGCCGCGGCCTTCCTCGGAGCGACCCAGTTCGGCGGCCGGTTCAACGCCTGGGGCACGGTCATCGCGGTCCTGCTGCTCGGCACCGGCAAGGCGGGACTGATCCTCGTCGGCGCTCCGGTCTGGGCTCCGAGCATGTTCACCGGGACGGTCCTGCTGTTCGCCCTGTTCCTGACCAACTTCGACAAGAGCCTGGACTTCCGCCGCTGGATCGGATCCAGGCAGACCGCGGAATAATGGTACTCTGCGAATATTACGCAGCTTCGGCATGGGGCTGGTGACTAGGGGAATGACCACGGTGGATTCGCAGGAGACTCAGGGCAATAGCAGCGGTCAGGCGCGCTTCGACCATGAGGTCGACGTCCTGGTGATTGGCTCTGGCGCCGGCGGCATGGTCGCCGCGCTCACCGCGGACGCGGCGGGCCGGGACACGCTGGTGATCGAGAAGAGCCGCTTCTTCGGGGGTTCGACCGCGCGCTCCGGCGGTGGCGCCTGGGTCCCCAACGCGCCCGCGCTCGTGCGCGAGGGACAGCGCGACGACCCGCAGACGATCATCGAGTACCTGGAGACCCTGGCCGGCGATCGCGTCTCCTCGGAGCGGATAGCCCGCTTCGTCGAGCAGGGACCGCTGATGATGGAGTTCCTCGAGGGCCGCAGCCCCTACCTGCGCGACGGGTTCTTCTGGATCGCGGGCTACCCCGACTACCACCCCGAGAAGGGCGGCAATCCGCTCGGTCGGGGCTTGTGGGCGCGGCCGATCGACCGCCGGTTGCTCGGTGACGAGATGGACAGGATGCGACCCGGCGTCAAGCGGATGCAGCTGCCGCTCGGTGCCTGGATCACGTCGATCGACCTGCACGACCTGCTCGCGGTGCGCTGGGGCGGGATCCGCCACAAGCGCATCCTGCTCACGCTCGCCAAGCGCATCCTCCGCGCCCGGGTGCTCGGCGAGCGGATGGTCGCGAGCGGGGCGGCGCTCAGCATTCGGCTCCGACTCGCCCTGCGCGAGCGCGGGATACCGCTGTGGTTGGAGACCCCGATGCTGTCGATCGTCGTCGACGCCGACGGCCGCGCCGTCGGCGTCGAGTCCGAGCGCGACGGCCGCCCGTTCCGGATCCGGGCGCGCGACGGGATCGTCCTCGCGACCGGCGGCTTCGACCACAACCTCGAGATGCGCAAGCGCTTCCAGCCGGGCATCGACCGCGACTGGAGCCTCGGGAGCCCGGAGAACCTCGGCGACGGGCACGTCGCCGCCGAGGCGCTCGGGGCGGCCACCGACCTCATGGAGGAGGCCTGGTGGATGCCGACGATGGAGATGCCGGACGGGACGCTGATTGGCCTGGTCGCCGAGCGCCAGTACCCCGGCCAGTTCGTCGTCAACTCCGCGGGGCGTCGGTTCGTCAACGAGGCCAGTCCCTACGTCGTGTTCGTCCAGGCACAGCTCGCGGGCCACGCCGGCGGAGTCAGCCACGTCCCCTCCTGGATGATCGTCGACTCGCGCGCGTGGAAGCGCAACATCATCGCGGGTCACTTCCCGGGCACGCCGCTGCCGCGGCGCTGGGTCGAGTCGGGGATCGCGCGCACCGCGCCGACGATCGAGCAGCTCGCCGTCGAGATCGGCGTCCCGCCGGACGAGCTGCGCAAGACCGCGGACCGCTTCAACCAGTTCGCGCGTCAGGGCCGGGACGAGGACTTCGGCCGCGGCGACAGCACCTACGACCGCTACTACGGCGACCCGAGCTTCCCCAACCCGAACCTCACCGAGGTGTCGAAGCCGCCGTTCTACGCCTTCGCGCTCACGCCCGGCGATCTCGGCACCAAGGGCGGGGTCATGACCGACGTCGACGCGCGCGTGCTGCGCGAGGACGGCTCGCCGATCCCGGGCCTGTACGCGGCCGGCAACGTAGCCGCGTCGGTGATGGGCACCAAGTACGCCGGTCCCGGCGCGACGCTCGGTCCGGCGATGACGTTCGCCTACATTGCGGCCCGTCACATCGCCGAGTCGGCCGCCGCCGCGGGAGGGGCCGAGCGCGATGCGTGAGTTCGACCGCCTGCTGTCGAAGCCCCGGCGCGAAGACGTTGCCCCCGAGGAGCTCGCCGACTACGACGCCGTCGAGGAGCGCACGCGCCGGGTCGACTACGGCCACTACGACGTGCCGGCGCGTTACTTCGCGGCACTCCAGAACAGCCCGCCGCTGGCCGCGGGCCTGGTACGGATGGGCACGCTCGTCCGGCAGGGAGGACTGCGGGGCTCGTACTCCGACGCCGAGCGCGAGCTGATCGACGTCGTGCTCGGGACGGACCTCGGCTACAACGGCATCTTCACCGTCCACCTCCCTGACGCGATCGCCGTCGGGGTCCGCGCCGCGGCGATCAAGGCGATCAGGTCCGGCGACGAGGAAGGGCTCACCGACGAAGAGCGCCAGATCGCCGAGTACGCGCGCCAGGTGGTCGATGGCACGGTGACCGACGAATCCCACGCCGCGCTGTCCGCCCGTCTCGGCGAGCGCGGCGCGCTCGAGTTCACCGTCTTCGTCGGGTTCCTGCTGATGACGATCAGGCTCTGGCAGGCGCTCGGCGTTCCCAATCCGACCGACGAGGAGATCGATCGCCTCGTCGAGGGCCTCCTCGATGGAAGCGTGCCGGTGCCCGATCCCACGGCGCGGATCGCCTAGGTCGCATGCGCCTCGCCACACGTCGAGCCGGTGGCCGCGACGGGACGCTCGTCGTGGTCGCGGACGGCGAGGAGGGTTTCGTCGCCGCGCCGGCGCCTGTTCCGACGCTGCAGGCGGCGCTCGAGGACTGGGCCGCGATCGAGCCGAAGCTGCGTGCCGCGCACGCCAAGCTGGTGGCCGACCGCGCGCTGGGCCAGCCGGTCGACCCGCGTGAGCTTGCCTCGCCGCTGCCGCGCGCCTACCAGTGGGCCGAGGGCAGCACCTACCTGGCGCACATGGAGCGGCTTCGCGCTGCCCGCGGAATCCCCTTGCCACCCGCCCACGGTCGGAGCCCGGCGGTCTACCAGAGCGGGTCGGACAGCTTCCTCGGACCATGCGACCCGATCCCGCTCGACGACGAGGACTGGGGTCTCGACCTCGAGGCGACCGTCGTGGTCATCACCGACGACGTGCCGATCGGGACCTCCATCGAGGACGCGGCGTCGCACGTGAAGTTGGTCGCGCTGGCCAACGACCTGACGCTGCGCAACGTGCTGACGGCCGAGTACGAGATCGGGGTCGGCTTCTACCAGTCCAAGCCGGCGCGCCCGCTCGCGCCGCTGGCGGTCACGCCCGACGCCCTCGGCGACGCTTGGGCCGATGGCGGGCTGCGGGCGACGGTGGACTGCCGGGTTAACGGCGAGCGGCTCGGCACGGTGGACTCCGGGCGCGACTGCGCCTTCACCTTCCCCGAGCTGATCGCGCACATGACGCGCACACGGTCGCTGACCGCCGGCACGCTGGTCGGGTCGGGGACGGTCTCGAACCGCGACGCGGTAAACGGCTTCGCGTGCCTCGCCGAGAAGCGCGCCGAGGAGCTGGTGGCGGACGGCACGGCCACGACCCCCTTCCTGCGCGCCGGCGACCGCGTTCGCGTCGAGGCGCTCGGCGCCGACGGCCGCTCGCTGTTCGGCGCGATCGACCAGTTGGTTGCAACCCCGGAAAGGCGAGCTCATGAGCACAGTTGACAAGGCGGCATGGCAAAGCGGATGGACCGCCGACGATCCACCCCCGATCGCCTTCGTCCACGTGCCCGCGGACGCGGGCAGCTGGAGCCCGTCGAACCGTGCCGGCGTCGAGCGGCGCGACCTCGGCCTGAACGAGGCGACCGACGGCAAGATGGACGTCCAGCACCTGCGCTCGGCCGGCGGTCCCGCCGACTCCGGCAAGTGGGTCGCGCACGACCTCGACTTCCAGTTCCTCTACGTCCTGCGCGGCGAGCTGACGCTCGAGACCGAGGACGGCGAGCAGACGCTGGCGGTCGGCGGCGCCGCCTGCCTGCCGCCGCTGACGCGCCACCGCTGGGGCGCCCGCTCCGACGACTTAGAGGCCGTCGAGATCACCGCCCCGGCGACCTTCGAGACGGTCGTCGGCCGCGACGCCCCGTTGCCGCCGCGCGCCGCCCAGCTCGATCCCGCACGCGCCGCGCGGATCACCGACGACTCCGACGACAACTACGTCATGGGGGCGGGGCCGCGCAAGTTCTTCAGGTACCGCGATCTCGGCGCGCGCGCGGTGACCGACGACCGCTTCCACATCCACATCGTCCGCGCCACCGGCCAGCCCGGCGCGGGCACCGGCTGGCACTACCACACGATGGCGCAGTGGTTCATGATCCTCGGCGGCGATTCGGACATCCGCGTCGAAGACGGCCCGCGGACGCACTTGAGCACCGGCGACACTATGTGCATCGGCGCCGGGCCCCAGATGCGCCACAACGTGGCGCCGTTCTCCGGCGACTACGCCGTGCTCGAGATGTGCGTCCCCGCCGAGTACGACACGCTGGCGGTCGACGCTCCGGAGGGGGCGGCCGAGTAGTGCCCGGCACGTGCGGTGCAGTCGGGGAGGTGATCTGGCGACCGGATCGCGACCGCGTCGAGGCGTCGCGGCTGGCTGACTTCGCCGACCACCTGGCGGCCGGCGGAGTCGACACGGGCGACCGCGACTACCAGGCCCTCCACGGGTGGTCGGTGAACAACCTGGCGACGTTCTGGGAGCAGGTCGCCGAGTTCTTCGGCGTCGAGTTCAGCCGACCCCCGAGCGCCGTCCTCAGCCGGACCGAGATGCCGGGAGCGGAGTGGTTCCAGGGCGCCGAGCTGTCCTATGCCGCGCACGTCTTCGCGGGTCGGCCCGACGACGGCGTCGCGATCGTCTGCGCGGGCGAGGACCGTCCGCCGCGGGAGCTGACGTGGGCCGAGCTGCAGGCGTCGACGGCACAGGTCGCCGCCGCCCTGCGCGCGCTTGGCGTCGTCCGCGGCGACCGCGTCGCGGCCTACCTGCCGAACGGGCCCGAGGCGGTCGCCCTGCTGCTCGCGTCGGCGAGCCTTGGAGCGACGTTCGCGTCCTGCTCGCCCGACTTCGGCTCCGCCGCGGCCGTCGACCGGCTGGCGCAGCTCGAGCCCTCGGTGCTCGTCGCGGTCGACGGTTACCGCTACGGCGGGCGCGCGTTCGACCGGCGCCCGGTGGTGCGCGAGATGGCGGGGTCAATCGCGAGCCTGCGTGCGACCGTCCTGCTGTCCGAGCTGTACGACGACGGCATCGACGGGACGGTCGCGTGGGAGACGTTCCTCGCGTCTGGCGACGACCGGCCGTTGACGTTCGAGCCGGTGCCGTTCGACCACCCGCTCTGGGTGCTGTTCTCGTCTGGCACGACGGGACTCCCGAAGGGGCTGGTGCACTCGCACGGCGGGATTCTGCTCGAGCACCTGAGGTGGCTCGGGCTGCAGGTCGATCTCGGGCCCGAGGATCGGCTGCTCTGGCTGACCACGACCGGCTGGACGATGTGGAACTTCCTCGTCGGCGGCCTGCTGACCGGCACGACCATCGTTCAGCTCGACGGCAATCCCGCCTACCCCGACCTCGGTGCCGTCTGGCGACTGATCGAAACTACCGGGGTGACCTGTTTCGGTGCCGGGGCGAGCTTCTATTCGAGTTGTCGTAAGGCGGACTTGAGCCCTGGGATGGATCACGATCTGACGCGCCTGCGCTCGATCGGGTCGACCGGCTCGCCGCTGCATCCCGAGGACTACGACTGGATCTACGACAGCGTGGCCGAGAATGCCTGGCTGTTCTCCACCTCGGGTGGGACCGACGTCTGCACCGCGTTCGTCGGCGGTAGCCCGTGGCTGCCCGTCCGTCGCGGCGAGATCCAGGCGCCGGCGCTGGGCGTGGACGTCCAGGCCTGGGATGCCGACGGCGGCCAGGTAACCACCGGGGAGGTCGGCGAGCTGGTCGTCACGCGGCCGATGCCGAGCATGCCGGTGCGGCTGTGGGGCGACGGCGACGGCAGCCGCTACCGCGACGCGTACTTCGACATGTTTCCCGGCGCCTGGCGGCACGGTGACTGGATCGAGATGACGCCATCCGGCGGCGCGATCATCCACGGCCGCAGCGACGCGACCATCAACCGCGGCGGCATCAGGATCGGCAGCGCGGAGATCTACCGCGTGCTCGCGACGATGGCCGAGGTCGCCGACGCCGTCGTGGTCGACGTTCCCGACAGCCAGGGCGACACGACCGTCCTGCTGTTCGCCGCGCTCGCCGACGGGCGACTGCTGGACGAGCGGCTCGAGGCCGCGATCCGCGGCCGTCTGCGCGACGAGTGCTCGCCCCGTCACGTTCCCAACGAGATCATCCAGGCGCCGGAGGTGCCACGGACGCTGTCTGGCAAGGTCCTCGAGACACCGATCCGGCGCTTGTTGCGCGGCGCCGACCCCCAGGCGGTGGCGAGCCGCGGTGCTCTATCCAATCCAGAGGCGTTCGACTGGTTCGTCCAGTATGCGGCCCAGCGGGCCAGGAGGTTGTAACCGAGATGGAGCAGATTCAGGGGCAGCGGGGAGGTGGCATCCGGCAGCAGAGTCGCGCCCGGGTGGCACGGCGGCGGCTCAAGATCTCGCAGGTGATCGCCTCGGAGATCGTCCGCGAGATCATCGAGAACGATCTGCAGGAGGGCCACCGCCTTCCGACCGAGGCCGAGCTGGTCGAGCAGTTCGACGTCGGGCGCGCGTCGATCCGGGAGGCGTTGCGCGTCCTCGAGGGATACGGGCTCATCTCGATCCGGCAAGGTCAGAACGGAGGACCGGTGGTCGCGGCGCTGGAGCCCGAGGACCTCAGCCGGTCGCTTGCGTTCCACTTCCAGATCGCGGGCGCGACCTATGGCGAGCTGATCGAGGCGCGGCTGGTGATCGAGCCGGTGATGGCCCGTCTCGCGGCGGAGCGCCAGAGCGAGGAACACCTTCAGCAGCTCAAGGACGTCACCGAGCGCGAGCAGCAGGCGGGATTCGAGGAGGAGGAGTACCTGGAAGCCGCCGACGCCTTCCACGTCGTGGTCAGCGGGATGTCGGGCAATCGTGTGCTCGACCGGATCGGGCGCAGCCTGCGCAGCCTCTATCAGGCGCGCGTGGTGGAGGGTCTGCCGGCGCTGGGCGCGGAGCAGCGCCCGCATAACCGCGAGGTCCATCTCGAGATCGCCGACGCGATTCTGGCGAAGGACGGCGACCGGGCGGAGCGGCTGATGGACGAGCATCTGCGCGAGATCGCGGATGCCCTGAGCGAGCGCACGCCGGGACTCGCCGACGACCGGATCGTCTGGGAGGGCTGACCGCCGGGCCCCTTTTGGGGCGGCAACACCCCTTCGGCGACTGGGCGTAATATAGTACTAGTCGACTATTTCGTAAGCTGCCGAAAGGGCCTCATGGATCGACTTGCTGGGCGAATCGCGCTGGTCACCGCCGCGGGGTCGGGGATGGGCCGCGCGGCCGCGGAGCTCTTCGCGGCCGAGGGCGCCAACGTCTACGTGACCGATCTCCGCGAGGAGGCCGCTCAGGAGACCGTCGATGCGATCGCAAGTGCCGGTGGCAGCGCGCAGGCGCGCGCCTTGGACGTCACCGACAACGACGCGATTCGGGGCCTGATCGACGAGATCGACGAGGCCCACGGAGTGCTTCACGTGCTCTACAACCACGCCGGATCGCCGGGGCCCACCGGGCTGGCCGCATCCGACGAGGAGTGGCGGCTGCTCGTCGACCTGAACCTCAAGAGCGCCTACTACGCGACGTCCTACGCGGCCGACCTCCTGCGCCGGGCCGACGGCAAGGGATCGGTCGTGTTCACCGCCTCGGTCTCCGCGCTGACGGGATCGCCCTTCAGTCCGCTCTACAGCATGGCCAAGGGCGGCATTGTCGCGATGGTGCGGGCGCTCGCCCTGACCCTCGCCCCGGACGGCGTCCGCTGCAACGCGATCTGTCCCGCGTCGGTCAAGACCCCGATGCTGCGCGAGTTTCTCGATCGCAAGAACGAGGGCCTGACCGAAGAGCAGATGGCGGAGTTCGCGAAGCAGACCATTCCGCTCGGCCGTGCCGCGCTGCCCGAGGAGATCGCCCAGGTCGCGCTGTTCCTCGCCAGCGATCAGTCGAGCTTCGTCACGGGCGTCGCGCTGCCGGTCGACGGCGGCTACACGGCGCGCTGACCAACAAGGAGAGAGATGCCCAGCCTTCAGGACTTCACCCTCAGCGCCGGCGCTCGCGCGCTCGTCGCGGACCCCAGTTGCTACATCGACGGACAGTGGACCCAGGGAACGGGCCACCGGATCGACAAGCTGAACCCGACGACCGGCGCCCCGCTCGGAGAGTTCACCGTGGCCGAGGTCGGTCAGGTCGACGAAGCCGTCTCCGCCGCGCGGCGCGCCTTTGACGGCGGGCCGTGGAGCTCCACCAGCCCGGAGCAGCGGTCGCACGTGCTGTTCCAGCTCGTCGACCTCATCGAGGCCAACCGCGACCTCCTGTGCGAGATCGTCGTCGCCGACGTCGGCACCCCGGTATCGCTCGCCGAGGCGCTCCAGATCGACGGCGCGCTGGCCAACTTCCGCTGGTTCGCGGACGCCGCCCTCCGTGGCCCGGACGGCTGGTATGAGCGCGCGATGACGCCCGACGTCAGCGAGGGATGGCCCGCCAGCTCGGGTGTGATCGTCCGAGATCCGGTCGGGGTGGTCGGCGCCATCACGGCCTACAACTTCCCCTTCACGCTGGTGGCGTGGAAGCTCGGCGCCGCGCTCGCGGCCGGCTGCACCGTGGTCCTGCAGCCGTCGCCGCGCGCGACGCTCTCGACCGTGGCGCTGTGGAAGCTGATCGAGCAGCTCGACCTGCCGCGCGGCGTCGTCAACCTCGTCCTCGGCGAGGAGGAGGTCGGACGGCGCCTGTCGAGCTCGCCCGACGTCGACCTGGTGACCTTCACCGGCTCGGTTCCGGTCGGGGGCAAGGTCATGGCGCAGGCGGCTCCGTCGATCAAGAAGGTGATCCTCGAGCTCGGCGGGAAGTCGGCGAACATCCTGTTGCCCGGCACCGACGTCGAGGCGGCGATGGGCCCGAGCATCACGCGGCTGGTCTCCAACGCCGGACAGCGGTGCGGCGCCACGTCGCGGATCCTCGTGCACGAGGATCAGTTCGAGGACTTCCGCGCCGCGGCACGCGCCTACTTCGACTCGATCGTCGTCGGAGACCCGCGCGACTCGGCAACGCTGGTCGGTCCGCTAGTCGACGCCGCACACCGTGAGTTCGTGCGTGGCCACGTGGACCGGGCCGTCGCTGCCGGCGCCGAGGTGCTCGCGGGCGGCGGCCCAGTCGCGCCGGAGCTCGAGGACGGTTTCTTCCTCAGCCCTGTCCTGCTCGCGGGGCTGTCGAACGACAGCGACTTCTGCCAGCAGGAGCAGTTCGGGCCCGTAGGCGCCGTGCTGCCCTACGCGGACGTAGACGAGGCGGTGGCGATCGCGAACGCGTCGGACTTCGGGCTCAACGCAAACGTCTTCGGACCGACGGTCGAGGCGGTGGGCGTCGCGCGGCGTCTGCGATCGGGGACCGTGACCGTGAACGGCGGCGGGCGGATTCGCGCCGACGCGCCCTGGGGCGGCTTCGGCCATAGCGGCGTCGGTCGCGAGGCGGGCGACGAGGGCTTCCGGGAGTTCTTCGAGGCCAAGCACATCCAGTGGGCGATCCTCGATGCCTGACCGGGCCTGAGGCTGCGATGCGCATCGGCCTCTGTTTCGACCTGCGCGACCCGCCCGCCTGGCGGCGTGGTCACGCCTCCGTCTACGCGACCGCGCTGGAGCGGGCCGAGCTGGCCGACGAGATCGGCATCGACACGATCTGGGGGTCCGAGCACCACGGATTCGAGGACGGCTACCTGACGCAGCCGCTGACCTTCGCGGCGGCGGTCGCGGCGCGCACCAGCCGAGTGCGGGTGGGCACGGGGGTGACGATCGCCCCGCTGCGCGGCACGGTCGACCTTGTCGAGCAGGCGGCCGTCGTGGACCTGATCTCCAACGGGCGTTTGGAGCTCGGCCTCGGCGCCGGCTACCGGCGGCCAGAGTTCGATGCCTACGGAGTCGACATCTCCCAGCGCATGCCGCTGCTGGAGCAACGCGCGCGCGAGGTGTCCGAGCTGTGGTCCTCTGGGACGCTGCGGCCCGCACCGGTGCAGGCGTCCGCTCCGCTCTGGCTCGGCGTCCACGGGCCGCGGGGAGCGCGGATCGCCGGCCGCCTCGGCGCCGGCCTGCTGCGCCTCGACGCGGCCATGCTCGAGCCGTACCGCGCCGGGTTGCGCGAAGGGGGGCACGACGAAGGCGGCGCGCGCCTCGCCGGGCCCGCGAACCTAGTCGTCTCGCGCGACCCCGAGCGCGCGTGGGCGCGCATCGCCCCGCACCTGGAGTACCAGTGGAACAGCTACGCCTGGTACGGGGCCGAGGGGACGGACGGTCCACGCGGCGCCACTCCCGCCGACGGCGCCGACGCGCCGATCGATGCCGCCGGCCTGCGTTCGCCCGGTCCGGAGATGCTCTCTCCCAACTTCGACGTGGTCACGCCCGAGGAGGCGGTACGGCGCCTGCGCGCCTGGCTCGGCGAGCTGCCGGTCGTCGAGGCCTACTTCTGGGAGTCGATCGCCGGCATGGACGACGACCTCTGTCGCGAGCACATCGAGCTGCTCGCGACCGAGGTGCGTCCCGCCCTGGCGGACATCTGAGCCATGGACGCCGGGGACTGGATCGAGATCCAGCAGCTGATGGCCCGCTACGGGCACGTCGCCGACTCCGGCGATCTGAGCGCCCTGTCCGAGGTCTTCACCGACGACGCCATGTTCGACGTGTCGGCCCTGGGGGGACAGGTCCACGCGGGGATCGGCGCCGTGCGCGCCTTCTTCGGGCTGGGCGCGCCGCCGCACCCGCCGTCGCATCACACGACCAACGTCCTCGTCGGCGAGCCCGACGCCGAGGGCGTGGTGCGTGTGCGGAGCAAGTGGCTCACCATCGACCGCGCCAGCGGCGGGTTGAAGTCCGGCGACTACGACGACGAGGTCGTGCGTACGAGCGCGGGTTGGCGGATCCGCAGGCGGGTCGCGACCCCGCGCTGGTTGCGCGGCGATCCGGTCCGCGTCTGATCGCCGTGTGGCGCTAGTCAGTCCACCAGTCGCGCTGGCCCTCGACGTCGTCGCGTGGATTCTCGCCGAGGTTGGGCGCGCCGATGACGAAGATCTCGAGGCCCTCCGGCCCGGCCTCGTAGCCTCGCCACGTACCGGGCG
>WUUC01054874.1_pt1 | contig 15138 bp, 21 predicted proteins | sample 6278441 | NCBI WGS metagenome assembly WUUC01 (sample SAMN13675441, study PRJNA597444) | soil metagenome | isolation source: soil | place: USA: Washington | collected 2017-10
ACGCGAGGGCGGCCTCAGACTGTAATGAGGCCCGCTAAGGCCGACTTGGTAAGGCTGCTCAAACGCTATGGCACCTGCTGAGTGGCCTCTCTATCAATGGCCTCCTGCAAGGTCACCTGGTCACGTTCGTACAGCTCCAGGGCGTTGTCCTTGATGACGATGGCTCTACGCTTCAACGTCAACTCCACGAGCAACTTGAAGGTCGCTTCCGATAGGTCGGTACGCTCGCTGTACACTTCGTTGGCTCTATCGCACCACAGCATGATTCAAGCCGCTGTAGGGTTGCTGATCGCGATGGCAGACAGCACCGCGGGAGTGGCGATGGTCGCCGTGAACACTCGGACTAGGTGCGCATACACAGCCTCGGCACCGTCCAGGCGTGGAACGCTGAGGCCGCGCCTATGGCCAGTGTCCGGCATGACAATGACCATCTCTACAGTGTCGTCAGTCACGTCGATATGGATGTTTAGCAGGCGCATTGCCCGAGCTACACCAAAGGCCCCACGCGGTGCCCACGATGTGCCGTTGAAGCGGCTGTTCGCAGCGCATCACGTAGGGGCTCATGGGTCTACACCTGCACGAACACGCCGCAACCGCTCGACAGCATCGATCACATCGATGATGGCGCGCTCCTCATTGTAGTCCGCGGCGAACTCAGGATCTTGCATACACTGTTGAAAGTACCGGTCAAAGGCGGTCTTTGGCTCACGCGCTTCATCCGCTGCCTTCATCCGTGCAGCCGTGTCGATCAGCTCATCATCTGGCAGGTAGCAGAGCGCGACCGCCTGATCTTCGATTACTGCCTCATCAGCGTCGGGTAGCATCCGTTTCGCTGCCGCAAGAGCCAGCTCGGCCCTTATCAGTTTCTCACCATTGGCCCGCTTACGGATCTCAGTCAGGTCCCATGTTTCGCGTATTCGCATACTACTTTTTCCTCGGGAACCCTTTTGACCCTATCGGGAACATACCTCTGGAACATACCTTTGGAACATACCTTTGGAACATACCCCAATACCCCTTTTGACCCTATCGAGAACATACCCCTTTGGAACATACCCATTCGGAACACCCCTTTTGAACACCCCTAATTGCTGACTGTGCGCAGCCGATTCGGCATGCGCTCTTCCATCAATTCGAGCGCATCAAACAGCACGCAAAGCGCGCTGAACAGCTCTGCACGATCATCCCTCTCATGAGTGAGAATTTCCGCGACCAGCTCCGATAGGGTCTCAGTCGTAGGGTCAGGAGAGCCCTGTTTCGCGGTCAGATCTTGAATGTGATCAATCTCAGCGAGAGCGATGCGAAGCGCTGTGATGACATGGCTGTAATCGATGTCAGCGGCCATAGCGCTCCTCCAGATATGCCTTTGCTAGATCTCGCACCACCTCAAGATCAAAGACAGCGAGCCCTTCAATCTTGCCCTTCATACGTCTGGCCAGAAAGTGGCGTTGCCACCGCGGCTGCACCTCATACGTCTCGTGGGCGAGCCAATCGGGGATCTCTTTGAGATCCGCTACCCATGAGATCTGATATTCGGTCTCATCTGATCTCTCGTAGTAGTTGCGCGTCAGCTGGTACTCAAACAGAGGCTCATCCCGACCAAGCTCACGCAGAGCACGCCCGAAACAGCAGCAGAGATCGCCATCGGCATCCATCGGATCCCATACACCAGCTATGCGCGGGGCGGGATGCGGCCATCATCCAGAGCATTGAAGTAGCGCGCGCGGTAATGCTCGTTCTCACGCAAACGCTCCAACATCAGCCGAGCCCATTTGCTGGGCTCGCAGCCAGCTGTCATGTCGATGTATTCATCCGGCCAGAGGATCGGCTCGCAAGGCTCCCCAGCGTCTCGCAGTCTGCGTCTCTGAGTGGTGGGTCGAATGATAGGAGGCAAGGGGGGCGCTGGACGTCAGCGCCGTGCCGCCACAACAAGGTCGGTTCCGACGTCCAGCAGATGGAGCTACACCAGCAAGATCCGCTACGGCGTGCCGCTGTCGAAAATCACGCGAGACGTGATTTTCAGCGCGCCGTTCGCGGTGGCTACAGCTACGGCTACAGCGCTCAACCAAAGCGCTGGCCGCGGTGATCAATGTGGGCGACGCACAAAACCCAGTCCGACGACATCCGGCGGCTCTACGCCCGAGGCCAGCACGGGGAGCTACACCAAGGCCACAACTCGCCGGACGCAGTCCCATTTTGGGGTTTGTTGACACAAATCCGGAGCCGTGAAAAGCTGGAAGGTTGGGCGGTTACTTAGCGTCAGGGATAACCCTGATCCCCTGCTCAGCGAAAAGCTGATCAATCGCGGTCGGATAGCGCGTCTGATCCCAACCAGGCGCCGCCACAGCATCGAGCGGAACGCCCGCCTGTACGGCCCCCAGCTGCCTCGCATCGTCCTCACTGAGCCCATCCAAGGCGTCTCGCGACCGCGGCTCTGTGGGAGGCTCAGGCGCGGGCTCTGCCACTGGAATGTCATCCAGTAGATCAGCGAGAGAATCGGTCTCCAAGGTCTCCGCATCCTGCTGCTCAGCCTCTTCTGCTGCGCGATCCAGAGCGTCGATACCAAGGCGCAGTAGCTCCCTGATCATCTCGCTCTGCTTGGCCTGGTACTGCACGCTGTACTTGCCTATGCGCTCGAGGTCATCGGCATCCAGATACAATGAGACCTGACGCATGGTCAGGCGACGTTTCAAATTCAGAATCTGAGTCATGAGCGCCAGCTACACCAGCCGTGTGCACTCGTGATTGCACATGCGGGTGAAAACGTGAGCGCGGTCATCCGGCAGAGTTTGAAACGCTCACGATAGGACCGCGCTGCTTCGCCACTTCGAGCCCTAGCTGCAGCACATACCGCACTGCTTGCGCTCGCTTCGCAGCTGAGCTGGCCGCGATTGCGTCCAGTTCTGCCATAAGATCGGCAGGCAAACGCAAGGTCATTTCTTGATTTCGGGGGACCCTCATAGAAGTGAGTTACACCAAAGGGGTCGGAGAGGGAGAGAGGAAGAGGGAGGGTGATGATAGAGGTAATAGAGGGGATGCACGCCAGGCACTTTTTATCACCTACGGACATTTACTCAATCTTTTCTAAGGTTCGGAGGTAATAAGGTGATGGAGGAGATGATTCCCCGGCCCTCGCTACCAGTTATAGCGCTTTTTTTCTACTGTTCATCTCCCTCCAGCATAATAAGGATCACCTCTATAACCTCCGATAGGATCCAAGTGGCAGAAACCTATAAAGAAAGTGCGGAGGTGATGCGAATTTCATCGCCTCCGATCATCATCATCGTCGCCTCCATCACCACCATTCAATTCGCTAGAGGGTCTGGTTCTATTAGGGTTTGCCCTTCAGCGAGCTTAACTCCCCACTTCGCGGTTTTCGTATGCCCTATATCGCAAATCAACTGCGCCCCTTTGATGACTCGCCCCTTGAGTGAGCGTAGTTTGTAGCCTAGCGGCTTTGCCTCAAGCTCAGAGCGGTCAAAGCGTTCTCGAAAGGTCATTGAGAGATTTTGGGTGGCCGCTGTTGGTGTGAGGATGGCTTCAGAGATCTCTGAAACTCGGATCTTGCGGGTGCCGTATGTGCTGTATAGTGCGCGCAACATACTCTCTCCTCTCTCATCCACAGACCCCTCTGCGTTCTTGAGCACGTCTTGGCTTTCAACAACGTTGGGCATGTCGAGCCAGACCAGCGCGGAAGGTATCAAGCGCGCCCAATCTTCGTACGAGCCTAACCGCACCTTTTGATCTGGCATGCCAGCATGGATGTAGGCACGCAACACCGTCAGAGCGTCTGAGAGTAGCGATACCCTGTGTCGGAGGATATGATTGATGAGCTTGCCTTCGATCGCGAAGCTCTCACGCTTTTCGGGCGAGTCCCCCTCGTAGTGCATCTGGCAGAGGAGCAGCCTTCTATACAAGTCCCCGCCTATTGAGAGGTTGTTACCAGTGATTGCAATGAGCGGGCACCACTCGCAGGTGATCATCGTGCTTGCGCCCAGAATTCTGCCTCTGTAGAGACCCTCGCAGGTCAATACTGCTTCCAGCTCCGGAGACCTGATAAGCCCCGTTACATTGTCGATGATCATCTGCTCAGAGCCTGCCAGGGCCTCGGCCATGATGACCTTGGCCATTTCCTCGGATTTGCCTAACAGTTGTATGGCGGGCTCCCGACCAATCGCGATGGCAATGGCTGCCCTTGCAAGTAGGGTCTTGCCTGTGCCGGGGCGAGCGGCATCGAACGCGTATCCGGGACACGCTTTGTACATGTGTCTTGAAACACGGCTAAGTAGATAGGCGATCCAAACCGCTTCATCCCGAGGCGAAGCAAAGGGGAAGTCCCCTACAATCGCTCGCAACCTCATCATAGAAGTAAGCGCATTATCCCGAGTGGGTTGTTCGAGGAGAGGCAGGGTTACCGATTGCGCGAGCCAATACCCGCTCTCGCTGCAGTACCCTCTCTCCGTCCTCACTCCCCCATCCCAGCACAACATTGGCAGCGACGAGATGCCCGATAGCGGGCGCGAGCCAGGCCAGACATTTTGCGCGAGTAGCCGGGCATTAAAGTTGCTGGGCAATGAGAGGCGCTTGAGTGTGCGGCTCTTTTCTGTGCCGTCCTTGTCGTACTTGATCTCAACCTCAGTGAAGTTGACCAGCTCATTCCATGCGCTCGCAGGTGCAGCGACAAACGCGTTGACGACCTTGTCCCGTGAGATTTGTACCAGGCGATCAGCTCGTGAGAAAACGCGCGTGCCTGTGCTTGCATGGTGTGCTAGCAAAGGCTGCAGGACCTGCAAGAATCCTCTGGCTTCGAAGTAGTCTTGAGGTTGCATCCAGTAGAACGGTAAGCTTAGATTGAAGCTATGGTGATCGGATATGGTCGCACCGGTCTCCCTCTGTAAGTCCTCGACATCTATAAACAGCACAGGTCCTCCTCGTCTGGAAAGCGGTAGCCAAAGTTAGTAGTGATCCAAGCTCGAATCTCCGTTTCATGGTCTCGCCAGCGGTCGTTACCAAAGAGCTTCATTGAGACAACACGCGCAAGCGGGCGCTGATTGTGTCCCATCGATCGACAGGTGCCGCGTAGGCAACTCTGGAGATTGCCCAGCATCTTGAGGGTCGAGGAATCAGGCCCAGCCGTGTGGCCACACCACTGACAATGCGAAGGAGAAAGCCTCAGCGTGTGAAACACGCGCCCAAATCCGATCTCGTCCAAGGTCTCTTCGGTGAGCGTGCGATGATAAGGGCCTGCGGAGCGTGCTTGCGGTAAAGGCACCTCGCCACCGCAGCGTGTCAACAAGGTTTGAACATCCCGAGCTGACAGCGCCGCAGACCCTTCACCTGCGATCCAATAAGAACGGCGGTAGGGTCGATCGGTGCTCTCGACACCCTTGCGTTTTGTGAGACCAAGAAACGGCCCGACCCGCCGCGGATCAAAATTGCCAGCGTCGAGGGACATCACAGAGGCGTCCTCGAGCGCTGCTTTCCAGCGGGCGAGCAACGCCTTCATGATTGCTTGCCCGTGCGAGCCTGCTGACAGCAGACATCGCACAAGCACCCAATAGCCATTGCCTGAGCACATCACGCCGATGCAGGTGTCGGGGACTCCTGCAGCTCGAAGCCAAGCAACGGTTGCAAGCGCTGCTTCGGCCGCCCGCTGCAGCTCGATCTCAGTAGAAGGCGAGTCTTTGATGCCGTGCTCACGCACAGGATCACAATCAAGTGGCACACAGGCGTAGCGCGCGAAGTCGCTGTCTCGTAGCCAGTTACCACCACCCCAAACGAATGGTGCTTGCCGACCCTCAGGTGAGCTTGGCCCCAAAGTCAGATATACAGCCCGGCCGATCTTCTCAAGCTCGGGCTGTATGGCTAGCGCTTGTCCAAGCGAGAACCAGCGAGCGATCCTCACGTCCCCGAGCACTTGCACGTGAGCCCAACGATGACTGAGGAATGCTAGCTGGCTCGCCAGAGACCATTGAGGGTCAGCTCCTTGTCGGAGCATGTCCGCAAGGGTGAGCGCAGAGGCGGGCTTCATCTGCTGACCCCAGCCAAAGCCTCCTTTAACAGCCGCTGCGGATCGCCTCGCAGAAGCTCCAAACCCAGCCTCAGAGCAATCGCGTAGGTTTGGTGCTTCGTGATGAGCGGGATCGGCGCCCGCACCTCTTCTATTAAGGCAAGCATCTCTTGGGTCAGCTGGACCCCGACTTTGACTTTCTTACTTGAGTGCTCCGTGAAGGGCACCGCCAAATTGTCTTGGTTGTGAGTGGTCACAAGGCCCCCCTACACCAAGATCTTGAGAACGGTAGATCTCGACGCACACTCAAACTGACGGGACACAAATCCAGAATCGCATCTCTGGTGTAGAGGCCGGGCGGAGGTCTCTGCATGACAGACGAATTGGATCTGGATCTCGAAACGCCCGTTGCCTCGACACACTGGCCCAAGCTCGCCATCGGCGAGGTTGGCAGCTCTGTGGTGATTGTCCCTTGCCTGTTCAAGTACATGGTCGAGGCCATGTATGCGGGAAAGCCCGACGCCCGCCGACTTGCAGACGAGTGGCTTGCTACGAATGCCTCCCTTCCGCCTGGGGATCGCATGTCCACATGGAATCTGTCGGGCGCGTATTATCAGGCACTGCGTGCTGGCAACCAATTCTATCGCTTCGCCAAGGCTGTAGATTCCGAGCCCCTCAAGCACTTCGCCGCAACCAAGAAATTCCTCAAAGCTGGCCAACCCAAAAACATCTACTATCTGAAAGTGCGTCGGACCGCGGTCTTGGTCTTGGATGCCTCAATCAAGACGGACTTCGAAGATGAAGCTGTCGGGACTCGACTGCTTCAGAAGGCCATTGAGGCGGAGCAGGTTTGCTACTTTGATGAGCTGTTCTTTGATGATGACAACAGCTTCATGGGTACGCCAAGTCTGCAATGTGGTCAGTTCCTCGAGCTGAAGAACACGCCGCAGAAGAGCAATCCAGACTTTGGCAATTTGCGGTCCGAAAGCCGCGGTCACATTTCCCCGACGCAGACGGCCTTGCTCGCTGAGTTTGGGTATGCGTGTCGCCTCGCCTCAAAGACCAAACTTCCGATCCCGTATCTGCATAGTGTTGAGGATCTTGAGACCCTGTTCAACGCGCCAGCTCAAGATGATGTTTCTCAGCTGCAAGCTGCCCTTGCTCGTGGTGCCAGCGTGCCCGACGAGGACACATGAGCTGGCTCAGGGATGCAGATCTCAAACTTGTCTTGGCGGATGAGCTTGAGGCTCTTGTAACAGCATTATTGAGGCCGTGCAGTGTCGCGAGCTTGATCGGCTTTGACACCGAACAGCCCACATTGGATGTCACTCAAGATCAAGATCTCACGGTCTGCGTGACTCTCTCCAACAGAGACATGCGCGGCTGGCTCATTCCATGCGGGTTTGCGGGCTTTGCGGGTAACATTGAACGCGATTTTGTCCGCGAGCAGATGTTGAGACTCTTCAATGCTGCCTGTGATGGGAAGATCGTACTTTGCGGCGCTCAGATTGCATATGACCTTGAGGCCACGCATACGTGGCACAGGCGCTACTTCCCAGCGCATGCCATACAAGATTCCATTCTCAAAGCCTGGGTCGCAGACCCAGGCGGTAAACAGTACGGGCGTGCGTTCGGCCTGAAGCCGCAAAGCCTGCAGCGGCTTGGTCGCGAGATGATGGAGTTCACCGACATTGCGCCTGAGGAAACAGTACAGAGAACGCACCCACGGTGCACGCGTATGATCAAAGGCGAGCCTGTTCCGATCACAAGGCTTTGGCCAGAGCGGCGCTTTGACCGGCTCGACCCTACGCAGCGTGAGGTGTTGGAATATGCGATCGGCGACGCCATCAATTCGCGCCAGCTGTGCCGAGCGATCAAGCTCTCTCCAGCTGATCAGGCGCTGTATGAATTCGAGCTTCGAACCACTGAGAACGTGCGCGGTTATCGCTCGGTACGCCACTACATTGATGTTGAGCGCTCACAAGCAATGTACGACCGGCGCTGCCAGTTGATCGCAGATCAGTTGAGCGAGCTGAAAGAGCTGACACGGCCGGATGTAAGAACAACGCCTCAAGATATCTCCGATATCTTGTACGTTCCGTTGGGTCGCTTGCAGGCAGGCAAGCTGAAAGAGAGAGTCAAGAAGATCGTCACTCTCACAGAGGGCGGAGAGTACAAGCGCAAGCCTGTCACAGAGATTGATCCCAACACGGGCAAGCGTGTCACTGTCAAAGAGCCTGTTCTGCAGTTCAGCACCTCAAAGAAGTCGCTTGAGGCTGTGCTAGAAGATGATGAGGCCACAGAGGAAGAGCTTCGCATCGCAGAGCTGGTGCTGGAGCAGCGCAGCCCGCAGCATGACATCAGTACCTACTTGCTGCCGTTCTTGGCCGGAGGGACTGATCATCGGCTCCGCTTCGATGTTAAGCATTTCGGCCAAATCACAGCGAGATTCTCAGGGGCCTCGCCGCAGTACAACAAGCGTGCTCCATGGACGGTCAACACGCTCACGATCCCCCGTGATCCTGCGCTTCGCCAGTGCATAGCAGCGCCAGTGGGGATGTGGTTTGTAGTGATTGACTTTGCCTCCGAGGAGCCAAGGATCCTTGCGAACCTGTCTCGCGACCCTGTGCTGATAGCGCTCTTCCAGAGTGGGATCGACTTTCATCGCAAGACGGCATCGATCTTGTTTGGCATCTCAATGGACGCTGTGACCTCTGTTGAGCGCGGTGTCAGCAAGACTCAAGGCTTGGCCACCATATACAAGCAAGGTGCGGAATCACTCGCCCTCAATCTTCGCAAGGTCCTGATCGAGCGCGGCATTCCTGAGGCGGATCACATCAAGTGGGCGCAAGCCGCGATTGAACGCATTGAAGGTGAGTACGTTCAGGCTCGCGCTTGGAAAGAACGCATGAAGCTGCAGTCTCTCATTGGAGGCTCTGTCGTGTCTGGGTATGGCAGACGCATCCCGCGCGATCGGTATGAAAAGGATCTTCTGACAAGTGGCCACGAAGATGGCCCCAACGCAGCGATCCAGTCAACAGGCGCTGATATCTTGCGAATCGCGCTTGAGGTTGGGAAGGAGTTTGTATCGCGGTACATGCCTGGCTCTGACGTAGTGGACAGCCTGCATGACTCGCTAGAGCTGCATGTTTTGCCTGAGCATGTGCGGATGATCCCCAAGTTGCAGCGGACGATCGAGCATGCGGTCACTCTGCCAGACTGGCCTGTGAGCATGAAGCTTGATGCTCAAATTGGGCACTCTTTTGGCCAGCTGTACAAGTGGGGTAAGTGCGAGCGAGACACGTTCCCTGATGACATTCTGCACGCAGATGAATCGCTGCAGGGTGACAAGGTTGTGTGCGACACATTGGAAGCGTTCTGGGGGTCAAAATGAATTACCCAGACGCTACGGAGCCGTCAGAATGCATCTCTTGCGGAGGGCAGTATAAGTATCGACTGTGCTCTTACGAAGAGGCGCGCGACAACGCCTACAATGAGCATGTCAGTCAGCTGTGTGCTGACTGCCTTCACCAGGTTGAGAGTTGTTGTGAGTGCAATCAGCCGATCGTACCCGACAACGATATGGTCATCTGTGATGACTGCTTCGATCAGAAGATGGCAGGGGACTGACACAACGTAAACAAGCTGAGCCCGACGTCGATCTCATTCGGCGCCGGGCTTTGTCGTTCCGCGATTCGCGCCGTGAAGCCACAGCTACGGCTGCAGCTACACCTTGACATCCGCGTCCGCGCTGTGCTGTCATGCCGCTCATGGAGGACAGACCCGCTACAGCGGCGAAAGCTACAGGTGCGGCTACAGCTCCGCCCCCTGTGATGCAGGCCATGGATGCGCTGCAAAACACGCTCACGCACCATTTCGCTCACGTCGTAAACTACGCGAGCGTCATGTATCGGGAGTCCGGCCTCAGACCGGAGGGCGCGTACAGGGCGGCGGAGCACGCGCTGCACCACTACTGCCGCAAACCCGACCTGCCGCCCCGCAAAGTGAATGCGTCGGCAAGTGATAAGGTGTTGCGCGAGGTCGAGTGGATCAAATCGACATTCGCCAGCTCAGGTGTGCACATCGCCGCTTCGGCGCATGCGCGGATCGGGAACCAGCGAGTGAAGGGCGCCATCTTGGAGGTCCTGCGCGTTTTGCGAGAGCGGCGCTACCCGCCCAAAGACACAGCGGCTGAGGCACCACCTCTCGCTCCGGTTACAGCTTCGGCTACAGCGCCAGCTGCCAAGTCAGCTGCGCCCATCACACTCGATGAGGCTATAGCATCGGCTACAGCTCAGGCTACAGCTGCGCCGCCCAAGCGACTCACCCACCGCCAGGCCCAGCGGGTGCTCGATCAACCCAATCTCCCAGCCAGCGAGGCAATGCGGGTGGAGACCGACATGCTGCGCGGCATGGTCCGCAGAGTCAGAGCTGGCCGTGCGCCAGCTGCCAAACCAGCGCCAGCGGCGGCCCGGCCAGCGGTCAAGTCAGCGGCGGCTGCCAAGCCAGCTGCGCCCCTGGCCCTCGACGAGGCCACGGCCACAGCTCAGGCTACAGCTGCGCCGGGCACAATACGCGCGGCTATTGAGGCCGAGGCGCAGTCGGGCCGCAGTGCACGCGTCATCGCTCGCCAGGTGGGCTGCCACTACGCTTATGCAGCTCGCGTGCTTCGCGAGCTGGGGCACACAGAAGGAAAGCGGCTGTCCGCGGACGGCAAGATGATGCCCGCTCGGGGAGGCCGCAAAGCCCCCGCGTTGGGCGATGATCGTCGCGTGGCGTCGGCCGCAATGTCAGCCGCGCTCGCTCGCTGCCCCGCGGGCTACGGAGTGACTATCATCGTGCACCGCACCTCGGACGATGAAGTCAAGAGCGTCACAACCTCTACGCTAGACGATCCGGACGAGCTGGCTGAGCTGCTCACAGCTGCCGTAGAGGGTGTACGCAGCCCGTAAGGCCAAATTCAACGTGCGTCGGGCTTCTTCGTTTTGGTCTCCGTCAGGTAGTTGTAGACCTCGACGTCATTGCGAGCTTGCTCGATGCTGTATTCGAGCGAGCGCCGAACGATCAACTTCAGCGACACCTTCCAATCGATTGCCAGGTGACTCGCCTCGCGGTGGAGATCATCGGGTAACTCGACTGACACGGTTGTGTAGCCTTCGCGTTTCTTGGGCATGCACAGCACGCTAGCCCGGATGCCCGTCGCCCCGTAAGCCCGAATACGGGCTAGCCCGTTCAAGAGTGTACGGGTGTACAGGCATGCCCGTAGGCCCGTAGGCCCGGCCGTACTGCGAAGGTAGTACACGTGTAATCTATCGTGTCGTATTGACAGGCCCGCTGTCAGTCGTGTCATCGGGGCTAATCGCAATCTGAGTGTCTTGCAGCGCCGCTGGCTGTCCGGTAGCTCTGGCGCATAGGAGACCCTCGATGCCTATCCCGTTCGATCCCGCAGATCCCCACGCCCAGCTAGAGGATGTAGACGCCCAGATAGCCCGCCATGAGCGTGCGATCCGCGAGCTGGAGAGCCGCCGCTCACAGCTGCAGCGCGTGCTCGCTCGCCAGGTCGCGAGAGGAGGAGACACATGCCGCAGCTAGATCTCACCAGTGTATATGCGGCGCTCCGCCAGCTGCAGATAGCGGTGGATGGCGTGGCCTCCGATTGTCTCCAGACCGATGTCCCTGCGGATGATGCAGTCGGCGTAGCGTGCGCGGTCATCGCCGATGGGATCGTCTCGAGCGCTGAGCCTGACCGCGACGAAACTGTCGCGAGCCTGTGTATGGCGCTGCGCGAAGTTCTTGAGGCGCTGGAGGACACGCCGATCGAGGGCGGTGATCGCGAGATCGACCTGCCGCCTGTCATCCGGCCACCGCACGGTCATCGAGCATGACAGTCCGGTGTAACTCCGTGAGTGCCGTACAGTCGCGAGCAGATCGAAGCAGCCCAACGGATCCGCGATCGTGTTCAGCCCTTGGCCACGGTCGATTGGCGGCGGCATTTAGAGCAGACAGGCCAACGGTTCTGGGCGCACACATACGGAGCGGCGAGCGGCACCACGGATCTTGAGGCGTTGGCACGGCTAGACAGATATGTCCGTGAGATGCCGGACACTGACCCGCTAAAGCCGAGTCTGCTGGATTGCATGTTAGTGCCCGAATCTCGGCACGACCTGTTGACCATCGCGCAGTGGACGGAATGCGCCTGCCCTGTTGTGACCGTTTCGCATCGGGCCGGCGCTGCTATGATTTGCTCGTCACTACCTCCTGACACTGTTCTTACGACACCGTGGCCGAGTTGGTTGCTGGCTGTGCCGGACAGACTCTTGCCTTGCACTGACCCGATCACGCAGCGCGCTAGCTGGGTCCAGTTCGCGTTGGTGTCGCTCACCCAGACAGAGATCGGCCCCCTGTGGACCATCTGCGGCATGGTCGCCAATTCCACGCAGCAGATCGGGACACGCTGCGTGGACACCGCGACCTTGTTGGCTGATCACGCGTGTCACAAGGAGGCGCAAACTCCGTTGGAGTGGGAGATTGACTCGCAGACCGACAGGGTGATCCAGTGTTTGCGTGTACTCGTTTGCAATTTGCTTCTGTTGATGTCGGATCCCGATCACGCTCCGATCCCGATCGGCAAGCATCGGCCCGGCTGGACACGTGGGCCTGCACCTGCGGGCGCTCCCACGCATCGCATGTTCCAGGTAGGTCGCCCCGTCACGATCGATGTGCGGCGAGAGGTGACCGAGTACTGCCGTGGAGGGCGGCGGAGCACGCCCACGGTCGCGAGCTTGGTTCGCGGTCACTACCGGCACGTTGCCCACGGCCCGCGCAAGTCGCTGCGTCGGCTTCAATGGCATGAGCCTCACTGGCGCAATGGCGAGCAGGCAGTGGTGACGAGCCCGCGCGTGAAGGTGGGCGACTAGTGGCTGACAGCTGCAGGGGCTAGCTCACATTGCTGTTCGTTGATTCACCGCACTGCACGCGCACTTCAAACGGCCTCGCGGTTCCCAGCACCATGATCGAGCCGTGAATATCGGCCCGCCCGTCGCGGTGCAGCACTATGTAGTCAGTCTTGCGTGTCATCAGAAGCATCATCAGCTCACGCCGTTTGGCGAAGCGGGCGTTCTTGGCTGCAGCTCGGAACTTGTCTGCGACATCTGAGATCGCCATCTCGAATTTGAGTGCGCTTGCAGCCTCTGCGTAATCTCGCTTCGCCAGACACAGCCGCTCGGAAGCTTCTGTGCGGCGTTGCTGCACTTCTGTACGTGCTGCTTCGAGCTTCTGCTGATTGAAGCCTTGCAGACTCCACTGGATGATGCGGTCTTCGTGTGCGTCGATCGTCTCTAGCTCGCGTTCGATTTCTGCGATGGCCGCCGCCCAATCTTCGGTAGGCCGGCCTCGTACCGTACGCAGTGCTTCTGTCAGCAGAGCTGAATCACTCAGCGTCTCGACTATTTTGGCCCATACCGCAGTGTCGATCCGCCCGCTGCGATGCCCCACCTGTTGACACTTGGCCATGCGCTTCATCTTCTTCCAGTTAGTCGTGGCGCAACGGTAATAGCTCTGTCTGTGACCGCCCGACTTCGCGTGCAGGTACCACATGCGGTACCCACACTCTGCGCACTTGAGGATGTTGCGACAGAGGTACTCTGCGTTGTGTTTGTGCTTTCGCGTGCACTGACGCTTGCTGATCGCGACCTGCACACGTTCCCATTCTTCAGGGCTCACGACTTTCGGCACGTGTTGGACGATCGGCGCCTCACCCTCTAGCCGGATGGTCCGCTCGCCTTTGTAGATTGGGTTGTGGAGGATGCGCAGCACGGAGGCGTGATCCCAGAGCGTCGGGACCCTCGGCTTCACGATGTTCCCTTCCCGGTCTTTGGTATTGCGGAGCACGGGCCGGGTCGGGACTCGCTTCATGTTCAGCTCGTAGGCGATCTCCGATACGCCTGTGGTCAGCGCTCTGGCGAAGATGCGCTCCACGATCTTCTGTTCCGCAGGAACGAGCGCGTACTGGCCGCCGCTCTTTTGGCTCTTGTCTGCCTGCCACGTGTAGCTGTAGGGGTCTCTCCCGATACGACCAGCGCGGCTGACATGCGTTTTGCGGCCAGCTCGCATGTTACCGAGCAGGTTCTCGCGATCCAGCTCCGCGATCGCGCGGTGGATCTTGTGCATGAAGTTGTCGCCTGACTGGCGCAGGTCGAACACATGCTGCGGGGTCGCGATCTTGATTCCGAGCTTTTTTATCCGGCTGTATACCTCGTACGCCTCCAGATCATCGCTCCTCATGATCCGATCGAAGCTACGTACGAGCAGGACTTCGTATTCGCGACGCTCAGCCATCGCGAGTGCCTCTTGCAGGTCTGGCCGATCACTGGTCAGGCCGGTAACGCCGTTATCCGCGAGCAGCTTCACGATCGGCCAGTCGTTGCGTTGTGCAACCACTGGAAGGTCACGACGCTGCGCCTCGATGGTGTCTTTGTCTCGCTGCCCTTTGCTCGACACGCGGCACAGGATCACGCAGCGCTCGGGACTCTCCTGGAGTTTGGCGGCGGACTTCATCGCACACCTGCTTCTCGCAGGACATCGGCGATCCAGTCGATGACGCTCGCTCGGATCCGGTCTGCCTCTCCCTGAGGGATGGGCTCTGACGGGGGTACTACTCGCACTTCAGGTAGCTCACTTTCTGTAGCTACCCGCGGCGTTTTGGGTCTAGGCTTCTTGGCGGGGCGAGGATGCTGCTGCATCTTGGCCCCTACACCAGTCGCGTGTAACTACGACCCAATGACTAGCATCATATACTCAAAGTTACACTACAATTCTTTGCATTGAAATCATTGTGTTTTCGGGCGGAAACCACTGAACGCGAGTCCAGGTACGCGTACGAATTTTCTAGCTCGATCCAGGCCCGTCAGTAGGGTGTTCCCGCATGGACCCCTTTGCCACTGACAAGCAGCACGAAGCACGCGCTGTGAAGAACGCTATCGAGCGGACACAGCTGATCACAGAGGAGCGACAACTCCTGTACGTGCTCATCAAGACAACACGTGAGTGCTCTGAGCTGATCGCACAGCATGAGCACGAGGCAGAATCCAAGAGCTTCAACGGCTCCGCGTACGCTGCTGCTCTTGCGA
>WUUC01023235.1_pt1 | contig 15129 bp, 13 predicted proteins | sample 6278441 | NCBI WGS metagenome assembly WUUC01 (sample SAMN13675441, study PRJNA597444) | soil metagenome | isolation source: soil | place: USA: Washington | collected 2017-10
AGTGGCCGAGCATCATGAACCGGATGGCGTCGAGCAGGTGGAAGACCCCCCGGCCGTAGGTCTGACGCCGGTAGCCGTAGTCGTCGATCGGCTCGACCGAGTTCGCCACGGTGGCCCCGTTCATCTGGTTGATGAAGTCCTCGTCGTTGGGCATGCGCCACCGGCCGGTGTCGACGAGCTCACGGATCATGTCGGTGGCGGCGTCCTTCGCCCGCCGCTTGATCCCGGCCTTCTCGGCCACCTCCGCCGGCGTCAAGCCCTCCGGCAGGTTCTCGGCCTTCTTCTGGTCGATGCCGATGATGATCTTCTCGTCGAACTTGAAGCCACGGAGCAGGGTGCTCGCCTTCTGGGCCTTCTCGCGCTGCTCGGGGGTCCACAGCCCCGGGACCGCAGGAACGTCGGTGTCGGGGACGTAGAGGCGATCTGCACCGAGGCTGGCCTGCAGGTGCTGGAAGATGGGCCAGCCGTTGCCGCCGGTGTCCATCGAGAACGTCTTGGGCGACACGAGGTTGATCAGGTGCACCAGCACGTGGCCCTGCATCGGGGCCGTCATCTCGTCCATGGTGATCCTGGCCATCACCTGGAACAACGACTGGCCGGGCGGGGGGATGGCCAACTCGTTCGAGGTCTTCGGGCCCTCCTCGCCGGCCATGGTGCGCCGCTTGTCCGCTCGACGCTGCTTCTCGTCGGGCTGGTAGTTGGCTGCGATGACCAGCTCGGTCGGGTCCTGCGTGAGGCCGACGTCCATGCCCATCAGCCAGAACCAACCGTCCCGGTTGAGCAGCGACGTGGGGAACTGGACCATGTCGAGCATCGCCGCGACCTGAGCCTGATCGGAGGCGTCGATCGTGACCTCGAAGTCCTCAAGGCGTGCCCGCAACAGGTCGGGGGTGATCGTCGTGTGGACGTAGGTCTGGTTGTACTCGGAGGTGTCGTCGCGGTCGACGGTGAGCATCAACCGGGCGAGGATGAAGATGCGGTTCATCGCGTCGCCGTGTTCGCCCCAGACGTTCCTCTTGTAGTCGGGGGACATGTAGCCACCGAGGGTCGTGGCCATCGACCCGCGGGTGTACTCGCCGTCGTAGAGGACCGAGTGCATCGCGGTGATGCGATGAACGAGCCAGTCCTTGTCGTTCGTGGTGATGTCGTAGAACGTGTCGCGAGCGCCCCGTGACACGCCGTGAACGCGGTAGTAGGCGCCCGGGATAGTCATCTTGACGGTCTTGGCCATCTCGGGCCAGACCACCTCAGGCAGGTCCTGGCCCTCGTCGACCTCGAGCGCCGTGGTGTGGATGCCCTTGACGCCGGTGCCCTTCTTGCCGGGCAATGCGCAGAACACGCGGGAGCCGTTCTGGAACGTCATGGTGAAGGGCTTGTGCGTCGCGATCTGGCCGCCCCGTCGCAAGACGGTGCTGCTCATCATTCGGCTGTCCCTGACCCGGATCTCGAGCCGCTCGGTCAGCTTGTCGAGGTGCTTGCCCTCCGGGGCCACCAGCGCCATCTCCTCGCCGGGCATGTTGAAGGAGAAGGCGAAGATCCGGGCCAGGATCGACTCGGAGTTGAAGGTCGGGATCAACGTCTCCCCGACCAGGAACATCCGGTTGTCGGCCGCCACGGTGATGCACCGGACGGGCACCGATTCAACGATCGCCGCGGCGACGATGCTGCGGTCGTCGTGGGCCAGGCGGATCGCTGGCTCGTCCAGGAGGCGGTCGATCAGGACGCGGGAGGTGTTGGCGCCCTGATCGGTCGGCCACTCGTGATCGGCATCGCAGGTGATGCTCGACCCGTCGGAGAACCTGACCTCCACGCAGATCCGGTCGCCGAGGGGCTCGTGGGCCTCGACTACGAGGGTCTCGGCGCCGGTCTCGTCGAAGACGATGTCGCCTTCGGCGAGGTCCCCCATCAGCTTCGGGCCGTCGACGGTGTGCACCACCGTGTCGAGCGCGAGGGCCTTGCCGATGTCGCGGGCGCCCTGGTCGACCTGCTGCTTGCCCTCGTGTCGCCACCAGCCCCACTGGTGGGGCAGAGCCCGCCAGCACCCGTACAGGAACCCGCCGACGGGAGGGGGCTTGTCGTACTCCTCGGGTGCCTGGTTCAAGAAGAGGAACTCGGCGATGTCCAAGCCGCTGACGTCTTGGAGGATGGCCACGAGCGCGCACTCGTCATCGGTCAACGCTTCGAGGACGCGGGGTGCGTTGTCGGTGCTCGCAGCATCCTCGACTTCGAGAATGGTCACAGGAGTGCCGCCCGTCGGAGCAGCTCCTCGGATCGGGCTGGGTCGGCCAACAGCTGGTCGTGGATGCGGTCGGTCAACCACCGGGCGCGGTACTCGATGAAGTGCCACGGGTCCCGCCCGAACGCCCTCGCGGTCGCCTCCATGTCCGACATGGTCGGCTTGATGTAACCCTGCAGAAGGTTCCAACAGCGCGTCTTGGACAGGCCGGAACGACGGGCAACCTCAGCTGACGAAAGGGAGCCGGCCATCTCCCGCAACTCCATGTGGAACGGCTGTCGGCCCAGTCGGTCGAGCTCGACGAGCCGAGCCATCAACTCCTCGGAGTCGGCGACCTGCGGGGCGCTCTGCTTCCCACGTCCCTGCCCCGGTGACCTTCCCCAGTGCCGCAGAACGTCTTGAAGGATGGCGCCGAAGACGTCGAGGTCGTCCAGATGCTGCCAACGCGGGTCGACCGTCGGCGAGTCCACTAGTTCGGCCCCACCTTCGACTTCGCCCACATCTGCTGCTCGTGCTCTCGGAAGTGGGCGTCGATCGCGTCGTACTCCGGGATCATCACCGTCCTCACCCAGTTCACGATCGCCGCCTCGGACGCCTTGAACTTCGCCCTCTCGGTGGGGGTGCAGTTGTCGTAGAACACGACGAGGGTCTGGAGCTCCTTGACCAGGGTCAAGGCCCTCGCGAGCTGCTTGGACCGCAAGATCCCGAAGGCCCGGGCCCGGAGCAGCAGTGCCGAGATGTAGGCCGACAGCGAGCCCTCGCCCTTCGCCTTGTCACGGGTCGGCTTGTCGATGCCGAGGCCCTTCTCGATCTGGCGGATCTCCTGGGCGTAGGCGATGATCGACGGCCGCCAGTCGCCGGGGACGACGGGTTGGTTGCTGTAGTTCTTCCCAGCCGCGACCCAGGTTTGGTACCGATGCGACAGCAGCTTGAGCCGCACCAGGTGATCGAGCGTGTCACGGTCGACCAGCGTCGTGAAGTCCAGCTCGGTCGCGTACCGACGCGACCGGTGCTCCACCCAGGCCACCTCGTGGGAGGTCATCACCGGGAACGGCTCACCCGAGGGGAGCGTCGCGACGTACGGCGTCAGCTCTTCCGGGTCGAGCAGACGATCCTCCACGGCCCATCAGGTTACATGGCTGTCATTCCGTCGCTCAGAACGGTGGTTTGGCCACGGAACGTACGGGCTAGCGCTTCACCTCGGTCTGCGCACCCCGGCCCTCCTGGTGGATGGCGTTCACCAGGACGCACGCCACGTCGAGGATGTCGTGCAGGAGCTGCCCGAAGGCCTGTTCGTCGACGCGCAGCAGGAGCGTGTTGCGCGCCGTGAACAGCGGGAACTTCTCGGTCCAGGTGGGAGCGACGTTCTCGTCGGAGATCTCGAGCATCCAGAGCGCGTGGCCACCCTCCGGGGCCGGCTGGTGCGGACCCGGCTGGGCCCGCACCCCCGCCTCGACGAGGTCTTGAACCAGGCGGTACAGCTGGCCGGCGAAGGCATCCAGCTCGGGGTTCGTCTCGATCAGCGACCACGGCGCCGACACCGCCCTCAGTGGGCGGGCCGTGGGGTGCTCCTGCTCGCCGGGCACGAGGTACGCGATGCGAAGCTCCCCGCGGCCGTCGGTCTCGTCGCGGGTCGCTGGCGCCTGGAAGTGGATCTCCTCGACGAAGTAGTCGAAGGCCCCCAGGTCGTCCTGCAGCGGGTTGCTCACGGTGTGCTCCCCGCGAGGGCGGCGATCCGCTGCTCGACGTCGTCCCGCTCGTCGGTGGTGAGGGTGCCGGTCAGCTCGGCCTCGAGCAGCCCGAGGTACTCGGCCGGAGTGATGCGATCGTGCGCGGCGAGGAAGTCGAGATCGTCCAGGCGGTCGGCCACGCCCCGACGGATGGGCGGGTCGGTGAAGGTGATCTCCTCGCCGAGGCGGTAGAGCGTCTCGCCGTCCAGCTCGACAGGCTCGAACACCCGCATGCCCGGCATCGACGAACGGTCGACCAGCACCAGCCGGTTGTCAGGGAACACCGCCTTGAGCGCGCTGGTGAACTCAGGGGTGATGTGGCCCAGGGCGTCGGCGTCGACGTCGACCAGCAAGACGTCGCCGGGCTTGAGCAGGACGAGGGTGGTCATGGTGCAGGCTCCTCATGGAGGTGGACGTAGAGGGTGTCGCCGTGGACGTGGACCCGACGCGGCCCCGGCGGTGGGGTGCAGCCGAGCTCGAGCAGCAGTGCCCGGATCGACACGGACCCGGACGAAGGGTTGACCCGGTAGCGCTCGGGCTCGGTGGTCGCCGGCCGGATGCCGACCACCTCTGCGGCTGGGTCGTACACCAGCAGCACGTAGCCAGGCGCGCCGATCAGGGCCCGGGCCGTCGGGTTGAAGCGGAGGCACCCGTGCTCGCTGTCGATCATCGCGACCGGGTCGCTCGATCCGGCGGGTCGGCCGCCGCCCCGCTTGCGGCCAAAGATCTGCCAGGCCGGCTTGTCGGCCGTGTCCAGCGCGGTCACCGCGGGTCCCTCGGCGTGGACGCGAACTTCGTCAGGTGGCCCATCCAGCTGAGGCGCACGACCCCGGTCGGGCCATTTCGCTGCTTGGCCACGATGAGCTCGGCCAGGCCCTGGTTGTCGGGGGTGGGCTCGTAGATCTCGTCGCGGTACAGGAACATGACCACGTCGGCGTCCTGCTCGAGGGCGCCGCTCTCGCGCAGGTCCGACAGCAGGGGGCGCTTGTCGGCTCGCTGCTCGAGGCCACGGTTGAGCTGGGACAGGGCCACCACCGGGCACTCCAGCTCTCGGGCGAGGAGCTTGAGGCCACGGCTGATCTCGGAGATCTCGAGCTGGCGGTTCTCCGACGCGCGCCGTCCGTGAGGGGTCATCAGCTGGACGTAGTCGACGACGACCAGCCCCAGCTGGCCGTGCTCGCGCCGGACCCGGCGGGCCTTGGTCCGGATGTCCATCACCGTGGTGAGGGCGTCGTCGTCCCAGTACAAGGGGAGGTCGCCGAGCCTGCCGATGGCCTGGGCGATGCTGTTCCAGTCGCCGTCGGTGAGTCGCCCGTTGCGGAGCCGGCGCGCGTCGACGCGAGCCTCGGAGCCGAGCATCCGCATGGTCAGCTCGATCTGCGACATCTCCATGGAGAAGACGATCGCCGGCAGCCCGGCCCCGACGGCGGCCCGGGCGAGAGCGAGCGCGAGGCTGGTCTTGCCCATGGCCGGCCGCGCGCCGACCACCACGAGCGCCCCTGGCTGGAGCCCGGAGGTCAAGTCGTCCAGGTCATAGAAACCCGTCGGCACCCCAGTGATCTCGTCCTTGCGATCCGTGAGCGTCTCGATGTGGGCGAGAGCCCCACTGACGGCGTCGCTGAGCGGGATGGTCGTCGTCGAGCGCTCGTTGCCGCGCACGCCGAGCACCGCGGCCTCGGCCTCGTCGAGGACCTGGCGCACGTCCTCGGGCACGCCGTAGGCCCGCTCCATCGCGGTGCCCGACACCATGATCAGCCGCCGCAGCAGCGAGTGGTCCTTGACGATCCGGGCGTAGTGGGCGGCGTTGGCCGTGCCGGGGGCGTCGGCCTGGAGGTCGACCAGCGCGGCGGTGCCGCCGGCGGCGTCGAGCAGGTTCCGCCGGCGTAGCTCGTCGGCCACGGTGATGGGGTCGGCCACCTCGCCCCGAGCGCTGAGGACCATGACCGTCTCGTAGACGTGGGCGTGGGCCGGCCGGTAGAACACGTCCGAACCGGGGAGGACCTCGGCCACGTCCATGACGGCGTCGCGCGACAGCAGTAGGGCGCCCAGGAGGGCCCGCTCGGCGTCGAGGTTGTGGGGCGGTGTCCGACCTCCAGTGCGGCGCCCGCGGGGCGGCTGGTGCTCCGGTGGGGGCTCGTCGTCGAACGGAGGCCCGTCGTCGTCCATCAGAACGGCATCCGGTCGAGCTGCTCTTGCACGGCGTCGGTCTCGGCCTCGGTCATGTACTGGATGCCCTGTTGGCCGGCCACGGGCACGGGCGTCTCGAGGCGGCGCGGCAAGTAGGTGAGCCACCCCCACCGGTCCTCACCCCACCCCTCGCCCAGCAGCCACTCCGTGGGCGTCATCGCCCAGAAGTTCATGCGGCCGTCGTCGTGGGCCTCGCCCCACTCGTCGAACTGGACGATGCCGTTGTCAGGGTCTGGGCGCGGGTCGACGACGCGCTTGATCGAGACGGCCTTGGCGTAGCGGACCACCGCGACGGCGTGGCCGAGCGGCCAGTCGTCAGCGGTCGGCCGTGGGTCGATGTCGCCGGCCAGCTCGGCCCAGAGGGCGAGGTCCCTGCGTGTGGGCCGCTGGCGCTTCATCACGATCGTCAGGTCCTCGCCCGGGTCGAGCCCGCAGCCTGGTTGGCCCTGGCCGGGGGTCGGGGAGTGTGGTCCGCCGGGGGCGAAGGGCCGGGTCTCGATCCGCTTGATGCCCAGGGCCAGGCCCATGGCCGGCAACGGTCGGATGACGATGAACTTGCGGCGCTTGGCCGGCAACCACACGGTGGGGCACCACGGTCCGCTGCCCGGCGTGGCGCGGTGGTGGCGCAGCCGCCACCAGAGCCCGGGGCGACCTGGAGCCGGCATGGGCTGGTCGTTGGTCGTCCAGATGTGCCGGCGGCACCGGCACATCAGCCGTCGGGCCATCAGGCGGCGACCGCCGGCTGCTCGTCCCACTCGCGGCCGTCGAGCTGGCGGCCTGCTCGCTTCTTGCCCACCTTCCAGAGGATCGTCGACGAGCCTTGCGGGTTGAGCGGGTCGGAGTGGAGGTACGCCTGTGGCCATCGGCGGCCCGGTGGTGGCTCCTCCCAGGTCCAGTCGCCGCGCTGCTTGAAGTGGTACCGGGTCGGCCCATGGCCGAGTCCCAGGCACGCCGGGCACCGCTCCTTGCCGGTGGCTCCTCGGACCTGCCCGGCCCCCGTGCAGGTCGGGCACCGGGTGCGCGCCAGGAGGTCCCGGGCCCAGTCGGGGTGCATCGGCCGGGCGTGCCGGCCGGTCTCGCCGCCGACGGCGATCCAGTCGATCGCCGCGAGGTCGAGCGACGGCAGGAACCCGAGGAGGGGCTCCAGGCTGAGCCAGCGGACAGCGAGGGGCGTGGCGCGCACGTGGTCGGCCCGCCACGTGAACTCGTCGGTCTCGATCGAACATCCGCCCTCGACGTTCGGCAGGACCAGCGGCCCGGGCTCGTCGAACACGGTCAGCCGGTCGAGCGACATCGCACGACGCTGCGTGGGTTGGCCGAGGCCCCCGAGCTCCACCGACTGGCCCATCTGCACCGCCATGGTCTGGACGAGGTCCTTCCAGCTCTTGCTGTTGAGCAAGGCCCGCATGCGCGCCGGCCGCTTCGTCAGCACCTGGAACGTGTGCTGCGGGGCCATGGCCATGATGGCCCAGACCTTGGCGATGAACTCGGTCGGCACCCCAGGGTGGAACAGGTCGGACTGCGAGCAGACGAAGATCCGTCGCGGCTTGCGCCACCGGAGCGGCTCGTCCAGGCGGTCCTCGTGCGTGCGGATCTCGCCGGTGAAGCGGGGCCCCTCGTCGGTCAAGACGGCCAGTCCGGCGTAGCGAGGGTTGTGCGACAGGCGGGTCGCGGCCAGGGTCGCGGCGTAACAGCCGCCACACCCCAGCGAGCAATACTCGCAACCGGTGACCGGTCCCCAGGTCTCGTCGCACCACTCGATCGTCGTGGCGACCATCAGCGGAAGTCCTCCGGCCGGACGATCGTCCCGTCGGGGGCTACGAGGTGCGGCCGTGGGGGCACCACCGGATCGCCGGAGTACCGGTGCAGCCCACGGTCGCGAGCCAGGGTCGGGTGGGCCTCGATGGCCAGGTGCGCGATCCGGCACACCGTGGTGATGTTGTCGATGCAGGTCTCGAGGTCGGGTCGAACGTTGCGAGGAGCGAGGTGCTGCGGATCGGTGCCTTCGGCCCTGGCGATGCACCGGTGGGGCAAGACGCCGTCGGCCATGCACCGGTACCGGTCCAGACGCTGGGCCTCCTGACCAGCCTCCCAGACCGCCTGGCTCTGGTCGGCCTGCTTGTCAGACCGTGGCCGTAGGGTGCTGCCCCACGAGCGCCGTGGCCGTGGCCGGCGCCGGCGCGGCCCGAGCTGCTGGTCCTTCGAGTACGGGTTCCCGGTCACCCTCGCTTGCCGCCTCGGAGCCTCCTGAGCACCCGGCGGGTTCTATCACCAGGGGTGATGGCCCGCAACCGGTCGAGCGCAGCTCCCCAAGGTTCATCCCCGAAGGGGGGTTCGCGCCCGTCGCGTCTGGCCAGCGATGTTCCCGACGCCCATGTCTATTCGGCGTCACCGGCACGATAGGAGCCGTCCATCTGCTGTGCACGGGCGCGACGAACCAGACGGCTGTGCGGGCGGGAGGTTGTGCGCGGGCCAGGCAGTCGGAGAGGAGGGGGCCGAGAAGCCCTAGGGGGGACTGCTGTCCGTGGCGAGCAGCGTGGCCAGCACGGCCTCGTCGACGCCTGTTCGTCGGCACGCTGCGCACGGCACCGGCTCGTCATCGACGATCACGAACCCCAGCTCGCAGCCAGGAGCTCGGCAGGTCTGCCCGGCGGCGATGGCGGCGTTGATGCCCTCGCGGAGCCGAGCAGCTCGGCTCTGGCTGGAGCGATCGCCGCTGCCCTGGTTCTGCGGGGCTCGGCGGGTCGGGCCCTTCTTCGCCTTGGTCTCCTCGGCCTGGCGACGCCCGGCCGCCAGCCGGGCGTTCACGCGCCGTTCGGCGTCCTTCGGCAAGGTGAAGCGCACCCGGTTCGGCAGCCCCCGGATCGTGCCGTCAGGACGCTTCCTGCACCGGTGCTCGTGCTCCTCGAAGCCGGCGGCCACGCACTTCGCACGCCACCGCGAGACCTGGCGCACCGAGGACTGCAGCCCTGTCCCTGACGCCGCCAGCGTCACCCAGTCGAGCTCGCTGCACTGGTCGTCGGTCCGCTCGAGCATCGCCAGGTGGTACATCGCCGCCTGCCGCGGCAACGTCCCGTCAGCAACTGCCCGCATCACCTCGGTCATGTGGTGCTTGCGGTAGTTCTTCGGGCGCGGTTTCTGCGGCTTGGTGAACCGATTGCGCTTCCAACCAGGAGTTTTACGGCGGCGCGGGCCTGCCATGGCCTACGCGAGCCCTCTGGTTGCGGCGCCGGCGGCGTCGGCCATCAAGTCCCCTGGGTTCCCCGAATCGAGAGGCGGAAGTCGTATCACCGGAGTTGATGGCCGGCAAGGACGTGCCCAAGGCAGGGCCCCGCGTGAACATCGCCGGAGGACCGCCGAACGACGAAGACGTGATCACGAACGACGACGCTGTCGTCTCGAGCAGCGCAGAGGTCGTCCGGAGCCCCTGTGGCTGACACCGCGGAGCTGATCCGAGCAGCTCAGGAGGCGCGCCGGTCCGCCGCAGCGGAAGCGAACACGAGCGCGACCACCGTCCCAGCGCACGTCGTGTCAGCTGCGGGTCACCGCCGCCGGCCCACGAAGTCCGACGCCACCATGCAAGAGGTGTACATCGACCCGTCCACCGGGACCGCGGTCGTCGTCGACGAAGGTCTCGACGGGGCACAGGCCATCGAGGCCCTCATGGCCAGCGCGGAGTACGCCCGCATGAACGAGCCGGCCAAGGCCGCCATGCAGGCCGTGGCCAGCTGGGTCAGCACGACCCGCAAGCCCAAGGGCAAGATCCGGCGCGGCAGCATCTTCGACCGCGACGCCTACGTCAGCCCCGAGAGCCCCCTCGAGCAGATGGCCACCGCCCGCATGGCCCTCGCCGACGACATCGTCGGCGGCGCCGCCGACGGCACCGAGGCCATCGCCCTCACCCGGGCCACCATGGTCGTCAAGGACGCCGACCAGCGCGAGATCTGGCGCCAGTGGCTCAAGCACATCAAGTTCGACCGGCTCATGCGCGAGATGTGGCGCACCATGTTCACCGACAGCCAGGTCGTCCTCGCCTGGCTGCCCCAGCGGGTCAGCTTCGCCATGAAGGGCAAGGGCGACCAGGCCGCCCGGCGCAAGATCTACGAGAACCTCCTGGTGCCGGGCGAAGCCTGCGTGCTCCCCTCCGACAAGGTGGCGCCCCTCGGCAGCCCCGTCATGGGCCGCGAGTTCCTCGTCTACATCGCCAACGACAGCGAGGCCGCCGCGTTCGACGCCGTCCTCGCGCAGCGCGGCGAACGCCGCAACGAGGCCTACGTCAACGCCCGCACCGCCACCGTCGAGTACCAGCACAACCTCTGGCTCGGCCTCCAGGAGGGCACCACCAGCCTGACCGACGACGACGTCGTCGAGCGGCTCGTCGTCGAGCGGTACGACCCCACTCCCGGCGACATCGAGCGGCTCCGACGCTTCGGCGTGAAGCGGCCCACCCACCTGTACCGGCTCGACCCCCGCTACGTCACTCGCTTCACCCGGACCCGCGCCGCCGGCCAGTGGTACGCCGACGTCCGCCTCGCCAGCTGCTTCGAGCTCCTCGACATCAAGCGGCAGCTCAGGCACCGGGACCGCACCGTGCTCCTCGCCGGCGCCAACTTCATCATCACCGTCACCCTCGGCCTCGACGAGAACAAGAAGGGCCCGCACGACTCCGAGCTGGAAGCCCTCCACGCCAGCGTGAAGTCCCTCGCCGAGGTGCCGGTCATGGTCGGCGACCAGCGCCTCGAGGTGAAGATCGTCCAGGTCAAGGACGAGGGCATCCTCGACCGCGACAAGCACGACACCCCTGACGTCCGGCTCTTCGCCCGGGCGTGGGGCTCGTTCGTGCCCACCGGCGGCTCGGCCAACGACGATCCCATGCGACTCGGCCGCGTCATCTCGGTCGGCCTCGAGGACCGCCGCCTCATGCTCTTGCGGGCCGTCGAAGAGACGCTCATCGACTTCATGTTCGAGGCCAACGAGGACCTCACCGAGGAGCCCTCGCTTCACTTCCCGCCGATCATGCTCCAGTTCGACCAGGCCTGGCTCATGGCCCTGCTCGAGCTGCGAGAGAAGAAGGAGATCAGCCGCGGCACGGTCCTCGAGGGCGTCGGCCTCATCCAGCCCTTCGAGGCCACGATGCGCGAGATCGAGCAGGAGGTCTTCGACGAGATCTTCGGCACCCTCGACCCACCCGGCAGTGGCGGCGGCGACCCCAACCCGGACGAACCTGACCAGCCCGCCCTCGGCCCCGGCCAGCAACGCGGCGCCGGCCGACGAGAGGGGGGCCTCCGCCACCGGGGCGGCGCCGCCCCCGGGACCCGACAGGGTCAGAAGCCGGTGCGGTTGCCCAGCAAGCGCCAGATCCGCGAGGCGAAGGCCTCCCTCCTCCGACGCGAGGCCGTCGCCCTCAACCTGCGCCCCGGCCGGGCGCCGAAGGCCGAGCTGATCGACATGCTCCTCGACAACCTCGACCGCTACCAGACCGACCCCCCGAACGACGAGGACGACCTCGATGCCTGACATCCCCACCAGCGCCGGCCAGCTCACGGTCGCCGGCCCCGAGGCGGTGCTGGCGCTGTCCCCGGCGATGATCGTCCCCGACGACATCGCCATCGCGTGGGAGGGCGCCAAGAAGCACATGACGAAGCACTCGGACATCGCCTGGATGATGAGCCGCTACGTCCACGCTGGCCCCCCGCCCAACCGGAACGGGCACTTGTTCCACGTGGAACATCTGCCCGCCAGCTACAAGCTGATCCCCGGGACGCCGACCAACGTCCTGCACCGGGCTCAGCACGTCGTCGGCACCACCGTCGCCGCCGAGATGCTCTACCCCCCGCCGGAGGAGGGCGCCGAGACGGCCGGCGCCGAGGTCAAGCCCTTCACCGACAGCCCCTACGTCGAGACCCTCTGCGCGCTCTGGAAGCGGCCCTTCGCCGCCGAGCTGCGGGCCATCCAGGCCGCCCACGACCGCGGCGCCTTGTGGGTCTCCATGGAGTGCAACCCCGGGGCCGGCCCCGGCGGGACCATGGCCGAGGGCGTCTCGTGCTTCGTCTGTGGCCACACCGCCGCATGGGACGGCTACAGCTCCGAGTCCTACTGCGCCCACCTCAACGAGCGACGCGGGATGTGGCTCAACCACCCCCTCTTCCTCGGCACCGGCATCATCTTGCCGCCCGCCCGGCCCGGCTGGGCCGACGCCGACGTGCTCCAGCTGCAGGCGGCCGCCCGAGCCAACCCGGCGCTGACCGAGCAGATCGCCGGCGACCTCCAGATCGCCGCGGCCTCGGCGAGCCTCACCGACGCCGAAGCCGAGCTGATGGCGGCCGCCCTCGCCGTCCGCTCCGGCATCGAAGGCGACGCCGACTCCGGGCGCCTCCACTTCGTGCCGGCCTCGGGCCCCGGTGTCGTGTCCGTCGTCGCAGCCCGGCTCGTCCAGGAGTTCGGCGACCCCACGGCCTCCACCATCGAGGAGGCCATCGCCATCGTCGAGGCCCAGGACCGCCACACCGAGCCCGTCACCGACGCCGCCCAGCTCACCATCAACCTGAGCGGCATCCACGGCGCCCAGGACCCGGGCTTCGACCACCACATGATGATGCTCGTCCAGCGGCACCTCGTCGACCTCCCGGCCGCGTCCTACGAGCGGTGGCCCACCTTCGACCCTGTCGCCAAGGTGGTCGAGCTCCTGATCCACCCCGACGGCGCCGCCGGCGCGATCAAGTCGACGTTCGAGGGCCCCTACAGCGCCTCCTGGTTCCTGGAGGGGCCGGGCTGGGCCGCGGCCATCAACGGCTACGACGGCAGCAGCTGGACGGTGGTCGTCGCCGCGACCACCCCCGCCTTCGCCCGGCGGCTCCTCGACGGCATCGCCCTCATCCGGACGCCCCCCCCGCCCCGCGTGCCCATCGACGACCGGGTGCCGCTCGCCATCTGGACCGAGGGCCCCATGGGCGGCGGCCGGCGCCGGTGGACCTGGCTCCGCACCCAGGGCTGGGCCGACATCTCGGCCAACTACCCCTCGGCGCTGCGCGTCGAGCTGGAGAAGGCGGCCCTCACCCTGCCGGACCCCGCCGACGGCAACTTCCAGATCCTCGGCGGCGACGCCGGCACCGGCAAGACCCGCTTCCTGGAGGCCGGCATGACGAAGTGGGCCTACGACGCCGACGTCTGCATCGTCGCCGACCCCGACCGCCTCTTCCGCTCCACGTCGTACCTCGCCGACGTCCTGGCCGCCGGCAGCCAGCGCCGCCAGGTCGTCGTGGCGGAGGACGTCGACGACCTCGTCAGGGCCGGCGACAAGAACGCCGACGTCGCCCGCATGATCAACTCCGGCGACGGCATCCTCGGGCGCGCCACCGGCTCCGGCACCCTGTTCTCGCTGACGGCCAACCTCAAGCTCGCCCAGATGGCCAGCTACGTCACCCGCGACGGGCGAGCCTCGGTGAAGGTCGAGTTCTGCCCGTTCCCCCGGGAGGAGGCCGTGGCGTGGCTCGAGGCGCACGACGCCGACGCCAGCTCCGTCAACGGGCCCCGCACCCTCTCGCAGCTCTACAGCATCCTCAAGGCCCAGACGCAGAAGAAGGCCGCCTGACCTCGTCTATCATCTGACCTGATGCGCGTCCGACGGGCCACTCCGTGAACGACACGCCCGTGCAGCGACGCACCGGCGACCCCTACCGCCCGATCGTCGACGCCATCGGAGCGCTGCTCGTCGAGCACCCCCAGATCCTCGACACCGCCGTCGAAGCCGAGATCGCCCGGCGCATCGAAGCCGGCCTCCTGATCGTCGCCACCCAGCCTGGGCCGCTCACGCTGATCAAGGTCGCAGAGGAGCAGGCGCTGCGCACCGCCATCTCACGTGCGATCGAGGCCCTCGACGACGACGATGTCGACTCCGCGCTCGACGCCCTCGAGCGGTACCGCCCCGCCGAGACACCCGATGCGCCCCCGACCGACCAGCAGCCCGAACCAGCCGAGCCCGAAGCCCCCACCGATCCGCCGACCCCCCGTCGGAGGAGGGCAGCGGCCAAGACCACCAAGAAGGCCACCAAGAAGGCCGCGCCCCGCGCCCGGCGGAAGGTGAACCTGCCCTCCACCGACGGCTCCGACGTCCAGTGCAGCCGCTGCGACGTGATGGTCGAGCCCATGAACCAGGTGCTCAGCGCCGCCCGCACCAAGCCCGCCGACGACGAGCAGGTGCTGTGCCGCACCCACCTGGCCGAGTGGAGCGAAGAGCAGGAACGCCGCGAGAAGGACCGGGCGAAGGACCCCAAGGGGTGACGACCGGCATCATCTACGCCTGCGGCATCCACCGCGAGCAGGACCCAGAGGATCCCAAGAGGACTCGCCTCCGGCTGAGCTGGCCCACGAACGCCGAGCTGGTCGCCGACGTCGCCGCTCTGTGGCTCGACCCATCCTGGCGGATCCTCGACCCGACCCACGGCGTCCGCCGCGACAGGGACACGAAGGCCGTCATCGGGCCCAGCGGCCTCTGGTGGAAGAAGTGGACCCCCGACCCAGCCCTGGGCGGAGAGCTCGTCGCCCACGACCTCGCCCTCGACGGCATCGACTTCCGCGACCTGCCCTACCCCGACGACCACTTCGACGCCGCCGCCTTCGACCCCGAGTACGCACCCACCGGCGGCTACGAGACCTCCACCGTCCAGGCCATCCAGACCGCCTACGGCCGCGGCGCCGGCGCCGCCGTCCCCGGGTCCGAGAACCCCGAGCAGTGCCAGGCCCAGATGCACGCAGGCCTCGCCGAGGTCGCCCGAACCGTGCGCCCAGGCGGCCGCATCATCGCCAAGTCCCAGGGCTACACCTGGAACAACGCCTTCTGGGACGGCACCTACAAGCTCCAGGCCTACGCCACCGAGACCCTCGGCCTCATCGTGGTCGACCGCTTCGAGCACCCCACCGACCCGAAGCCCCAACCACTGCGCTCCACCTGCATCCACTGCGGCACCAAGATCCAGC